>OJWS01000006.1_pt1 | contig 168236 bp, 140 predicted proteins | sample 1600491 | NCBI WGS metagenome assembly OJWS01 (sample SAMN04436976, study PRJEB24849) | human gut metagenome | biome: human gut; feature: NICU; material: stool | host: Homo sapiens | place: USA: Saint Louis, MO | collected 2010-08-02 | reverse complement strand
CCAAGGCACATCACCCGCCGACCGCGTACCTAACCTGTCCGGCGATTACACCTAGACCTCAGTGCGGGGTTTGGCGAGACGTCGTCACAGGTTGCTGACGGGAGCGCCCTCGTGGCCTCGTCCTCATCCCAATCGGCGGACCGAGCAACCGTGGCTCCCGGCGGGTGGCGGCTGGAGTTCTCGTGTCCGCCAGAAGCGTTGTACGAGCGGCTCCGCGAGCATTTGCAGCGCTGGGGCAAGGCACATGACGCGAGAACGTTGCCCGTTGTCAAGCATGTGCGTGGCGACCTACCGGCCGCTACAGGGGGCGGTGATCGCCACCGTGTCGAGAACTGGAGCTTCGACGTCGCATCGGCTCAGCTGCGAAGGTCGAGCCCCACCGGGGCGGCCGACGAAACGCCCGTCGTCCACCTCTCGGTGGTGGAGGCTGATGCCCGGATTCCTTGGATCCGGCTTCTCGCCACCGAGATGGTATCCATATCCCCTCCGTCCCCCGACGGGTCGTGTTCTGCCGATATCGAAGTCTTGCTGCAGCGAGACCACGCAGCGATCAGCGTTGTTTCCTGCACCCACTTAGCCTCATGATGGATCTGTTCCCTTCGCCCTCACAGGAGAGAAAATGAGCCAAGGTTCACCCCTAGTGGTACGTGATCAGGTCAATCAAGACCTGGTATACATGCCTATGGACGCGGCAACCGCACGAGAGATTGCGGATGATTGGAAATACCCGCCTCCTTATGATTTCTATGACATGACGGCGGATCCCGGGGATTATCGTGAATTCGTTACTCCCGAGCTGTGGCCGGAATTCTTCCTTCAAGTGCGGCAGGCCGGTCAACTTATCGGTTTCCTTTCCGGAGCTTTTCCGGAAGGGGGCGATGGTTTGGAGATTGGGCTAGGGATGCGCCCCGACCTTACCGGCGCCGGTTTGGGGCGGAACTTCATGAGGTGCAATTTGGCGAGGATTCGCCAGGAATACCCAGGCGTGGAGATTCGCCTGTCGGTCGCGTCATTTAATCTGCGGGGCATCAAGGTGTATGAGGCCAGTGGGTTCAAAGTTATTCGCTACTTCAAGCAGGTGACCAATGGCGGGGAATACGACTTCGTCGAGATGAAGCTCGGCGGGTGAAGCATCACTCGATCCCATCCATGGCGGACCGTAAGCTAGTGAAGAGAGATGTATGACTACCACACCCAGAATTCCGAAAAGTGTGTTTTGGCGGGTAGCCGCAACCTCCGGCCTCGGAGAGCTCTCGCAGGGGGTGGCCGACGTTGCCCTGCCACTCATCGCGGTGGGCGCCCTTGGCGCAACTGGATGGCAGGCGAGCGCCGTGACCGCGGCCGAGTCCGCGGGATTGGTCCTTTTCGGGCTCTTCGCGGGCTTAGTTGCCGATCGTCACAATCGAGTATCCGTCATCACGACCGCCAACGTGCTGCGCGCCGTGGCGTTCCTCGCGCTGCCGATAGGGGGGCTCTTTCAAGTAGTGAGCATTCCTATGCTTATCGCTCTTGGAGTCATCGCGGGCGCGTGTGGCATCTTCGCCGACACCGCAGCTCAAGCGCTGACCCCCAGCATCGCATCAGAGGAAGAGCTGCTGGCACGCAACTCCCAGCTGCACGCCGTGGACTCGGCGACCCAAATCGGGGCCCCTGCGCTCGCAGGAGCGATGATCCAATGGTTAGGTAGCCACGTCGCCGCTGGCGTGACGTCCATCGGCTACTTCTTGGCGGCCGCCCCGCTGATTGGTTGCAGGAAGATCGACGCCGCCAGGGTCCCCGGCACGGCAACCGCCGCCGAGCAGCGGAGCCTCTTTCGGGAGCTTAAGGTCGGATTCAGGGAGCTCTGGCACCAACGCGAGCTGTGAAGCACCATCGCCTGTACGGCAACATTCAACTTTGCCTACGGAATGCTACAGCCTCTGTTCTGTCTATTTCTGCTGCGAGAACTTGGTGTCAGTGAGGGTATTGTCGGCTCAATTCTCGCGATGGGCGGCCTTGGCTCTGTGCTGTCTGCCATCTTCGCCGAAAAGCTGGTTGCAAGGATCGGGATTGGTGCCGCCATCTGGATGCCGGCGCTCATCGCGGGATGCAGTATCTCGGCGCTGGCGTCACTCAGTCCGCGCACTGCTCTCGTCGTGGGAGGGATTCTACAAGCGGTCTTGTCGATTTCGGTCACCGTATACAACATCACTGTCTTCACGCTGCGTCAGGCCAGCACATCGCCGGACATCCTAGGTCGGATCAGCGCCTCCAGTCGTGTGATCGTGTGGGGAACGGCCCCCCTGGGAAGCTTGCTCGCCGGCTCATCCATGGCTTTCCTCGGGATCCGAGGTTCCTTGGTCGCATCAGGTTTGATTGCCTGCCTGTCGGCTCTATGGATCCTCGCCTCCCCGATCCGAAAGGTGCAACACATGACGGAGTTCCGACGTGATCACTGAAGTCCCGAATTCGGCCGGAGCGACGTCAGCGCCTCCGGCTCCGCGGCGTGTGCAGTACCGGAGCGACTGCCTGCTGCGCAGCGCTGGATTCCCGGTGGCAACGTTGCATGTTCTGCGCAGGAAACCGTCCGCTAACGTGGCCGAGTCCTCCATCAGAGCTCAAGACCTCGACGAACTGTTCATCGAACAGGTTGCGCGAATTTGTCGAGAGACGCCTGTCGGGGAGGCGTTAGCGTGGCAAAACCCGGGCATCCTGCAGAACAACCTGACAACTCTCGAACCGGTCAACAACCGCAAGAACCGGCGCCGGGCAGATGCACTGTTTGCCTATATCTCGCGCTACGTGGCCAAGAATGACACCATCGGTTTCTTTGGCCCCCTTTGCTGGGGTACCATCGATCAGTCGACGCGCACGTCCTTCGTGGCCCAAGAGCCTGCCCTGGGGCGGCGTGAGATCTACTTCGAGTCGTGGGCGGTCGACGAGCTAGGTGTCCGGGATCAGCGCACCTCGTCGGATACCGTTCGTCCCACCGGTGACATCGTCAGCCACCACTGCTCGCGGGGACGACGGTGAGCGGAGTCGACGAGGGAAGGCATCGTCTCCATCTTGCTGGGGCGCATGTCCGACTCGTTGACACCGATGAACCACGGCCCGTCCTGGTGGGCGGCCAACTCGTCGTCAATGAGGTTGAGAGCGCGATACGCGAGACGATTGGCCAGCAACCGGTCGAAGGGGGAGGGCGACCCACCTTGCTGCATGTGCCCCAGAACCACTTGGCGCACGTCGTACATGCCGTGGGATTCCTCCTCCAGTAGTCGAGCGATGAAGTCGGTGGTGTAGTTGCGGGAGGCGTTCTCGTTGCGAACGGCCAGGAATAGACGCCGTCCGTGGGCGAAGGACTCCCGCAACCAGTGGACGTCATTGGCCAGATCGTCCAGGGAGATGCCGTCCTCATTGGTGTAGATCCGCTCGGCACCGGCGGCGATGCCGGACATCAGGGCGAGGTATCCGCAGTCGCGCCCCATCGTCTCGACGACGAAGCACCGACGCGAGGCGATGCCGGACTCCTTGATCTTGTCCATCGCCTCGACGATGACGTTGAGGGCGGTGTCGGCACCGATGGACAGCTCGGAACCGGGGAGGTTGTTGTCGATCGAGGCCGGTATGCACACCGTCGGGATGCGGAAGGCGGGGTAGCGGTCCCGTTCCGTCGTCATGGTGTGGATGCCCTCGTAGGCCGAGTATCCGCCGATGACGAGCAGGGCGTCGATGTGGTTGTCCTCCAGTGCGCGGCTGACGGCGTAGAGGTCACGGGTGCTCGGGGTTTCGCGGCGGGTGCCCAGCTCAGCACCGCCTTCCCCGGCCCAGCCCTCGACGTCACTCCAGGCCAGTTCCGACATGTCCCCGGCAGCCAGGCCGACGAATCCGTTGTGGATTCCGATGACGGTGTGGCCACGAGAAATACTCAACCGGACGGCTGCGCGGGCAGCAGTGTTCATGCCCGGGGCAGGGCCGCCGGCGTGCATGATCGCAATCCGCTTGCGGTCGGCGTCCTCGCCCCCCTCGGTCTTGGTGCGAGCGGGCTCGCTGAGCTCGGTGAAGATGGCGTCCATCTCGACGAAGGAGCGTCCCCTCATCCTCATGGCCTCGTTGTAACGCCCCTGCTCGATGAGACCGGGCACCGACTTGGTGTCGGCGACGGCCTTGACCAGGGGCAGACGGTGGATGCGGTTAGCGCCGGTTCCGATGACGCGCCCCTCGGCCTCCGGGGTCGTCGAAAGTACCTCGTGAACGGCGTGGTAGCCGAGCCAGGTGGAGGCCCAACGGTCGTAGGCCGAGGGGCGTCCGCCGCGCTGGACGTGGCCCAGGATGGTGACGCGGGCGTCCTCCCCGAGCTTGTCCTCGAGGACCTGACGGACGTACTCGGAGGTGATGCGGTTACCGGCGCGATCGGTGGCTCCCTCAGCGACGATGACGATCGAGTCCCGGCGCCCCGACTGTCGACCGCGCTTGAGCTCGGCACACATCCGATCTTCCCAGCCGTCCTCCGGTGGACGCTCCGGGATGAGCACATAGTCGGCGCCACCGGCGACTGCCGCCATGAGGGCGAGATAGCCGCAGTGACGACCCATCACCTCGACGACGAAGGATCGCTGGTGGCTGGCAGCGGTGGAGGTGAGGTCGTCAATGGCATCGACGATGCGGTGCAGAGCCGTGTCCGCGCCGATGGTCATGTCGGATCCGACGAGATCGTTGTCGATGGAACCGACGAGTCCCGCGATCATGAGGGAGGGGTGCTCGCGGGCCACCTCGGGGCTCACCCGACCCGTGTCGACGAGTTCGGCGACGAGATCGGTCCACTCGGTGCGCAGCACGTCCAAACCAGTGAGCGAACCATCGCCACCGATGACGACGAGACGATCAATTCCGTGCTCCAAGAGGTTCTGAACGGCCTTCAGCCGACCTGAGCGTTCGCGCATTGCCTTGCAGCGGAAGGTGCCGATCACGGTGCCGCCACGGTTGAGGATCGAACCGACATCACCCCATCCGAACTTCCGGATGCCGTCGCCTCCGTCGATCATGCCTTGGTAGCCCTCGTAGATCGCATAGACCTCGGCTCCCACGTTCAATGCAGAGCGCACCACGGCGCGGACAGCGGCATTCATTCCCTGGGCGTCGCCACCGCTGGTCAGGATGCCGATGCGCAACCCACGACCGTCGGGGAGGGTTGGGGTAAGCCTCAATTCGTCATCAACACGCACAGTTCAATATTGCCGCGTCAGAGTGGCCGGAGGGTGAACTGTGACGGTGGGGACGGTGGGTCGGGGATTTTCGTCTCTGGTGCGGTGAGCGTTCGGTGTTGCGGCGGGGAGGGTGACCCTCGGGCTGACCATCCCAGGTCGTCAGGACTCAGGAGTGCTCGTCGGGAACTGTCTCGAGGTCGTCCATCCATGCCCGGGCCACGGCGTCGGACGGCATTCGCCAGTCACCGCGCGGGCTCAGGGACCCACCGGCGACGACCTTGGGTCCGTTGGGCAGGGTGGAGCGCTTGAACTGGTTTCCGACGAATCGACGCAGGAACAGCCGCGTCCAGTCCTTGATGGCCGACAGGTCATAGGAATGGCGGTCCTCGTCATGGAACCTGGGTGGCCAGGACCCCACCGAGGCGTCGCGCCAGGCGTGATGGGACAGAAAGACGATCCGGCTGGGACGCATCCCGTGGCGCAGTAGGTGGTAGAGGGTGAAGTCCTGCAACTCGTAGGGGCCGATCTTCGCCTGGGTGGACTGGATCTTCTCTCCGGGGCGAGCCGGGACGAGCTCGGGGGAGATTTCCGTCCCCAGAACGGACTCAAGGACGATATTGGTGGCTTCGTTGAACTGGCCCGACGAAATGCACCACCGGATGAGATGTTGGATGAGGGTTTTCGGCACGCCGGTGTTGACCCCGTAGTGGCTCATCTGGTCGCCGACGCCGAAGGTGCACCACCCCAGGGCTAGCTCGGACAAGTCTCCGGTGCCCAGCACGATGCCGCCCCGCTGATTGGCGATGCGGAAGAGGTAGTCGTAACGCAGACCAGCCTGGACGTTCTCGAAGGTGACGTCATAGACGTCGGCCCCGTCACCGGCCGGGTGCCCCATCCCCCTGAGCATCTGGGTGGCTGCCGGGCGGATGTCCAACACCTCGCAGGGAATGCCGAGTGCCTGGCACAGGTCCAGGGCGTTGTTTTTGGTGTGGTCGGTGGTGGCGAACCCTGGCATCGTGAAGGCGAGGATGTCGGTGCGGGGACGGCCCATCTGGTCCATCGCCTTGGCAGCGACGAGTAGGGCATGGGTGGAGTCGAGGCCTCCCGAGACGCCGATGACGACCTTGGGAGCTCCGATCGACTCGAGGCGACGACGCAGGCCGTAGACCTGGATGTTGTAGGCCTCGTAGCAGTCCTGGGCGAGCTGGTCTGGCTCGTTCGGGACGAAGGGGAACCGGTCGACGGGCCGCTCGAGACCGATGTCCTCATGGGTCGGGTCGAGGGTGAAGGTGTTGGTGCGCCATTCCTCGTTGTGGGCACGAGCGTCGGACTGGGCCAGGGCGTTGTCGTCGAAGGACCCTTGCCGCATCCTCTCCTGACGCAACAGGTCGAGGTCGGTGTCAGCCAGGCAGTACCCGGGCTCGGGGGAGAACCGGTCGGTCTCGGCCAACAGGGTGCCGTTCTCGTAGATCATCGCCTGGCCGTCCCAGGACAGGTCGGTGCTCGACTCCCCGGGGCCGGCGGCCGCGTAGACGTAGGCCTGAAGGTTGCGCGAGGACGTCACCTTGCACAGTTCGTGTCGCTGGCGGGACTTTCCGACGGTGATCGGGGAACCCGAGAGGTTGACCTCGACGACAGCGCCTGCGAGAGCGGCCTGGGAGGACGGGGACACCGGAACCCACAGGTCCTCGCAGACTTCCACATGGAAGGTGAGGTCCGGCAGGTCTGAGGCCTGGAAGAGCTGGTGGGGTCCGAAGGGGACCTCGGTCGAGGCCACGTGAGATTTCTGTCGCCCCGACAGGTCGATCGTCCCGCTGGTGCTTGCACCAGCCGCGAAGTGACGCTTTTCGTAGAACTCCCGGTAGTTGGGGAGGTAACTCTTGGGCACCACACCGAGCACCTGGCCACGGTGGACGACGACCGCGCAGTTGTACAGCCGGTTCCCCCTCTGCAAGGGAGCCCCGACGACGATGACCGGGAAGAGCTCGCGGGAGGCCTGACGCAGGGTCTCGATGGCGTCGATCACGGCATCGAGGACGACGTCCTGGAGCAGCAGGTCGTCGATGGCGTAGCCGGTCAGGCAGAGCTCGGGGAAGACGGCGATAGCCACGTCACGAGAGTTGAGCTCCCGGCAGGTGTCGAGAATTCCCGCCACGTTCGAGGCAGGGTCACCGATGTGCACCGTCGTGGTGCACGCCGCGACTCGTGCGAAACCTTGGTCATATGCCGAGTGGAAATTCCCCTTCATGGGGTCAGTCTCGCAGAACCTGGGGTGCGGAAGCCCTGTTCACCCCAGTTCGCTGCTGCGCGGGGGATTTGCGCCGGCCCGAGAGACGGTGATGGCGGCGATGTGGGCTGCCCGCTGCATCACCTGTCGAAAAACGTCAGGCTGGATGCGGCCGAGATCCATGCGGTGCTCGGCCCCCAGCAGCCCGGTGGTCCACAAACTGTCAATGGTCGCCGACATGAAGGAATCCCCGGCACCGACGGTGTCGACAACCTCGGTTCGCTCCCCGGGGACGCGAATTTCGACACCAGCGGCCGTCATGGCCACCACGCCGTGTTCTCCCATCGTCAGGATGCCAATTTTGGGCCCCAACCCCATCCAGTCGGTGAGCATTTCGACCGGGTCAGCCCCCTCGCCCAGCCATTCCAGGTCCTCGTCGGAGGCCTTGACGACGTCGGCGAGTCGGACGAACTGCTCGACATCGTGGCGCGCAGCAGCTGGATCACCGAGCAGGCTGGGACGGCAGTTCGGGTCAAAGGTGATCGTCGCGCAGTCCCGGGCGGCGGCAACCGTCTGCGCCACCACCTGACGTCCCGGCTCGATCCCGCACGCCAATGACCCGGTGTGGACGACGACGCAGTCATCGGGAATCGTGACCGACGGCAATGCCCACTCGAGGTCGAACTCGTAGCTAGCCTGGCCTCCCGTCAGGGTGGCGGTGGCCGTGGGGGTGCGCTCGGCTCCCCGTGACGGCCCGCTGAGACGGACGTTGTCGGCACCGACATGGGCCTCGATGCTCCGGCCGTGGTCGTCGGCACCGATCCAGGTGGCCAACTCGACATCGCGTCCCAGGCGGGCCAGCCCAACCGCCACATTCATGGGGGATCCGCCGGGGTGTTCGCTCACCCGTCCGGCATCATTGACGACGTCGATCAGTGACTCCCCGATGACAAGTGCGGTGGACATGACCTCTCCTCCCGATGGTGCCTCCAGTCTCTCGCACCCCGCGCAGCCGTCCTGGTGGAGGGCCAACCGTCGTTCTGCTACCAGCGTTGTATTCGGATAGCCAGGTTGCGGCCTCTAGACTGGATTTGATGATCGCCTCCGGAAGCACCCCGACCCCGGAACCGCGCGCCGGCTCTGGCCTCTGGCGCGGCGGTGGTTTCTTCGCTGCCCTGGTGGCAACGGTGTGCTTGGTCGCTGGCTGCGGATCATCCATGCCGGCAGTGACGCCGTGTATCGATTCCGTTCCGGGCGCGGGTGATCTTCGTGCTCGTCATCGCTACCCTGTGACGTGCCCGACCGCTTCTCCCGAGTTGACGGCCAAGGCGTCCCCGAGTGAGGAGGCCCCGGACGGGCCGACTGACAAGGTCGGTGCCGACGAGCCCGATAACTCTGCCAGCCCCCAGACTGACGAATCGAGGCCCTCGATTCCCGGGCCGACTCCACCTCCCGCATCCCTGGCGGTGGGTGAGAAATCCTCGGCAGGCGCTGGAACCTATGTGCTGTGGGTCAAGGCGGAGAATCACGTCTACCTCGTTGACGACGGTGTGGTGAAGCGCGCGATGCTCACCACCGCGGAGCCGTGGAAAACCCCGGTCGGGGACTATGAGATCGAGTACAAGGTTCAACATGCCGCATCAACCGAGGATGGCATTCGCTGGTACATCCCCAATTTTCTGGCTTTCTATCAACGCCCGGGAGCGATCGGCCACATTGGCTTCCACCAGATCCCGTGGGACGAGAAGACTAAGAAACTTGCTCAGCCCGTCTACACCCTGGGCATGCCGGGGTACTCGAGTCACGGCTGCGCGAGGTTGGCTCCGAAGGACTCGGAGGCTCTCTACAACTTTGCCCATGAGGGCACAAAGGTAAAGGTGCGGTGAGGGTGAAGGTGCGGTGAGTCGTCGACGCGACGAGGAGAACACCCTCGACCTGAGAACACGGCTGGGCCACAGCGTCGACCACGAGGACGTCGACTCGGGGAATCGCGACACCCTGGGGGCGACGACGGAGTCGGCTCGGGTCAGTAGGTCTGCCGGTGCTTTTGTCGCGGTCATGGCCATCACCGGACTGGTGTGGGGCCTCAGCCTGGCGATCTGGGCTGTGACGCCCGGGGCGAATGGCACCAGCGGAACCATGCCGGCACGCGGCTGGTTCGGAAGCCTCCTCGTCGGTCTGCTCTACGCGATGGGGGTGGCGGTCATCCTCATCATCCCGGTCGTCCTGCTGGCAGCTCTGCTGGGGGCGAGGTTGGAGCGGCGGAGGAGTCAGCGCCTCGCTGGCGGGATCGTCGGGGGAGTGACCGTTTTGCTCGGAGGGGCGGGTTTGTACGCCTTGATACCGGTGTTCTCGGCGGTGGCCGAGGTCACCTGGCCTGCCCTCCTGTTAGCCATCGGGCTGGGGGCCTGGTGGGGTCCCTGGGTCATCGAGGGCCGCCGCTCGCGATGAGGCCGCAACGACAACCGTGGCCTAGAGTGTGAGGCATGACACAGAACACCCCTGTCGTTCCCACCCCTCCCAAGGCCCTGACGATTTCTGCCTGGGTCGCGGTCGCGTCCGTGATCATTCAGGCTGCGTTGGCCTGCTTCATGCTCTCCGGTGTTCACGGGCTCGGCGACGTGCACATGGGATTTGGAATTCTGACCCTGGTGGCCGCCATCGTGGCTGCCGTCCTGGCTGTCATGTGGAAGCGTCACGGTGGCCCGTCGTCGATCGTCGGTCACGCCGTGGGCATGGCGGTGTTGGTCCTTGTCCAGTACGGCCTCGGCGAGATGAGCAGTGGCGGTGCGGTCAAGTGGATCCACGTGATCCTGGGCGTCGTCATCGTCGTCGGGCTGCTCGTTCTGCCCCAGTCGATCGCCAAGTCTTCCCGGAAGTGACGCGGGCTGGCGTCAGCAGGTAATTCTCGCCGTCAAGGCCCCGGTGACAGCCATCAGGTCTGATGGTGACAATTCCACCGACAGCCCGCGACGCCCGCCCGAAACCAGCACTCGCGGCTGCCCCAGCACCGATTCATCGATGCACGTGGGCAGCCGCTTTTTCTGTCCAAGTGGCGAAATCCCCCCGACGATGTACCCCGTTGAGCGCTCAGCTGCCGCGGGGTCGGCCATGGCGGCTTTTTTCGCACCCATCGCGGATGCGAAGGCCTTGAGGTTGAGCTGGCCACTCACCGGGACGACGGCGACGGCGAGTTTTCCCGAGGGAGCGAGCTCGACGATGAGGGTCTTGAGCATGATGTCCGGGTCGAAGCCGAGTTTTGCGGCCCCCTCGTCACCGAAGTGGTGGTTCGACGGGTCATGGTCGTAGCTGTGGAGGACGTGAGCCACCTTGGCCTTGGCAAGGGCTTTCGTGGCTGGGGAGGCAGAGTCAGAGGCAGGCATCAGTCCTCGAATCCGGCCCACACACGCAACCGGTGGGTCATCTCGTCGTCCTGGGGGGCTGGGCGACCGTCAATACTCAGGATGGGGACGATGCCGCGAATCGATGACAGTAGCCAGGCCCCTTGTGCTCGCAAGACCTCGTCGCGCCTCATGAGGCGGGTGGAAGTCTTGACCCCGTCGTCGTCAGCGGCTTCGAAGACGGTGTTGACGGTGATGGAGCTGAGGATCCCAGTGGCGCCGGTGGGGGTTGTCCACAGTCCGTCGGCAGCTTGGACGACCAACCCTGAGGTGGGCCCTTCAAGCAGGTAGCCCTCGGTCGAGGTGAAGATGACGTCGTCGGCGCCCTGGGACTTGGCGTAACGCAGCGCCGCGACGTTGACGGCATACGACAAGGTCTTGACGCCGCCGAGGAGCCACGGTGCATCGGCGAAGGACTCGCTCGTGACCCCTCGCGACAGGCACAGCACGTCGATTCCTTCCCTCTCCTCCTTGTGGGTTTCGGAGAGGGGAGCGATGATGAGGAACCCACGTGGCGGTCCGGGGACGACCTCGCGGCCGTTGGTATAGACGAGTTTGAGGGTGGCCTCTCCGGGGAGGCGCCAGGTACGCGCTGCATCCTCGATGAGGTGCCGCCATGAGTCCATGTCAGGGGTGGGGCCATCCACGCCTGCGATCGATCGGGCGAAGCGGGACAGATGCTCCTCGAGATGATCGATTCGGGACGTCCCATCCTGTGCGGTGACGATACGGGTTGCGTCGAAAACTCCGTCCCCACGCAGCAGCCCGAGATCGTCTCCATGGCACACCATGGTCGAGGGCGGCACGTCCCCTTCGCCAAGTATGGCTAGTAGGTATGGAACACTTGAACTCATGCGTTCAGCCTAGTTGAGTAGAAGTTGGGTGGTCACAGAGGCTGCCCTCCGCGACCACAGGAATGTCACGTATGGTTGGGCGTCGATATTCAGCCAGTTTGGCTGACGTCATATTACTAACGGACTGGGAGATCATTAATGACGGAGTCGTATCGCTCGTCGCAGACACGTCAGACCTACCACCACGGTCATCTGCGTGAGGCCCTTGTGGAAGAGGGCTTGGAGATGGCTCGCAGTGGTGGCGCCGAGGCGGTCGTGCTTCGTGAAGCGACTCGCCGAGCTGGCGTGTCACCCAACGCGGCGTACCGTCACTTCACGAACCGCGAGGCCCTTCTCGATGAGGTGGGCTTGGCGGCTGCCGACCAGATCGGCCGCAGGATGCGTGAAGCTGTGGCTGAAGCCCAGCCTGAAGACGATGAGGCTGAAGCAGTTGCCCAGCTGGTGGCTGCGTGCCGCGCGTACCTTGATTTCGCCCTGGCAGAGCCGGGATTTTTCGACGTCGCATACCGCATTTCGGATGCCGGCCTCGACATGATCGAAACGGATCGGTCGAAGGCACCGAATTTGCCCGACTCGGTCATCAGGGATGTTCTCGCCGACCCCGACATCAAGCTCTCGGAGCGAGTCGATGTGCGCGGTCTCGGCATCCTGCTGTGGTCGTTGCTCCACGGGTTTGCCTCGTTGTCGACCTCCGGTCCGTTGCGTGGTGAGAAGGCCTCCGAGCGGGCCGAGAACGTCCTCGACATCATTCGTGCCTCCCTGTGTGGTGCGATTGCTCGAGCCTGATGGCTCGAGCGAGTCGCAATACGGACTTCCAGGCTGAGACCGGGTATCGCCAGATCCTGAATCTGGCGATACCCGCTTTCTTGTCCTTGGTGGCTGAGCCGCTATTTCTCGTCGCGGATTCTGCGGTCGTCGGGCACCTGGGCACTGCCCAGTTGGCCGGCCTCGGTGTTGCCTCGGCAGCCCTGACGACGTTCACGGGTCTCTTCGTTTTCCTCGCCTATGCGACGACGGCCACCTCCTCGCGCCGGATGGGAGCGGGGGATCGCCATGGTGCGGCTCAGACCGGTGTTGACGGACTCTGGCTGTCCCTCATCATCGGAATCCTCGTCGCGATCATGCTGGTGGTCATTCCGACGACGGTGGCCGGATGGTTCGGTGCCAGCGGCGTCGTCGCAGAACAGGCCGGACGGTATCTGCGCATTACTGGTTTTGGTGTGCCCGCGATGCTCGCAACGATGGCAGTCACCGGGGTGCTGCGAGGATTCCAGGACACCCGGACGCCTCTGGTCGTCACTGTCATCACCTTCAGCCTCAACCTCGTACTCAACCTGTGGTTCGTGCTCGGAATGGGCTGGGGGATCGAGGGATCAGCCATTGGCACCCTGATCTGCCAGATAGCCATGGCGGTGGCCCTGGTCTGGGTGCTGTGGAGACGTACCCACGGTCTGGACCTGAGTCTGGTGCCACACCTGGGCGGGATCGCCTCGAGCCTGCGCGACGGCATTCCGTTGCTCATCCGCACCCTCGCGTTGCGGGCTGCCCTTTACGTGACGACCTGGGTCGCGGCGCGGGCAGGAGCGATCACCATGGCGTCCTACCAGGTGACGATGACGATCTGGAACCTGCTCCTCATGACGATGGACGCCCTCGGTATCGCCGGTCAGGCCCTGACGGGAGCGAGTTTGGGAGCTGGCGACATTCACCGCACACGGTTGTTGACCGGCACCATGACTCGGTGGGGGGTGTGGGCCGGAGTTGTCATTGGCATCCTGCTGGCAGCCTTCCACCAGCTCGTGCCGGCCATCTACACGAATGATCCGGCAGTTCACCGGGCGGTGGCGGCTGGTCTTCTCGTCGTAGCCGTTGAGCAGGTCATCGCCGGGCCGGCTTTCATTCTCGACGGAGTGCTCATCGGAGCAGGTGACGGCCGCTGGCTGTCGGGCGCCCAGGTTGTCATGTTTCTGGTGTACCTACCGATGGCCTGGGCGGTTCATCTCTGGGCGCCGGCTGACCCGGCCGCTGCTGTCGTCTGGTTGTGGATCGCCTTTGGTGGGTTCATGGCGGTGCGGTGCGTGATCCTGGCCTGGCGTGCCCATGGGGACGCCTGGATGAGGACCGGAGCCTGAAAAGGATCCCCTCCCGGGTCCCCCGCGAAGGAGCGAATCCGGCACGTCCCCGCCCGTTGGTCCGAGGCCGATGGTCTCGGACCAGCAGCGTCGCCTCACTCGGTCAGTCGAAGCGCACCTGTTGCGCCCCAGGGACTGAGTCGTACCTCTCAGGAGCACTGGTGAGCACCACGATCTGACTCGTTCGAGCCCCTTGGGCAACCTCGGTGAGGATGTGCCTGACCCTCACTGGGTCCGAGTAGACCAAGGCATCGTCGAGGATCACAGGCACCCCGTCATCAGGATCGATGAGCCGGGCGGCAGCGAGCCGTACCACCAGGCCGAGCTGTTCCCGGGCTCCCGACGACAGCTGGTCCCATTCCAGGCGCGCACCCTTGAGCTGGCGAGCCATCACCGTCAGTGTGGAGTCGATCTCGACGTGGAGATCCTGGCCGAACACGGCCCGGCCGATCCGGTCGATCTCGCTGGTGAACGGGGCGACGTAGGACTGACGCACCTGATCGAGATGACGACTGAGGGTGTCGCACAGCAGCTTCGTCGACCGCGCCCGACTCTCCAACCCAGCGACGCGGCGTGCGAGTTGGTGTTTCTTGCTGGTCAAGGCGTCGACGTCGGCCTGACGCTCCTGGCGTCCCAGGCCGAGCAGCTGGCCCTTGAGCTCCAACTGACGGTCGGTGTCCTCCTTGAGACGAGCAGTGGCCTTGCTGAGGGCGAGCTGACTTCCCTGGGCCTCGGTGCGAACCTGGTCGGGGTTGCGCTCAGCTAACGCAGCTGCGGCGCGATCGGCCTCAGTCCTCGCGACACGGTCCTCCTCCTTGGCGGTCGTGAGGGCCTCGGTCAGGTCATCGTCCGGGACCGCCTCGCGCGTGGCGGTGAGTTCCTCGCTCAGCCGCGTGACGGTCTCGGCGGCGGTGTCGAGGTCGATGTTGGCGCGAAAAGCCTTGTCGTGGGTCTCACTGCGCCGCTTGTCCACTGCTTTGAGACGGGCCTGGGCCTGACGCTCGACATTGCGAGCATCGTTGGCCTTGGCGACGGCATCGTCCTCAAGTTTCTGGGCCTCCGCCGCGGTAAGGGAGGACTTCTCCCCACCCTGATCGGCCAGGGCTTCGAGTTCCTGGATGGTGTATTCGCCCTGCTCGCGCTCCACCTGTTCCTGCCACGAGGCGAGTTTCGACTGGAGGACCTTGCGTTCTGCCATTCGGGCCTCGGCCTGCTCGAGGCTCGCCACGCCGAGCTCCCCCAGGAGGGAGACGACTGCTTGGTGAGCCTTGTCCGCGTCGCGTCCCAGGTTCATGACCTCTGAGGTGGGGGAGATCCTCAGCCGCCATGCATCGCCCATCTCCATGACAAGCTCACCGTCGATGCTGCGCTGGCTCGTCTGACCAACGGGCAGGTCAAGCTCGGTGCCGTCAATCCGCAGGGGTTCCCCATAGGACTGATGCTCGATGATGAGCTGGGTGCTGGCCAGTGCCGCTGCTTCCTTGGCGAGGTCATCAGCCTTGACGGCCTTCTTGAGCTTGGACAGGAGTTGGCTCGTCACCTTCTCCGACTCGAGTTGGCGCTGTCCGTCGGAAATGCGTTCCTTGAGCTCAGTGATGCGATCCAGGTGTTCGCGGGCCTTCGCAGCTTCCTCGCCGGCTCGCACTGCGGAGAGGGTGCGTCGTGCCTCCTCCTCCGCGGCCTCGGCCTCGGCGACCTTGGATGCAGCCTCGTCGAGAGCTTCCTGGGCCTCGGCGAGCTCAGCCGCGACTGCCTGGTCCTTCTCGGCGTTCTCGGCGGCCACCTGCGTGCACTGTTCATGCCTCTCGCGAGCCTCGGTGAGGCTCTCAACGAGTTTGACTCGCACCCCGTGAGCGGATTTGGCCTCGGCGTGATGCTGCGCCGCCTCCTTGGCAGCGCGACTGGTGGTCTCGACCTGGGCCTCCAGCTCGGTGAGACTGTCAAGGGCTTCCTGGGTCTGCTGGCACTCGGTGGTCTTCGACGCCACGACGTCATGGTCGTGGCTGATCTGTTCGTTGATCCTGCTCAGGGCCTCGACGACCTCATCCACTTCCCGGAGTCGGGCGGTGGCCTCGTCGAGGTCGTGACTGACGGCCTCGAGCTGCTCCTTTTCCTGGAAGGCCCCCTTGCGTTCCTTGCCGGTGGTGGGTTGGTAGTACACCTCGTACTCGGCACGGACTCGGTCCATGAGACCGCCGATCGACCCCTCGTCAGGTTTCTGACCACCGATCTGTTCGAGCGCCGCCGTCAGGGCCTTGGAGGAGTCCAGCCTCAGGGGTGACAGCCCGCTGGCCTGCATGAGTCGCAGGGCATTCCACAGCGTCATGTCCGCATCGGCGAGCAGGGTCTCCATCGTCTCGACGGCCTCGTCCCCAGTGACGATCTGCCCGGCCCGCGGGCCGGAGATGAACCGCAGCGAGGATTCCTTGTCCTTGAGGAAACTCTTGCGATGGGCAAAACGATGCTCACCGATCGTCATCTCGGCCTCGACGACCACCGGGAGGGAGGTGCCGTACGGCTGGGCCGACAAGACCTTCTGAGCCCTTGAGGAGGCCTTGTACTTGGATCCAAGCACCAGGTCCAGTGCCTCGACCATGGAGGTCTTCCCGACCTCGTTGGGACCGGCCGCGACGACGATCCCGGCATCGGGCAATTCGAGGGTGCGGTTCTCGATGGCCTTGAAGTTCTCGACGTGGATGCGATGCAGCTTCATCGGGACACCTCCGCAGTACGCGTCGTCGGGTTCTCCGCACTCACGAGCCGGTGCAGGAGGGTCAGGGCGGCGACGGCGTCCTCATTGGTCGCGCACATGCCAGACAGCTCCTCGGCGGCATCCCTCACCCAGTTGGGTAGGTCGGCGTCGGCGAGGCTGGCATCGTCCCCGATGACCGTGAGATCGTGGCGGTTCTCACTGGGCTCCAGGCTGGCGAAGACCGTCTCGTAATCAGCGATGATCTCGTCGAGCTCGGCCTTCTGGGAGATGGTGAGCTGGCCGTGCAGGTCATAGCGGATGATGGTGCGGTCCCGGTGGTCGAAGGAATTGAACCGGTCCCTCAGGGCTTCCAGATCTGCCTCGCCTGCGACCTCCTGACTGACTCGCGCGTGCAACCAGGTGCCAACCTTGATCGTCTTGCAGGTGAGCGGGGCGTCGAGGTCGACGACGACAGCGGTTCCGGCGGTTTCCTCGTTGAAGCTCGTCGTCTCCTGAGTGCCGCTGTATCGAATCGCGGCGTGGTCATCGCCGACCGGCCATGCGATGTGGCGGTCTCCCAGGGCGACATAGGTCAGTGCACCACGGGCAATGGCGTCCTCCAACGGCGCGCGAGAGATGAGGGCGTCGCGGGTGTCACCCGACAATCCCTCGAGCTGACCGTGCCCGACGAGGACGCGTGGGGCCTGGGTGGGCTCCAGGCCGGCAGCGAGCTCTGCCAGCGGATCGGTTGACGGGTGCCGAGTCAGCAGTGGGGCTGCCACGATCTGTGCGATGACGGAGCCGTTCGCGTCGGTGACGTCGACTGGTGACTGATCGCGCAGGACATGGACATTGCCGGGGCAGCGGCGGGTGAATTCCGTACCGTCCCACAGGCATCCGGGCTCCAGACTGTCGTGGTTTCCCGGCAGTAGGTACACGGGTAGGCCGATCGAGGCCATCGCCTCGCAGCTGCGAGCGATGATCTGGGCGGAGACGTTCTGGGTCTCGAAGACGTCACCGGCGACGATGACGAAGTCGCACTCTTCCTGCCGGGCGACCTCGCCCAGCCGGCGCACCGCGTCGATGCGATCGGCAGTGAACCGTGCCTGCGGGTCATCGTCGCCCCGCTTGGACAGATAGTGCCGAGTCATCCCCAGTTGCCAATCCGAGGTATGGAGGAATCTCGTCATGGCAACACGATAGGAGACGACCCGGACACTTCTGCGTAACGGTTGTTCCGTTGTTGTTCTGGCTTGTCAAGCCAGGGTTGGCGGAGTTGTTGGCGCTCAGTTCTGCTTGATGGCGCTGATCTCGAGCTCCAGGGCATCGTCCTTGACGGCACACGTGAGCGTTGCCTTTGGCGTTGGCAGTCGTGGAGGTGCCGTTGGCAGCGATGATGTCAGTCATGTGATTCTCCTTGTTCTCCGTATGCTCCGGTTGATATGGCAACTCTCATGACACGAGAACGGTGATACGTCAACACAAGACAGTTTCGGTAGGTCCAAGGGCGCCTACCGGGCTCCTATACTCAGGAACGAAGGAGGCACAGTGACAGAGGATCACACCGTTTGGCTGGACGACCACCAACAGCGGGTTTGGCGCCTGTGGTTGGAGGTGACGACCGCCCTGCCAGCTGTGCTCAATCGTCAACTGTCGCGCGACTCACAGCTGTCCGTGCAGGACTTTGAGGTCCTCGTCCGACTGTCGGAGACCGACGACGACGAGATGAGAGTCGTCGCACTGTCTGAGCACATGGGATGGGAACGGTCGAGGCTGTCCCATCACCTCACTCGTATGGAGAAGCGTGGCCTCGTCGAGCGTCGCATCTGCTGCTCCGACGGCCGGGGAGCCATCATCCACCTCACTGACCAGGGCATGAAGGCGTTGCAGCAGGCCGCTCCCGGACACGCTGCCCTGGTGCGTCGGGTTGTCTTCGGTGGTTTGGATCAGGGTCATCTCAACGACCTGGAGACCATTCTCAGTCGCATCTGCGACGGCCTCACCGAGGAGGAGAAGAGTCAGCTGGGCGACGCCGACTGACCCCCAGCAGCTGAGTCGGGTCAGCTGCGTCCCGTCCCACCTATGGAAACGCCAATCTCCATACCGTGGACTCGGTCCTAACATCAGCCCCACCCACACGCAGGTGAGGAGCGACCATGGCCACACAGACGACGGGCGTCACTCAGACGTCCACGGACCCCGCAGGATGCAAGCCCCGGATGAAGGGCCGCCATCTTGTGATGATGAGCTTGGGATCGGCTATCGGGACCGGGCTCTTCGTCGGTTCTGGCAAGGGGGTTGCGGCGGCCGGTCCGGCCACCTTGGTGGCGTACGTCGTCGCCGGTCTACTCGTGATTGCCATCATGTACATGCTCGGCGAGATGGTTGCGGCCCATCCCGATTCCGGTGCCTTCTCGGTCTACACCTCGCGAGCCATGGGCCCGGCCGCCGGATTCGCAATGGGCTGGGTCTGGTGGATCGAGTTGGTCATCGTCGTCGCGGCCGAGGCGATCGCAGCGGCGTCAACCCTTGTCGCCATGTGGCCGATAGCACCGGTGTGGCTACTCACACTTATCTTCCTGGTCGTCCTGACGGCCGTCAACCTGCTCGGGGTCGACCGATTCGGGGAGTTCGAGTTCTGGTTCGCACTGCTCAAGGTGGCAGCAGTTCTCGTCTTCCTCGTCATCGGTGTGCTGCTCATCTGTGGCGTACTGGCAGCCCCCGCGGCCGGAGCGTCCAACCTCGTCGGACACGGTGGGTTCATGCCCAATGGGTGGTCCGGCATCGCGGCCGCCCTCCTCATGGTGACCTTCAGCTTCGGTGGCATCGAGATCATGGCCGTGGCCGCCGCGGAAACCGAGGACCCGGCCCGCAATGTCTCCCGCGCGGTGCGGACCATCGTCTGGCGAATCCTGCTCTTCTACATGGGGTCGGTGGCCGTCATGGTCATCGCGGTTCCCTGGGACGACCCCAAACTCGGCACCTCCCCCTTCGTCGCCGTGCTTGATCGCGCCGGTATTCCCGCTGCGTCCGAGGTCATGACCCTGGTCATCGTGCTCGCCCTGCTCAGCTCCCTCAATGCCAACCTCTACGGCGCAGCCCGAATGCTCGGCTCCCTGGCGGAGCGAGGCATGGCCCCCCGCGCCGCGATGCGAACGAGGGGACGCTCGGTGCCTGCAATGGCCGTACTCGCCAGTGTGCTCTTCGGATTCTGCTGCGTGCTGGCGACCTTTAGGTGGGGTGACACTGTGCTCGGCACCCTGCTCAACATCGTCGGCTCGACGATCATCGTCACCTACTTCTTCACCATTTGTTCCCAGTACGTGCTGCGTCGTCAGGTCGAGCGCGAGGGCACTCCGCTACCGATGCGAATCAAGGGATTCCCGGTGGTGTCCTGGGCCGCGATGATTCTGTTGGTGAGCATCATGGTGCTGGGGATGTTCGCTCCCGACGTGCGCGCCCAATTGTTGTCAACGGGAGCTCTTGTCGTTGTGCTGTACCTCGTCGGGATCGCTTGGTCGCTCCACGATGGACGCAGCCCGTTCCGCCCCACGACTGATTGAGATCGGACTGGCGTGCCGAGAACCGGCTTCTACGGCAGGGTGGTCGTCTTTCCGTCGGTTTTCTTGGTCGCCGGCTTCTTGATGGACGGTTTCGGGCTGGCCGCCTCGTCCTCGGACTTGACCTCGGCCGGCTTCGTGACACGACCCATGGCGTGGACACGACGGCCCTCCAGACGGTCCTTGAGCTGGGAGGTGTAGATCGAGATGTCTCCGACGACCCGTCCAGCCACGGCGACGGCGATCATGCCGGGAGCCAGCATCGACAGGTTTCCGGTCATCTCGCCAACCATGAGAAGCATGCCGAGCGGTGCGTGGGCCACCGATCCGAAGCAGGCAATCATGCCGACGATGACGAAGCTCATCGGGGAGGAGGGAATGCCTGGAAGCCCCTCGAGAAGACGCCACAGCGCAGCCCCGGTGGCGCCGCCGATGACCATGCCGGGGCCGAAGACGCCACCCGAACCGCCTGAGCCGATCGACAGGGTCGTCGAGAGGACCTTGGCGAACGGGATGGCCAGCACCATGAGCAGGGGCATGCGCATGAGGTTGTCGGCGAACATCTCCTGTTGCACCGATCCGTAACCGGTTCCCAGGGCAGCCGGAATGACCAGGCCGAGCAGGCCGACGCCGAGGCCACCGATGGCCGGGACGAGCCAGCCGGGAACCTTCTCGAGTCGGTCGAAGAACCTGGTGCCGCCGTAGAAGACGTCGACGTAGAACTTGCCCATGAGACCGGCAGCCAGACCGAGCAGGACGTACCAGATGAGCTGTAGGGGCTGGGAGAACTGCACTCCACTCAGCGATCCGAAGATTGGCTCGAATCCGTAGACCGATCCGAAGACGACGAAGGCGACGATCGAGGACACCAGGGACGGCATGATCGCGTCGGACTCCATGTCGTCGCGATAGAGCAGCTCAGCACCCAGCAGAGCACCACCCAACGGGGCACGGAAGATCGCTCCGATACCCGAGGCAGTTGCTGCCGAGACGGCGATGCGCGCGTCCGGTGTGGCGATCTTGAGCTTCTTGCACAGCGAGGAGATGACGGTCGCGCTGATCTGGGCGGTGGGGCCCTCACGTCCACCAGAGCCTCCGGAACCGATCATGAGCGACGAGGCGATGATCTTGACGGCCGCGACCTTGCCCTTGAGCGCCGTCGGGTCGTGATGGACAGCGTGAATGGCGTTGTCAGTGCCGTGGCCCTTGGCAGTGGGAGCGACGAAGTACACCAGGATGCTCGAGACCAGCGCGCCACCGGTGACGACCAGTGGGATGGCCCAGGGTCGGGTGAGGCCGGTTCCCGGATTACCGTCTCCCTCACCGAGGGTGCCCGGCGGGGTATATCCGCCCAAGGTCTCCAGCAAGTAGTGGGTCCCGGTTTCCAGACAGAAGAAGAAGATGATGGCGCCGATGCCCGAGACGATGCCGATGACCGTGCCCATGAGCAGCCATCGGTTGAGGGAGTCTCGGAAGGCCTTGGGTCGGTGCGGGACGAGGGCACGGCGCAGACGTCTCAGACGCTTGGCCCACGCGGCCCGTGTCTCGGGATGGACGACGGTCTCGGTCATTGCTGGCTAGAGTCCTCTGCACAGGAGCGGTTGGAAGTGGGAGTGCCGTGGCCACTGGCCTTGGCGGCGCGGGTGAACAGGGTGAACCCGGTGACGACGGTCTCGATCTCTCCCGGTTCCAGCTGGCTGAGCAGGTCAATGAGCTGACGTCGACGATGTTCGTTGACGTCTTGTACCAGTTTCGAGCCACGCGGGGTGAGGGAGAGCACGTTGGCGCGACGGTCATCAGGGTCGGGGGAGCGGTCGATGAGGTTCTTGGCGACGAGGCGTTCGACCATCCGCGCGATGGTCGAGGAGTGGACCTCCAGGTCGCGAGCCAGGTCGACCCCGCGTGTCACCCCTGCGTCGATGAGAACGAGAAGTCGGTACTGGGGGGCACTGACATCCTCGGCAAGCTCGGCGAGGGATCGGGCCGCGACGTCGACGAGGGCCCATGACGCCTGAAGTGCCTTCTCGACATCGGCATGGTTGGGGTTCAGCCCCTCCGATTTCGTTGCACCCTGCGACATCTGCACAGTGGAATTGTTGCACACTGCATCAATTTGTGCGATGCCCTGTTTTGATGGGTCGTGTTCACTTACAGTGATGCCATGGCTCGCATCATCGTCACCGCACCGCAGCTCATGTCCGTTGTCAACGAGGAACTCCCCGGTCACGAGATCGTGGGCGGCGACCATTTCATGGATCGCCAGGAACTCGCCGACCAGATCGTCACCGCCGACGCACTCCTGACCAGCCTGTCCGACCCCCTCGACGCCGAGATGATCGGGAAGGGTGAGAAACTCAGGGTCATCGGACAGTGCGCCGCAGGGTTCAACAACATTGACCTTGACGCCGCCAGGCAAGCCGGAGTGGTCGTGACTTCGACCCCAGGTGTCCTCCATGAGGCCACTGCTGATCTTGCGTTCACCCTGCTGCTTGAGGTCACCCGCCGCACCGGTGAGGCGGAGCGTTGGGTGCGCGCCGGCAAGGCCTGGCGTTACGACCACACCTTCATGTTGGGTGCTGGTCTGCAGGGAGCCACCCTCGGCATCATCGGCCTGGGGCAGATCGGCGAGGCTATGGCCCGACGCGCTGCTGCATTTGGCATGAACGTCATCTACAACGCTCGTCACGAGAAGGATGTCGCAGCGATCGACGCCGTCAATCCGAGCACCCAGCCGACTCGTCGTGTCGAGCTCGACGAGCTCCTCGCCACCTCTGACGCCGTCTCCCTGCACTGCCCGCTCACCGACCAGACCCGCCATGTTATCGACGCTGACGCCCTGGCCACCATGAAGGAGACTGCCTACCTCGTCAACACCGCACGTGGTGCCTGTGTCGACGAAGCTGCTCTCGTCCAGGCTCTCAAGGCTGGGTCGATCGCCGGTGCCGGCCTGGACGTGTTCGAGGACGAGCCGACAATCACTGGGGATCTGATGACGATGGAGAACGTCGTATTGCTGCCGCACATCGGATCAGCTGCCCTGCCGACCCGCGAGGTCATGAGTCGGCTGGCTGCGCGCAACATCGCGAAGGTGCTGTCGGGGGAGCCGGCCGAGACTCCGGTGGAGTGACCCGTTCGCTTACAGCGTTGTTGCAGCAAGCCCGATTCCCGACAGCAGGTCCCTGCTGTCGGGAATCGGGCTCAACTCTGTTCGGCGACAGCGAGGGGACCACGTGATGACGCGGTAGGAATTGTCCCAAGGTGAGAATGAGTGGTTATTCACACAATTGTCCTTCTTGTCTTTCTATTATTTAAACAAGTTATTTTTTGCCTAAATTGCGACGCCAGAGGCGAGGTGTAATCGGGTGAAAACCGCGCCATGAAGCCGTTTGCACGTCTGTTCCCAAGGGTCTGCGCGAACATGCACAAAAGCCGGTTCTGGTGGTTGTGGCCCATTATTTTCCCTAACCTTGATAAGTACCTGGCAACGGTGGCGGGGCACCGAGAACCCCTTGCGCCACACCCCACATGCCGGATGGTTTCGAAGGGAGCATTCAATGAGGACCATGGACGCAGACGTCGTCGTCATCGGTGGCGGTGCCACCGGTGCGGGCGTCGTGCGGGACGTCGCGATGCGTGGATACCGCGCCGTTCTGTTGGACAAGGCCGACCTCGGCCAAGGAACCACCGGTCGTTACCACGGCCTGCTCCACTCCGGTGGGCGATATGTCGTCTCGGATTCCGGGTCGGCAACGGAGTGCGCCGAGGAAAACGAGATCGTCACCCGGATCCACGCTGATGCCGTTGAGAAGACTGGCGGCCTCTTCGTGGTGACCCCCGAGGATGACTTGGAGTTCTCCGATCAGTGGGTCGAGGGCGCCAAGAAGTCCAAGGTGCCCTTCGAGGAGATTTCCACTGCGGAGGCACTGCGCCGCGAGCCCCGCCTCAACCCTGGCATCAAGCGTGCCTTTGCTGTTCGCGACGGCTCGGTGGATGGCTGGCAGATGGTGTGGGGTGCTGCGCACTCCGCCATTGAGTACGGCGCCAAGGTGATGACCTACACCGCTGTCACCGAGATCATCCGCGAGGGCGACCAGATCAGCGCTGTCGTCGCCCACGACCTGAAGCACGACGAGCAGATCCGCATCGACTGCAAGTTCGTCATCAACACCGCCGGTCCGTGGGCCGGGCGTATTGCCGAGCTCGTCGGCTGCCACGACGTTGACGTCGTCCCGGGTCGCGGCATCATGATCGCCATGAACCACCGCTTGGTGAACACGGTTGTCAACCGCTGTATCTACCCGGCTGACGGCGACATCCTCGTGCCGGTGCACACCGTGTCAATCATCGGCACCACCGACGTCAAGGCCGATGATCCGGAGCGTCTGTCCATCCCGCGCAACGAGGTGCAGCAGATGCTCGACTCCGGCGAGGCCCTGGTCCCCGGATTCCGCGACGCCCGAGCCGTGCACGCCTGGGCCGGTGCCCGCCCGCTGTTCAAGGACAAGCGGGTCTCCGCCACCGACACTCGTCACATGTCTCGCGGCATGAGCATTCTTGACCACGGTTCCCGCGATGGCGTCAACGGCATCGTGTCGATCATCGGCGGCAAGCTCACCACCTACCGTCTGATGGCCAAGAACGTCGTCGACGTCATGTGTGAGCAGTTGGGTGACGATCGTCCCTGCCGCACCGCCGAGGAAGTCGTGCCCGGTTCGACCGCCGGCAAGAACTACCTCATCACCCATCGTCTGGGCGAGAACGAGGAGCGTCGCGCGAGCACCGGTCTGGTTCGCGGTGGCGATCCCGAAGCCGTCCCGATGTCTAAGAAGCTCGACGACCAGATCATCTGTGAGTGTGAGCTGATGAGCCGCAAGATGTTCACCGACTTGCTGGCCGAGCAGCCCGACGCCACCTTCGACGACCTGCGTCGTCAGCTGCGTCTGGGCATGGGCCCCTGCCAGGGCGGCTTCTGCTCGATGCGCGCCACCGGCGTTGCCGTCGAGGAGGGTAACATCGACGCCGAGCGCGCCACCGGTCTGCTGCGTCTGTTCCTCAAGAACCGGTGGATCGGCCTGTGGCCGATCCTCTACGGCGAGCAGGTTCGTCAGACTGCCCTCGATGACTGGATCTTCCAGGGCACCTTCGACGTCGAGCACCTTCCCACCCCGCAGCAGGAGGTCGAGCTGTGAGCACCGCAACCGTTACCACCTCATCGCCGACCTCCGACCGCTTCAAGGCGCCGCACGTCGTCGTTGTCGGATCGGGCTTGGCCGGCCTGACCGCCGCCCTGCGTCTTCGCCGTGGTGGCGCCCGTGTGACCCTCGTCACCAAGGGTGTCGGCGGCCTGCAGCTGGGCCAGGGCACCATTGACGTCCTCGGTTACACCCCTGAGCGCGTCGAGAAGCCTTACGAGGCCGTCAAGAAGTACGCCTCCGAGCATCCCGAGCACCCCTACGCCAAGATCGGCGTGGAAGCTGTCAAGGAGGGCATCGACTTCCTGTGTGAGGTCGTCGGTGAGTCCTTCCTGGTCGGCGACGCCGAGTCGACGATCAATCTGCCGACCGCTGTTGGCGCGATCCGTCCTACCGCCCTGGTCCCGCCGTCGATGATCAACGGCAACCTCAAGGACGGCGACAAGGTCGTCGTCATCGGTCTGGCCCAGTACAAGGACTTCCACGCAGGCCTCATCGCCCAGAACATCGATCGCACCGAGCTGCCCGGCGGTGGCCACGCCTCCGCCCGCGCCGTCGTCGTCGACTTCGAGCCCCGCAAGGGTGAGTATGACGCCACCGGCCTGAACATGGCGCGCTCCCTCGACAACGCTCGTGCCCGTCGGGCGCTGGCCGAGGGCCTCAAGGGATTCGTCAACCCCGGTGAGATCGTCGCCCTGCCGGCCGTCCTCGGTATCGACAACCACGCCGAGGTTCTTGCTGATTTCAGCAAGATCCTCGGAGCCAAGGTGTTCGAGATCGCGTCCCTGCCGCCCTGCGTGCCAGGCATGCGTCTCAACAACAAGCTCGTCGTGACCGCCAAGAACGAGCGCGTCGATTACGTGCTCGGCTCCAAGGTCACCGGCTGCAAGGTCGTCGACGGTAAGGTCGTCTCCGTGCATGTCGGCACTGCCGGCGCCGGCAAGGACATCAAGGCGGACGCCGTCGTCCTCGCTGGTGGTGGCTTCGAGTCCGGAGCCCTCAAGCTCGACTCCCACGGCAAGCTGCACGAGACCATCCTCGACCTCCCGATCACCATGCCGGAGGGCGTCGAGGAGGAAGACCTGGTCCACGGTGACTATTGGGGTTCCCCGCAGCCGCTCTTCCTGTGCGGCGTCGAGGTGGACGAGAACATGCTCGTCACCTACCAGGGCAAGCCCGTCCATTCCAATGTCTACGCTTCCGGTGGCGTGATCGCCGGCGCCACCAGGTGGCAGGAGAAGTCGGGTGAGGGCATCGCCCTCGGCTCGGCCATCAAGGCCGCCGATGCCATCCTGTCGTCGGTCGGGGCGGCTGCTGCGACCAAGGAAAGGAACTGATCATGGGTGTTATCGAGGAGACATTCGCCGGACATGAGGTCTCGCGCCAGTCGCTCGACGCCTGCGTCAAGTGCACGATCTGCGAGACGATGTGCCCGGTCGCCAAGGCCACCCCGCTCTACACCGGTCCGAAGTACAACGGCCCGCAGGGCGAGCGTTACCGTGACGGAGCGTCCGTTGACCACTCCCTGGAGTGGTGCAACTTCTGCGGCATCTGCACCCTGCACTGTCCGCAGGGCGTGAAGATCGCGGAGCTCAACGAGCAGGCCGCCATGAAGATGAAGCACCAGAATGGTGTTCCGCTGCGTGACCGCCTCATTCCGCTGACCACCCTCGAGGGACGCGTGCTGTCCCCGATCGCTCCGCTGGCCAACTGGGGCCTCAAGCAGAAGCCGATCCGTATCGCTGTCGAGAAGATCATCAAGGTCCATCGTGACGCCCCGATGCCGATCGCTCAGACCGAGACCCTCAGCAAGTGGATGCGCCACCACAAGCCGGCCAAGCCGGCCACCAAGGGTCCGATCGTCTTCTTCCAGGGCTGCGCCGGTGGCTACTTCGAGACCGAGACCTCCAAGAAGTCCATCGAGGTGCTCGAGCACCTGGGCTATGAGGTCCTCGTCCCGAAGCAGGGCTGCTGTGGTCTGGCGAAGCAGTCGAACGGCCTGTTCGAGGGTGCCACCAAGGACATCCTCAACCTGTGCGACAAGATCATCAGCCTCGGCAAGGGACTGACGATCGTGTCCTCGTCGGGTTCCTGCGTCGGCATGATGAAGCACGAGGCCCACGAGATCATGGGTGTTGACGATCCTCGTCTGCACGACGTGTCGGTGCGCTCCCGGGACTTCTCGGAGTTCCTCATGGACGAGTACCGCAATGGTGAGCTTGATGCCTCGCAGTTCCGTCCGATCGATATCACGGTCCCTTACCACCAGCCCTGCCAGGTCAAGAGCCAGGGCATGGGGTTCCCGGCCGTGCAGCTCATGGAGCTCATCCCGGGTGTCAAGGTGCTGGAGTCTAACGAGCCGTGCTGTGGCATCGCCGGTACCTACGGACTGAAGGCCGAGCGCTACGAGGTTGCTCAGAAGATCGGTGCAGGTGTGTTCAAGCACATGCAGGATCACAACGAGGGCATCGGCGTCTGCGACACCGAGACCTGCCGTTGGCAGATCTCGAAGTCCTCGGGAGTCAAGATCGTCCATCCGGTGTGGTTGCTTCACCACTCCCTCGGACTGTCGGACAACCTGCTCGACTGATCGAAACCTACTGAGTCGGATCGCTCTTCGATGGCGTGGGGCTCAGTTTCGCCGGACCTCCTGTGATCCGGAGTCGGCCGGGACCTGCTGTGGGGGCGGGTCCCGGCCTTTTGCGTGCTCGTGCCGGTGATCTTGGTGTTTGGGATCGTGGCTGGCGCGCTTCGTGACCCTGGTGGGGCCGGTGTCCTTGACCCGCGTTTATACCTTGTGTCGAAAATTCCCGGCTCACGAAGGGTTCCATCACTCCAGTGATGAGGCCCCCGGTGGGCCGGGATTTTTTGTCATCGTGACCGAGGACCGTGGGCTCGGGGTGGCCGACGGGTCCTGATCGCGGTATGCCGCAGGCCGGATTCCTACTTCCGAGGCCCAGAAACAGTGGGGTCCTCGGGGATCCACCACCGCCAGGGGGCGTTGACATTTCTGCTGATCCCCACCCGGGGGCCTTGACGAAATTCGACGGGGCGGTCCGCGGGTTGGAGCCGCCAGCTGGATGTCGATGTGGCGTCGGGGTCGATGAGTTCCACCGGATCCCCCGACTCCTCGAGGGTTGCTCCCAGGGCCGAGCCCATGTTTCCCGGTCCGCAGGCGAGACGGTTCTCGGGGACCCCTCCGCGGCGCAGGCGAGCGTCGTCCTCGCCGGCGATCACTCGTCCGCCGCGCAGCAGGACCGCCGAGGCCACACCGTCGGGGGAGCAGACGAGGTTCACGCAGCGATGCATGCCATAGGACAGGTACACGTAGACGTGTGAAGGCGGTCCAAACATCACGCGGGCGCGTGGAGTCGGTCCACGGAAGGCATGGGACGCGGGATCGTCGAGTCCCGTGTACGCCTCGACCTCAGTGAGACGAACTGCCACCGGTCCGTGCCAGATCGTCGCCCCGAGGAGCAGCGGGGCAACGTCGGTGGCGGGGGCCGAGAGGTCGATCATCCCTTGGTGTCGCACAGGAAGTGGCAGGCGGTGCACGTGGCACCAGTCACAGCGATGACGGCGGGCCATGCGCCGATCTTCTTCGCCAACCCGTGGGAGGCGCCAAAGGCACCCAGATAGGTCGCCCCCAGAATGCCGGCGATCGTCGGACCGCTCTTGGCGAGCCAGGTGCGCCCGGCCCAGCAACCGGCAGTTGCGAGCACCACTCCGCCGAGTCCCCGGACGCCGGTGGCGCGGGCGGTGAGCCAACCTCCGACCAGTCCCAGACCGGCGACCTCGGCGGTGTTGACGTCTTCAGCCTTGTTCAACTTCATAACCCGAGTCTAGGTACCGAACCGGGCGGTGCCACCCAGATGAAGATGAGAATGATAGCCATCAAAATAGTTGTATATACAAATCTCCTGATATACAGTCGTGGACATGAGCAAGAACGTGGAATCGGGGGAATTCGACCCCGTCGTTCGGCTGTTCTCCGCCTTGGCGAATCCGATTCGGGCACGGATCGTCAATCGCCTCACTGATGGTGAGGCATCGGTTGGAGAACTGTCGGAGATCGTCGGCGTCAAGCAGCCGCTGGTCTCCCATCACCTCAAGGTGTTGCGAAGCGCGCATCTCGTATCTGCGCGTAAGGACGGGCAGAAAGCCATGTACTCGCTCATTGACGACCATGTGGCGTCCATCTTTCTGGACGCCTTCAACCACATGAAGGAGCACGACCATGACTGTCACCACTGAGCATCGTCCCGCTGAGACCCACCACCACACCCACGGCCCGAACTGCGGCCACGAGGCTGTCATCCACCACGATCACGTGGACTACATTCATGGTGGCCATGCTCACCACGAGCACGACGGCCACTACGACGAGTGCACCACCTGTCAGTGTGGCCACTGCGACGATTCCTGTGCCAACTGCACCTGTGAGGATTGCACCTGCCCGACCTGCGATCACAAGACGTGCGAGTGTGGCCACTGCAGCGATTCCTGTGCCAACTGCACCTGTGAGGATTGCACCTGCCCGACCTGTCAGCACGCTGCCTGAGTTCATTTTCTCCAGTTACGCAAGTCAACTGAACCCCCGGTGAGCCGGGGGTTCAGTTGTGTTCTGAGCCATATGTAACGGTGCGAGTGATTCTCGAGGAGCGTCAGAGGGTGATGACGACCTTGCCGATCATGCTGCCGGACTCGACGACCTCGGTGGCCTCGCGGACGTGCTGAGCCGTCAGTCCCTCGATGTGGCGGGTCATCGTCGGGCGAATCTGGCCGTTCTCCACCAGCTGTGCGATACGAGTGAGAGCCTGGCCCTGCTTGGCGACGTCCGCGGTGCCGAACTGAGGACGGGTGAACATCGACTCGCTGGCCACCGACAGCGATTTCGGCTTGAAGGCCATGAGGTCGAAGGAATCGGTGCCGTCAATCATGACGAGGTGGCCGAAGGGGGCCATGATCTCGGCCAGGGCCGATGCCGGCGGCGTGTAGGCCGACAGGATGCCGTCGAAACCGTCGATCCCGAGGCCCTTGACCTGCGGGGCCAGGGGCTCGCGGTGGTCGATGATCCCAGTGGCGCCCATGTCCTGACACCACTGGGCGGTTTCAGGACGCGAGGAGGTCGCGACGACCGGTCCGCTGGTGATGGCGCGGGCCAGCTGGATGGCCACGGACCCGACCCCGCCGGCCCCACCGATCATGAGGAAAGCCTTGTCGCTGCGCTGGTCCAGGGTCCCCAGGCCAATGTGATCGACGAGGGCTTCCCAGGACGTCAAGGAGGTCAGCGGCAGGGAGGCAGCCTCGGCAATCGTCAGGGACGACGGGCGCTTTGCGACGATTCGCGAATCCACCAGGGTGAACTGGGAGTAGGTGCCTGGAAGGTCTCGGCTCCCGGAGTGCCACACCTCGTCACCGACGGCGAGGTTGTGGACCTCGGAACCGACGGCACGCACGACGGAAGCGGCGTCGAAACCAAGTACCAGGGGCGTCGACGGGGTGCCAGCCCCCTTGCGTAGCTTGACGTCAATGGGGTTGACGGAGATCGCCTGCACCTCGACGAGGAGGTCGTGCGGGCCCGGTTCGGGCACCGGCAGGTCAATGTCAACGAAACACTCGGGATCGGTGACGGGGAGGGAGCGTGTGACGGCAACGGCATGCATGCTTTCCATGCCCCCACGGTAATGCCGAGCGGGTTGGCTGAGTACTGAGTCACGGTCTCAGCGCTGCATGTCGACGAATCGCGAGTAATGGCCCTGGAAGACGACCGGAACCGTTCGCGTCGGTCCATTACGGTGCTTGGCGACGATGATGTCGGCCTCACCTGCGCGCGGAGACTCCTTGTCATAAACGTCCTCGCGGTGCAGAAGGATGACGACGTCAGCGTCCTGCTCCAGAGAACCCGACTCACGCAGGTCGCTCATCATCGGCTTCTTGTCATTGCGCTGCTCAGGTCCACGGTTGAGCTGGGAGAGGGCGACGACCGGGATCTCCAACTCCTTGGCCAGTAGTTTGATCTGACGTGAGAACTCGGAGACCTCGAGCTGACGAGACTCCACCTTCTTGCCGGAGGTCATGAGCTGCATGTAGTCGATGACGACGAGTTTGAGGTCGAACTTCTGCTTCATCCTACGGGCCTTGGCACGGATCTCCATCATCGTCAGGTTGGGTGAATCGTCGATGAAGAGCGGGGCCGACGAGATCTGCGTGGTCTTGTCGACCATGCGCTGCCAGTCCTCCTCGGAGAGGCGTCCGGAGCGCATGCGTTGCAGCTCGATCCCGGCCTCGGCGGACAACAGCCTCATGACGATCTCGTTGCGCCCCATCTCGAGGCTGAAGATGGCTGCTGCCAGGTGGTTCCTGATCGCGGCGGCGCGGGCGAAGTCGAGGGCGAGGGTGGACTTACCCATGGCAGGACGGGCGGCGACGATGATCATCTGGCCGGGCATGAATCCATTGGTGAGCTCATCGAGGTCGGTGAATCCGGTGGGGATGCCGGCCATGGCGTCGCCACGGGCCTCGATGGCCTCCAGCTCGTCGAAGGTGTTCTCGAAGAGCTCCGAGAGCGGGTGATAGTCCTCGCTGGTCTTGCGGGTGGAGACGTCGTAGAGGGTTTGCTGGGCGGCGTCGACGATGTCAGCGACCTCTCCTTGGCCCTGGTAGCCCATCTGGGCGATTCGGATCGACGCCTCGACGAGGCGACGCAGCACGGCCTTGTCGGCGACGATCTTGGCGTAATAGGCGGCGTTGGCGGTGACGGTGACGTTGCTCAGCAGCTCGGCGAGGTACAGACGTCCGCCAGCGCGTTCGAGTTCCCCGCGCCGATCGAGCTCGTCGGCGGTGGTGACGGTGTCCGCCGGGTCGCCGCGACCGTAGAGGTCGGTGATGGTGTTGAAGATGAGCTCGTGTCCGGGCCGGTAGAAATCGACACCCTTGAGCTCCTCGACGACGTCGGCGATGGCGTCCTTGGAAGAGAGCATGGCCCCGAGGACGGACTTCTCGGCGTCGATGTCCTGGGGAGGGTTGCGGTCCAGGGGTGGTCCGGGTTCGGCGGGTGCGCTGGACATGGTTGCTCCTTCAGGGTGACACGGCGTGACGGATGGGTCGACGTTCGCCGTCGGGATGGGGACAACGTTCCCACCACGGTCCGACACTTCCCCGAGTGGGAGTGTGCCACGATTCGAGGTCGCCTGCAGAAGAGTTTTCCACAACCCTTGTGGGCAAGGAGTGGATGTGTGGGGACTGCCTGGGGAAAACGTGTGGATAACTCGGTGGATCTGGGGATAGGGAGTGGAATACTCACCCAGAAACTGTGTTTGGCTAGGGGTTATGGGTGTGTTGTGACGAATTGGACGAAAATTTTCGGCGTGTCGGGTTGGGGGATGGGTCACGTTACGGTTGTGAGTGCCGGTGGTGTCACCAGCTCGGAAGTCCCCTCGAAGGTGACTTATCCACAGTGTCTGTGGATGGTGGGCAGCGGCTTGTGGGGCCGGTCAGGGGCGGGATTCGAGGAGACGGGCTGGTGGGTGTTGCCGTGTTGCGAAAACCCCTGACCCAGGAAATGTCGAGTTATGTGGGTGGACCGGAGAGGGGAGCCGGTAAAAATGATCAGCCAGTGCTGAAGTGTCGTGGAGGCGGCTGACATCGTGTCACCCCCCGGGGTTCTGAAATGGGAGGACCATCCTCTTGCTTCATATACCCCCAGAGGGTATATTTTCATGTGGAGGAGGACCTATGAACCACTCGGATGACTGCTGCCACACCTCTGAGGCGCCCCCCGCTCATTCTGATGCCGAGAAGTCGGTGTCCAGCGAGGCGCGTGGAGCCTGCGGTTGCAATGACCATCCTCAACACGGGTATCTCGGTCACAAAGAGATGCACCTGCGACGCCTCAAGCGGATCGAGGGGCAGGTGCGAGGCCTGGAGAGAATGGTCAATGAGGAAAAGTACTGCATCGACATCCTGACCCAGGTCTCGGCAGTCACCTCGGCCCTGAAGTCCGTCTCCCTGGAGCTGTTGGCCGAGCACATGAGTCACTGTGTGGTTCGTGCCGCACAGGCCGGCGGGCAGGAGGCCGAGGACAAGATCAGCGAGGCAAACCAGGCCATCGCCCGCCTCGTCAAGGCCTGATCCCAAGCACACTGGAGGAACAATGCACAAGACGTACACCATCAACGGAATGACCTGCGAGCACTGCGTCAAGGCCATCACCGAGGAGGTCTCGGTCATCGACGGCGTCGACAAGGTCACCGTCTCCCTGGAGTCCGGCTCCATGACGATTGACTCGGCCGAGGAGATCCCCTTCGGTCAAGTTGCCGACGCCGTTGACGAGGCCGGCGAGTACACTGTCGCCGAGGCTGCCTCCCTCGACACCGCCGGGCACCCCGGTGGTCAGTGCGGATGCGGTGGTCATGGACATGGCGCCCAGAAGACCGAGGAGTCCGGTTGCGGCTGTGGAAGCCACAAGCACTCCGACGAGGCCGTCGCCAAGCATGCCCAGCACGCCGAGAAGGGCGGCTGCGGCTGCGGCGGACACCGGGCCTGAGATTGCTCGGCTCGTCGTCCCATTTGAGACGACATCCACTCGACTTCGGGCCCCGGGGTCTGATCGCACATCGCCGTCAGATCCCGACCCCCGAAGTCGACCTCCCCCCACAGCCCGTCGGCCTCCGAAGCCACTCGAGCGGTCGGATGATCCCGCCTGCCCCCGACGCCCAGGACTCCGACGGGTGGTCCACGAAGGAAGAACATGTCCACCCTCACCCACTCGGGAATCGCGCCTGAACTGGACGAGGAGACGGAGCCCACCTCCGTCGACCTCGACATCACCGGGATGAGTTGCGCTTCCTGCGCCGCCCGGATCACGAAGAAGCTCAACAAGGTTGACGGGGTTCAGGCCACCGTCAACTACGCCACCAGCAAGGCCCACGTCCTGACGACCGGGCCGGTCAGCGTCCACGACCTCATCGAAGTGGTCGAGGCAGCTGGATACGGCGCCGCCCTGCCTGAGCCGGCAGCACCTCCCGAGGATCACGCGGCGAAAATCCGCACCAAATTGATCGTTGCCGTCATCCTCGCGGTGCCGGTGATGCTGCTGTCGATGATTCCCGCCCTGCAGTTCGACGGCTGGCAATGGCTCGCGCTCGCGCTCACCCTTCCGGTCGTGTTCTGGTGCGGTGCCGGCTTCCATCGAGCGGCATGGACGAATCTGCGACACGGTGCCACCACGATGGACACCCTCATCAGCCTGGGGTCGTTGGCCTCTCTGGGATGGTCGGTGTGGGCCCTGGTGTGGGGCAACGCCGGCGCGATCGGCATGCGACACCACATGACGTGGGCACTGCAACGCCCCGATTCCTCGTCGGCCATCTACTTGGAGGCGTCAGTCGGCGTCATCACCTTCATCCTCGTGGGTCGTTGGATCGAGGCTCGGAATCGTGCCGAGGCCGGATCTGCCCTGCAGGCCCTGTTGCAGATGGGCGCGAAGTCGGTGCGTGTCGTCCGTGACGGCCAGGAGGTCACGGTTCCCATCGAGGCCCTCAAGGTCGGTGACCATTTCGTGGTGCGGCCGGGGGAGAAGGTGGCTACCGACGGCCGGGTAGTCGAGGGGAGCTCGGCCATCGACGCATCCCTGGTCACCGGCGAATCCCTGCCGGTGGAGGTGGCGTCTGGGGACGACGTTGTCGGTGCCACCGTCAACACGTCAGGGCGTCTTGTCGTGGAGGCCACTGCGGTTGGCACGGACACCGAGTTGTGCCGCATCGCTTCTCTGGTCGAGGCCGCTCAAACCAGCCGTTCCGAGACCCAGGACCTCGCCGACCAGGTCTCCTCGATCTTCGTGCCGACGGTTCTCGCCATCGCCGTGGTAACGATGATCGTGTGGGGTCTGTTGGGGCAGGGGGTCACTGCTGCATTTACCGCGGGTGTCGCAGTGCTCATCATCGCCTGCCCCTGTGCGCTTGGCCTGGCAACCCCGATGGCTCTGCTCGCCGGTACCGGTCGAGGAGCAAGGTTGGGCATCGTCATCAAGGGAGCCCGATCCCTGGAGAGGGCTCGCGACATTGACGTCGTTGCGATGGACAAGACCGGGACCCTCACCACCGGGCAGATGGCCGTCACCCAGGTGTGGGACGAGTCCGGACGCGCGGTGCGTATTTCTGACAACCCGCTCGTCCTCGTTGTCGCGGCTGCGCTGGAGGCTGGGTCGGAGCACCCGATTTCGCGGACTGTCGTCGAGGCATGTCCCGGAATCGCCCCCGCAGAGGACTTCCGGGCCTTGCCAGGACTCGGTGTCAGCGGCGTTGTTGACGGGTTGCCGGCGAGAGCCGGTCGGGTGTCACTTTTCGACGCCATCCCCGACGAGCTGTCGAAAAATGTCGAGCAGACCCAGGCGGAGGGTCGCACGGTGCTCGTCGTGGGCCGAGGTGACGACATTCTCGGCGCCATCGCGGTGAGCGACGAGATCAAGCCGGAGGCCGGCATCGCCGTCAACCGCCTCCTTGGTGCCGGTGTACGTCCGGTGCTGGTAACCGGTGACAATTCCGGCGCTGCCGCACGCGTGGCCTCAGAACTGGGTATCGACGAGGTCATCAGCGAGGTCATGCCCGAGGACAAGGTTGACGTCGTCAAGAGACTGCAGGCTGACGAAACTCGCGTCGCGATGATGGGCGATGGCGTCAATGACGCCGCTGCCCTTCAGGCGGCAGATTTGGGGGTCGCCATGGGGACCGGGACCGACGTTGCCATCGCCGCCAGTGACATCGTCTGCACCCGAGGAGACCCGAGGCTCGCCGTCGAGGCCCTGTCCTTGGCGCACGCCACGGACCGCACCATTCGTCAGAACTTGTTCTGGGCCTTCGCCTACAACGTGGTGGCCATCCCGGTTGCCGCCGTGGGTCTGTTGAGCCCCGTCATCGCTGCCGCGGCGATGGCCTTCAGCTCGATTTTTGTGGTGACGAACTCGATGAGGCTGGTGCGCTGGCACCCGGAAGTGAGCGATTCAAACTGAGAAGCTGAGATGGGTTGGCTGGGTTCGCTCGCAGTGAGGCGGGGGCCACAAAACCGCTGCATGACGCGGTTTTTCGTGGGCTCGCTTCGGCTCGTCGCTCCGCCTGGACCTTGCGAGACGCACGTGAGGAGCGAGCGAATCTTAAGTTTCTCAGTAAATCTTTGGATTCTCCGGGTGAACTGTTCTAGGGTATAGCCCGTGCCTCCCACCGGGGGCACATTGGCGCATGTCAGATTTGGCTGACGCTGATCCCCGTACCGGGCCCTCGAGCCCCCGATACTGAAGTGGTCGAATGTCGAAAGTTGTAGCCTCCGCGATTGCCGGAGCCCTCAGCCTTACCTCGGCTGGCGGTCTCACGATGGTCCAGGCGCTTGATCGAGACACCGTGACCTTCTCCGTGGACGGAGTCTCCGAGCAGGGCAAGGTCAAGCCGGGCACGGTCAAGCAGGCCCTCGCCCAGCATGGGATCACTGTTGGCCCCCATGACGATGTCCAACCCTCGCTGGACTCCGAGATCCACGACGGTCAGGTCATCACCGTCAACTACGGACGCCGTGTCGTCGTCACCATCGACGGCAAGAAGGTGGTCCGGTGGACCACTGCCAAGAACGTTTCCGAGGTGCTGGATCAGCTGAACCAGTCCGATCCGGACAACCTCGTCTCGGTGTCGCGCTCCTTGGACATTTCCCGCACTGGTCTGTCCTTCTCCATGCAGACTGCCAAGGACGTCACCGTGACCGCTGGTGGCAAGACTCAGAAGGTCAGTGCGGTCGGGACTGTTGCCGATGCCCTCAAGGCTGCCAAGATTTCCGTCGACTCCAATGACGTCAGCAAGCCGGGTCTCGGCACCCCGCTGGCCGATGGCATGAAGATCACCCTGACCATGGTTGATCAGAAGTCCCAGAAGCGCCGCGTGGCAGTTCCCTTCTCCACCAAGAGGGTTGAGAACCCCTCGATGGCCAAGGGTGCGACCGAGATCGCCACCAAGGGCGTCAAGGGCACCAACGAGGAGACTTGGACCGTCGTCTACAAGGACGGCAAAAAGGTTTCCGAGAAGAAGGTTTCCACCAAGGTCGTCAAGGCCCCGGTGACCCAGGTCGTCAAGGTTGGTACGAAGAAGGCTGAGTCCTCGTCCGCCTCTTCCCGTTCGAACTCGAGATCTCGTTCGAACTCCGGATCCGCCTCGAATCCGGTGACCAGCGGTAGCACCTGTGTGGCCTCCACCTACGGCGAGGGCGACGGCACCGCCGGTGGCCCCACCGCTTCCGGTGAGACCTTCGATCCGTCGGCCCTGACCGCTGCTTCGCGGACCCTCCCGCTGGGGTCCACGATCCGCGTCACCAACGTCAACAACGGCCGTACCGTGACCGTGCGTATCAATGACCGCGGTCCCTACGTCGGTGGACGTTGCCTCGATCTCTCGACCGCTGCGATGAATGCCATCGCTCCCGGACAGGGTCTGGTGACCGTCCGTTACAGCTGATCCAAGGTTTCGTGCGAAAGGCCCCGTCATCTGACGGGGCCTTTCGCATTGGTTTTGGGCTTGGGTGAGGACGCCCGTATCCGGGTGAGCCTCAGACGATGGGGAAGCAGACGTCGCAGACCGGATCTTCCATGCCGGTGGTGTCCCAATTGGCCCAGTAGACCTCGCGAGGGGCGTCAGTACGTACCATTCCGGCTTCCTCCAGCCAGGCGTCGAGGTCGTCGTAGATCTCGTCGATGTCGGGGTACTCGAGTTCGGCCTTGGTGACCGTCACCCAGGCCTCCCGATGGGTGTCCACGGTGCGTACTGTGACGTTCCCCGGCAGCACAGAGTCGTCAATGGAGCCCTGAATCGGCTGGCACACCTCGACGGTGCCGTTTTTCTCGGCGGTGAGGCCGTCGTGGTAGATGACGAAGGGGGAGGCCTTGTCGAGAGTGGGATCGCCGGGGGCGAGACGTTCTAGAGCCTTGAAGGCCTCATCCATGAACGGATCGAGTTCGTCGATGGACACCACCCGGGTCATCGAGATGACCCGGCAGGCCTCGACCTCCCTGATCTTGACCGGTCGATCCATCATTGACCTCCATTCGGCTGAGATGACTCAGCCGTCGAGTCCTTGGTCTGGGACGTCGCGTGACCGCTCTCAGATGTTTGGCTCAAGGCGCGGTGGCGTCCGTATTCGTCGAGGGTGGGCATGCCGTAGGCGCGGGCGGTCTGGTCGTGCAGCTCAATGACCTGACGACGAATCCGCTCGGAGAACTCGTGGGCAATCTCCCCGGGGACGGGGTCCATCGGGTGTCCGATCGCGACGTGGACCGGGGGACGACCCTTGGGGAGGCCCGCCTGCTCGGAAGGCATGGCAGCCCAGGCGCCTACCAGGGCAATCGGGATGACGGGAACCCCGCGCGAAATCGCCAGCGCGGCAGCGCCCGGCTTGAAGGTACCCATCGCTCCAGTGCGCGACCTTGTCCCCTCCGGGAAGATCAGCAGTGGGACGCCGTCGGTCAGCAGGGAACCTGCCATGCCGCGATGGGAGCGTGGGTTGCGAGCCCCTTGCTTGGTCTTCCCCTTGCCTCGGTCGACCGGGAATGCGTTGAAGAAGAGTACTGGCGCGACGGCCTTCCACCATGCGGTGAAGAAGTAGTCGGCTGCGGCTCCGGTTGCCAGATACTTAGAGAGTCGCTTCGGCAGCGCCCCGAAGACCAGCGGGGCATCGAGGTGGGAGGAGTGGTTCGCGACGGCCACGTAGGCGCCGTCGAGCCCGTCGAGATTGTCCGCGCCGTGCACGGACACCTTGACCAGTTTCCACACCAGTGGCCGCAGCAGGAGCATGTTCGCTGCCTGCCGCGTCACAGCGGAAAGATCGTTGGTGTACCGGCCTCGGTCCTTGGTGGGCTTGACGCTGGCCATCTCAGGCCTCGCCTCCCGACGTGTGTTGTGGGTGTTCGTCCTTGTCCCGCGACGAGGACAGGGTTCGTGACAGGAATCTCATGGCGGATCGTGGGGTGTGAGTGGCCACTGCGATGAAGAACTTCCAGAGTGGGGTGGGGATGGACACCACCTTGCCATGATCGAGGTCATTGAGGGCTTCGCGTACCAGGGTCTCGGCGTCGATCCAGAAGAAGTCCGGCAGGTGGTTGGCGGTGACGTTGGCGCGGGAGTGGAACTCGGTGTGGACCCACCCGGGGCACAGGGCCATGGCCTTGACGCCGGTGCCGGCAAGCTCATTGGCGAGGCCCTCGGTGAAGGTGAGCACCCACGCCTTGACGGCCGAGTAATTGCCGGTGTTGATCCAGGCGCTCGAGGAGGAGACGTTGAGGATGGCTCCGTGGCCGCGGGACTTCATGGCGCGCCCGGCTGCGGCCGAGAGCACCAGAACTGCCCGGATCATGACCTCGAAGGCGCGGTCCTGCAGTTCGAGGGCGTCAGGATCGAGGATCTTGGCGTGCACCGCGAAGCCGGCGTTGTTGACGAGCAGATCGACGTGGTGGGCGGGATCCTCGAGACGTGCGGCTATCCGATCGACGTCCTCGCGCTGCGAGAGGTCTGCCTCGATCGTCTCGACGGACACCCCGTAACGGGCTTCGACGTCCGCCTTGATGGTGGCCATCCGCTCGGTGTCGCGGGCGACGATCACGATGTTGTCGCCACGGGCAGCCAGTTGGGTGACGAACTCGCGGCCAATACCTGATGTTCCACCCGTGACCATGCTCGTTGCCATACCTTCCAATCTACGGCACTCGGGGGACGGTCACCATCTTCAAATGGACTTTCGTTGGCGTTCCGCTGAGGCGAGCAGCGTCAGTCACGGAACGGTCGGTTCCTCGTGGCACAGTGTTGGCATGACGAAGTGGATCATTGGCGGTCATGTCGACACCGCCGACGCCGTGGCACAGGCGGCAGCGCGCGGAGCCGACATCGCCCAGATCAGCCTGGGGGACCCGCAGTCCTGGAAGAAGCCGGTCTGTGGCTTCCCCGGAGGTGCCCAAGCCCTCAAGGAGGCTGCTGAGGAAGCTGGGTTGAAGCTCGTGGTGCACTCGGCCTTCGTCATCAACGTTGCCTCCCTCAACAACCGCATTCGCATTCCCAGCCGCAAGCTGTTGCAGCAGACCCTTGACGCCGCCGCCGAGGTGGGGGCGACAGGCGTCGTCGTCCACGGTGGCCACGTACGCGCCGGGGAGTCGATCGAGAAGGGGCAGGACAACTGGCGCAAGGCCATCGACGGTTTCGAGTTCCCGGTGCCGCTCCTCGTCGAGAACACCGCCGGCGGGGACAACGCGATGGCCCGCTTCCTGGAGAGACTGTCAGGGACCTGGGAGGCCATCGGTGCCGCGTCAGGTCATGAGAATGTCGGGTTCTGTCTGGACACCTGTCACGCTTTCGCGGCTGGTCTCGACATGACGACGTTGGTTGGTGACGTCCGTGGAATCACGGGTCGGATCGACCTCGTGCATGCCAATGACTCGCAAGGACCGGCTGGTTCCGGACGGGATCGCCACGCCAACCTGAGTGAGGGGGAGTGCGGAGCCGACGCCCTCGTCGACGTCATCCGTGCTGCGGACGCTCCGGTCGTCGTCGAGACACCGGGGGATGCCGAGGGTCAGGCACGCGATATCGACTGGCTGCGGGAACGCTTGTGAGGGCTACCCACGTCGGACGATCAGAGAACATTACGATGGGGGTGTCAGGTCTACACTGGCGAGGGGGAACGGTCATGACATCGAGCACACATCAGTTCCACAAGGCTGAACTCGACCCAGCTGGGGAACTTCTTGGCCAGCCGATACCGGGCGAGAGTCTCGTCGAGAATCACCTTGCCCACATGTTCCGTGACACGGTCGCAAACCATGGTTTTCGTCCCGCGACTCGGGTTCGTCAGGATGGCCAGTGGATCATTCGCACCTACGCTGAGACGGGTCGACGCGTTGCCGGTTTGGCGCGAGCATTCGTCACCCCCGGGATACTGACCGAGGATGGCTTGCAGCGGGGGGATCGTATTTCGCTGTTTGCCGGAAACTGCCCGGAGTGGATCGAGGCTGATCTTGCGGGCATGACGATCGGCGTCGTCCCGGTGCCGATCTACCCGACGTCAACTCCCGACCAGATCGTCCACATCGTCACTGATGCTGGGGTTCGGGCCATCGTCACCGCTGGACCCAAGGAGCTTGATCGCATTCTCGAGGCACGGGACCAGATGCCCTGCCTGGAGACTGTCGTGCTGATCGACCCGGCCGATCGCGTTGGTGATCACGATGGGCTGACGGTGTTCTCCTTGGAACAGGTCCGCCAGGCTGGGGCCTCTGAGGAGATGCAGCCCGTCGTCGAGGAGCGCATGAGGCAATCATGCGCCGACGACGTCGCCGCCCTCATTTACACCTCGGGGACCACTGGGGAGCCCAAGGGAGTCATGATCAGCCATCGTGCGGCCCTGGCCGAGTTGCAGGCTCTTGACGCCTTCTTCGACTTCACCCCGGCCGACCACTCGCTGAGTTTCCTTCCCTTGTCGCACGCCCTGGAGTGGGGCTGGTCGATGGTGGTCATCCGACACGGCTGCCTCAACACCTTCGTGCCGAATCCCAAGACGATCTCGGAGATGCTGGCAGAGGTTCGTCCGACCCTCTTTGTCTCGGTGCCGAAACTCTATGAGCAGGTCATGAAGGTGGCGCGGGAGAAGGTCGCCGATTCACCCGCCAAGCTCAAGATCTTCGAATGGTCGCTCGAGGTCGGGCGCGAGTGGTGGCAGACCAAGCAGGACGGACGTCGTCCCAGCGTCTTGCTGGAAGCACGACACAAGGTGGCCGATCGTCTCGTCCTGAAGGCCATTCGTGACGCCGTCGGAGGGCCCAAGACCGTGCTGGCGGCCGGTGGTGCGCCATTACGCAAGGAGGTCGAGGAGTTCTTCGCCGCGTGCGGTCTGCTGGTGTGCCAGGGTTATGGCCTGACGGAGGCATCCCCGCTGGTGAGCTTCAATTCCCCTGGCGGATGCAAGTTCGGCACTGCCGGTAGGCCGCTGGTGGGCAGCCGGATGTCGACGACTGACGATGGGGAGATCCTCTACCGCGGACCGAACATCATGAAGGGGTACTGGAAGGCCCCGGAGGAGACGGCTGCGGCGATCGAGGACGGTTGGCTGCACACCGGCGACATCGGGTACATCGACGACGACGGCTTCCTCGTCATCACCGATCGGCTCAAGGACATCATCGTCACCCTCAATGGCAAGAACATCTCCCCGCAGCCGATCGAGAACTCCCTCATGAAGGATCCTCTCTTCGAGCATGCGGTGCTGCTGGGCGACAATCGTCCGTGCCTGACCCTGCTCGTCAAGCCCTCTCTACCTCAGGTGGAGGAGATCGCCGAGAGGCTGCACATCTCGTCGATGACCGGGCCGGAGATGCTGCGATCCGAGGAGCTGGCCGAGGAGATTCGGCGTCGCGTGGCCGAGATCACGGAGAAGCTGCCTCACCAGGAACAGATCCGTGACCTGCGGGTGCTGTGGGACGAGTTCACGATGGACAATGGCCTGCTCACACCGACCCTCAAGGTGCGACGTCGTGAGGTGGAGAAGAGATTCACCGAGATCGTCGAGGAGATGTACAGCAGGATCGCGGTGCGTCGGAAGGCCGGTAAGGAGAACTCCAAGAACTGAGTTCTTTGCAGCTCGCGTGGCAAATCGGTGTGACGGGCGAGCATGCTGCCCTGCCGGGTTGGTGGCTGGCGAGAAAGCCGATGACGCCGAGGCCTCCGTGATCAGTTATGACGAATATGGCGACGGTCGGATGATTCTTGACGGCTCCCCCAAGCTAGTTGACAGATCGGACGGTCCGAGTGAGTTCTACGATCTCAACGAGCATCCGACCGAGGCGGTGAATCTCGCCGGCGACGCGGCTCACATGTCCGTGGAGTCCGATCTTCGCTCCACCTTGCGGGATTGGTTCGCCGCCAACGAGAATGCCGTCGATCGTGCCTGGGAAAGGCGGGTTGGCGGACGCGGCCAGATCCAGCCACCGTGCAAGGGTCTTGACGACGACGCGACATATGTCCAGAGGCCCGTGACCTCCGATCGCACCCGAAAGGGCTGAAGGTCACCAGCGGATCGGCAAGCCGTGATGGAGCCTGACCTATTCGTTGGTTCTCCTTGACGTTTTTCGTCAGCACGGGCACGGACCAGGCACTCCAGTGCGTAGGTGCCTGGTGAGGCGGAGATTTTTGTCACCGGGAGACTCTCGCCGCGTGCTGGCGGGGTCTCGAGGACTCGGCTCGAGGACAGCTCAAGGTCGATGGGGATCGTGCAGAAGGTGGCAGGTAGCATGACCGAACGTGCCTGGTTTGGCGAGGAGATTCGTGGGGACCCGCTCGTTGTGGTGTGGAGAGCCCCCAGTCGCCTGACGGATCTGATTACGTCGGACATTGACGCCGACAACAACGAGTCACACCAGGGCCCGACAATGACGGGCGAGCGCACCCCCACATCAAGGAGAACGATGAAGAAATACATCGGAATCACAGCGTGTCCGACCGGTATTGCCCACACATACATGGCAGCCGAGAAATTGGAGGAGACGGCCAAGGAAGCTGGTGACCAGATCAAGGTCGAGACCCAGGGGTCGATCGGCGTCGAGAACGAGCTGACCGCCGAGGATATCCGTGAGGCCGATGCCGTCATCATCGCGGCTGACACCGAGGTCGACCTGTCCCGCTTCGACGGCAAGCGCGTCCTCGTCACCGGTGTTCAGGACGGCATATCCCGTCCGGCCGAACTCATGGAGAAGGCCCTGTCCGCCCCCGTTCATGGCGGGACCAAGGAGGAGATCGAAACCGAGTCCGCCGAGGTCTCCGCTGGAGTCACCCATGCCAAGCCCGGCAAGGACGACAAGGGCTCCGTCGGGCATACCCTCTACGCCGCTTTGATGGCCGGTGTCTCCCACATGATCCCCTTCGTGGTCTGCGGCGGCATCATGATCGCCCTGGCCCTGGGCATTGGTGGCAAACCCACTGCTGGCGGCGTCGCCGTCCCCGAGGGCAGCTTCTGGCAGACCATCCTGCAGATCGGAACCTTGGCCTTCTCCCTCATGATTCCGGTGCTCGCCGGTTTCATAGCTCAGGCCATCGCTGACCGTCCCGGCCTCGTCGTCGGCATGGTGTCCGGCTTCATCGCCAACAGCGGCGATCAGTTCCCCTACCTGACGACGACTGCCCCCGACGGAGCCAAGACCGGCCTCAACACCGGTTTCATCGGCGCCATCATCATCGGCATCATCGCCGGTTACGTTGCCAAGTGGATGCGAAAGATCCCGTGGCATGAGTACGTCAAGCCGATCGTGCCGATTCTCATCATCCCGATCTTCGGCACCGCGATCGTCTCGCTGCTCTACGTCTACGTGCTCGGCCGCCCGCTGGCGGCCCTGTTCAATGGCCTGACGAACTTCCTGGCCAGCATGACGACCTCCTCGATCGTCATCCTCGCCATCATCATCGGCCTCATGGTCAGCTTCGACATGGGCGGGCCGGTCAACAAGGTGGCCTTCCTCTTCGCCGGCGGCATGATCGCCGTCGACCAGGGCAAGGTCATGGGTCTGGCCGCAGCCGCCATCCCGGTCGCCCCGCTCGGCATGGGCCTGGCCACCCTCATGGGTCGTCATCTGTTCACCAAGCAGGAGCGTGACGCCGGTATCGCCGCTCTCTTCATGGGTCTGTTCGGCATCACCGAGGGTGCCATCCCGTTCGCCGCAGCTGACCCGGCCCGTGTCATCCCGTCGAACATGGTGGGTGGAGCCGTCGCCGCTGTGCTGGCCGGCATGTTCGGGGTGCACGACGTCGTCATGCACGGCGGACCGATCGTCGGCGTACTCGGCGCGTGCAGCCCCATCCTCGGCTTCTTCGCCGCGATCATCATCGGTGCCCTGGTGACGGCTTTCATGTCCTTGGCCCTCAAGAAAGCAGCAGCTCGGAAGAAGGAACGTGCCGTCGCGGCGTGACCTTGACCCCACAACGACATCGTTAGGAGAAACAACATGGCAACGATTGCAGATTTGCTCGCCGAAGGATCTATTGATCTGTCCCTGAGTGCAGGGAACAAGAATGACACCATCGAGAGGATGGTTGACCTCATCGGTGCCAGCGGCGCGCTGGTCGACCGCGATGTGCTCATCAAGGCCGTCCGCGCCCGTGAGGACGTCGGAACCACCGGCCTGGGTGACGGCATCGCGATTCCGCACGGCAAGTGTGATGGCGTCGATCGTCCGGCCCTGGCCTTTGCTCGCAGTGACGAGGGAGTGGACTGGGGAGCCCCGGACGGTTCCTTGGCCAACCTCGTCTTCCTCATCGCTGTTCCCGCGGCCGCAGCTGGCAACGAGCACCTGCGGATCCTGGCCTCCCTGGCACGGAATCTCGTCAAGGCTGATTTCCGCAACCGCCTGATGTCGGCTTCGACTCCGCAGGAGATTCGCGCGGTGCTGGAGGGTATCAGCGCCTGAGTCACAGCCCGCTCGTCGACAGACAGCGTCGATCAGAGAGTGACCATTTTCGTCAGCAGGCCCGGGGAACGCGCATCGACGCTTCCCGGGCCCTGCCATGCCGGGAATTTTCGCCATCGGGTGAGTCGCCACCCAGTACGAGACGGTGTGAATCACCGTTCGGTCACTTTCCCTAGACTGTGCAGACATGGGACTGCGCGACCTGCTGATGAATCATGGAATGGCCGAGGGAGGCCTTGAGCTTTCCGACGTCCTCAACATCCTCGCCAAGGGAGGAGTTCTCGTCGACGTCAGGACTCCCCGCGAGTATGAGGCCGGCCACGCCCCTGGGTCGCGGCTCATCAACCCCAAGGAGTTGATCGCCGACCCGTTCACCGCAGTCTATGGCGATGACCCGTTGGCTGAACCCGATCCGCATTTCGTCCTGGTGTGCGACACCGGTTTCCGATCCGGTCACCTGGTGGACCGGGTACGGGAGAAGGGCTACACCTGCGACTTCCTCGCATCCGGCCTGCGCGCATGGCGGGCCGGCGGGGAAATCCTCATTCCTGGGCCTCCACGCGGCCGCTGACACCTCACCACCGCGACGCATCGTCGTCAGGCCTCTGAGGGAGACAGCCCCCACAGCAGGCCTCGATCTCAGTCCCTGCCAGAACCCCCACAACGAACATCGCCCCCTCACCAACAGGTGAAGGGGCGATGCGTTGCCAGGCGTCAGCGACGCGACTTGCGGATGGCTGCAACTGCCATGCTGGCCAGCGCTCCCATCCCGATGAGTCCGGCGAGACCGGTCAGGCCAGTTGCGGGGTCACCACCGGTGGAAGGCAGCTGGTAGTGACGATGCGGAGTCCCGGAACCATTGGATCCGTCGTCGCCAAGCTCGGTGTCATGACCAGGCTCGCTGCCATGACCGGGCTTGGTGTCGTGGCCAGGCTTCGTGCCATGACCCGGGTCGGTGCCGTGCCCAGGTTTGGTGCCGTGTCCAGGCCTCGTCTTGCCCGGAATGGTTGGCTGGGTGTCACCCGCGTCAGCCTTCTTGGCGACGAAGTCGAGAGTGATCTTCGACGGGGCGTTGAGGACAACCTTGCCGTTAACGACCTGGCCCTTCGCAGTCCCGACGACCTTGCCATTCTCGAGGACGAGGATCTTGCGATCGGTCGGCACATTGAGGGTCAGCGTTCCGTTGACGGTCGGTCCAGCATTCTTCACGGTGACGATGACGTCCCCGTTGGCGTCGGTGCGGCAGGTGATCGAGATCGAGTCATCCTTGGCGAAACGACCTTTCATCGAGCCGCACTCACCGGTCAGGGTCCGCTCCGGACGCTGCATGGTGATCTGCACGGTCTTGGTGGCGACGTGGCCGGCCGAGTCGACCGCGGTCAGGACGACCGGGACGGCCTGGTCCATGACGAGCCCGCTCAAGTTGGCGTTGACGACGAGGTTGCCGTCGAGATCGTCAACCACCTTGTAGGCAGCGCGGATCTGGTCGAGGACGTTCTCGTCGGGGTTGACGACTAGGGCGTCCGGCCCCTCGATGCGAGGAGCAGCGTCCACCGTGAACGGCACTGCGACGTCGGTACGACGGTCGGCGCGGTCAGTGGCGGTGACGGCCAGCTGGTGTGCGCCGGCAGCCAGGTCCTTGGTCGGCAGCTCGACCGTCAGCTGGGTGTAGCCCTCACCGGTCTTGGCCGGCTTGGCGTCATCCTTGGCAGCTTCCTTGTCGACGGCCTCCTGGGCAGCGGCAGCCTTGGCGGCGACCTTCTCGGCCTGAGCAGCCGAGGTGGTGGTCGGAGCGCTGGCCGACGGAGCGGCGGAAGCCTCGGAGGACGGGGACGTCGACGGGGCGGTGGCGCCGGTGTCGTCCGGCTCACCCTCGAAGGCAACCTCGGCGCCCTCGGCGGGGACCACCTTCGTGGCCTTGAAGGCGACCTGCTTGCCGTCCAGGGTCACCTTCATGTTGCGAAGGTGAGCGTCAGAAGCCTTGACGGTGATCGTCGTCGGCTCGGACACCACGTCACCAGCTTTGACTCCGGCAACCTCGACGTCAGGAGCCCCGGTGTCGCTGATCACCGGGATGATCTGCTCCAGGCCGTTGCCCATGAGGTCGTAGAGACCCAGCAGGATGCGGTCGCCGTCAGAGGCGGTGACATCCTCAGAGAATCCGCGCTTGTTGATCTTGGCGCCCGGATCCCAGACGTTGGAGAAGTTGCTGACGATGTTGCCGTTGATGGCCAGGTTGTAACCGAAGGCGTTGTCCCACACCCGGCCGGCGAAGGTGACGTCCTGCGACGGCGTGGTGATGTAGATGGCACCATCCTCGGCGATACGCGGACGATCCAGCTCGATGCCGGGCACCCGGCTGTCGTAGAACACTCGCCATGCACTCTCAAGGATCTTGGCGTCCTTGGTGGTGTCGGTGACGGTGTAGCTGATCTTCGTCAGGCCCTGGTTGATCGGCACCTTGACGGAGAAGTGCAGCTTGGAATCGAGCTGAACCTCCTTGCCCTCGATCGTGAAGGACTTCGGAGCACGGTTGAAGGTACCCGAGATCGTGTAGGTGCGAGGGTTCGACTTGGTGTCGACGTTGGGATCCTTGCCGTCCAGGAAGACGTTCTGCTGGCCGAACGGGGAGTTCGGATCAGCCATGGCCGGGTTGTCGAAGGTGATGCGCAAGGCGTTGTCCTCGGAGACCGGGCGGTCGAGAGGCAGGGGGACGGTGGTGACGTTCACTCCGTCATTGGCGGCCACGACGACCTGGGTGGCTGACTTGCCCGGGGCGACGGTCGCCTTGAAGGTGCCGTCAGCATTCGCCTGGACCTTCTTGCCGTCGATCATGACCGTCAGCGGACGACGCTGGTCGCCAACCTTGGCCTGGTCGTCGGAGACGGTGCCCGAGACGTCGACGGTGCCGTCCTCCTTGATGGTGACGAGGCTCTGCGAATTGCGAGCGGCGTCAGCGGTGAGCTGCGGGCCCTTGAGGTCGACGTCGATCCACGTCGTGGAGCGGTCGAGGACCTTGCCGGCGGCGTCGTAGGCGACGATCTCGTAGCTGTTGTGTCCCTCGGTCCATCCGGCCATCGCGGTGAAGTGGTGGTCGGCGTCGATCGTGGCGTCGACCCCGTTGACGGTCACCTTGGCAACCTGGGCGGAGACGACACCGCGGATAGGCAGGGTCTTGTCCTTGCGCAGGAAGGCCTGCTTCTCGACCTGGAACAAGCTTGAGGAGTCGGGGGTCTCGGCGTTGACGACGGCACCCTGGAGCAGGGAGTCGGGGGTGGCCAGGACAGTCTTGTCGAGCATGACGACGGAGGTCGCGGTGTTGAAGGCGCGGTCGACGGCAGTGAGCTGCACGTACTTGGCCGCAGCCGGGTTCGCAACGGTGAAGACGGTCGCGCCGGGCACCGACTTGGTGTCGGCGGTCAACATCTTGCCCGAGCCATCGCGCGCGGCGACCGGGCCGGCACCCGAACCCGAGTCGGTCACCTTGACGATGACCGAGGCGGTGCCGTCGGCGTTGGCGCGCACCGAGGTGGCGAGCTTCGGGGCGGTGACGTCGAGGACGAAGGGCATCTCGATGGTCTGCCAGCTGAAGTTCGGCGACAGACGAGCCTGCACCTTGAAGGTGTACTTGCCCTCGGGAGCGGTGACGAAAGCGGCTTTCTTGGCGTCCCACACCTTGCCGTCCCAGCCGCGATCGGGATCACTCTCGGCGGCGTTGGTCCGGATGCCGGCGAGCTTGTTCAGCAGCATGTGCTGCAGGTCGCGGTCGGAGCCGAGCTCGCGGACGGTCTTGCCGTTGGCGTCGACGACGGAGAACTTGAGCTCCTGGGCCGAACGCAGCAGCAGGGTCTGGGCGAAGATGGTGTCGAGCATCCCGTCGCCGTTGGGGGAGAAGAAGTTGGCTCCCACGCCGCGCTCGATGGTCATCGAGCCGAAGGCCTTGCTGGCCAGGACGGTCTTGTGCGGGTTCTTCTCGCCGAAGACCTGGGACATCAGCGACGGCGTCTTGGAGTAGACGGGGGTGTCGATGATGTCCTCGGCGTTCCAGTCGCCGACGAAGCCCATGTAGGGCAGGGTCAGATCGGGCTGGGACGGATCAGTGGACGAGAACTTGAACCAGCCCTCGATCCAGTGGGCGTCACCGGTCTTCGGGGTGACGGTCCAGGAGACGTTGGCGGTGCCGTGGGCCGGAACCGTCACGGTGTTGGTCGCGGCGGTCGCCTTCTCGCTGGTCGAGCACGAGGTCAGCGGGTTCTCACCGCTGTGATCCTCATTGACGACGCAGGTCTGGCTGGTGGTGAAGGTCTGCGGCTTGTCACCGAGGTTGGTGAGGACGACGTTGACCTTGCGGGCCGAGGTGATCTCCTTGAGAGCGGCGTTGGGCTTGCCGTTGACCGTCGCCAGGACGCGGGTCTTGGCGGCACGGTCGACCTGGGCGAGGCCGGCGCCGATCTGACGGGGAGCCAGCGGCACACCGTTGGAGTACGTGAGGATCTCGGCGGTGTTCGACATCGCGGTGCGCAGGGTGGAGTCCGCTGCGACACGGGAGAGGCCAGGGTTGGTCTTCTTGAGGGACTGCAGCATGAGGGCCGACAGTCCGGCGACGTTCGGGGTGGCCATCGAGGTACCCGACATGACGCCGTACTTGTTGTCGTTGAGGGTCGAGTAGACCGATCCGCCGATGCCGGCGATCTCAGGCTTGAAGTTGAGGTCCGGGGTGGCACCCCACGAGGTGAAGCTCGAGGCGAGCAACGGATCGGGGTTGTCGACCAGCTTGTTGGACTTGGTGAGCTGGATCGACACCTCTTTGCCGGACTTCATGACGTCGGCGAGCTTCTGGCCGTCGTCATGTCCCATGCCCGAGACCGGGACGGTGGAGCCTTCGATACCTGCCATGCCGGGGATGTCGTTCCCGCCGCCGGCATTGTTGAAGATGATGACACCGGTCGCACCCTTGGCGACGGCGTTCTTCACCTTGTCGGCGAAGGAGATCTCACCGCGCTCGATGAGGGCCCAGTTGCCCTTGACCTCGGCGGGGACCTGGTCGGGCTTGCCGATGCCGGCAGCGACCAGCGTGTGAGTCTCGAAGTCGGCGGGGCCAGCCTGCTGCTGGTATCCAACCTCGGCGGAGCCGCCCTCCCAGGTGGCCTTCGCGGCAGTGACGACCTTGTGGACGTTGTTGATGGAGGCGACGGACCATGCGGCCGGGGCAGCTGCTGGGCTACCGAGAGCTCCGTTGTCGAGGAGCCCGAGGGCGTCGACCTCGTTGCCCTGGGCGGAGGTCGACAGGCCTTCGTTGCCGGCGGCGACGATGACCTGGACGCCGGCGTGCTGGGCGTTGGCGATGGCGAGGGCCTCACCCTGGTCGGCGGAGTCCACGCCATCGGCCGAGCCGAGGGACATGTTGATGACGTCGGCGCCGCGTCGCACCGATTCCTCGATGGCGGCGACGATGTCATCGGTGTAGGCCGATCCGGACTTGGCGGGATCGTTGGAGAACACCTTCATGGCGAGCAACTGGGCCTCGGGGGCGGCGCCGTTGACGCGTCCGTTGGTGACGGCGTCAGCGTCAGCCCCACCGTTGGCAGCCACGATGCCGGCAACGTGCATGCCGTGCTGGGAGGCAGTGGTGTCCTTGGCGTTGGTGTTGCGGTCGGCGAAGTTGTAGCCATAAGGCACCTTGTCGGTGAATCCGTCAGCAGCCTTGAGCTTGGCGCCGGCCTTGCCCTCGGCGTCGAGACGCATGTCCTGGTGCTTGATGTCGATACCGGTGTCGACGATGGAGACGACAGTGCCTCGTCCGTCGAGTCCGGTCTTGCGAGCTGCGGTGGCCCCGGTCGCCAGGTTGGCGTCGTCATCGACCGGCTTGTAAGCGCGCACCGGCTTGACGGAGGCGACGCCTGGCTGGGCCTCCAGAGCGGGGATGTCAGAGGTCTCCACCCAGGCCGAGAACCCCTTGAGGAGCATGCCGAATCGGCGGTCAACCTTGATCGGGACCTTGGACTGAATGGCACTGATGGTGCGGCTCAGCTCGGCGAGATTGGTCTTCTCAACTCCGCGTCCGGAGGGCTGCCCCTTCAGCAGTACCATGACTTTGACCTTCTCGGACTGTTTCTGAGCCGCGGGAGGGGGAGAGAGGGGCGGTGGTGTTGGACTCGGGGCGGCCATCGCGGCCGGAGTAGCTGCCAGCGCCAGCGCAACAATGCCTGCGAGCAGTCCTCCTCCTCGAGATGTGCGCATATGTGTGACCGTCTTTCTTTGACACTGCGGCCGGACCTCCCGGGCTCGCATACGTGGCAGACAGATTGTCCAAAGATCTGGCACAACAGACATGGTGCCCGTATGTCGGATCCTCGGGTGCAGTTCCGGCCGCTTTGGGGAGAACTCTGTCGGATCGCCCCGATGAGCGCGAGACCTCGAAGAAGAAATTGATGAAATCGTTACCAACTGCTTAGGGCGACCTAAGTGGCCTCGCGCTACGCGGATCATGGATTCTGGGCGTCATGGAGGTGAGGCGGCCGGCGATGAGTCCCGAGGATTCGGAGAACGACGACCCAGCCGGTATGCTGCTCAATTGGCTGTCCACAGTGGCGGCTGGCCGGTCGGGCAGACCCCGATCGGTGGCATTCGCCCTCCTGCCACGGGATGTACTCGTGGCCGCTGAGACCAGAGGAGGTGGAGTCAGCGTATGCGTAAGTACGAGGTCATGATCATCATTGATCCGACCGCCGAGGAGCGTCAGGTCGATTCCCTCATGGAGAAGTACCTGAAGGTCATCACTGACGAGAAGGGCACCGTCGACAACGTCGACGTGTGGGGCAAGCGCCGCCTGGCCTACGACATTCAGAAGAAGTCGGAAGGCATCTACGTCGTCATCAACGCGACCTGTGAGCCCGCGACCATCCAGGAGATGGACCGTCTTCTCGCCATCGACGAGAAGGTCATGCGCACCAAGGTCATGCGTCCCGAGATCCACTGAGGATCGAGGACCCGCGCTGTTCGCCGCTGTCCTTCGGGAGATTCCGAAGACTGTCCTAGGTGAGCGGCACACTGGAACCATTGATTCGCAAAACCCCGAACCGCGGAGAGTGACATGGCTGGCGAAACACCCATCACGGTGATTGGCAACTTGACTGCTGATCCTGAGCTGCGCTTCACCCCTAACGGGGTGCCTGTCGCGAATTTCACGGTGGCATCGACCCCGCGAACCTTCGACCGACAGACCAACGAGTGGCGCGACGGTGAGGCAATGTTCCTCAACTGTTCCGTGTGGCGCCAGTTCGCCGAGAATGTCGCCGAGTCCCTCTCCAAGGGCATGCGTGTCATCGTCAACGGCAACCTCAAGGCTCGCTCCTACGAGGACCGCGACGGCAACCGTCGTACCTCCTACGAGATCGACGTCAACGAGGTGGGTCCGTCGCTGAGGTTCGCCTCGGCCAAGGTGGCTCGCAACCAGTCCTCCGGCGGAGGCAACTGGGGTGGCAATGCTGGTGGCGGCCAGGGCGGCAACTGGGGCGGAAACCCCGGTGGCGGCAATGGCGGCTGGTCCGGCGGTAATGGCGGCCAGAGTGGTAATTGGGGTGGAAACTCCGGTAACCAGGGGTCCTATAACAACGGTGATGCCAACCGCGGCGGCGGAGTCGATCCCTGGGCCTCGGCCCAGACCGATGAACCCCCGTTCTGATCGATAGGTCTCTGATTGGGAGATCCGATCCGCCGATCACCGGCGTCATCGATACAAGAAACATCAGGTTCGGTGCCCCGCATGGGGCCACGGACAAGGCACATTCCGGCGAGAGCCGGGCTTTCACACGAAGGAGAGCACCACAATGGCCGGTCCACAGCGCAAGTCTGTGAACAAGAAGAAGGTCGTCCCCGTCAAGACCGTGCACATCGGCGCGGTTGACTACAAGGACACTGCCCTGCTGCGCAAGTTCATCTCTGAGCGAGGCAAGATCCGCGCTCGTCGCGTCACCGGGCTGTCGGTCCAGGATCAGCGCAAGGTCGCCATCGCGATCAAGAACGCCCGCGAGCTCGCACTGCTCCCGTACGCCTCGACGGCTCGCTGAGAAGGGGGAAAGACATGAAGCTCATTCTCACTGCTCCGGTGGCCAAGCTCGGTGTCCCCGGTGACATCGTTGAGGTCAAGGACGGTTACGGCCGTAACTTTCTGCTGCCGCAAAACTACGCCATCAAGTGGACGCGCGGTGCTGAGGCCCAGATCAAGGACATCACCCGCGCCCGCGAGGCCAAGGAGATCAACTCCAAGGAGGAGGCCGAGCAGGTCCGTTCTCAGCTGGAGCACCTGGTCGTCCAGGTGACCGTCCAGGCCGGCGAGAGCGGTCGTCTGTTCGGTGCCGTCACCCCTGCCGACATCGCCCTGGCCGTCAAGAAGGCTGGTGGCCCCGCCCTTGACAAGCGGACCATCGAGATTAGCAAGCCGATCAAGACCATCGGCAAGCACACCGTCGGCGTCAAGCTGCATGACGCCATCAAGGGTCACGTCACGGTGGAGACCGTTCCTGCCGCGTGATCTGATGCACACGCAGACATGAAGGAGGGCACCCATGTGGGTGCCCTCCTTTTGTTGCGTCACCACCGGCGAAAGTCATGACGAAGCCTGACTCCATTGTGTGCCGCGCGGGGGTTACCGCATGGCCACTGGGGGTCAGCGGGCTGCCGGCGGGGGCGTTTCATCGTTGTGTGTCCAGGCGTGCCCTTGCTCGTGATCGAGATGGGTGGCCGTCTTGTTCTTGAGCCCGAAGATGTAGATCAAGGTCGAGATGAAGGTCAGGGTCGTCACGTAGACGATGAACCACGTCACGTTGTCATGTTCCTTGAAGGCCTCGTAGATGAGCGGGGCAGTGCCACCGAAGCAGGAGTTGGCGAGGCCATAGCCGAGGCCGACACCGAGGGCGCGAATCTTGGCCGGGAAGAGCTCGGACTTCACCAGGGCGTTGATCGAGGTGTAGCCGGTCAGGATGATGTAGCCGACGAACAGCAGGCCGAAGGCACCGAAGGGATTGGTGGCCTTGGGGAGGAAGGCGATGAGCACCCACGTGTAGCAGACGGCGCCCACGCCGAAGAAGACCAGCAGCGGTTTGCGGCCGATCTTGTCGGAGATGAGGCCGCCGACTGGCTGCAGGCACATGAGGAAGATCAGCGCGATGAGGTTGACGGTGGTCGCCGTCATTGCCTGCTCCTTGAAGGTGGACTTCACGATGGCGGGGGCATTCACCGAGTAGGTGTAGAAGCAGACGGTGCCGCCCATGGTGATGAGGAAGACCAGCAGTAGCGGCTGCCAGTGATCGACCAGCAGGGTGCGCATCGTGCCGGAATCGCGGTCCAGGCCCGTGCGAATGTTCTCCAGATGCTCCTCGGTGAGGGATTCGTCCATGGTGCGTCGCATCCAGAGTACGACGACGGCCGCGAGGCCACCGATACCGAAGGCGATACGCCAACCCCAGGTGGCGATCTGGTCGTGGGTCAACGTTGCGGTCTCGATGAGCAGGACGGCCTGGGCGATGACCTGGCCACCAACGAGGGTGACGTACTGGAAGGATGACAGGAAGCCGCGACGATTAGGAACAGCCGCTTCCGACATGTACGTTGCGGAGGTGCCGTACTCGCCACCGGTGGCGAATCCCTGGACAATACGGCAGATGATGAGGAGCGCCGCGGCCCACATACCAATCTGGTTGCGAGAAGGAAGGATCGCCACAACCAATGAGGCGGAGGCCATTACCAGAACCGAGAAGGTGAGGGCGGAGCGACGTCCGTGCCGGTCGGCCCAGCGCCCGAAGAACCAAGAACCCAGCGGACGCATGAGGAAGGTGATGGCGAACACGGCATAGACGTAGATGCGCGAGTTCTTGTCCTCAGGGCTGAAGAACTGGTTCTGGAAATATGTTGCGAAGACCGTGTAGGTGTAGACGTCGTACCACTCGACGAGGTTTCCCAGGCACCCTTTGAGAGTGTTGAGTGCAGCCCGTCCGAGGCTGTGTTCCTCACGGACCAGTTGTGTTTCACGTGCCACTGTTGGCGCCTCCTTTGGCATCGTGATCGGAACTATGCCGTAAATGGGTGGAAAGTGTGACGTTGGTAACAGATTTGTAACAAGATTGGGGTGAGGTGTGACAGAAGACAGCGACTGGCAGCCTGGCGTTGTGTTCACTCACACGTTGTCCCTCACCCTCGATGACGAGGCCCAGGAGGTACTTCGTGATGTCCGGAACCAGCTCATGGCAGCGGGGATTCCGGTGCTGCGCGAGCCTGCCCACGTCACGGTGGCGGCGGTCTCGACCATGAATGGAGTTGATTCTGATCTCGTCGACGTCGGGTGGCCGGAGCGAGTGACGCTGACGACCTCGTGCCAGTTGCCGAATTCTGATGGTGTGGTGGCGCTGTGCCCTCACCACCCAACTCGCCCCGACGTCACCCGCCCTGAGGTGGCCTGGTCGGACACCAGCGTCCCTGCCCCCGCCGCTGTCTCTGGCCCCCTCACCCCCACGACAATTTCTGACACCTCGCAGGGAGAAGGTGCCGAATCGTGCTCCTCTCCGGCTGCGGCTGACGTTTTTCGCGCCTCGCGGGTTCCGGAGACGCTCCGGAGACCCCATGAGGCTCTGCATCGTCGGCTGGCCGAGGTGGGCGTTACCGCTTTCAACTACTACGGGCCACGGTGGTGGAATCCCCACGTCACGATGGGGTACCAGGTTCCGCCTGAGTTACGGGGCAGAGCAGTCGAGATCCTGGCCGATGTCGTGCCTCTCGAGGTCGGGGTGATGGGGATTTCCGTCTGGTGCGTCGGGAATGGTCAGACGTACGCCCTGTGGCCTTGACCTGGCGGTGAAAATCGCCGAGGAGTGTCAGCCGTCGCCTTGGACGCCTTGTCGGAAGGCATTAACGGGGCTGGCCTCTTCCTGAGGGCTCTCACTGTCCAGAGCGGCAAAGGGGATGGCCCAAGAGGCCGATTCATCCAGTCCGCGTGACCCGTGAGCACGAAAATTGTCGCGTCAGGTGGGGGAGATTCACAGCAGTGATGCCCCTTCATCTGGGGTGCCATTTTTCGTCACCCCGGAGTTTTTGGGTGCTCCTCGTAGGCTCGAGACATGAACATGTCCGATGACATCGTCAAGGCCTTCAACGATCAGATCACCCTCGAACTCACCGCTGACATAACTTACCGTCAGCTGGCCATCGAGGCCGACGCCCAGGACCTCTCCGGCGTGGCCACGTGGCTACGCCACCAAGCGGACGAAGAGATCGTTCACGCCAACAAGTTCATCGACCACGTCCTCGATCGCGGAAACCACCCGCGCATCGGAACCATCGAAGCTCCCGAGGTCGAGCCCGGTCTGTCCCCGCTGGAGATCTTCCAGACGGCCCTTGCCCATGAGGAGAAGGTCTCCGAGGCCATCCGTGAGCTCTACCGTTCCTGCACCTCAGCCGGCGACATCGACGCCATTCCGTTGCTCCACTGGTTCATTGACGAGCAGATCGAGGAGGAGTCGACCGTCGGCGAGATCGTCGGTCGGATCGAGCTCATCGGGGACGACGGTCCAGGCCTGCTTCGGCTGGACGCCGAGCTCGGCTCTCGCAATGTGGATTCCACCGAGAACGCTGAATGACGTTAAGTCACGCGGGGTTCGCCCGCTTGATATGACGATGCGCGTGGGCCCATGCTGTTACAGCTTATGGTCGCCACTGTGAGGAAGTTGTGCGCATAACGACCGTGGTCGTAGGTGGGATGTCTCAGCCCCGACCACGGTCATTGATGTCAGGCGACAGGGTATTTGCACAGCAGAACTGTCGGTATCTCCGTCTATGGTGTGAGCCCGGATGCAGTGACGTGGATCAGCGCCTGCCGCATCCGCACGACCCCCAATCGAGAGGTTTTCATCCGTGAACTGGCTGCACGCCGTCATCCTTGGCATTGTCGAGGGCATCACCGAGTTCTTGCCTGTCTCCAGCACCGGCCATCTCCGTATCGTCGAAAAGCTGCTGGGGTACGACATCCAGGGCGCCGGGATCACTGCCTTCACCGCGATCATCCAGGTCGGCGCGATCATCGCCGCCATCATTTACTTCTGGTCTGACATCGTGCGCATCGTCGTCGCGTGGTGCAAAGGTCTGGCCCACAAGGAGGACCGCAGCGATCCGGATTACACCCTCGGTTGGGGCATCATCCTGGGTTCGATTCCGGTGGGCATCATTGGCCTGTTGTTCAAGGACGCCATCGAGAACACCCTGAGTTCCCTGTGGGTGGTCGCCATTGCCCTCATCGTCTGGAGTGGCGTGATGTGGCTGGGTGACCGTCAGTCAGACCTCGACCGTGGCATGAAGGAAGTCGGCATCGTCGACGCCACCGTCATTGGCTGCTTCCAGGCACTGGCTCCGCTGTTTCCCGGTATCTCCCGTTCGGGCGCGACGATTTCTGCCGGTCTGTTCCGCAAGTTCGATCGCGCTACCGCAACTCGCCTGTCGTTCTTCATGGGTATCCCGGTGCTCGTGGCTGCCGGTATCTACGAGACCATCTCGGCCGCCAGTGACATTTCCACCGGCAGCGGAGGCGGCAATGCGATTGGTTGGGGGCCGACGATTCTGGCGACGGTGGTCTCCCTCATCGTGGCTTACGCCTCCATCGCATGGCTACTGAAGTTCGTCTCCTCGAACAAGTTCACCGGCTTCATCTGGTATCGCATCGTCGTGGGTCTCGTCATGATTGGCCTCATCGTGACCAACGTGGTCACCGCCTGATCATTATCTGACGCGTCGAGGGCCGACCTGCTTGAAGCAGGTCGGCCCTCGACGCTGTGTGCGTAGATCACCCAGGTTGTGAACCTCCCTCAGTCTCCCGACTCAGCTTCCATCGAGCGGTTGAAGTCCTGCTTCATGGCGCGCCATCCGTCAGCGTCGCGCCCGGCGAACCAGTAGGCCGATAGCTGCACCCTCTCCCTGGGCAGTCCACGCTCGAGGCGCAGATGACGGCGCATGGGACGGACCATCGCGGCCTCTCCATGAACGAAGGTGTGGACGTCGTCGGGTAGGGCAAGGCCTCGGACGGTGGCGACAATTTCTACGGGATCGCGGGGAGCCGGCACGATCGTGATGCGGTCGTTCTCGGGGAGGGGGTAATGGTGATGCCCGTCGACGAGGACGACGGTGGCGCGGGCTGATTCCGGCAGGGCAGCGAGGGTATTCGCCACTGCTGGGAGAGCGACCGCGTCGGCGACGGCGAGCAAGTGGGTGAGGTCCGAAGGCATCTGCCAGTGGCCTCCCGGCCCCCTCACTGCAACCTCGTCCCCGGGCTCGACGATTTTCGACCACTGGGATCCGGGGCCGTCATGGGCGTCCGCCTTGGTCTCGGGCCCGAACTGCAGGACATCTATGCCCCACGACCCGTCATCGGACCAGCGGCGGCGGGTGTATGTGCGCAGCAGAGGATAGGAGTCATTGCTGATAGGTGTGCGGAGGTTGGACCCGTCGGACGGCAGGGCGATCTTGACGTGATCGTCGACCGAGGTGATGGGCGGCATGTCACACGGCTCGAAGTCGATCGAGATGACGTTGGGGATGTCGTGGCGAACCTCACGGACCCGCGCCAGACGCTGGACTTTGACCATGCGGCCAGGCTACATCAATTACGAAAATATGACGTTGCCAAATATGTGCGAGTCCGGTGTCACAGGGCGAGGGGCCGCCATCAGGGGTCCGGCACCGGCATTCCTCGGGAGTTATCCACAGGTTTATCCACCAACTGGGGACAACTCACACAGGTGTAATTCGGCCAGTATGGTTCGTCGTGGGCCTTGCCGAAGGTGCGAAGACTGTCCTCCCGGACAAGGATCACAGCCCCGAGGCATCCCTGCTTCCTAAAGCGGCTCCTTCGCTGCCAAGTGCGAAAAATGTCAGCCGAGATAGGGGAGGGAACACTGGAGTGCCTGGCCTCGACCTCGGCTGACAAAAATTACCGCGCAGTCAACGAGTGCGGGCAGTGGGCGTGACCACCTTGGGCAATTGACGAGCACGACGGGCTCGGGCAACCGACCCGTGTAACCAGCTCGTGCGAACAACCCGGGCAACCGACGACGATCGTCAGTCGCCCGGCATGACGTCAGGACAGTACAGCGTCGGGGACCGCCTTGGTCGACACTGCCCGACTGTCGCGAGGATGAACCTCGGTCGGGGCTGGTTTCTTGGCCAGGGAACGCTGTCGAATGCGCGTCGCGATGTTCGTACCGGCCAGCACAACCAGGAACACCACACCGGAGACCGCCGACATCATGGACGAGGTCGCCAGGTCCCAGATCTTTGCCAGCTCGAATCCGACAATGGCCGAAACCACCGCCACGACGATGGTCCACCCCACCATCCGACGCAGGGTCTTCGCCATCAAGAGCGCGGTGGCCGGCGGAGCAATCATGAGTGCGACGACGAGGATCGACCCCACCGCGTCGAAGCACACCACCACCGTGAGGGCGATGAGACACATGAGGATTCCGTTGGTCAGTCGGACCGGCAGACCCATGGTGCGAGCAAGCTGCGGGTCAAAGGTCGCCACCGCGAGCACCCTCCGCATCGCGAAGAGGACGATCGCGGTAATGGCGCACACCACGATCTCCTTCCACATTGTGATGGGGCCGATGTCGATCGTCCCGAACACGATGTGATTCACCGATAGTGCCTGCAGGTTGATGTTGCCGGCGAGAATCGTCGACTCGTCGATGTGAACCTCTGTCAGCACCGTCGACAGCAGGATCACACCGATGGAGAACAGCACCGGGAAGATCAGCCCTTGGTTGGCATCGCCGGTGACCAGTCCGGTGCGGGCCAGGCACTCGGCACCAATGACGACCACCAACCCCATGAGGGTGGCGATGACAACCAGCAGCGGGGAGTTCAATGACCCTGAAAGCAGCGCTCCGATGGCGATACCCGGCAGCACCGCATGGGACATCGCGTCGACGAGCATCGACTGGTGGCGCAGCACGAGAAAGATCCCGGGTACCGAGCAGGTGACAGCCGTGACGATGGCCAACAGCAGGATGGACGTGATGAGTGGCATGTCAGTTCCCCTCTGCCTGTGCCGCCAGTGCGCGGCGCCGCGACACCCGGATCTGGGTCAGTGACCGATGCGGAGAAAAGAGCATCGAGAAGGCGAACACGACGAACAGCACGACGACGATCACCGGTCCGGTCGGCACCCGGCCCATGCACACGGCCATGTATGAGCCGGCAGCTCCGCAGACCGCTCCCAGGATCGCGGCGAGGACGATCATGGTGTGCATGTGTCGCACCCACAACCGAGCTGCGGCCGCCGGCATGATGGCGAAGGCGATCATGAGTACGAGTCCCACGGTCTTGACCCCGATGACGATGGATGTCGTCGTCACGAGGAACAGAATCGTCGAGACGGTCCGCCCGGAGTATCCGGACATCGTCGCGAAGACTGGATCGAAGATGAAAAGTGTCAGCCCACGCCAGGTGAATGCCGCTACTCCGACCGCGATGAGCCCGAAGATGAGGATGACGATGTTGTCCTCAGTCGTCAGAGTGGCCGCGTTGCCGAAGAGGTAGGTGTTGATCCCCTGACGGTTGGGCAGGGTGGACTGGGCGATGATGCGCAGCCCGACCATGCCACCGCCGTAAAAAAGTGCCAGGCAGATTGCCATCGCCGCGTCGATACTCACCCGGGAGTGGGCGCTGATGACGTTGGCCAGCAAGGCCGCGAGCGCTGAGGAGATGACGGCGCCGATGGTCAAGGTGGCCATGGAGCGGCCGTTGACGTTGAACACCGCTGTCGACACCATGAAGGCTCCGACGACCCCGGCTATCGCGGAGTGGCCGATGACGTCGGCCAACAGGGACTGCTTGCGCTGGTAGAGCAGGCACCCCAGCCCGCCAGAGAACAATCCGATGAGGACTGTGCCGATGAGCATCGTCCGGTAGGTGTAGCTGCCGAAGAACTCCGAGGCAGGCACGATCTCGGCAAGAACGAGGGCGCTCATCGTGCCTCCGTGAAGATGTCGTCGCTGATGCCGTAGGCGGTGTGCACCGTCTCGGTGGTGAAGGCCTCGGCGAGAGGGCCGACCGAGACCACCTTCCCCTCGGCCAGCAGGCACGCCCAGGTACAGATGTCGGCCACACTGGCGAGATTGTGATGGACGATGACGAGTGTTTTCCCCTCCGAGACGAGCATGTCAAGAACTGACATCAGGGTGCGCTCGCTGGCGGCGTCGACCCCGGCGAAGGGCTCGTCCATGAACAAGAAGTCGGGACGCTGGGCGAGGATGCGTGCCATGAAGGTCCGCTGTTTCTGTCCACCGGAGAGCTCAGTGATGTGCCGGTCGGCATATTTCGCAATGCCGACGGTCTCCAGCGACTCCCGGACGATCTGCTTCTCTGCAGTTCCGGGACGTTTGAACCACCCGAGCCTCCCGAAGGTTCCTTGAGCGACGACGTCCCCCACCGTCGCCGGGTAATCCCAGTCGACGTCAGCGGCCTGCGGCATGTACCCGATGCGGCGACGCATCTGGTTGAGGGGCTTCCCAAAGATCTGGACGGATCCGGTAAGGGTGGGGATGAGTCCGAGAATGGCCTTCATGAGGGTGGACTTACCAGCCCCATTGGGGCCAAGGAGGGCCAAGGCCTCACCTGTGGGCAAGCTGAGGCTGGTGTGGGACAGAGCGATGTTGTCCTGGTATGCGACGGTGAGGTCGTCAACCTCGAGGGCTGCTGGTTCGGGTAAGGACATTGGCTTCTCCTTGTCGACAGGTGCCGCCCACCTGCTCATGGGCGGCACCGTTGCGCTCACTTGAGGGCGTTGGTGATCGTTTCGGCGTTGTACTGGAAGACGCCCAGGTAGGTGTCGACCGGGGCCTTCTCGCCGAGGGAGTCGGCGTACAGCGGCTTGTCGGAAACGGTCACGGATCCACCCTTGGCGGCCACGGCCTCCTTGAGGTGTTTGATGGCCTCAGGGTTCTTGAGGTTGTCCTGGAAGATTGTCTTGATCTTCTTGTCGGCGATGAGCTTGGCGAGGTTGTCCATCTGAGCTGCGCTCATCTCGGACTCCGAGGAGACGAAATCGGTGGCGTGAATCTCGATGCCGTAGGTCTTGCCGAGGTAGTTGAAGGCGTCGTGACCGGTGACAAGGATGCGGCGATCCTTGGGGATCTGGTTGAAGAGTTCGCCGGCCTTCTTCTTCCCCTCATCGATCTTCTTGTTGTAGGCCTCGCCGTTCTTCTTGTAGGTGTCAGCGTTGGTCTTGTCGATCTCGCCCAGCTTCTTGGCGGTGGCAGTCACGACGTACTTCCAGTTGTCGGGGGAGTTCCACACGTGGGGGTCGTGGCCCTCGATTTTGCCGTCCTCCTCCCAGGGGAGCAGATCGGACTCGGGAATGGACTCAGCGGCGGGGACCTGCTTGTTTCCGAGCTTGTCGAAGTGGTCCATCATGTGGTGTTCCATGTCATGGCCGGTCCAGACCACGGCGTCGGCCTTCTCGATGGCCTCGATGTCACCGGTGGAGAGCTCCTGGGTGTGGGGGTCGCCGCCGGGCTTGACGAGCACCTTGACCTTGGCGTCAGGGGCGATGTTGTGGACGGCGTCTCCGAGGTATCCGGTGGAGGCAACGACGTTGAGAGCCTTCTTGCTGGAATTGCCGGATCCAGAGTCGGACTTCTCGGTGGAACAGCCACCGATGCCGGCGGCCATGGTCAATGCTGCGACGACGGCAGCCGCCGATCGAAGGATGGAGGACTTCATGAGCCTGGCTCCTAGATTGTGTGAGATGTGTGCTCGTGCGTTTACATGAGCAGACGAGACCTTAGCAAAGGTGAGCCTTACCTAATAGTTGGGGGTGGGGGTTTGTCAGGTGAGCCTCGGTTGTCGTTCGCGCTCGATGTCGTGGTGAGGGTGGACAATGGACCCGCGACGACAGGAGGCCAGGTCAGTGACGGTTCCAGAGCTTTTCGGAGATCCGGATCAATGGCCTGACGATGACCTCATCGCGATCACCGGGGCTCTCAGCCCCCACCTGGTGCTGGCGGCACTCCATGAGGGTGTCTTTCCCATGCCCATCACTGACGAGGAGGTGCCCCCGGAGTTCCAGGGGGCGACAGCGTGGTGGTCTCCCATGTATCGAGGTGTTCTGCTTCCCGGTCATCTCAAGGTCGCTCGCAGTTTGCGCAAGACGACCAAGCACCAGACGACGACCGTCGATCGCGCCTTTGGCGACGTCATCGCACGATGCGCTGACCCGGATCGTCCCTACGCCTGGATCGATGACCGCGTCATCGAGGCGTATGGCTACCTCCATGAGCGAGGCTGGGCCCATTCGGTGGAAACCTGGGACGACAAGGGTCGCCTCGTGGGCGGGCTCTATGGCGTCAGTGTGGGTGGACTGTTCAGTGGTGAATCGATGTTCCACGACCCTCGACACGGGCGCGACGCCTCCAAGACTGCTCTGTTGAGGTTGGTGTGTGAACTCGGTTCGAGATTGCTGGACGTGCAATGGAGCACCCCGCACCTGGCCAGTCTCGGCGTCACCGAGGTTGACCGGGCGGAATACCTTGACCTTCTTGATGACGCCCTGGATCGTCCGGCTCCGCAGTGGACGAGCCCCGATGATTCGGCGTGGGATGGCGTCCAGCTCCTCGATCGGCTGTGAGAAGTGCCCGCCTGACGGAGTCGGGGCCACTGTGATGACCACGTGGATAGTCTGACGGCGTGTACGGATATTTCGGCCCCGCAGGCACTTTCACCCATCAGGCACTCAAGACTCTCGGCCACGTCGACGCTCGCCCCTATGCGACGGTTGGCGCCGCATTGCAGGGAGTTGTCGACGGCGACGTCGAGGCGTCGTTGGTTCCCATTGAGAACTCCGTCGAGGGTGGTGTGAGCGCGACCCTGGACACTCTCGCTGCCCTGGGTGGTTTGCAAATCGTTCGCGAGGTCGTCATTCCGGTGCAATTCAATCTTTACGTTCGGCCTGGGACGTCGTTGGCGTCGATCCGTCACGTCGTGACCCACCCTCATGCCGCGAATCAGTGCCGGGACTGGCTTGCCGCCAACCTCCCGGAGCACGCCGAAATCGCCCAGGGCGGGTCGACTGCCTCCGCGGCGAAGGAAGTGTCGGATCCACGGTCCCGCTTCGATGCCGCCGTCTGCGCCGAAGTTGCCGGAACGATGTACGGATTGACAGCTGTGGCACAGGGAATTGCGGACAATCCGGATGCCGTCACGAGATTCATTTTGGTTGCGAGAAGTGGGCAGATGATTGCTCGGACGGGGGACGATCGCACCACTGTTGTCGTCGTTCCCCCGAGCGATCATCCAGGTGCCTTGTTGGAGATCCTGCAGCAGTTCTCTTTCCGCAAAATTAATTTGTCGAGAATTGAATCAAGGCCAACCAAGGATCGTCTCGGTGAGTACTGCTTCTCCATTGATGCCATTGGCCACGTCGCGGATGAGAGGATGGCTGCTGCGCTCAAGGGGTTGTATCGGATCAGCCGTCAGGTGATCTTCCTCGGGTCCTATCCAAACGGCTCTACAAGGGGGTTTGCGTCGCCTGAGGGTCCTGACGTCATCCGCGGCTTCAGTGATGAGGATTACCTGGCGGCGGAGAAGTGGTTCCAGGGGGTCATCGGGAAATGGTGACGTATGCCTCCTCGTCGCGGTCAGGGACCATAACATATCTAGGTTGCCAGAACAAGAGTTTTGGTTAAATGCGATTAACGCAACATGAGCCGACTTGACTGTGGCCCTCAGGTTCGTATCGTTGAAGACATCAACCGATTCCGCTCGGCTCTCCGAATGGGATTTGGTAGAAATCTAAACGAAAGGACTTGAGAATGCCGACTGACAAGACGCCTACGAACGCCAATATCGACGCTCTTTACGACCGTACCGTTGTTGACCAGTCTGGTGACAAGATTGGCGAGATCGGTCAGGTCTACCTCGACGACGCCTCCGGCCAGCCGGCTTGGGTGACCGTCAAGACCGGTCTCTTCGGACGCAACGAGACCTTCGTCCCGTTCAAGGGCCTCGAGACCTCTGGTGACGAGATCCGCGCTCCCTACACCAAGGACAAGGTGAAGGACGCCCCGAACGTTGACCCGGACGGCCACCTTTCCGAGGATGAGACGGACGAGCTGTACCGCTACTACTCCGATGCCTTCGCCTCAGAGAAGGACACCACTAAGGACGCCAACCCGGGTTACGCGGGCAACGGTGTGTCCGGTGGAGCTGCTGGTGGCGTTGCCGGCCAGAAGGTCGTCGACAAGGAGGGCAACCCGGGCGTTGCTGGGAATGGTGTTTCCGGTGATCGTATTGCCGACGCCAAGACCGAAAAGGCTGCCGACGCCACGCCGCAGACCACTGCTGACCAGAAGTCCCCGGTGGCCGAGGATGGCTCCGTCGTTCGCCACGAGGAGCGCCTCAACGTTGGCAAGGAGCGTGTCGAGACCGGTCGTGTGCGCATCCGCAAGCACATCGTCCATGACACCGAGACCGTCGAGGTTCCGGTCGAGCGCGAGGAGATCCACGTCGAGCGCGTTCCTCTCGACGAGAAGGTCGCCGGTGACGACGTCAAGCTTTCCGAGGGTGCCCAGGACATCGTGACCCACGAGGAGCGTCCGACCATCGACAAGGAGACCGTCGCCGCCGAGAAGATCAAGATCGGCAAGGAGACCATTCAGGACACCCAGACCGTGTCCGGCAAGGTCGCCAAGGAGCAGATCGACATCGATCAGGCCAAGCAGCCGAAGAACAAGTGACGTCGAGGACTCAGGCGATGACGTGATCGCTTGACGACAACGTCGGCAGGGCCCGGGTGGAATCACCCGGGCCCTGCACGTCTCTTGGCCTCTAACTCCTCGCAGGCTCCTGACCGGTAGGATCGGCGACATGATCGATCCCAAGCTCCTGCGAACGGATCCGGATGCCGTTCGCCGCTCCCAGGTCGCCCGCGGCGAGGATCCCTCGGTCGTCGACGACATCGTCGCCGCTGACGAGGCTCGCCGTGAGGCCATCGCCGCCCACGAGAACCTGCGTGCTGAACAGAAGGGGCTGGGCAAACGCATTGCCAAGGCGTCCGGGGACGAGAAGGCCGAGTTGCTGGCTCGCACCAAGTCGATTGCCGGCGAGGTCTCCGACCTCAAGAAGGCCGCTGACGAGGCTGACGCCAAATTCATCGAACTCGCCAAGACCCTCGGCAACATCGTCATTGACGACGTTCCCGCTGGTGGCGAGGACGAGGGAGTCATCAAGGAGACCGTCGGTACCCCACGTGACTTCGTCGCGGAGGGATTCGAGCCCAAGGACCATCTCGAGATCGGCGAGTCCCTCGGCGCGATCGACATGGAGCGAGGCACCAAGATCGCCGGCTCCCGCTTCTACGTCCTCACCGGCGTCGGCGCCCAGCTGGAGTTCGCCCTGCTGAACCTGGCGATGTCCAAGGCGGCGCAGTGGGGATTCACCCCGATGATCCCGCCGGCCCTCGTCAAGCCCTCGGCGATGGAGGGAACCGGGTTCCTCGGCCAGGCCGCCGACGACGTCTACTACCTGCCCAAGGACGACCAATACCTGGTGGGAACCTCCGAGGTTGCCCTGGCTGCGTTCCACTCCGACGAGATCCTCGACGACGCCGAGCTCCCGAAGCGCTACGTCGCCTTCTCCCCGTGCTACCGACGCGAGGCCGGCTCCTACGGCAAGGACACCCGCGGCATCTTCCGCGTCCACTGGTTCGACAAGGTCGAGATGTTCGTCTACTGCCTGCCCGATGAGGCGGAGGGCTGGCACGAGAAGCTGCTGAGCTTCGAGAAGAACTTCATCTCGGCCCTGGAAATCCCGTTCCAGGTGCTCGACGTTGCCTCCGGTGACCTTGGCCTCTCGGCTGCTCGCAAGTACGACTGCTACGGCTGGTTGCCGACTCAGAGCCGTTACCGCGAGATCACCTCGACCTCGAACTGCACCACCTTCCAGGCGCGTCGTCTCTCCATCCGCCATCGCGGACCTGACGGGGTCGAACCGTTGGCCACCCTCAACGGCACCCTGTGCGCGATGACCCGCATCATCATCATGCTGCTGGAGAACCACCAACAGGCTGACGGTTCGGTGCGCGTGCCCGAGGCGCTGCGTCCCTACCTCGGTGGGCGTGAGTTCATCGAGCCGCCGAAGTGAGCGACGGGCCGTACTACCGGGAACTGCCCGACGGCACCATCAAGCAGGTCAACCCGTTCACGGGTACGAAGGTGTGGACGGTGCCTGGTCGTGGGGCCCGCCCGCTGAGCAAACCGGCCACGCAGACCCGGGAGCTGACCGAGCACGATCGTCAGGCGGCCTGCGCCTTCTGCCCGGACAACCTGCTGTCGACCCCTCCGGAGAAGACTCGGTTGGTGAAGCGGGAGGGCGGTCTGGTGCGGGGCCATGACCTCATGCGCCGTGTCCCGGCTGATCAGCTCGACGACACCGTCCCGGAGTTCCGACGGATCCCCAATCTCTTCGAGATCCTGTCCTGGCAGTACTGGCAACTCAACTGGGGAATGGACCTTCCGCGGGCCTCGCGCGACTGGCAGGAGGAATACCTGTCGAATCCGCGGGGAGAGGCCCATGTTCGGTCGGTCCTCAACGCCAAGTTCAAGGCGGTGGGGTCGGACCAGCGCGGTGAGGACCTCGGCCCGAAGGAGCTGCGGGAGGCCTCTGCGGCCTTCTTCGCCGGGGGACACGACGTCATCGTCGCCAGGCGGCACTACACCGACGAGGGGACGACGACGGCCGACGTCGCCGGATCGGCGAGCCTGACCGTCGACGAACACCGGGCATTCATGGCCCTGACCGTCGACTCGATGGTCCAGCTGCACCGACACAACGAGCACGTCCGATACGTGGTGGCCTTTCAGAACTGGCTCAAGCCGGCCGGGGCGTCATTCGATCATCTGCACAAGCAGCTGGTGGCCATTGACGAAGTGGGAGCCGACAACGAGTCGGTGCTGCCCAAGGCCGTCCTAGACCCGGGCATCTTCAATCGCTGGGGGCCAGATTTCGCGGTCGAGCACGGACTGGTGCTGGCCCGTAACGAGGGCGCTGTCATGACTGTCGGCTTTGGTCACAGGTACCCCTCGGTCGAGGTGTGGTCGACGAGCCGCGCCGACCAGCCGTGGCGCGTCGACGATGACGGGATTGACGCCATGTCGGACCTGTTGCACGCCGCCCACGTGGCCGTCAGCGATGATGTGCCGGCCAATGAGGAGTGGCATTACCGTCCGATAGGGACCGGGGTACCGGTGCCGTGGCGGATCATCCTCAAGTTGCGCATCTCTACCCTGGCCGGGTTCGAGGGTGGGACGAAGATTTACGTCAACACCATCTCACCGACGACTCTGACCGCGATGCTGTTGCCGAAGCTCTTTGAGGCGCGGGCAGCCGGACGAATTGCCCCGATGGACCTCGGGGCGGAGTGTCACATCGAGCCGGGGGTGCTGCGTGCAGGGCGGATCGACTGAGGTCGGTTCCCGATGATCGAGGGTAGCCGGCCTGAGTGGCCGGGAGACGATTTCAGAACCAGCGCCCCAGCTCAACCGCGGTGCCACCGTCGGCAAAGCAGGGAGCGACGTCGTCGGCAATGGCCTTGACGGAGTCGGGCGCATCGCCGACAGCGACTCCGCGTCCGGCCCACTGCAACATCTCGACATCGTTGTTGCCATCGCCGATGGCCAGGACGTCCTTGGGATCGATGCCCTTGAGACGGCACAGGGTGTCAAGGGCAGAGGCCTTAGTCACACCCTCCGGAGTGATGTCGAGCCAGGCCGACCAGCCGATGACGTAGGAGACGCTGTGCAGGTCGAGGCTGTGGGCGAGGTCGCGGAAGGAGTCGGCATAACCGTTCGGATCGCGGATGATGACGCGCGGGGCCGGGCGGGAGCGCAACTCGTCAATGGTCTCAATGTGAAGTTCGCCCTGCAGTTCCCCGGCGGGGAAGAGCTGGTTGAGGCGGTAACCGACGCCGACCTCCTCGACCGCGATGAGCGCCTGCGGGTAGACGTCCATGACGTGATCGATGATGGGTCGCGGATCAAAGGTGACTTGGGACTCGATCTCGACGGGGGACATCGTCGCGGTGACAGCTCCGTTGGACACCACCGCGTGTCCCCCCTGCAGACCGAGGGCCTCATGGACGGGGATCGCTCCGAAGAGCCCTCGCCCGGTCGCCAGGACGACAGGGACGTCGACCTTGGCGACCGCCTTACGGACCGAGTCCGGAAGTCCGCCCTCAAAATCGACGAGGGTCCCGTCGATGTCGAGGGCCACCATACGAGGATTGAATGTCATGTCAGCCAGCCTGCCACCGTGCGATGATCATGCGGTGAACAGAGCGTGACTTTTTCTCAGGCAGCCAACCTCGCGCGGCTCGGGTGCGGGCGCCCGGTCACCGACTCGTATGCGGCGGCCAGGCTGGTCGTCTTGACCTTCGCAGGAGTCTTGCGGCGCGGGGTCGAAGAGGTGTCGCGAGCCCGACGCAGGTGCCGCTTCACGGTGGACAGCGAGCAACCGAGACGGTCTGCGATGAAGCTCAGTGGCTGGTCGGGGTGAGCCTGACGGAGGCTGACGACGTCCTGGGTGGCCACCTGATGCCCGCGAGCGATGACCCCGGCGAAGGATTCGAAGTCGTCGGGGCGAACCCGAACCCCCAGGCAGGAGCGAATGCGAGAACGCTGACGCGGGGTTGTGCCAGCAGCGAATCCAGCGACGTCGTGGTCGAGGATGGCGTTCTCAAGGCACTGTTCGAAGAGAGAGCAGGCGGAGCAGGCAGCTCGAGCGCGAGCCTGCAGAGTGCGTTCCAGGCGCTGTTCATCGGGTGTGGCGGCAGTGCTGTCACCCTCGAGCAAGGGATGCTGGAAGACCGTTCTGAGGTTGGCGCAGGACGGGAGGGCGCAATCGTTCGTCCGATTCACGATGGCTCCTTTCCAATGGGCCAAGGCGGCGTGTTTCAACGTCAACGGCCGTGATGTTACAAGTGCTTTTCGGGCCTCGATCTGACGTTGACGGTGACCAAATTGGACGTCCAAAGAGGCTTGTCAGGCGGATGTGCACGTACTCATTTCAGGGTTATTTGTCGTTGGGGATGGATTGCGGGGGAGACTTCCGGGACAGCCAGATCTGTACTTTCGGACAGTTCGTCGTCGATCCATTCGACTTTCGTCTACATCCCACGGCATCCACGGGGTTGCTGGCCCCGGCGCTCAGTGCCCACGCTTCCCGCGTGGGAAAACCGGCACTGTGCCGGTTAGAGTGCCCGGGTGGATGCAGCAACATACATGGCGCTCGTACTCGCACTTGCGGTCGGTGCCCAGTGGCTCGGATGGCGGTTACGCCTCCCCGCGCTGCTGTTCCTCCTGGTGATCGGTTTCGCACTCGGACAGTGGGTTACCCCCGATGAGATCATCGGAAGACAACTCCTGTTTGACGGTGTCAACCTCTCAGTGGCAATCATCCTCTTCGAAGGGTCACTTGGGCTCAAGCTCCGCGAAGTTCGTGACCTGGGACGGCCAATCCTTCGGCTGTGCACCGTCACCGCAGGGATCGCGTGGGTTCTCATCACCCTGGCCGCGATGGCATTGGGGTTCGACGGTCGTGTTTCCCTGCTGCTGGGCGCGATCCTCATCGTCACCGGTCCGACGGTCATCAACCCGATCTTGCGTCAGTTGAGGCCCACCCGACGGGTGAGCGCCCTGCTGAGGTGGGAGGGCATCGTCGTCGATCCGCTGGGCGCGATCCTGGCCCTGTTGGTCTACCAGGCCATCAGCAGCATCGGTGGGTCCTCGATCGGACAAGGTGTGCTGGACCTGGCGCTGACCCTGTTGGTCGGGTTGCTGTTCGCAGCGCCGATCGGGTGGGTCGTCACGGCCATGATGAGGCGTCACCTCATTCCGGACTTCCTGCAGGGCGTGATCTTCGTCGGAGTCGCCGTCGGTACCTGCGTCGGGGCGAACTTCCTGCGTGAGGAGTCCGGGCTGGTCGCCGTGACGATGTTGGGCATCTACCTGGCAAACCAGCGCAATCTCGAGCTCGAGCCCGTCATCGAGTTCAAGGAGCATCTGCAGGTGCTGCTCGTCGGGGTGCTGTTCATCATGCTGGCCGGACGAGTGACGCCATCCCAGATCGGCGACATCCTTCCTACTGGCCTGATCTTCGTCGCCCTGCTCGTGCTGGTCATTCGGCCGGTGTCGGTGATGTTGGGGCTGACGCGAACCGAGACGACTCGTCAGGAGCGGATCCTGATGGCATTCATGGCTCCGCGAGGAATCGTGGCCGCGTCGGTGGCGTCGATCTTCGCGATGGAGTTCAGCGAGTCCGCCAGTCATGTCAGGGAGCAGGCCAAGGAGATTGCCGAGTCTGAGCCCGAGCGGGCGAAGCAGCTGGTGTCGTTCGCTGACCAGATTGCGGGGATGGCGAGCCAGGTCGACCGGCTCGTGCCGCTGGTGTTCCTCGTCATCGTCTGCACGGTGGCCATTTACGGCCTGGGTATCGGCAGGCTCGCCGAGAAGCTGGGGCTGGCGTCGGCAAGCCCGCGCGGAGTGATGTTTGCGGGGTCCCCGGCCTGGAGCATCGATACGGCGAAGACCCTGCGCGATTTGGACGTCCCCACCCTCATCGTTACCCGGCGTGCCTACGACCTCTACGCGGCTCGGAAAGCGGGGCTCAGGTGTGAGGCGGCGGACTTCCTGTCCGAGTACGCGACCGAGGACATGGACCTTGCGGGAATCGCGTCGATGGTGGCGTGTACCCCTGACGACGACACGAACTCCATCGCATCGGTGCATTACCGGCGTGCGTTGGGGCGGGCTAACGTGTTCCAGCTCGAGCGTCTGGATGAGGGCGACGCCGAGGACGCGACCACCGGTACCGCGCAGATTCTCAAGGCGAGAACAGCCTTCGACCCGCCGACAACGCACTCGGCGATGGACAAGATGTGGCGCAGTGGGAAAAGGGTGCGTCGGGTCGAGCTGGACGAGAATCGGACCTGGGAACAGTTCCGCCAGGCCATGCCTGAGGCAGTCGTGATGTTTGTCGTCAAGCCGTCGTCGGTGAATGTCGCGAACGTTGACATGAACGGCCCGAAGGATGGCGACACCATCATTTACCTGGGCGATGAGTGGAAGGATGCTCCGGAACCTGCACCTGTCGAGGATGAGGAACCGAAGCGTCAGACGATGTCGGTTCCGTCCTCGGAGGAGGCAGTCCGGGATCGCATCGACGCCGATCGCAAGGCGACAGCGGAGAAAGCGGCTTCTGCAGGATCTGACGGGTTCGGTCCATCTGGTGCGACCCCGGGCCACGCGGAAGGTGCGGGCCTCGGGCCGAACGTCGATGTGCGTGATGAGGAACCCGTTCGGCCCCATGTTGAAGAGCTGAGTCCGGGAAGGCCGTCGCCCATGTCGGCGGACTCGCCGAGCGAGTGGTGAGGAGAAAGGTCTGAGGGTGGTTGTGTCGCTCTCGAGACCACCTGGACCACCGCGGGGTAGGAGGGCAGCGCGGAAACGAAGGTACGGGATCAGATGTGGGGCAGGCGTGTTGGGGAACAGGCCAGGGCGCAACGGATGGGGTCGGCCACACCAGCGATTACGCGGCCTGGCGCTTCCTCGCCATCCTGACAGTCGTCCACACGAGTGCTCCGATGATGGCGCTGGTGATGCCAGCCACGAGGAATCCCCACTGCCACCCGTGAGAGTCCATGACGGCGCCAATCAACGGGGCTGCCATGGCCGTGCCTCCGTTGAGGCACGATCCCTGCCATCCGATGATGGTTCCTCGAGAATCCGCCGGCACCAAGTCGGTCAGGGCATCGACGGAAGAGGTAATCGTCGGTGCGCAGAACACACCACCGACGAACAGCAGGATGGCAGCCGACCCAGGGCCGCTGGACATGGAGGGCAACGCGGTCGTGGTGCCCAGGAAGACGAGGAGAAGCGCCGTGGATGCCCCTCGCGGCAGGGCGCCGTACAGCACGCCACCGATCGCCGACCCGAAACCGGAGGCTGCGAGTACCCACCCGATCATCTCGGGATGGCCCATCGACCTCATCGCTGCGACGGTCGTCAGTTCAATACCGCCCAGGCAGAATCCGGTCGCAATGACGGCCAAGAGGATGGATGCCGACCGGGGGGACAACCATGCCATTTTTCGATTGTGAGGGGCTTGAACGACCGGTGCCGCTGACGCTGGGGTCCGTGCGGCGGGCGGTACCGGGTCGGCCTCGGACGGCTCCGTGGTCGCCGGGTTGAGGATCATGAGCCCTGCAGCGCCGATGGCAGCGATGAACCCACACGCTGTGATGGTGATCTGGGTTCCGATGGTCGTCGCTGCAATGATGGCGACCGTCGGGCCGATCATGTAGCAGATCTCCACGGTCACCGAGTCCAGTGACAGCGCGGCACGGCGTCGGGACGTGGGCACGGCGACCATCAAGACCTGGCGTGGGATGGTGAAAATCGGGTAGTTCCACAGGCCGCCTATGGCGCACAGCGCGAGGAGCGGGAAATACCCCAGCCAAGGCGATAGTCCCCAGGTGATCGTCGTGATGATCAGAGAGGGGAGCATGGTTCGCCGCAGCCCTTTGCGGTCGACCATGCTTCCTCTCCACGGCCCGGAAATCATGGTTGCGACGGTGACGACGGTCGTCACGGCTCCGGCCCGTACGTAGTCCAGGTGCAGTGAGCTGACAACGTGGACACTCATGACGATTCCGAGGCTGAAAATCGGAATCCGGATGAGAGCAGACAAGAGGAGGGTCGTCCACACCTCCCGGATGGCGATGACATCCCGATAACCGTGCATTCAAGCACTCTATAACGATCTCGCTAGGTAGTGCCGCCGGCGAGTCCGGGCATGGAAAGGGCCGCACACCAGCAGTGATGTGCGGCCCGTCGGGAATGGGTCAACGGTTCAACGTCCGGCGGAGAGCGGAGGTGTTCTCGCTGGTCTTGATGAGCGCAAGGACGAACTCGATCTGCATCCTCACGCCAATGATGAACAAGAATGCCGGGATCCATCCCAGGAGAATCGCGAACACGACGAGTACGCCGCTGCCACCGGAGCTGTCGTTAGCGGCTTCCCCGATGGCACTGCCGACGCCGCCAGCTGTGATGATCGCGCCGATCCACATCGCGACGCCGCAGATGATCGTCAGAATGTAGACGATCTTCGCGATCTTAGGCGTCACGTAGTAGTTGAAGGACATGTCGAACAGGGATCCGAAGAATCCCTTCTGGTCATTGTCAGACGGCGATGGGCTGGAGCCAGCGGGCCCATAAGGGTAAGACGGCTGGTTGTTCTGTGGGTAGGGCTGTGAGGGGTAATCGGAGCTATTCCAGTCATTGTGCGGCGTCGTGTTGTTGCTCATGGCAGTAGTGTGCCAGCTGAGGGGGGACTCTGTGCAAGAGCCCACATTCTGAATACTGGGTAACGACTTCTGAATACTGGGTAACGGCTGGCGTAACTCATTCGGGCCGTCCGAGGTAACCCCGGACGGCCCGAACTCAGGAGGCCAATGATCAGTCGACACCGAATTCCATTGCGGCGGCGTCGAGAGCCTTCTGGCTGTCGTCATCGTCGTCATATCCATTGGACGCGATGGCCGCCGCGCCGCCGGACTCCAGCTGTCCGACGAGGTCGGCATGGCTGGTGAGTTGGCCCTGGTCGGAGTAGAGCTCCAGCTTTTCGCGGGTGTCGGCGATGTCGAGGTTGCGCATGGTGAGCTGACCGATACGGTCGGTCGGTCCGAATGCGGCGCCCTCGACGCGCTCCATCGACAGCTTCTCGGAATGGTACGAGAAGTTCGGTCCCGTGGTGTCGAGGATGGAGTAGTCCCAGCCGCGACGCAGCTTGAGGGTGACTGACCCGGTGACGGCGCTGGCGACCCAGTGGGTCAGCGACTCACGGATCATGAGGGACTGCGGGTCGAGCCAGCGGCCCTCGTAAAGCAGTCGTCCGAGACGACGCCCCTCGTTGTGGTAGGTCGCGAGGGTGTCCTCGTTGTGAATGGCGTTGACGAGCCGCTCGTAGGCGATGTGCAGCAGGGCCATCCCCGGGGCCTCGTAGATGCCGCGGGACTTCGCCTCGATGATGCGGTTCTCGATCTGGTCACTCATGCCGAGCCCGTGACGACCACCGATGGCATTGGCTTCCAGGACGAGGGCGACCTTGTCGTCGTACTCCTTGCCATTGATGGCGACGGGCATGCCTTGTTCGAAGGAGATCGTCACTTCCTCGGTGTTGACCTTGACGTCAGGGTCCCAGAACTTGACGCCCATGATGGGCTCGACGGACTCGATCGAGACGTGCAGGGACTCAAGCGTCTTGGCTTCGTGGGTGGCGCCCCAGATGTTGGCGTCGGTGGAGTAGGCCTTCTCCTTGGAATCGCGGTAGGGCAGGTCGTGGGCGGTGAGCCAGGCGCTCATCTCGTCGCGGCCGCCGAGCTCGGCGACGAATTTTTCGTCGAGCCAGGGCTTGTAGATGCGCAGCTGCGGGTTGGCGAGCAGGCCATAGCGGTAGAACCGCTCGATGTCGTTGCCCTTGTATGTGGAGCCGTCGCCCCAGATGGAGACGTTGTCGGTGTGCATGGCGCGGACCAGCAGGGTTCCGGTGACGGCCCGTCCGATCGGGGTGGTGTTGAAATAGGGGCGCCCGGCGGAGCGGACGTTGAAGGCGCCGCATGCGATGGCGCTCAGGCCCTCCTCGACCAGGGCTGCCTTGCAGTCAACGAGTCGGGAGATCTCGGCGCCGTAGTCAAGGGCGCGGCCCGGCACTGACGCGATGTCGGGCTCGTCGTACTGACCGATGTCGGCGGTGTAGGTGCACGGGATCGCGCCGTTCTCGCGCATCCACGCGACGGCTACCGAGGTGTCGAGACCTCCGGAGAATGCGATGCCGACGCGCTCGCCGACGGGAAGCTGAGTTATGACCTTGGACACGTCGCTCACTCTAGCGCATATATATGCAGCCATTCAAATGGATATGTGATTTGGTGGAGGTGGTGGAGATTCTGGTGCTGATGGTGGGTGGTGCCATCTCAGCTGGCAGAGACCGTAGGCATTACCCCGATTGCCACACGGGAGCGGGGGAAGGGTTGCGTTGAGGCGAGGGGGTGGGTGGCCGAGTGGGGGCGCGGGAACGAGATGGCCGGGTACACAAAACGACCTGCCGCAGCCGAAGTCGTGGCAGGTCGTTCTCTGTTGAAGGGGCTCAGAGGGTCAGCGCGACTTTTCCGAGCACCTCGCCGGACTCCAGGCGAGCGTGAGCCCTGCCTGCCTCGGGCATGGGGAAGGTCTCGACGGGGGCGGGCTTGATGCTGCCGTTGCTGTAGAGCGGCCAGGCAATCTCACGGACCCGCCGGCAGATCTTGGCCTTCTCCTCCAGGGGACGTGGGCGCAGGCTGGTTGCGGTGACGAGGGCGCGCTTGTTGAGGAGCTTGCCGATGTTGAGGTCTCCCTTGATGCCGCCCTGCATCCCAATGATGTCGAGGCGGCCGCCGGTCGCCAGGGCGTCGACATTGAGGCCAAGATACTTGGCACCCATGACGTCGAGGATGACGTCGACGCCGCGACCATCGGTGGCTTCCTTGACGCCGGCTACCCAGTCCTCGTGGTAGTCGAGGGCGACGTTGGCGCCGAGGTTGCGGCAGAACTCCTGCTTCTCGGCGGTGCCACAGGTGGTGATGACCGTGCAACCGAGGGACTTGGCGTACTGGATGGCGAACTGTCCGATGCCGCCGGCGCCACCGTGGACGAGGAAGGTCTCGTCCTCGGACAGGCTGACGTGGTCCATGTTGGAGATGACGGTGGCCGCGACCTCGATGAGGGTTGATGCGGTGACTGGGTCGATGCCTGCAGGGATGGGGAGAAGCTGGCCGGCCGGGACGATGACGTACTCGGCATATCCGCCGCCGGCGAGCAGGGCGACGACCTCGTCGCCTTCGGACCAGCCGTCGACATCGGTGCCGAGGGAGGAGACAGTCCCGGTGACCTCAAGGCCCATGGTCTCGGAAACGCCCTTCGGTGGCGGGTAGAGGCCTTGGCGCTGCAGGAGGTCGCCGCGGTTGATGCCTGCTGCCTTCACCTTGACGAGGACCTCGCCCGGACCGGGCTCGGGTGTGGGGACTTCGGTCCATTCGATGCACTCCGGACCGGGGCGATGGCGGCCCTTTGAGTCTGTCTTGTCAGTTGGGCGGACGGTGATCGCATGCATACTTCAAGCCTGCCACAGGGCGGGAGTGACGCTGGGATTCTTCACATCACCCATGGGTTATATCCACAGATTTTCGGGGTTATCCACAGATTTCGGATGCGAGGGTTCTCAACGGTTGCGCGGACCTTCAGGATTGTCGCCATGGTGATGAATGGTGAGCACGGCGGACGCTGTCGACGGCATGTGGCGACGACAACAGCCCTTGTCGTGGCGGTTTTAGGGACGGTTTCCTGTGGTGGTGCTGGGGACACTCCGGGCTCGATGGGCGGAGTGACGCCAGCCCCGAGCGTGGTGACGACGAATTCGACCGCGACTCCGAGTTCGGATGGGCCGAGGTTTGTGAAGGCGACGGCGACACCGGTCCCGGGGACGAAAGAGGATGCGTTGTTCCTGGAGGCGAAGAAGGTTTATGAGACGTACTTGGACGAGATCTACAAGCTCGAGGTGGAGGGTGTGGGTGATTCCTTGTCACCTGAGCTCAAAGAGATTCTGAGTGAGGACGGCGCAGATGCTACGTTCAAGGCGTATATGGAGGCGGAGAAGCGAGGACATCGAGCTTTACCGCTCGATCGTCCGTTCCGTGATGTCAAGATTTCGAGAGTCGCGGGAGAAAATGATTTTGATATCACGATTTTGGGATGTGCTGACTTCTCCGATTGGAGATTTAAGGACTCGAAGGATGACAAAGTGATATCGGGTCGTATTCGAAGAGATAAGCTTTCAATGGACGATGAAGGCCATGGCCTAATTGTGACTGATGCTGAGTCGGGAGAGGTCGATTCATGTCACGCGTAAAAAACGTCTTTGCGATAGTGATCCTCTCGATTCTGTGTACTGGAGCTCCTGCGTTTGCGGAGAGTTCTGGTGGAGTCAGCGAGGATTCGAAACGGGGATCAATCAGCGTCAGGTACAAAGGCGGAGGTTCCCACCGAAAGCCTGGCATCAATCTCGATCGGGGTTCCAAGCACGGCACCCCAGGTCACCGGGGTTCCCATCACAAGCGCCGTCATCCCCATGTCGACAGGCACCGTGATCCCGCGTCACCAGGATCGCCCGAGCCACGCAAGCGGTGGGGGAGTGACGCATACATTGATTCATCCATATTGAACCTCAACCGAATACCATATTTGCCAGGGTTGAATACGCGTGACGACAAGCCGAAGCCGGGTCGTCGAGCCCCGCGTCCTGCACCGACGAGACCTGCTGGCCCCACACCTGATGAGATCAGAGCCTGGTCCATCGACATCGCGACGGGCATTCGATTGGCGAAACCCGTCATCGACATCGAGCCGCGTCCCTCGGCCAACAAGTGGAACATCACGGCCGTAGGGCAGCCATTGTGGTTCCACAACCCAGGGGCTGAGCGTCACACCGCGAGCGACTCCGCACATGGAGTCGTCGTATCACTCGACGCACAGCGAGTGGATACCGTTTACGAAACCGGTGAGAAGACCATCCGCTGCACTCACTCGACCCCTCGTCCCGCAAACGCCGATCCGCGCGCCCAATCCCCACATTGCGGCTACATCTACCAGCATCCGGGCAATTACACCCTTCGCATGACTGAGGTCTGGAAAGTCGGGTGGCAATCGGGTGACCAGTCGGGCGAGATCGTCACGACGCGGTCGTCCTCCAAGCCACTCAAGGTCAACGAGCTCATTGGAGTGCTGACAAAACCGGGAGTGCGGTGAGAGCAGGCCCAGGGGCTCGCGGTTCCGATACCCGCGTCAGTGCCCCGATGGCTGGATGCCACCGGAGGTGGTCCTGTTGGGGGCAAGTGTTCCGTGTGTGGGAGAGGAGGGGGAAGGAGGAGCTTCCGAGCCGGATGTTCCGGGGTGGGTGTTGTCACCGTGAATGTTCCGGGCAGCGCCGGAGAACCAAAGCGCACATCAATGGCCATGTGCAGGCCTCATATCCTGCCGTTGCCCGAGACGGTGGGTAGTACCGCCGAATCATGGCTAAGATGTGACCACCGGGCAGAGCTCGGTTGGCGAGATCGCATAGTGGACGAGTGCAGCCGCCTTGAAAGCGGCCGAGGGCAACCTCCGTGGGTTCGAATCCCACTCTCGCCGCCATGAGGTCAGCCCCTCAGGCCTGGCACCCGGGGGCCGAGCCCTCACAGATCAACCTTGCAGCGACGGGAGATGGGGATGGCCAAGAAGAACCTCACGGATCTTCCGCCTGGCACGACCCGGCACGTCATGTCGCCGGAGCCTCCGATCCGTGGCTTCGTCATCGCCGGCATCCTTTCGATCATTGGTGCTGTCCTCATGATCATCAGCATCGCCAACAACTGGCATGAAGCCGTGACCATCCTCTTCATTGCCGTTCTCGCATGTGGCATTGCCCTCGCGGTGACGGCAGCCTGGTCGATGCTCCATATGAAGCTGTACGTCGACCTCGATGACACGGGCTACCACATCCATGGTGCTGGGCAGGATCGTCGCGGCACCTGGGACAAGGTCACCAAGGCAGCCCTCACGGAGTCGCGATCCCGTCTCACCCTCTACCACGGCCAAGTCGGGCGCACTCACATCGTTCGTCCCGGCGTCGGGAACCCTCAGGAAATGGATGATTTGGCCGTCGACGTCGCACACCGCCTCGACAACTCACGCGGTTACCGTCAAAGCGTCTGACCCCGATCACCGCCCAAGAAGGCCGTGGCATTCCAGAAGTAGTTCGGTATGCCGCGGCACTCTTGCGTGTTCAACGTGTATGTGGCGAGGAGGGGACGGGGACGTGCGATGCATGCCCCGGACCAGGACGGGGTCGGTGGTGTGCGAGGAAAGCGATGGTAAATGACGACGTGGCCGGACCGCGTCACCCACGGCCCGGCCACACCTCAGCACGAAGTTCAACCAGCTGGTGTCAGCTCTCCTCATGCTTGCCAGCATCTGCCTTGCTGAGATCCTCCGGCACCTCGATGGGGCGAACCTTCACCCACAACAAGAACGCTGCCCCGGCGATGAGCAGGCAGATCCCCGCCCAAACGTCAGCTCGAGCGTCTGCCCCCCTGACCAGACCAGTGATCGTCAGAATGGCTCCGTAGAGCGCAAGCAAGTCACCAATGACGGTACGAATATCCATCGCGCGGGCTACCTTGCGACGATTGCGACGGGCCGTGGAAGTTCCGTTCGGCATGACAACCTCCTCAGAAAATGATGTTGAGAACGACAGTGATGGCAAGCACGGTCATGCCGAGCGGAACCGTGCGTCGATACCACGGGAGGCTCTTCTCGTGCGGATCGACGAAGCTCTCCTTCGGCGTCTCCGAATACACCAGACCGACGAGTTCCGCAGCCGGCTTCGGCGTCGTGAACAGCGAAACCACAACACTGACGATGATGTCGGCGAGGAAGCCGACCGTGGCAGCAAGGAACGCGGTTCCCTGACCTGGCAAGGTGAACACACCAGTCAGGCTCATGACCCACACCGTCACGGCGCTGAGAGTACCGACGACGAGTCCCGACCAACCGGCGTGAGGTGTCGACTTCTTCCAGAACATGCCGAGGACGAACGTCGCGAACAGCGGAGCGTTGAAGAACCCGAAGAGGGTCTGGAGGTAGTCCATGATGTTGGAGAAGCCGGACGCCAGGAACGCGGTCCCAATCGCGACGACCGTGGCGACGACCGTGGCGATTCGGCCAACCTTGACGTAGTAGACGTCAGCCTTGTCCTTGATGACGTAGTGCTGCCAGATGTCCACGCTGAAGACGGTGTTGAACGCCGAGATGTTCGCGGCCATACCGGCCATGAACGCCGCCAGCAGGCCCGTGATCGCGACACCCGTCAGGCCGGTCGGCAACAGGTTGCGAATGAGGAACAACACCGAGTCGTTGTATTGGACGACGTTGCCCGACGCGCCACCGGCGATCTTCTCGCCCGCCTTCATCCGAGCGATCTCCGGCACGAGCACCGCAGCCAGCATGCCTGGCAGCACGGTGAGAAACGGCACCAGCATCTTCGGGAAAGCGCCGATGATCGGAGTCTTGCGCGCCGACGACAGCGAGTCGGACGCCATGGCGCGCTGCACCTCGACGAAGTTCGTCGTCCAGTAGCCGAAGGACAGCACGAATCCGAGGCCCAAGGTGATGCCGATGACCGACATCACCGGGTCGGTGAATCCCGACAGCGCCTGTCCAGGCCAGGAATGCAACTGTTGGGCAGCCGTGGTCACGGCATCAGGATGGGCCTCCGCTGCGGCGGTGATCTTGGCCTTGAGCCCATTCCATCCGCCGACACGGTGCAGACCAATAATGACCAGCGGCAGCAGGGAGGCGACGATGACGAAGAACTGCAGCACCTCGTTGTAAATGGCTGCCGACAAGCCACCAAGGCTGATGTAAGCAAGTACGATCACCGCAGCAACGATGAGGGCAACCCACAGCGGCCATCCCAGTAGGGCGTGGACGATCGTCCCGAGCAGGTAGAGGTTGATACCGGCAATGAGCAACTGGGCTAGTGCAAAGGAGATCGCGTTGACCAAGTGCGCAGCCGGCCCGAATCGTTTGAGCATGAACTCCGGCACTGAGCGCACCCCAGAGCCGTAGTAGAAGGGCATCATGACGATGCCGAGGAAGACCATTGCCGGGATGGCTCCGATCCAGAAGTAGTGCACGGTCGGGATGCCGATCTGGGCTCCATTTGCCGACATACCCATGATCTCCACGGCACCGAGGTTGGCTGATACGAATGCCAACCCCGTTACCCACCCGGGCAGGCTGCGCCCGGACAAGAAGAAGTCAAGGGAGTCGGACACCTGGTGTCTGGCAGCCAGCCCGATTCCGAGAACGAACACGAAATAGATGAGCAGGATCAGGTAGTCAACGAATCCCGCGTTGATGAGCGTCTCCAACGGCATTGTGTGGGGTGGTCCTTTCTGTCATTACGAGGGCAGTGACGGCGTTGTGGGCACCGCCCCCTCGGGGAACCATAGGCTCCCGACGTGGCAGGGTCACACCCCGACCCGCTATTTTTGAGTACGTAAACATTATGAGTGAGCGAAGTGCCCGCCGAGCCGTTGCCATCGTCGGCAGCGGCGGTGCGGTCTTCCTCACTGACAACGGTTTTGACGGGCAAAGGAGCCACTTATGTCGCAGACAACTGACGCCTTCGCGGCGGATCCCGAGGCCACCACGATCGGCACGGCGTGGTCGACTGAGGATGGCGCAGGCCGCGCCCGTGACCTCTTCGCTGAGCACATCGGCGGCACTCCCGACGGCGTCTGGGCCGCTCCCGGACGTGTCAACGTCATCGGCGAGCACACTGACTACAACAATGGCTTCTGCCTGCCGATCGCCCTGCCTCACCGCACCTACGTCGCCGCCCGACGTCGAGACGACGACAAGGTTGTCCTCGTCTCCCAGCTTGCCGACTCCATCCTCTCCTGGGAAGGAACCCTCGACGAGATCGCTCCCGGGTCGGTCAATGGCTGGCAGGCCTACACCGCCGGCGTCGCATGGGCCCTGCGTGAGGCTGGCTACGGGATCGGCGGGTTCGAGGCCGCTCTCGTCACCTGCGTCCCGTTGGGGGCAGGTCTGTCCTCGTCGGCAGCCGTCGAGTGTGGTGTCGGGCTGGCTCTCGCGGATCTCTACGACCTCGGCCTGTCCGACTCTGACGCTGGCCGCACCGACCTCGTCAATGCCGCCCGCGCCGCGGAGAACGAGGTCGCCGGAGCTCCCACCGGGGGCCTCGACCAGACGGCGTCCCTGCGTACCACCGACGGCCACGCCCTCCTCCTTGACTGCGACGACTGGTCGGTTCGTCAGGTTCCCTTCGACCTCGACGCCGCCGGCCTGGAACTCCTCGTCATCGACACCCGAGCCTCCCACCGCCTCGTCGACGGTCAGTACGAGGCACGACGTCGCGCCTGCGAGAGCGCCTGCCGCATTCTTGGCGTCGCCAGCCTGCGTGAGGTCGGCGACCTCGGCGCCGCATTGTCAGCCCTCGACGACGAGGAGATGGCCAGCCGCGTCCGTCACGTCGTCACCGAAAATGACCGCGTCACTCAGTTCGCCAAGCTCGTCGACGCCGGACGCATCCGCGAGGTCGGACCGCTCATGGACGCCTCCCACGACTCCTTGCGTGACGACTACGAGGTCACTTGCCCCGAGCTGGACACCGCCGTTGACGCAGCCCGCGCTGCCGGGGCCCTCGGCGCGCGGATGACCGGTGGTGGATTCGGTGGTTGTGCCATCGCCCTGGTCGACCGCGACGTTTGCAACGACGCTGCCAGGCAGGTCGTCAAGGCCTTCCGTGACGCAGGATTCACCCACCCTGATCTCTATGTCGTCACCCCGGGTCCGGCCGCGCTCCGGGTGCAATGATGTGGGCCAGAATTCGCCAGTTTCACGCCCGTCCGACGGTGGACGCGGTGGCGAGCCGGATGCGGGCAGATGGCCCACTGTCGTGAAGGGTGTTGTGATGACCGAGCAACAGCGTCGTGGATCGTCCCGACCCTCGATGGGCGATGTCGCCGCAGCTGCCGGAGTATCTCAGCAGACTGTGTCACGCGTCGTCAATCACTCTGACGCGGTCCGACCGAAGACCGTCGAGAAGGTTCTCCAGGCCATGGCCGAGGTGGGGTACTCGCCCAATTTCGCCGCTCGCAGCCTCCGCTCGGGGCGCACGAGTGCCATTGGCGTCCTTGCCACGGATCTTTCTCGCACCGGCGAGCTGCGCACTGTTCAGGCCATCGTCGACGCCACCCGGCGTAGTGATTTCGCCGTCGTCCTGGATCGCCTCGAGCCCACCGATGACCTCGTCGGGGCCTACGGGCACGCCATGAAGCGGATGTCGGGGCGGGTCGACGGTTTCATCATCGAGGGTCTTGAGCTCGATCGACTTGACGAGCTCGAGGTGCCGCCAGGTGCCCCGGTTGTCGTGGCCGGTCCGACGTGCAGCCGATTCTCGACCGTGGGGTGCGACCAAGCCGCTGGGGTGAGCGCTGCTGTCGACTACCTCCTGGCGTTGGGGCACCAAACCGTCCACCTCGTCAGCGGGCCGGCCTACTCCCGCCAGGCCGCGGTGCGTCGTCAAGCCTGGCAGGAGTGTTTGGAGACCAACGACTGTGATGTTCCCGACGTCGTCGTCGGAGACTGGACGGCCTCGTCGGGATGCGAGGCCGCTCGCCACCTCAAGGCCGCCGGCGCGACCGCAGTGGTGGCCAGTAATGACGAGATGGCGGCAGGCCTCATCATCGGTCTGCTGGACATGGGGGTCCGGGTGCCTGAGGACGTGTCCGTGGTGGGATTCGATGACATCCTGGGCAATCTGGTGTGGCCGACGTTGACGACGGTGCGTCAGGATTTTGCCGCAATCGGTCAGCGTCTTGCCGAGGAACTCATGGCTCAATTGCAGGGGGCTCGTCATGAGCCCACCTCGGAGATGGTGTCGGCTCCGCTGGTCGTTCGAGGGAGTACTGCGGCCCCACACCACTGACGACGGCGGGCCTCACCTGCTCAGGTCACCCGCCTGCGAGGCTCTAGCCGACTCACCCGCCTGCACGGGGGCAGCCAGCGAGGTGTGCAACCCAGGGAGATCCTGCCCAAGCGCCGCTCGTCACGGCTCCTGAGGGTTGTAGGCGCAGGCGTCAGTCACCGACTGCGAGACGTCACGGTTGGTCGACGCGGAACTTGGGGTGGCGCTGTGCGAGGACTTCTTCGACTCGCTCCGGGTCGGTGTCGGTGTGGCCGTCTTGCTGGGCTTGGCTGCCGAGGCTCCCGTCACCGGCTTGTTCTTGTTCCTGGACTCTGAGACGCCGTGGATGGCGGCATCCACCTGCTTGCGGACGAGGTCGTAATCCGGATTGGCCGAGACGAACCCGTGCTTGCCATTGGTGAAGACGACGCGGTTGATGTTGGCGTCACGCATGTTGATGGCCAGGTCGACGAAGGCCGGCAACATGCCCTGCGGGATGTCGGAGACGACCATCTGACCGGAGGCGTCAGCAATCGACTCGAAGCGCGTCAGGACGGTCTGCGGGCTGGCCTGGTCGAGAACAGCCTTCATGAGGCAGGACTGACGTCCCATGCGGTCGTAGTCGGTGCTCTCCGACCGTGACCGGGCGTACCACATGGCGTGGTAACCGTCGAGGTGCTGGTCAGGGCCAACTTTGAGGTAGCCGTCGGGCTTCTTGCCCTCGGTGTTGCCAGCGATGGGCAGACGCTCGTTGACGTTGACGGTCACGCCGCCAAGGGCGTCAATGAGCTTCTGAAGGCCGTCGATGTCGAGCATGACGAAGTAGTCGATCTTGAGGCCGAGAGCCTCACCGGTGGCCAGCTTGAGGGCGTCAGCGCCGGGGTAGTCGGTCTCGCCCATGCGATCGACGTGGTGGGTCGACACCGTCGACCAAATCTCGTTGGCCATGTAGTCGGGGTTGCTGCCGTCGCCGTCCTTCCCGACAAAACCATCAGGGAAGTCCTGGTGGAGTGGCGAATCAGCCGGGAAGGGCATCTTCGCGGTGTTGCGGGGGATCTGGAAGATGGAGGTGTCACCGTTGGAGGTGTTGATCGACGCCACCATGATCGTGTCGGTGTTCATGGAATTATCGGCGCTGTAGTTGCGCGCCTTGGTGTCGTCAGCTCCGACGAGCAGAACGTTGACCCGTGGTTTGGAGGCCCAAATGGCCTTGACGTCCTGGTTGTAGTCGATGGAGGGACGAGTGCCGGAGCGCTGGTCGGTGAAGATCCGACCGAGCATGTGTGCCCCGTCGTAGGCATAGCGCCCGGCGACGGCCAAGGGGGTCGCGATGGTGGTACACAACGCGGTGACGAGGACGGTCGAGAGCCATCGCTGGCCCTGGGTGATACCGCGGGGGCGGAGGTCCAGGTGGGAGAAGGTGAGCAGAGCGACCAGGACGATGGCCAGGATCGGCAGGCCCCAGGTCAGCGCGGTCAGCAGCTTTGGACGTGCAACGACGGTTGCTGCGACCGTCGGGTTGGTCAGGATGAAGAAGACGGCGATGGTTAGCGCGATGAGGAGGAAGCCGGTAACCGTCAGTCCCGCGACCCGGCGACGTGGGGTGCGGCTGCGAGACAGGGTCAGGCCGGGAACGATCGCTCCGAGAACGGTCCATCCCAGACAGGTGCGGAAGGCATGATTGAGTCTGGCCTCCTCGTTCCACCGCAATGGGGTGTGCCGACCTCTGCTCGCCGGTGATGACGACGCGGCGCGTCGGGCCGGGGTGGGACATGGTCTTGGCTCGCGGGGCGGCTGCGGGGCATTGATGGGGGGCTCGGTGGCTGAGCGACGTGGACGGGGAAAGGACACGGGTCCTCGCGCTGCGGCCTCGAGGTCCGCGCGACGCAGGACATGGGTGTCCTCGTTGGCCTCCGGGTCGTCCATCCAGTCCGGTCTGGCGGCGTGACGTGGAGACGGCGAGTTGGCGCCGTGTGACTCGTCAGCCATGCTCGTGCCTTTCCGCAAATGTCGATGGGGCGGACCCCATCGTAACCGCTGGCACCAATGGGGCGTGGGACCGGCTGGCCAAGGGTCTGCAAATCGCGACACGCGGGGAGACAGCCGCGAGCGGCTGCTCTTGTCTGGGGCGCCGTGGTGTTGACGCGGATGCGAAAAGGGGCCGGAATTGGAGGGATGGGGGTTGAGACGGTAGGCTGACACGGCACTTGGAGGTGTCGCCTAGTCAGGTCTATGGCGCCCGCCTGCTAAGCGGGTTTGGGAGGTAATCCCATCGCGGGTTCAAATCCCGCCACCTCCGCGGATGCCCGGTGACTCCTTTTTGGAGGGCGCCGGGTGCGGTGCTTTCCTGGAGTGCTACTGCCAGGTGCCCGTTGGGGCGCCAGACGGCAGTTCGGGTGCCGATGGCTCTCAGATCCGTTGTTTAAGCGGGTTGGATGGGGTTGGAGGTCCTCAAGTTTGCGTTGCAGGATCGAGCGTTGTAACGTTTAGCAACGCGCGCAGCGCCAAGCGCCCGTGGCTCAACGGATAGAGCATCTGACTACGGATCAGAAGGTTGGGGGTTCGAATCCCTCCGGGCGCGCAAGATCGAAACCCCGCCCTCGTGGCGGGGTTTCGTGGTTCTTGGAGGAGTGTGGCAAGGACGCCGGATCAATGCTCCACGGACGTCCATTGGCACGGCGTGTACACCATGTTCCCTGGTTGGGAACTCAGCTCAACGCCATGTTCTTCCCGGCGATGAACCACACGATCGGCCCGATGATCGGGAAACAGAAGCACACCACGATCCAGATCAGCTTCCAGGCTCCCGTCAGCATGTCCGAGCTGAGGATTGACAGCAGGGCGAGAATGAGCAGCGCGAGTGGGACAGCGACGGCCAGGATGCACAGAATGGTGAACACGATACCGGTCATGACCATGCCATCCAGCGTACTGGCGCAGGCACCCTGGTCAATGCCCGTGGCATCATGACCACATGACCACCGTGTGGGCCCACCGCGGCTCGAGCATGCAGTTCCCGGAAAACACCCTTCCCGCCTTCCAGAACGCCATCGACCTCGACGCCGACGGCATTGAACTCGACGTCCAACTCACCAGCGACGGCCACGTCGTCGTCTGTCATGACGAAACCGTCGATCGCACCACCGACGGACACGGCCCCATCGTCTCCATGGCCCTTGACCAGGTCCGTTCCCTCAACGCGGCCGCCAACACCGACCACCCGCCCGCCCAGGTCCCCCTCCTCGACGAGGTCCTCGACCTGCTCGTCCCCACCACCCTCGGCCTCAACATCGAGCTCAAGAACAGCGTCGAGCGCTACCCGAGCCTCATCGAGGCCGTCGCCCGTGCCATCGACACCCACCACATGGCCGACCGCATCGTTATCTCCTCGTTCAATCACCGCTGCATGGCCGAAGTCGCCGAGCGCACTCACAACCGGGTCGAACGCGCCATCCTCTACGCCGACGACATCGTCGATCCCTGGGACTACGCCCGCCACCTCGACGTCCAGGCCGTCCATCCAGGAGCCCATCTCCTCGCCGATCGCGATGACGTCCCGACGTTCCACGACGCCGGCCTCACGGTGCGCACATGGACCCTGGACACCCCCGACCACCTGCGTGCTGCCCGGATCCTCGACGTCGACGCCGTCATCACCAATGACCCGGCAACTGCCCAGCGAGTCCTGGCGGAGGACTGACCCCAGCGCCAGCGCGCCATAACCGAGAACCCCTCCGACACGTCACGATCCGCACACGGTTCGCAACAGCTCTGGCACACGGCGGTGACAGAAAATCCGTAGTCTTTCCGCCATGACGCGGATCCTGGTCATCGTCCACGAGTCCTCCTGCAACCCCGGCAGGCTCGGACAGCTCTGGCGCGACGCCGGCGCAGACGTCGTCGAGGTCAATGCCTGGGACCACCCGGTGCCACCCACCGTTGACGCCGACGCCCTCGTGGTGCTGGGTGGATCCATGGGCTGCCTGGATGACGTCCAGGCTCCTTGGCTCGCGCCCACCCGAGAACTCATCGTGCGCACCGTCCACGCGGGCATCCCCTTCCTGGGTGTCTGCCTGGGTCACCAGCTCGCCACCATCGCCCTGGGAGGCCGGGTGTGCACCTCAGACCATCTCTGCCTCGGACCGGCCGAGATGCACCTCACCCCGGACGGGGAGAAGGACCCGTTGCTGTCGGTCTACTCCGGCCACCGTGGCATCCACTTCAACAATGACGTCGCTGTCGTCCTGCCCGAGGACGCCGTGCTGCTTGCCCGCGATCCCTCCGGACAGATCGAGGCGGTCCGATTCGCCGAACGCGTCTGGGGAGTCCAGTTCCACCCGGAATGCACCCCGGAGATTTTCGACGGCTGGACCATCGGCCACACCGAGAAGGAGTGGAAACAGCGTCTCCCCTGGTCAGAGGCCATCTCGGCTGCCGAAGCAGTGCGTCGTGACGAGGACGTCGTCACCGCCGAGAAGGCCTTCGCGGTGCGGTTCCTGGAACTCATCGCCCCCACAACGGCGTGATTCCCCGGGGCCCTCGAGCCCCGGAGAATCACACGGACGTCAGTGCCGGATCGTCACAGATCGACGGCCTCACCCATGACCACTGCACGGGTGCGCGGAATGCGGAACACTCGCGTCCGGTCAGCCTGGTTGCGTGCTAGACCCACGTAGAGCACCTTGCGCCAGGCGGTCATCTTGGCCCCCTGCTCCGACTCGGAGCGCTTCACGTCGACCAGCGACAGGTAATAGATCGCGTCGTCAAGGTGCTCCTTGAGCACCGGGCACTTGTCTGCCGCCAGGGCCAGTGCCTTCGGGACGTCCTGGGAGTCGGCGAATCCGACGTGGCAGGCGATGTAGACGATGCCGTCGGTCGGCTTGCCGAGATCGACCTTCTCGATGCGATTGACGTGACGCACGTGTGGGACGTTCTCCACCACCATCGAGATGATGACGTTGTGCTCGTGGAGCACATGATTGAACTTGAGGTTGTTCAGCATGGCCAACGGGGTCGTCGCCCGTCCCGGATGTGGGTAGATCGCCAGTCCGGGCACGCGGGTCGGCTCCGTCTCATGGACCCAGTCGAGGAAGTCGTCCAGCGGACCCTCGTCGTTCTGCCGCTGCTTGGCGATGTAGGCGGTACCGCGTCGCCAGGTCGTCATGATGGCGATGATGATGGCCGCGAAGACCAGCGGAATCCAGCCGCCGGACGCGATCTTCAGCAGGTTGGCGGCGAAGATCGACAGCTCGACGCCACCGACGACGACACCGAAGAGGATGAGAGCCCACATGGGCCAGTGCCACGCTCGGTGGGCCAGCACCAGGAACAGGCTCGTCGTCAGCAAGAAGGTGCCGGTGACGGCCAGGCCATAGGCGGTGGCCAGCTTCGTCGAGGTCTGGAAGATGAGGATGAGCGCCAGCACGCCGACGAAGAGGATCCAGTTGATCTCCGGGATGTAGATCTGGCCGCCCTCGGACTTCGAGGTGTGACGCACGCTCAGACGTGGCAACAGTCCCAGACGGGTCGCCTCCGAGCTCATAGAGAAGGCGCCGGAGATGACGGCTTGGGAGGCGATGACGGTAGCCATCGTGGCAATGACGACGAGCGGGATCGTCGCCCAGCCGGGTGCCAGCCGGAAAAAGGGATTGTCGATCCAGTCGGGATGCTCGAGGATCATCGCTCCCTGCCCCAGATAGTTGATGAGCAGACACGGCAGCACGACGGCGAACCAAGCCAGTCGGATCGACGGGGCGCCGACGTGACCCATGTCGGCGTAGAGGGCCTCGGCGCCCGTGATCGTCAAGACGACAGCGCCCATCGCGATGAAGGCCATCCCGGGTCGCTCGATGGCGAAGAGGATCGCCCAGTGCGGGGACAGGGCCGTGATGATGAAGGGCTTGCTGATGATCCACGGGATGCCCAGGGCGGCCAGGGTGAGGAACCAGATACCCATCACCGGCCCGAAGGCCTTGCCGATGACTGCCGTCCCTCGTCTCTGCACGATGAACAGGATCGTCAGGATGACGACCGAGGCTGGCAGAACGATCATCTCGGCGCCCGGATTGGCTACCGTGATGCCCTCCACCGAGCTCATCACCGAGATCGCTGGGGTGATGAGGGAATCTCCGTAGAACAGCCCGGCGCCGATGATGCCGAGCAACATTGCCGTCATGCCAGTGCCCTTGCGGCTGGCCATAAGACGACGCACCAAGGCCATAAGCGCGAGGATGCCGCCCTCACCGTCGTTGTCAGCACGCATCACGAAGATGACGTACTTGACGCACACCACCAGCAGGATCGACCAGAAGATCATCGAGATGATCCCCATGACGTCACCGTGGGTGGGGCGAACGGCATGGTTCTCCATCGAGAACATCGTTTGAAGGGAGTAGAGCACCGAGGTTCCGATGTCACCGAAGACGATTCCCAACGCAGCCAGGGCCAGCCCCGGCTTCATGGCTCGGATCGGTTCAGGATCACTGATCGGCTGGGTGGCCTTTGCCACTGCCTGCCGTCCATGTCTGCGACTCACTCCAAAAAGTATGGACCTCGTGGTCCCAACTACAAATCGAACAGAGAAGGAAGCTCGGACGCAAGAAGGGCAGGGAGAATCGTCGTGACGTCCCTCCGCCCCGGCGACGCTGTTGTCGTCGCACGTATCGGTGTGGTGACGGCCTTAATCGCGCGACAGGATGATCGCGCTGTACGGCGGCAGGACAAGGGTCGCCGAGGCCGGGTGGCCGTCGTAATCGTCCTCGACGGCGTCGAACCATTCGGGGACGTCGACCCCGTCGAAGGCGTCCGAGTACACCTTCGCGTCGGAATTGAACCTGGTCACCCAGCGGCCGGCAGCCGGCATCCCGATGGTGTACTCGCCCCAGGCCTTGGAGTCGAGGTTCACCGCCACCACGACGTCGTCGTGCGGACCACCGTCAGCCCAGCGGTGGAAGGCGTAGACGTGGTTGTCCGGGTGCAGGTGCAGGGTGTCGACGTTCTGTCCGGTGAGGCCCTTGGTGTGGCCCTCCTCGTTGAGACGCAGACTGACGAGATCGCGGTACATCCGGAAGATGCCCTTGAACTGAGCGCCCTGATCCCAATGCAGCGGGACGGTGTCGCGGAACCATTCGCCCTCCAAGAGCTCCTGGCCCTGGAAGATCATCGGCAGACCCGGCGAGGTCAGTACCAGGGCCGCTCCCAGGGTGGAGCGCTTCTGGGCGTAGTAGCCGGTCGGATCGTCGTCGTCGACCTCCTGGGGGACGCGGGCCGAACCGTTGGCGACCTCGTCGTGGGACTCGGTGTAGATGACGCGGGAGAAGGCGTCACCGTAGGAGAACTCGACGGCATCGCGCACGGCGTCCATGTCACGAGCCTCGTCGGAGGCGGTGATGACAGCAGCGCGGATCGGGTGGACGAAATGGTTGTCCCACTGGGCGTGGAAGGCGGCACCGTCGTCAGCGGTGGAGACGACCTTGGGCTCACCGTGCAGGTCCTCGGCGATGGTGATGGCGCGTGGGAACTTCTCGCGGATCTCGGTGTTGATCCAGTGGGTGAGGCTCCAACCGTCGGGGATGTTCATCTCACCGGCATCGACGCTGCGCATGTACGGGGTCATGTCGTAGCGCAGGCCGTCGGCGTGAAACTCTTCCAGCCACATCATGGCGTTGTCGCGAATGAACTCGCGGACCTCGCCGCGGCCGTAGTCGGGACGGGTGTCGCCCCACGGGGTCGAGGACTTCCAGTCGTTGTAGAAGTAGATGCCGCCCTTGTCGTTCTCGCTCCATCCGTCGAACTGCCACAGGTCGAGGTCCGAGGGGCCGAAGTGGTTGTAGACGACGTCGATGATGACCGCCAGGCCGTGCTTGTGGCAGGTCTTGACGAGGTCGCGCAGCTTTTCCGGGCCGCCGTAGGCGCTCTCGACGGCGAAGATGTGGGCCGGGTTGTAACCCCACGAGTAGTCCCCGGCGAACTCCATGAGAGGCATGAGCTCGACGGCGTTGACGCCCAGGTGGACGAGGTGGTCGATCTTCGACTCGACGTCGGCCAAGTCGGCGGGCTTGTCGTCGTCAGGATCCTTGTCGAAGAAGGTTCCGACGTGCATCTCGTAGATGACGAGCTCGTTCAGGGTCGGGGGAGTGAAGTCGTCACCCTCCCAGTCGTAGGCGCCGGGATCGGTGATGATGCCATTGCCGACCGAGCTCGTCACGTGGCGGGCGTAAGGGTCGATGCGGGAGATCACCTGGTCACCGTTGATGAGGACGAAACGGTACTCGTCGCCCACCGTGGCACCGGCGGCCTGGCCGTACCAGTAGCCGTTGTTCTCGCTGACGAGCTGGAACTTGGCCGAGCGAACCTTCTCGGCGTCGTCATTGTCTCCCCTGGGCTGGGCTGCCCAGTCGTCGAAGGTTCCGGTGACGGCGACTGTCTCGGCGTGCGGGGCCCACACGCGGAACGCGGCGCCACCGTCGATGAGCGAGACACCCATGCCCTTGGCACGGCCGGCGTAGTCGGTGGGAATTGGATCGTTGGCATTCGGGCGGGATTCGCCGGTCGCTTCCTTCGTATCGTCGGTCATCGTTCTCCTTGTCGTCGAAACAACCACGGTCAACGGTATCCGTCCGTGGTGTGAGAGGTGGTCCCATCGTGTGATCACGGTGACTACGGTGGGTCGCATGTACGACTCCGTTGAACACCTGCCTGCTGCCGATCACCCTGAGCTGCTGGCCGCGACGGTCGCCGGACGAGCCGCCGAGTTGCCCTCGGCAGTCGTCTTCAGCATTGATCCCGAGATCGCGGACACCGACGCCTTGTGCGAGGCCTTCGGTGAGGGTCCCGAGACGTGTGGCAACTGCGTCATCGTCAAGGGAAAGCGCGGTGACGTCGAGAAGTACGTCGCCTGCCTGGCCCTTGCCACGACGAGGGTTGACGTCAACAAGGTGGTGCGCAAGAAGCTCGACGTCCGCAAGGCGTCCTTCGCGCCCATGGACGAGGCCGTCAGCCTGTCCGGAATGGAGTACGGCGGGATCACCTCAGTGGGCCTGCCCGCTGAGTGGCCGATCTGGATTGATCCGCGCGTCGCCGAGGCCCAGGCCGTGTGCATCGGATCGGGGCTGCGCAGCTCAAAGCTCATCGTCAGTGGTGCTGATCTGGTGTCCCTGCCAGGAGCTGAGGTCGTCGAGGGACTGGCGAACTGAGTTCGCTCCCTGCCTCATGGGATTGCGGCCCAGGAAGTCCGAACGGGGCGTCTGGGTCAGAACTCCTCGAGGGCTGCTGTCGCGGTGACCGTACCGTCGGGGCGACGGACTTGGGCCTCGCCGTCCTCGATGCCGACCGTCAGTCGGGTCGGGGCGGTCACGGAGGCGCGGAAGCGGTAGGAGAACTCCTTCCCGACGAAGGTCTCGTCTGGGAAGGCTTGCGCCATGAGGAGGGCCTGCAGCGGTCCGTGGACGACCAGTCCGTCGTGACCGTTGCGACGGCAGAAGTTGCGGTCCCAGTGGATGCGGTACGGGTTGGCCGTCAGGGCCGAGAAGGTCACCAACAGAGGCTCGGTGGCCAGGAACCCGTCGCCGTCGGTCTGCCCGGCACCCGCGGGTGAGGGATCGGAGGACTGGATTGGCAGGAAGACGTATTCCTGCTCGTCGACCAGGCAGTCTTGGCCGTCCTGTGCCCAGGTGGATCTCATCGTCACGAAGTGAAGAGGGCCGCGACGCCCCTGCCTGTCGGTGACCGAGGCGACCTCAGTGGTGCGGGTGGTCTCGCGGTTGAGGGCCAACGGGGCCGTGGTGCGCACCCGACCGCCGGCGAACATCCTCGTCATACCCGGTTTCGGGGTGATCGGGGAGCCGATGGTGTACCCGTCCTCGTCGAGGCTGGCGGGGTTGACCGGGTCGAGGAGGAGGACCCAGTGCCAGCACGGCGGGACGACCCTGTTGGGTTCGGGGGAACCCAGCAGGGTTGCCAGACCGCGCAGGTCGTCGGGGCGCAGTTGCGTCACTCGGCCAGGCCGTACAGACGGTCGCCGGCGTCACCGAGGCCGGGGACGATGTATCCGTGCTCGTCGAGGTGATCGTCGACGCCAGCCACGACGAGGTGGCAGGGGACTTCGAGATCGCTGACGAGCTTGCGGAAGTTCTCGATGCCCTCTGGGGCGGCCAGGATGCACAGACAGGTGATGTGGTCGGCGCCGCGGCGCACCAGGAACTCGACGGTGCCGCCCAGAGAACCACCGGTGGCCAGCATCGGGTCGAGGACGTAGCACTGACGGCCGGAGAGGTCCTTGGGAAGACGCTCGGCGTAGGTCATCGGCTGGAGGGTCTCCTCGTCACGGGTCATGCCGACGAAGCCGACCTCGGCCGACGGGACGAGGCGCATCATGCCCTCGAGCATTCCCAGGCCAGCGCGCAGGATCGGGACGACGAGCGGCTTGGGGCGGGCCAGGGCGACACCCTCGGTGGTGGTGAGCGGGGTGGTGACGGTGGTCGGCTCGATGCGCACCTCGCGGGTGCCCTCGTAAGCCATGAGGGTGACGAGCTCCTCGACGAGCTGGCGGAAGACCGGGCTGGGGGTGTCCACCGAGCGCAACAGGGTCAGCTTGTGGGAGACGAGGGGATGATCCATGACATTGAGTTCCACGAAACCAACCTTGGCACATGAGGAGTAACTGGCGGCACTCGGCCACCAGATTCGGGGGCCGAGGAGTGAATGGGTGGGGGATGTGTGGCGCCGGTGTACGGAAGCAGCTGCTGTCGGGGAGCCTGTCGGTAGGGGGTGACGCTGCCATGGCAAGATTCGGCCAATCCTCGGCGAATTTCGCCGATAACGGCAGGTACAACACCGTCCACACTGCCCCGGACCTTCCTTCCGTCGAGAAGTTCGCGCTCAAATCGGCCCTGCGACTGTTTCCGCGGCCAGATGTCTGCAACGATGGAGACGTTCGCCCCCAAGGAGGTCGTCATGTCCCGGTTCAGCGATGACGAGTTTGTTCCCGACGATGACGTCGATGACTACGACAATCTCGATGAGTACGACGAGTTGCCCGATGACGAGGACGACTACGACGACGATGATGACGATGACTATGACGACGATGATCTCGAGGACGCAGGCGAGGACGAGATCGACTTCGTCGTAGCTCTCTACAACGATGATGGCGAGCGGACCGCGGTCCCCATGGAGCCGATGCTCGCCAACGATCTCGACGAGCTCATCACCCAGCTGCGCCGTCTCCCTGGCGACGCAGGAGCCGTCGGCATGGTCTCGATCGACCACCAGTTCTACGTCATCGTCCGGGTTCGCGGCCGCAACGTGCAGGTCTTCCTGTCCGACTCCACCCAGGCCAATGACTGGCCGATTGCTCGCGACGTCGCTGACTTCTTGGGCGAGGACATTCCTGACCCCGACGACGACCCCGAGACGATGGGCGACGGCGACATGCTTGCCGACGCCGGAGTGGGTGAGTTCGACATGGAGGCCTTCGCCGAGGCCGACGAGGACTCCGACGAGATCCTGGCCGACATCGCCGCCCGGGTTCACTTCGGGCCGCAGTTCGAGCGGGCCTCCAACACCTCGGTGCGCTGACCCGTGGCTGGCCCGATGCCGGGTTGGCGTCAGGCCATGGCCCAGGCCCTCGCCGTGGCGCGTCGTGCGGCGCAGTGGGGTGACGTCCCCATTGGTGCGGTGATTCTCGGCCCTGACGGCGAGGTCCTCTCCGAGGCGGGCAACGAGCGTGAGCTCACCGGTGACCCGACCGCTCACGCCGAGGTGCTCGTCATCCGTCGAGCTGCGGAGGCCAGGGACGGGTGGCGTCTGGATGACTGCACCCTCGTCGTCACCCTGGAACCGTGCACCATGTGCGCCGGGACGATCATCGCCGCGCGGATCCCGAGGGTGGTGTTCGGAGCCTTCGATCCCAAGGCCGGAGCTGTCAGTTCCCTCTTCGACGTCATGCGCGATCCGAGGCTTCCGCACCGTCCCGAAGTGGTCTCCGGCGTCATGGCCGACGAGTCGTCCGCCCTGCTGCGCGAATTCTTCGGCGGTCATCGGGCCTGTACCGTGGACGGGTGACCAACACCCCAACGGAATCGACGCCGTCGGAATCCGGGGAGCAGACGCCTTCCGGAAATGCCGCGGCGGCCGAGGAGAAACGAGTGCGCTTCCCACGCGCTCACGCCTACATCCAGAGTCATGAGTTTCTCGCCTCGGTGACGAAGGTCATGAGCGGGACCGGCCTGGCCCAGTTGATTGCTGCCCTGGCTACCCTCTACGTCACCCATCACATTGACCCGTCTGACTGGGGAATTTATGGCGCCATCATGGCCGTCTCCCAGTTCGTCATCCCTGCTGCAGCCCTGCGCTACGAAATGGCCATCGTGCTGCCGCGGGACAACTCCGAGGCCAAACGGGTGCTCCGGTTGGCGACGCGGATCAATGCAGTCGTCTCGACGTTGGCGATGCTGTCGATGATTCCCCTGGGCGGATTCCTCAGTGGGCTGCTCGGCAAGCCGCAGGCCCGGTGGTGGTTGTTGGCGGTTGGCCCGATCGTCTTCGCCTACACGCAGGTCAACGTCGTTAATTACTGGGCGAACCGACGCAAGCAGTTCGGCATCATCGGCACCAACGCGCTGTGGTGCCAGTCGACGACGGCGGTCGGACGTATCACCTCGTGTGCCATCAATGCCGCCGCCTTCGGTCAGGTCATCGCGACCTTCCTAGGCAAGTGCTTGGCGCTCAACAACTTTCGACGCCGTTTGGGTCCTGACCTGCGCGCCATCGAGGAATCCGACATGCCGATGCGTGCGGTGATGCGCAAGTATCGGCAGCTCCCTCTGCTGACGGCTCCGAACGCCATCGTTGACGCCATCCGGCAGCAGGGCGTCAACATGATCATCATGGTGAAGTTCTCGACGGCTGGCTACGGTCGATTCAACATCGCCTGGACGTTGATGCAGATGCCGGCGTCCGTCATCAACCAAGCACTGTCCCAGGTGTTCTTCCAGAAGCTGTCGGTCTCCGACGCCGGGAAGTTCTACCAGACCGTCAAGAAGTCGGTGGTGAGGTCGTTCCTCGTCGGCATCGTGCCTTTCGGGTTGCTGTATGTGCTCATCCCGCCGGTGCTGCCGTGGCTGTTGGGCGCGAAGTTTCAGCAGTCGGCTGACATTGCGGTGGCTCTGGTGCCGTGGCTGTACGTCAACTTCGTCACATCGCCGATCTCGAATATGTTCATCGTGACCCGCAACAACGGGATCGCCTTGGTCTTCGCGATCATCTACGCGGTCGTGCCACTGACCTACCTGAACCTCAGCGACCTCTCGATGGTCGGGACGATCTACCAAATGTCCTTTATCATGGCTGGGTTGTTGGTGTTCTACATCGGGCTGGCACTCGTGGTCGCCAAGAGATTCGACAACAAGAACACGAAGGTGGACCCGGCGGTCGAGGCAGCCGAGGAGGCTGAGGTCAGCAGTGAGGACGAGGACAGCCGCCCCTGACACGCTCTGACACCTGATCGTCGTGTCCCCGACACTCGAATTTTGGCCAGAGGTGATGGATTCGCTACCCTTGTTCACGGTGACGTGTCTGAGCGGCCGAAAGTGCCCGCCTCGAAAGCGGGTGTAGCGAGAGCTACCGAGGGTTCAAATCCCTCCGTCACCGCCATAACATAAGTGGGAGATCTTGTCAAAAGGTCTCCCACTAGGCATTTTACCGGGTTTCCAGGCGATCCCAGACGGAAAAATGTGTGTCAATTTTGTATGTCATGGTTGTATGTCATAGCGTCGAAACATGGCAACGAAGCGTATGAACGGCGAAGGAACCATCAGCCAGATCCACAGGTCCAACGGGAGAACCGTATGGAGAGCAGGGGAGACCGTCACATTCGCAGACGGAGCAATCAAAAAACGAGTATGGGGCGAAGGACCAACAGTCGAAGCAGCGAAAGAGGCGCTCAGAAGGAACATCACCAGACAACAAGTCAAGATCGGAGAGCTACCACCCACAGCGCTACGAGCATTAAGCAGTCAGGCAACAGCGATCACAGTAGAGGACTTCTTCAAAAACTGGATTGAGCGAAAAGATGTCAGAGAAACAACAAGAGCGCAGTACGAGACACAGTTGAGGCTGTATCTGTACCCATACTTCGGAACTGTTCCAATGATCTCAATCTCGCAAGAAGAAATGGAACGACACTTCCAAATTACCCTCAAGGAACAAACAAAAGGCGACGGGACACCACTATTCGGCCCAAGCGCCTACCGACACACCTTCAGAACCATCAAATCAGGATTCGAGGCAGCAGTCAGACAAGGGATCATCCCCAGCAACCCGATGGCGAGACTAACAAGCCCTAAAAGAAAGAAAACAACACCACAGGAACAAAGAACAAGAAGCGCACAAACCCATTGGGTACCGCAACAAATCGTCAAGTATTGCGCAGGAACAGAAGACGACGCAAGATGGATACTGGCATTATTCGGGGTAAGACAAGGAGAGGCACTCGGTCTAACCTGGGACAAAATTAAATGGGGAAGATACAAAAACCAGGGAAAAATCTACATCGAGCAGCAGTTGAAACGCCACCACATGAAACACGGATGCGGAACAGGACCTAAAGGAAACTGGAAATGCGGTAGACAAGCCGACAACTGCCCCAAAAGAACCGGCAAAACAGGATTCTATCTAGCGGAGGAACTCAAAACAGAAAGAAGCGAAAGAGAACTACCCCTCGTCGAACCCTTATACTCAGCACTAAAAAACTGGAAAAAAATACAGGACCAATACAAAGAAACTGACGAATGGCAACCCCTCCCAGGACTAGAGAACCTGGTCTTCACAACAAAAAGGGGGACACCGAGAAGACCACAAGATGACCGACTCGCCTGGAAACAACTTCTCAAGGACGCAGGAATACCCACCGACCTGAGAGTCCACGACGCCAGACACTTCGCTGCTTCAATGATGATTGCGATGGATGGGATCAGTCTAGAGCAAGTAATGAAAACAGGAGGATGGTCCAACCCAAAGGTACTACTAGATACCTACACTCACCTCGGAGCAAGTTTCACAAGAGAAGGACTAGAGATCTTCGGACAACAACTCGGACAAAGAAGATAACTCGAAAATAAGCGACAAAACAGACAAAGGTACACAACCATACGAGAAAACGCTATCTCGAAAGAATACATGAGAAAACGAGAAAAAGGCGACCTGTAGATACCAGAACAGCGCCACCGTAGCGATGGTTCCTAAAACTGGAAAATAAGCCAGCTAAAACCAAGCCAAAATGCGGGTTAAATCAGGGGTAAAAACTGTAAACAACAAAAAGGCTTGAAGAACAAGAAACTGTAGGCAGCTACTTACAAAGACTTACAGGTTTAAACAGCTCTTGAAAGCTGCTTACAGCTTTAAGGAGGAGTTTACAGGCTTTAAGAAGGATTAAAAAAGGAGATCTAGAAGAAATAAAAGAAGAACTGCTTTCTACAATTTTTTATGAAGAAGAAGAAAGAAAGATTTCCGTAGTCCACCAAAACAAAGAAGAAGAAGGAAGAAGACATAGTAGTATCTTTGACCCCCCCCATTTCTCATTTTTGGGGTTCACGCGGGGGATTCTTTTCTTGGACGGACAACCACATCTCGTCCGGGATTCCCTCGCCCTTCGTCCAAGCCAAAACTGTAGCGCTACACCCGCCTCGTAAGAATCAAAAAAGGCGGAGTCTTGACACTCACCAGGGCGCGACCCCACATCTTTAAGGGTCGTTGTCGATGAGCTTCTGTTGGACTCCCTTAATCGGCGCTGTTCTTCACCAGTTTGCTTCACAGCCGACCCGACCAAGACGCCCCATCCAACGCCGGAATGGCAACCCAGACAGGGACTTTTGTCCGCCAAATCGCCTAACCCTTCCCGTTTCTTTTTTTCTCACTTTTACGGTATCGGGCTTGTTGGACTTACTGAATGACGGACCGATTTATAAATCGCAGAGTGTTTCTAATGAAAGTTTTCGAGCAGGACGAACAGGCGCGACACAGCAGGAGCAAGGCGAACAGGCGCGACGCAGCAGGACGCAGTTTCGCGGGCAGGCAGATTTTCAGGCAGGCGCAAGAAGGCGCAGACGCAGCTCAGACGCAGCAGGACGCAGTTTCACGCAGTTTCAGGACCAAGTTTAAGTAGATGTAAGCAGCGGCCAGGAAAGGCGCTCAGATTAATCGTTGCGGCCACCACCCCCCGCGCCGCGATTTCCAAAAGAAGATGGGGAGGCAATCGTTGTTTTGAGGCCAAAAAACGATTGATCAGATTGGGATTTCGGCACAGTAGCCTACCCAGACCATTTCTCGATTGAAAAAACACTTTCAAATCTGAGTTGACACAAACAGACCATATGCCCGACACACAGTCGCAGAACCCAACCCCTCTCTACGCATCGACACAACTCCGCCCAGCAGTTGTTAGAAAAAACCCACGACAACAAGGAACCGCCACAACGTATAGGAGAACAAACATGGCACTACCAACATTCAACATGCCACAGCTCAAGGGCGAAACTGTAGACCTCACCACAGTTGGTACCTACACAACCCACGAAACCGAACCGGAAGGAGAGCTCACAACCATCGTCGAGATACCAAACAAGCAAGAACTTCACAAAAAAACCCAAGCTTTCGGCGGCAAACGACACGTCAGCAAGGCAAGAATCACAGACAGAGACGTAGAATATCTCGAATTTTTAGGCAACTTTCCAGCATCGACGGCAGAAATTTTATCCATCGTTTACACCAGGAGAGCAACCAGATTCAACGAAGCCGACACCATCACAAGCCTCGACACCATCTACAAACGACTTGACAAAATGAAAAAACTCGGCGTTGTAGAGTTCTACCGCAACCCAATCAGTGGCGAAAAACACTACTCCATCACAAAATACGGCCTCCAAATGATGGGAGTTCTGGGATACAACACCGACGGGATGAGCAGATTAGACGGCCTCTCACTCGAACGATTGAACCACACAACACAGATTGCGAGAGCAGCAGCAACCCTCGTCTCACCTAAAAAGTTCTATCCAAACGTCGATTTTCCACCCATCAAGGTAAGCGAACTCGTCTCAGAGCAACAAATGCGGGTCGATTTCGCGCCCATCAAGCAAGCTTTACAACTCAAAGACAGGAGAGACGGGGACGGAAACTACGGCAACTGGCGATACAACGAGCTGAAAAAACAAATCTCATTCATCAAAAACAACCAACTCGACTGGGAAAATTTCATCGAATCCAGCCCAGCACTCTTGACTGTCGGACACCCAAAAACTCACGACGAGAGACTGAAAGATTGCCACCAACCAGATTTAGCAGTCGTTCCAGAAGGACGAACAGCACCAAGAAGCGAAAATATTTTGGTCGAAGTTGAGTTGAGCAAGAAAGGTTGGCAAAGCTACACAGAGATTTTGGCAACCTTCGCAGAAGAATTCAAAAACCCGTTCGTGTACTCAAGGGCAATCTACTTCACAACGATACCCCAACTCGACAAGACTCTACGCAAAATCGACCAACAAAACGGGTTCGGTCTCTTCGAGAAAGGACAACTTTTGGTGCTCCCACTCGTCGACAGAGACGGAAAAAAGATTGACCCGAAAGCAAAAATATACATCGGGAGGAGCTAATGATTGATTTCGTGAAGGAAATCTTCGGCCCAATCGTCGAACTTCTCTGGGAAGCAACCGAACCCATCCATCAGATAGCCCTCTACATCGCCGGAGGATTGCTTCTAGGCGCCTTACTCATCCGTGTGTTTGTACCTGTCGGGGTGAGGTTCTTTACACGCCTCAAAGACAAAAACACCAAAGACCAGCAACGAGTGAAGGCAGTGTTACTCGCCCATGAAGGCTTGTGTGAGCTCTACGCACCCGCAAAAAACTACACTCGAGAACGAGAAGAGGACGAAAAATTCAGGAAACGAGCTTGGCTCTCTCCGTATCCTCGCGCTGTGAAGGCATCGTACAAGCGCAACAGAGTTAGCAAGACCGAGGTGTTGGAAGCACGAAAGCAGGTCAAAGACGCATCACGATACATCGACATCAAGGGAGACGACCCCGAACACTACGAGATAGCTCTACAACTCGATGGACGCGACCCAGACACTTTCCGACACATGACAGGACGGCTGAAATCGCAGCTCGGGCTACACAGCTTGGAGGAAAAACCCACACGCGACCCCTACGTCATCACCTTCATCGCCCACGAAACCGAACCGCGAGACATGTTGGCAGAGCAAAAGACAGGGGGAGAATTCTTCACAGAGCACCCCGCAACAACACCCAACAAGATTCCGTTAGCCGTGAAGGAGAACGGCCAACCTTGGAGCCTCTCCACACATCACACACTCATCTACGGGATGACAGGCAGTGGGAAAGGCTCAGTTATCCACGGTGTTATCACCCAACTTGCCCCATATGTCGAAGAAGGACGATGCCAACTATGGGGGATAGACCCGAAAGCATCAGAACTACGACCTTACCAGGAGAGCCGACTCTTCACAGCGATTGTCTACGAGACAGAAGATGCCCAACGACTCATAGAAGAGCTGTACAGAACCATGAAAACACGCTCCAAGAACAAGAAAGTAGACCTCAAACACGCAGAACTAGGACGAAGCCTCAACGCAACCAAAGCAACCCCGATGATTGTCCTGATTGTGGACGAGATGCTGTCTCTACTCTCCTCCATCAAGAGCAAAGGCAAAGCAGGAACCAAGACTCTCGGGCTACTGACAGAAATTTTGGCTCAAGGTCGCTCTCTCGGCATCTACGTCATCGGCGCAACACAAGCTGTAGACACAGAACTGTTGGGCAGGATGAGGCAGAACTTCGCCAACGCCATCATTCTCAAACAAGAGAGCGAATATTACAACGACTTGTTTCTTGGGGAAGGGGCCAAAGAAAAGGGATTCAACTCAACAGAGATACCCGCATCAAACAAGGCAAACGACTACGCCTACGCGGGAATCGGATACGTCAAAGAGGAAACAGGAGACCCCGTCAGAGTGAGATTCGCATACTCGTCAGACCGAGACATAGCCGACCTGTGTCAACGATTCATACCAGACGACGAATGGGAGACAGCCAGCAGCCAGATACAGGAGGTACTCGCAGATTACGAGGGCCTACCCGACATCACAGAGTTCGAGTAGATGGGAGACACGCGGGAGGAGTTGACAGGCTCTAGCTTCTTGTCAAAATGGCTAACACCCGAACCAACAAGGAGGAGGAACCATGCGAAAGATGATGGCCTTGATCCAGGACTCACTAACAAAAAAGGAATTAACCGAGGATCAAACCACCCAAATCATCCTAGCAATCAACGACAACGCCTACGAACTCGACCTAAGCGCAGAATCTTACAAAAAGTTTGAAGCAGCCATCAAACCATTCATCGCCAACGAGGAAGCACAAGAGGCAAAAAAGATCTACAACCGACGAACAACGCTTGAACCTTGGACTCCAGATGAACGGGAAGCTTGCCGGGCATGGGCCTTTGAAAACGGATACGAGGTCCCAGCAAAAGGAAGAATTAGGAAAGATGTAAGGGAAGCCTGGGAAAAAGCAGGAAAACCCATGAACTAACAAAAACCAAACAGCGAACAAAAAGCCCCCGTCTTGAGACGGGGGCTACTTTTTCAAACAAGATCACTCGGACTGTTTCTTATGCCAGAAACCCTCAACAATCTCGTTCTTGGACTTCTTCGACTTAGATGAGAGTTTCTTTTGTTGCTCAACCACATAATCCGCGTACATCTCGATCCATTCGTCAGATGGCTCTTCAGGCAGGTTCGCACGACACTCGTTAACCCACGCACGCAACGTTGCTGAGGTAATCCGGTTATCCTTCAGGAAGATCTTTAGCGTCTCGTAGTTATCAACCTTCAGCAACGCAATAACCGCAGACAACTTACTCGAAGCTTGTAGCTTTTGGGCATTGAAAAACTCCCTGACGGACTCTTCAGCAACCGTAATCGTTAAATTACGTTCCACGTCCTCATCCGTAGCAAGAGAAAGCTTCTTTTTCGAGATAGCTTGAGTACGAGGATCATTCATAAGCAGGTCAACCATCTCGCCAACACTGCTATAGATTGCGAAATCCTCATTTTCTTCCTGGTAAAGCTTTTGAACACCTTGCGGAGTCAGAAACTTCTTGACACGAACAGTTTGCCCACTGTCTGTCAGAACTCGAGCCTCCAACCACAGATGCTCGTTGCTGTACCTAAAACCGTCAGTCATCCCACAAGTCCCTTCAAACGGATCGGATGAAACCACCTTGTCCCAACTAAGCGCATTCTAGCGCACCCACAGGACCAACCGCAACCAGCAAACGTTAGCGTTTACAATCGTTTAACAGGAGAGAATGCCCAGTAGGACAAACGTAAAACTTATGTTTCTTCCTTTCGTTAGAAAAAGAAATGTCGGTTAAAACACTAACGTTATAAGGAGAAACAAGATGAGCGGACAAACAGTTGCTTACATAAGAGTCAGTAGCGTAGACCAAAACCTCGACAGGCAAAGAGTTATTTGTCAAGGCGTGGACAGGGTGTTTGAAGAAAAGGCATCAGCTGGAACAAGAAACAGACCAGTCTTAGAAGAAATGCTTAACTATTTGCGAGAAGGAGACACCTTGAAGGTCCACAGTATGGACCGATTATCGAGGAGTATGCGCGACTTGTTCAATATTTTAGACGAACTCAACAAAAAAGGGGTAAGGGTTCAATTCGTAAAGGAAGGACTGAGCTTCTCATCCTGGGAGGACGCTAGCCCTATGGAAAAATTTATGCTTACAGTTTTAGCCGCCTTCTCGGAAATGGAAAGGTCCGTAATCAAAGAAAGACAACGCGAGGGAATCGAAAGAGCCAAAAAAGAAGGCAAATACAAGGGTAGGAAGCGAGTCTTAACAGATGAGCAGGCGATCTACGTAGCGGGGCAGGTCAAACTAGGGGTACCGAAAGCAAGGCTCGCAAGAGAATTCAAGACATCCGCCACAACAATCAACAGAGAGTTAAAGAGGTTGGAGAACAAGAACCGCGAGGCAGAGTAGAGAGACTGCGATCTAAGACGGTCCAACGATGACACAGGATACAGCGACAACAACAGGCGATGAATGCCGCGGTTGTATGTCAAGTTGTATGTCAAAAAATTACACCAAAGACAAAAAGCGTTGTCAGAGACCCATCGAAAAAAATAGGCGTAATCCCTCCGTCACCGCCGAGAAGGTCCCGGGAGCTGGGAGGCTCCCGGGACCTTGTGTTTAGCGGGTTGGGGCATAGTCCGAAAGAGAGACCGCCCCGGTCGGCTTCGGGAGCAATCCAACACCGAGCAGTACCCTCCGGAGTTCACGACCGTCAACGGCCCCTCCGGATGTCCGCTTCTCGCGAGACGGCGTTCCCCATGGTGTCCAGATCCATGACGGACGTCGTCCTGCTGGAATAATGACCTCGTGCAACCCTCTGACCTCGCCCTGTTCATCGGCGCCGTCGTCGTGTTGCTGGCCGCCTTCGCGGCCCGGATCGGCACCCGTCTGGGACTGCCGGCGCTGTTGCTGTTCCTCTTGGTCGGTATGCTGCTTGGCCCCATCGGTTTCGGCATTGACTTCAACGACCTGGGTGCCGCACACGCCATTGGTTTCGCTGCCCTCGTGCTCATCCTTGCCGATGGTGGATTATCGACCAACTGGAAAGACATCCGACCGGCCCTGGGTCCAGCTGCCTTGTTGGCGACCGCCGGGGTTGGCGTCTCCTTCGGCGTCATGGCTCTGCTGGGCCACTACGCGCTCGGCCTGCACTGGAGCGTTGCAGCCCTTCTCGGCGCGGCCACCGCCCCGACTGACTCTGCTGCCGTGTTCTCCGTGCTTCGGGGGGTCTCCCTGCCCAATCGGCTCAGATCCGTGCTCGAGGCTGAGTCGGGCCTCAACGACGCCCCGACCGTCCTCGTCGTCATCGCACTGACCGGGGTCGCAACTGGGGAGTCGACGATCGGCGTACTCCCTCTTCTTGGGTCCATTGCCCTTGAACTCATCGGTGGTATCTGCGTCGGTCTGGGCGTTGGGTGGGTGGCCGTCAGGATCGGGCGACGCATCAACCTGCCATCCGGAAACCTCTACGCCATCGCTGCGATGGCGTGGGCCGTGACCGCCTACGGTGTCGGTGTGTGGATCGGCGTGTCCGGATTCGCCGCGGTTTACGTCGCCTCCGTCATGATTGGCAATGGCGACCTGCCCTATCAGCACACCACCCGATCCTTCTCTGAGGGCATCGGCTGGATCTGTCAGATCGGCCTGTTCGTCATGCTCGGTCTGCTGGCCAACCCCGACCGTCTCACCTGGGTCTCCGTTGGCTCCGGTGTTGCTGCCGGCCTGCTGTTGACCTTTGTCGCGCGCCCCTTGGCAGTCCTCGCCTGTACGACATGGTTCGGGTTCCGCCGCAACGAGCGGTTCTTCCTGTCCTGGGCCGGTCTGCGCGGGGCTGTGCCGATCATTTTGGCGACGATCCCGATGGCGTCCCACATGGAGCGCGCCGACAAGTTCTTCGACGTCATCCTGGTGCTCGTCGTCGTCTTCACCTGTATCCAGGGCCCGACCTTGCCGGGCGCGGCGAAGCTCCTCGGCGTCGTCGATCCGCAGATGGCCAAGGACGTGACGATCGAGGTTGCGCCCCTTGACGAGATCGCTGCCGACCTCCTGCAGGCTGACGTTCCCGAGGGATCGAGACTGTCCGGGGTGACGGTCCGCGAGCTGCGGCTGCCGCGTAACTGCGTCGTCTCGCTCATCATCCGTGGCGACCGTTCCTTTGCTCCGCGCGCGGAGACCAAGCTGCAGCAAGGTGACGAGCTGCTCATCGTCGTCCCCCAGGGGCAACGGCGGTACGTTGTCGAGAGGCTGACCGAGATAGGCCGGGGAGGCCGGTTGGCGCGCTGGCACGGGCTACGCATTCAGGCCGAATAACCACGCGGACGGCGTCGCTGGACAAGCTGACCAGAACCCACTGAGAAGGCCACGGATGCACATGGATCCATGGCCTTGACAGGGTTGATGGTCAGGACTACTTTTCCCCCGGCGTCGCCAGCATCGATGGGGTCGGTGACGGTGACGGCAGGCACACGGGCCCACCAACCTTCACGAACTTCGGTGCATTCGTCTTGAAGTTCGGGTCACGATCGCCGAGCACCACTTCAACCTCATGGTCGACGCGTTTGGGATCCGACTTCAGCACTGCTGCCGGGAAGTAGCCGGCAACCAGCTTCACCTCAGGATCCTTGGCGTTGTGGCCGATGACCGTCACCCCCTTGACCATGGGCTCACGGTTGGCCACCGAATCAATGACGAACCCAACGTTGGCAAGCTGCTTCGACACGCTGCTCGCCAGCCCGCGGGTGTGGCCGGAATTGTACACCGAGACCGTGACATCCTTCGTCGTCAATGTGCCCTTGACGTCCTGATTGACGCAAGGGGTGATCGGTGGCGGGGGAACGGGGGCACTGACGGCCTTCCACCCGGCGCGGATGGCCACCGCGATGAGGATGACGAGGGCCAGCAGGGTGATCGGGGTGCCTGCCATCCTCAGATAGTGGCGACGTTCATCAGGAGTCATGACGGGGCATCAGTCCAGTTCGAGGACACGGGCATGGAGGGTTTGACGCTGCTGAAGGGCAGCACGAAGCGCGCGGTGCAGGCCGTCCTCAAGGTAGAGGTCGCCGTGCCAGGCCACGACGTGGGCGAAGAGGTCCCCGTAGAAGGTGGAGTCGTCTTCGAGAAGGTTGGCCAGGTCAAGGTTGCTCTTCGTCGTGACGAGCTGGTCCAAGCGCACCTGCATGGGCGCCAGCTGGGACCACTGCTTCTGCGTGTACCCGTGGTCAGGGTATGGGCGGGAGTCACCGACACGTTTGAAGATCACACGACGATCCTACAAGCTTCTCGACGGCAATCCCGGCAGACGTGCCCGGTGGTATGTGACAAGCTGAGACGAAAGGGCATGTGGTTTCATGTCACCGACCTGCAGCCACATGCCCGGTGAACGGGCGTTGCACCGGGGCAACGCCCCGGTCGAGGACTATGGAAGGACGGCAATGACTGGTTTCGACTTCGACAGCCCTACTGTCGAGTGGTTGCGTTCACGCGGAACGGCCAGGTGGGAAGACGTCGCCGAGGGGGTCATCCCGCTGTGGGTGGCCGAGATGGACTTCCGGGTTGCCCCGCCCATCCAGCAGGCCATCGAGGATATGGTTGCGAAGCACGCCTACGGATATCCGCGCGACAACGGATTGCGGCACTCCTGGGCGGCATGGACGAAGAAGGTCCAGGGCCTGACGGTCGATCCGCTCAAGGTGCGTTATCTGCGCAATGTCCTGTCCGGAGTCCAGCTGGCCATTCGCACCTACAGCGCTCCCGGAAGCCCCGTGATCGTCCCTTCCCCGGCATACATGCCGTTCTGGAAGGTGCCGGGACTGGAAGGACGCGAGATCATCTCGGTGCCGATGGTCGACTCCGACCTGGGCTGGACCCTCGACCTTGACGGCATTGACGCGGCCTTCACCAAGGGTGCCGGGTCGATCATCCTCTGCCAGCCCTACAACCCGCTGGGTCGCGTCTTCACCGCGGACGAGCTGCGCGGACTGGCCGGGGTCGTCGAGCGTCACCACGGGTTCGTTATCTCCGACGAGATCCATGGACCTCTCGTCCCGGCCTGCGAGAAGCGCAAGGCCTCGGTGCCCTATGCCAGCGTCAGCGAGCAGGCGGCCGCTCACTCGGTGCTGGTGTCCTCGGCGTCGAAGTCGTTCAACATCCCCGGCCTCATGACGGCCTTCATCTCCCTCTTCACCGATGAGCAGGTCAAGCTGTGGGATCAGAAGGTCCATCCGCTCGACGCCGAAGGGGCCACCACGATCGGCATGGCTGCCAACAAGGCCGCCTTCGACTCCGGTCAGGAATGGTTGGACGCCGCCAACTGCTACATCCATGACAACGCGGTGTGGCTGTCGGAAACCTTGGCCGATCAACTGCCGGGAGTGTCCTACCGGATTCCTGAAGGCACCTACCTGGGCTGGCTCGACTTCTCCGCCTACGAGCTTCCGGCCTCGCCAGGGGAGTGGCTGCTGCGTCACGCCCGTATCCGTCTCAATGACGGTCCCACCTTCGGGCCCGGGGGTGAGGGGCACGCACGTATCAATTTCGCCACCCCACGCTATCTGCTCGAGGAAGCCGTCGACCGGATGATCAGCGCGATCAACGACCGTTGACTCTCGGACTGCTGATCGTCAGACCGTTGGTTTGACGAGCTCTGATCCTCCGGCCAAGGCATGTTAACCCGATCCGGGCAGGTGCTCACTTCGAGACGCGCCCGGATGCATTGCGCCAGTTGGCGCCTGCACTGTGAAAAGCTGAGGTGAAGAGTGCGTGTATGCGCGTACGTTCCAGCCCCCTAGCGAGAGGTCGATACATGGACATCAGCGCCATGGATCCCAAGGACATTCCCGGACTGTTCGACGCCGAGGTCGTCGGACCGGATGGTGAGAAGGTCGGGACGATCCAGCAGATCTTTGCCGACGAGGTCACCGGTGCCGTGACCTTCGTGACCGTGCTTTCGGAGGGCCACGAGCACTTCATCCCGGTACGCGGCGCCGATTACTCCACAAGCCACGTCAGTGTGCCGTTCAACCGCGACATCATCGAGACCGCCCCTGAGGCGTCCGAGGAGGACGACCTCTCGCGTGACCGTGAGGCCGAGGTCTACAGCCACTACGGTATGGAGCCCGCTCGTCGTTCCGGGCTGGAGATCGATGATGACGACATCGTCATCGCCCAGCCAGGACGCGGCGCCGTCAGCAATCCTGACGTTGTCGACGCCGAAGAGGTTGACGACGACTCCCATGAGGAGGCCGTCGAGACCCGGCTCGTCGACGATGACGAGGTCGGCCAGGACACCACCGTCACTCCGGTCATCGTTCCGGCGGCTCCCCGTGACGAGGACAACGTGGGCTCCCCGGTTGCTGAGGATGGCGAGGAGGACGACGAGAACCGTCCTGAGGTGCTCAGCGATGATCACTCCGAGGAACACTCTGATGATGAGGTTCTTCCGGTCGCCGAGCCCGTGCCTGCCATGGGTCTGCCGGCTGGTGCCAAGCTGCGCCGCTACGTCGTCACTGATCTGGTGACCGTGCAGATCCCGGTGCGCCGCGAGGTGGTGTGCTGGGAGGACGCCGAGGGCAATGTCCACGAGCTCGACAAGGTCGAGGCACCGGAGGAGGCCAAGAATGCCGGAGTTCCCGGACAGGCCACCTGGTGGTTCAACGACGGCCCGGAGGCTCCTGCCGGTTGATCCCTGGGCCAGAGACCTTTGGCCTGGCCTGAGAAGTCGTGAACATGACGTCAGCCCCCGATCCGCAATGGATCGGGGGCTGACGCTGTACGAGGACGCCACATCCTCGACGTCTGGTGAACTCAGGAGACCTTCTCGTAGGTGACGTCGGCAACGCCAGCGCTGGGCGACGAGATCTGGTTGAAGGCAGCCGGAGTCAGGTCGAGGCAGCGACCGGAGACGTAGGGTCCACGGTCATTGATGCGCACGACGACGGAGCGTCCGTTCGTCTTGTTGGTCACCTTGAGGCGGGTGCCGAAGGAGTAGGTCTTGGAGGCGGCTGTCATGGCCGAGGAGCTGAAGGACTCACCGGAGGCGGTCTGCGAATCGGTGTAGAAGGAGGCCCCGCAGCTTCCGGCGACGCCACTGGTGGAGACGTCGACGGCGCTACGGCTCGAGCGCTCGGAGGAACGGGAGGTGCGCGCGGACTCCTCGGAGTGACGCTGCGTCGGCTCTGGAGCGGCGGCCTTCTTCTGAGGAGCAGCCTTCTCGGCCTCGGCGGCGCGCTTGTAGCTGGCCTTCGAGCGCAGCAGGCTCATGGTGACGGCGTCGGTGACGCCGGTCTGCTTGAGAGCATTGGCCTTCTGGAACACCTTGACGGCGTTGGTGGTGGATGGACCGTAAGGCAGTCCGACCCACTTGCCCGGGAAGTAGCTGAGGGTCGAAAGGTCGCGCTGAACAGCCTTGGTACGGGCATTGTGGTCGCCTCGCTGGGCGAAGATGCCGACCGGGCGGGTGACCTTGGTGATGTAACGGGTGGCGACCCAGGAGGTCTTGCCGCGGTAATTGACGGGGGTCCAGCCCTGGACGTCCTTGCCAACGATGAGGAGACGGTCACCGGGGTGGACGAGACCGTGCCGCTTGTACTCGGTGCCGCGTCCGGAACGAACGTTGAGGTGGACGCGGGACTGCGCGAACTGGGTGGTGTACGGGGTGGCGCGCTTGGCCTGCTTGGTCGGCGCCTTCTTAGTCTGCTGGGTGGGAGCCTTCTCCGCATGGGCCCCAGGGGTACCGGTGGGGGCGGCGTGGGCCTCCTCGGCGATGGTGCCCATGACGGCGAGTCCGGCCGCAGCGGTCAGAGCGACGGTGCGCTTGAGAGCCGTCCCGGCGTTGGTCGAGGTGTTGGTCATGTGATGTTCCTTCCGAGCGTTGCCGCAGGTTCAGGGGCTCGTTGAACTGTACGTGTTCCTGAGAGATTCTCAAAATCGGTTCAGTATAGATGAGTGGGTGTCACCTCGGGGATGTGCTGCTGATGGACCTCCGAATCCTCCGGACAAGCCGCGACGGTAGTTGCGGAGGATGGGACAACATCGTGTGAAAGCTGAGAAAATACTGAGGGTTCTGGATATGGCAAGCCTCGCGCCGCCGGGCGAGGAGCGACGGAGTCGACTCGGTCTGCCTCCGGACCTCGTAGGCTGATGCCATGACGTGGAACCGCAACATTCCTGGCCTGCTGACCGACGACATTCGCCTCAGGGTCCCGTTGGACCACAACAACCCCGAGGACCTGCGTACCGTCGAGATTTATGCGCGTCTGGTCGCTGCTCCTGACGGCACCGACAAGCCGTACCTCGTCTTTCTGCAGGGTGGCCCGGGGTGCGAGTCTCCGCGTCCGACGCTGCGGGATCCCGGATTCCCGGGCTGGCTGGCCCGGGCTTTGCAGGACTACCAGCTCGTGCTGCTGGACCAGCGCGGCACTGGACTGTCCTCGCCGGTGAGTGAGCCAGTGGGGGACCCGGCCAGCCAGGCGGAGTACCTCACCCACCTGCGTGCCGACGAGATCGTCGAAGACTGTGAGGACATCCGTCGTCACCTTGGTGTTCAGAAATGGGCGGTGTTGGGCCAGTCCTTCGGCGGATTCACCCTGCTGAGGTACCTGTCCACCTACCCGGAGTCGCTGTCGGCTGGTTACTTCACGGGTGGTCTGTCGGCAGTCGGGCGTTCTGCTGACGAGGTCTACACCGCCTGTTACGACCAGCTGCGCGCAAAATCGCTGGAATACTACAAGCGATTCCCGGAGGATCGGGTGCGGTTCGCAGAGCTCATGGCGCTGGCTGAGAAGGGCGAGATCACCATTCCGAACGGTGACATCGTGACGCCGTCGCGGCTGCGGTCGTTGGGACACCTGCTGGGCGCCTCGGGTGGGGCTGAGAAGCTGCACTACCTGCTGGAGTATCCGCACACCTCACGGTCGTTCCGCCATGATCTTGCCGGGCTGCTGCCTTTTGGCGGACGCAACCCGCTGTACGCCGTCATCCACGAGTCATCCTATGCCGACGGTGTGGTCACCGACTGGTCGGCCGCGCGGATGCTGCCCGAGGACTTCCAGCAGGATCCGACCCTGTTGACCGGTGAGCACGTCATGCCGGAGTGGTTCGACACCGACCAGGAGCTGCGGCCGTGGAAGGAGGTTGCCAATCTCATTGCGAACCATCCGTGGCCGAAGCTGTATGACGCTGACGCCCTCCGGGCTGCCGGGGTGCCCTGTGCTGCGGCGGTGTACCACGACGACGCCTTTGTGCCGCGCCAGTTTTCCGTCGAAACGGCAGCCTTACTGCCGCAGATGCATGCCTGGGTGACGACTGAATATGAGCACAATGGGTCGAATGCCTCAGGCGGTGCGGTTCTCGACCGTCTCATCAAGCTCGTCAAGGGAGAGCTCGTCAGGTGAGGTTGCGGGGCGTCCGGGGTACCGGGCGCCCCCTTTTCCCGTGACCTTCATTTTCAGCTGCGCCAGCTGTGTCCCCCCGTCAAGATCTGCTGGCGCAGGGGACACAACTGGTACAGGTGGACGTGGCAGGGCGGGGATTGGCTCAGGTGGCCCAACTGGGTGATCCCAGGGGCGCATTCCTCTCACAGCCTCGCTGCACGGCCTTCCACTACACGGAGCTGCCAAAAAACGCTCCGAAAACCCGATGGCAACGTCACCATCCAGGTTTTCTGGCAGCTCCGTGTAGTACTAGCCGGTATTCGAGGTCCAGGGGATGCCTTCATGCCCTCCCGATACCGTTGACCCCATGACTGACCACTTCGCAGGGGACCCCCGCACGAACCGGGAACGGATGCTCGCCGGGGACCTCTACATCGCCGACGACCCGGAGAGCTCCCGGATTGCCGAGCGCGGGGCCAGGCTGGCTGACGCCTACCACCGGGCCTTCCTCAACGATCCGGACAGCGCCAGCCCTCTGCTGGCCGAACTCCTCGGAGAACTCGGAGAGGATGCCGTCATCAAGCCGCCGCTATACGTCGACTACGGTGAGAACATCCACTTCGGCGCGCGCAGCTTCGCCAACTACAACCTGACGGCTCTCGACGTCGCCGAGATTCGCATCGGCACCGACTGTCAGATCGGCCCGAACGTCCAGTTGCTGACTCCCACCCACCCCATCGACCCGGACCTGCGTCGGGAACGCCTGGAGGCTGCCAAACCCATCACGATCGGCAATAATGTCTGGCTCGGCGGAGGCGCGATCGTCTGCCCCGGTGTCACCATCGGTGAGGACAGCGTCATCGGAGCCGGAGCGGTCGTCACCAAGGACATCCCGGCCGGATCCATCGCCGTCGGCAATCCGGCGCGCGTCATCGGATCGGTCTATGACAGGAAAGGCGAATGACCATGAACGACATCCCGGATCTCCCGGTCAACTGGTGCGATCCTGACTCCGTCGGTGCCGAGCTCCCGGAGACCGACGACGTCGAGGCCGATCCGCAATCCGTGCAGATTCCGCCGGCCGAGTCCTTCGAGGTGTTGCGCCGGGCCAGCGAAGAGGAGCTGCGAGCCCAGGAGCGGGGTGAACAGATCGACCCACTCGAGTCCGGACGAGCCGCGATCGCCATCGCCCTCACCCCGCTCTGTCAGCTCGAGGGCGCGATCATGCTCGGCGTCAGCCTGCTCGACGCCGTGGTCAAGCGGGTCGAACAGGTCGACGATGACACCGTCGAGGTGTACCTGCCCGACTGGCTCTTCGACCACGAGGGGCTCACCTCCGACGAGGTCCCCGGCCTGCTAGTTGAGCGGGTTCGTCGTGACATGGCCGACCCCGTCGTCGTCTCCACCATGGGGGAGGAGGCCGTTGAGCAGCTGCGCAGTGGTTTGTCGGCGATCCTGGCGGCACAGCAGCACGACGCCGCCGAGTTCTCCCGTCACGTCAACCCGGACGTCGACCCCGAGTGGATCATCGACGGTTGTCAGGAAATTTGCGTCGCCCTGGCCGCCCACGCCGCGACCATCGGCTGGCAGCGTCCCGAGGTGGATGTCTCCAACGTCTTCGCCACCCTTGATATGGCCGACGATCCCGACCGCGTCCGCACCCTGCTGAGCCAAGCTCGCCGATGACAGGGCCGCTGGCGACCGCCGCCAGGTGTGTGGAGGACCCGCCGGCAGACCTCACTCGGTGGCGATGGCCTTGAGGATGTTCGTGCGGGCCGCCCGGTGCGCCGGCCACAGCGCGGCGAGCACCCCGACGAGCGCCGCGGCCACGAGGAAGGCCACGAGTTGCAGCCACGGGATCGAGAGTTTGTCGATGCCCTGGTCGGCGAGCAGACGTTGCAGCACCATGCCGAAGACGGTTCCCAGACCGACCCCGACCACCGCACCCAGCAAGGCGATGACGACCGACTCCAGGGTGATCATCCGGCGCACCTGCGGGCGGGTGAGGGCGATGGCACGCAACAGGCCCAGTTCCCGGGTGCGCTCGATGATGCTCAGACCCAGGGTGTTGACGATGCCGAGCACGGCGATGACGATGCTGAGTCCCAGCAGTGCGTAGAGCAGTGCCATGGTCCGGTTGACGTTGACGAGGATCTGGTCGGTGTACTGGCCAACGTCCATGACGCTCACCAACGGCATATCGGCCAATGCCGCGTCGAGGGCCCTGTGGGCCTGCTCGTGGTCGGTGCCCGGCTTGAGGTAAATCGACAGGAAGGCGTCCTTGTCGCCCAGACCGGCCGAGGTGAGGGTGCTCGTCGAGACCCACATGGTGGCGATGGGCTGTCCCTTGCCGGTCGTGTAGATGCCGACGACGGTGAGCGTCATGGGACGCTGGGCATCCACTGACCACAACCGGTAGGACGACCCCACTTTCAGGTGATTCTTCTCAGCCGCCTTCTCGTCGACGATCATCTCGCCGTCGGTGCGGAACATGCGTCCCTTCGTCACCTTCTGGGGGGACATCTTGTCCAGCGAGGTCGCCTCCATGCCCGCGATGCCGCGCATGTGACGTCCCGTGGCGTCGGTGAAGTACTCCTTGGGCGGGGTCGTGTGGCCGGCGGGGATCTCGAGCATCTGCGCCATCTTCATGGCGTGGACGTCCTTGACCTGCGGGACGGCGGCCACCTTGGTGCGGACCTGGTCGGGAAACCCCTCGAATCCCTGTCGGCCGACCATAAAGTCGCCACGGAGCGTGTCGGTGACCTGGCTGGTCACCGAGCGCGTCGAGGAGGCCCCGAAGACGGCCATGAGGGAGACCAGGGTGAGCCCGATCATGAGGGCCGATGCGGTCGCGGCAGTGCGTCGGGGCTGACGGATCGAGTTGAGTTCGGCCAATTTGCCGACCTCGCCGAAGGTCGCTCGGTACACCTTGCCGACGATCCAGATGACCGGACGGCCGAGCAGGGGCGAGGCCAGGGCGACGCCGATCATCGTCAGGGCCATGCCGGCCCCGGCCCAGGCCACTGGCTTGCCCACGACGTCGAGCACCCCCAGAACGATCCCCACGACGCCCACGGCGGCCATGACGGAGCCGATGACGGCCCGTTTGCCCAATCCGACCTCGGACTCGGTTCGGGCCGAGGTCATGGCCTGGACCGGAGAGATGCGGGTGGCCCGGGCAGCCGGCAGCAGGGCGGCGACGAGCGTGACGAGGATGCCGGTGACGAGCGAGGCCACGATGGCCTTGACGCCCAGGGTGAGGGTTGTCTGCCCGATGTCCCATCCGGTTGCGGCCATGATCTCCTTGATGGCCACGGCCAGACCGAGGCCGCCGAACAGACCCAGGACTGACCCGACGGCGCCCACGACGAGGGCCTCGACCAGAACGGTCGCCCTGATCTGACCGCGACTGGCCCCCATGGCCCGGTACAGCGCCAGCTCGGAGGAGCGTTGGGCGACGAGGATGGTGAAGGTGTTGACGATGAGGAAGCTCGCGACGAGCAGGGAGATGCCCGCGAAGACGAGCAGGAAGATGTCGACGAAGCTGAGGGCCTTGCCGATGACGCTCATCTGCTCATCGGCGACGACCTTGCCGTCCTTGGCCTGGTATCCCTTCGGCAGGACCTTCTGGACGGCCTTGGCGACGGTCGCCCGGTCGGCGCCCGGTTCGACGACCGTGGCCACACCGGTGAACGCGTCGTGGCCCTTGAGGAAGAGCTGCTGGGCGCGGTGCGTCGTGAAGAACACGTAGCTGGCCCCGGCGGACCCACTCTGACCGACGGTGGCGGTGCCCACGAGCTTCGCCTGGACGGTGCCGGCTCGGCTCGTGATGACCTTGACCCTGTCGCCGACATGATGGCCGGACTTGTCGAGAGTCTGCGGATCAACGACCACCTCGTCGTCGGTGCGCGGTTCGTGGCCCGACACGACGTGGACGCCCTGCTGGCCGCCGAGGGCCGGGGTCGTCTGCCAGCTGAAGCCCAGTTGGGGCGGCCCGAAACTGGTGATGGCCTTGCCGTCGCGGTCGATGAGGACGGTTCCCGTCTCGGTGACGGTGCCCTGGGCGTCCTTGACACCGTCGATCGTGCGAATCCTGTCGACGACGGCCGGTGTCAACGGGTACGGTTTCGTCGCGTCGCCCTGCACCGCGTCCTCGGTGTTCTTGGACACCTCGACGTCCGAGACGGACCCCGAGACGATGGAGTTGAAGGTGGACCGGAGCATGTCGCCGAAGACGAACGATCCCGAGACGAAGGCGACGCCAAGGACGATGGCCAAGGTGGACATGAACAGCCGAAGCTTGCGGCTCCACAGGGAGGTGAAGGTGGCCTTCCACATGGTGGTTCAGGGCCTTTCGACACGGCGGGCGGCCGGCACGTGCTCGCCACCGGTTGTCTTCGCCCGGTGCGGGGACGGGCCGTCATCCGGCCCGGAGTCGATCGACGGGTGGCGGCGCGGGTCCAGGCGGCTCATCGTCGTGAGCACGGCGTCATGGGTGGGATGACAGATGTCGTCGACGATGCGCCCGTCGGCAAGGAACAGCGCCCGGTCGGCATACGAGGCCGAGACGGGGTCGTGGGTGACCATGACGATGGTCTGGCCGAACTCGTCGACCGACCGGCGCAGGAAGCCGAGCACCTCGGTGGCACTCATGGAGTCCAGATTGCCGGTGGGCTCGTCGGCGAAGATGATCTCGGGTCGGCCCACGAGGGCGCGCGCACAGGCGACGCGCTGCTGCTGCCCACCTGACAGCTCGGAGGGCTTGTGGTCGAGCCGGTCGGCCAGGCCGACGACGTCGATGACGGTGTCCCACCACTGCGGGTCGGGCTTGCGTCCGGCGATGGCCAGGGGCAGGAGGATGTTCTCGCGGGCCGTGAGGGTTGGCACGAGGTTGAACTGCTGGAAGATGAATCCGACCCGTTCACGTCGCAGCAGCGTCAGCTTCCTGTCGGTGAGGGTGGCGACATCGGTCTGGCCGATGAAGGCGCGGCCTGAGGTGGGGCGGTCGAGCCCGGCCATGCAGTGCATGAGCGTCGATTTGCCCGATCCCGACGGACCCATGACCGCGGTGAGGGCACCGACCTCGACGGTGACGCTCACCCCGTCGAGGGCCTTGACGACGGCATCTCCGGTTCCGTAAGTCTTGACGAGTTCATCGGCGGCAGCGGCGGTCGGCGCCATGACGGTCTCCTGTGACTGGATGAATGACGTGGAGTGACGTCAGATCACAGTGTATACGTGTGCCACGATGAGCCCACACATCTCCGTGTTCACGCTCCCATCAACGCTGTCACTATCGGCGAGAGCGGGGAGTGCACTAGGTCGATTCCCGCAACCGGGTGAGTGACACCATTCTGGGTCTGCTCGTCATCACCGAGGATGCCACTGCGCTCGTCCAGTGGCTACTGGGGCACCGCGGGCGCCTATGGCCTCAAGAAGGAGAAGGAAAAGATCGCCAAGGCGGGTCGGGCATCCGGTTGAGCTGGTGCGCTACGCGCTGGAACTGTCGGACAACCTGAAGCTCTGAGGACCTGTCCAGAGCACGTGCTGGGCACTTGACTTGGCTGGGGATCCATAGCTGAATACTACTGCGAATCATTCTCAATAATAAAGGATGTCTGTCCATCCGTAAGTTCCTCCCCGTCGTCGGTGCCCTCTCGCTGCCCCTGGGTGGTGGGGTGGCCCAGGCGGCGACCGGCGGTGAGTCCACTACCAACCCGGGCATCGTCGCGCTGAGGGCGCCCGATGGTGAGCACCGCTGCAGCGCGGTCCTGGTTGCCCCGAATGGGCGCTGACCTGGTCCGACACCGCTCGGTGCGGGAAGAGCACCGAGGTCGTCGACGGATCCGGTCATCGGACCGCGATCACCGAGCGCCACTACTTCACCCTCCCAATGATCCGTCCAAGAGCCAGGCCATGTTGATTCACTTGGCCACCCCGGTCAAGGACACTCCGGTGGCGAAGCTCAGCCCACAGGCCCCCCGCGAGGGTGAGAAGCTCAGCGTCGTCGCCTTCAATGGCCCGCGTGGTGCGGGCCACTTGGCATCAGTGGGCCGTGCCGAGGCCACCGTCGAGGGCCATGGCCACTGGATCAGTTGGTTCTCCGCGCCCCAGGGCATGGAGTTGCAGAAGTCCGACGCCGGTGCCCCGCTCATGCGTGGTGACGAGGTCGTCGGCTTCCTCGGCATCGCCGGTGCAGACGGGGGCGATGCCGAGGACATCGCCAACGTCCACCAGTGGGTGAAGCAGCTCACCCAGCAGGGCTGAGGCGCCAGGAGGGCGGGAGTCGCGTGCCGCCAGGTGCGCGGCTCTCGTGGTGCCGTCGGCCCTGGCTGCGTCCTCCTGTCAGGACTCGGTCTCCAAGGGCTCCACCACAATGCTGGCGGCGCGCTCACTCGCACCCCCGACGCGTTCAGGGTGCTCCTCGTTGGCAGCCGGCCCGCACAGGTCGGAGATGCTGCGGGTCGATACGAAGCCGACATCGAAGGAGCGGCAGATCTGAGCGGTCGCCGTCGACTCCATGTCAACGGCGACCGCATCGGGGCAATCGGTCAGCATGGCATCGAGTCGGTCGCCCGGCACGAAGACGTCACCCGAGGCTAAGGGGCCCACGACCACGCCGCGTAGGCGGAGAAGCCCCGATTCTGAAAGATGCACCTAGTGCGACGAAGGGCTCACCCCCGCGTAGGCGGGGAAGACGTTCTCCGTCGATGGACTGGACCGCCACGAGGGCTCACCCCCGCGTAGGCGGGGAAGACGTGCCCGCAAGGATTGGGCGAGGGAAACCGAGGAAGCCCCGCGGCCCTATGCTGCCAGGATTTGAATGGGCACCTACGGCGATCTGAAGAAAGCGTGGGCTCGAGAGTGGACTCGCCTCCGCCGCGAATATCTCGATGGCAAAGTGCTCGACGCTGTGGTTCTACGCTCCCGCACTGGCGTGCGGGGGGAATGCCCCGTGTGTGGCGCCGTCGGCACCGACGTGACCAGCAGCCGACTCGCTACGACAGCCGGACGCAACCACATGCAGAATCCACATCAGCGCCGACGACCGCGCCGCCCTGGACGCCCTCAGGGTCACCTATATGCCCGAGGCACTACTGACGCCCTCCCAACGCGCCCTCCGTGACCAGCTCACGTGAGGAAGGACGCCCAGAGGCTTTTAGAGGGCAAGCGGCCCCGAGGGCCGCGCGGCAGTTTAGGGCTCAGCTGGCTTTGAGGGTCTGGGTGACCTCGCGGGTCAGCGCTTGACGGGTCCACGCGGATACGGTCATGCCCTGCCGAGACGCGTCCCGTTCGATCAGCCTCCACACGCTGGCACTCACCCGGATCGTGCGAGGCTCCAGGGGCTCAGTCTCCACTTCCTCCCAAGCTCGGCCCTCGAACGGCTCGACCTGCAACCCCTCAAAACCGGACTCGGCCTCACTCACCCATTGGCGAACCATCTCGTCGGTCACTCGAACACCATTGTCGGGAACAAACTCACTCATCTCGCTCTCCTCATCTGAGTGAGTAATTCCGGCTCACCCCCGCGTAGGCGGGTAAAACGGCAGCAGACGCCGCTTTACCGGCGCCATTTTTCGCGGCACCCCACAGCAACCCGACATCATGGACAGGGTCGAGATACGCCGCGTGACCCGACGCCCAGTCCCATGCACCTCCCCAACCGCTCATAGGAGCCAGCACTGTATTCATTACTGGTGCCATGGCGTGAACTCCTCATTTGAATTCAGAATTGGAGTCGTCTTCTCATAGGCGGGCATGTCGAGCTTCCAGTCGTTGCCGACCCATACCACCGCGACAGGATCAGTCAGACCCACGACGCGACTGCGGTCTCGCGGATCAGGACACGCGATGTGTAGATGCACGGTGACGTGCTTCCCATCGTCTGATACTTGCGCGAAATTGAATCCCATCACCTGCACCCACGGACCTCTTTTGGCCGTGGCAATCTCGGCTGGGGTTTGTGCCGGCTGAGCATTGTGCGTGTAGACCGACGTCATCGTGTCACTGGTAGCAGCCTCCCGAGCCAAGAAGCTACTGGCTGCCGCTGCGGCACCAGCCAGTGACGGAGAGAAGCAGCGCTGGTCATCGCCGGATACCTCGAACGGGCCTGGGCTCGTCAGAGGTATTCCTGTCTTGCCGTCCTTGATCCACTGAACCTTGGGAGCTGTATAGACTCGTTTGAGGTCGATCTTGTCGGTCTTGACACATGCGCCACTGAACGGTGCCGCCTTCTGCGCGGTGTTTCTGCTCGCCGCCGTAGCGGGAGTGCTAGCCGCTGATCGCCCTGGGTCGCGTGGAGAGGGTGCCGGGGTGGACTGCGTATGCGAGCATCCGGTCAAGAGGCACATACCTGCCATGAGTCCGCCAATGATCCGAAGTCTGTTCATTGTGCCTGTCCTTCTCCTGTCGATGCTGAGTTACAGCAGTGCGCTAACCAGTTGAGTGATCCCTCCGATAGCGACCGCAACGACCATGACGATCAACAACGGGCCTCGTATCCGATGGGAGTCATGATGAATGGCCAGCTCAGCGGCAGCGGTCGCCAGTGCGCCGACCGGCTCACCCCCGCGTAGGCGGGGAAGACCGATTCTGGGGTCTACTTCGACACCGTTAGCAAACGATGGGAGATCGGCTGACCGATATCTCGACTTCGCACCCCCTTTCCAGCAGCTGTAAAAATAGCGATCGGACCGGTATCGCAGAATCGGATCTCCCTCTCCGCGCTCACTCTCACCATCCCCGGCGAAGCAACTCGACACACTGGACGGGCCGAACCTCAAGTCCGCACTTCGGTGTCCAGAATTCCGTTTCCAAGTCGCTTTCTTGTGCGGTGATTCCTTCGATCAGAGAAACGGTGGGTGTGACGTGATAGTAGAATTCTATGGAGTGGAACTCCACCCCTCTATGACTGAACAAATTCTCAAGCACTGCTACCCTTTCGCCTACCGTTATCCGTAGACTAAACTCCTCGTCGAACTCACGCACAAGCGCTTCTGCCGTTCTCTCTCCTATTTCAACTCTACCCCCAGGGAGCGCCCATACTTTGTCACCTTGTTTGCGCTGTAACAGAATACCCTCTGGTGTCCGCATTATTCCAGCTGCCCGAACTCGAATTTCTTTCGCCTTCATATCCATACTACTTTCTCTACAAACTCCAGTCGATCAGCAACATTTTCCGTCTTGTATTGCAAATGGTACGCCAGTCCCCAAACGCATTCGATTGCCATCGAGCAGCGAAGTCGCCTCTCGAACTGTTGTTCGGTTAAATTCAACTCTTGCGATAACGCAAACGCAAGTTGGCGGTGTTTAACAAGGTCAGTGCGCCAATCATAGAGATAGATCTTTTCCAGATCAAATATTGGATCTCGCCAGCCGGCTTGATCAAAATCAAAACACCACATCTTCCCTGTAGTCTGACGTATTCCTAGATTGGCCGGGTGAACGTCACCGTGGCTAAGACACGGATAGTCAGGCTCTGGAAATTTGCCATCCTCAATAACCCTCTTGAGCCACATAGCCGCTTTTGATACTACCAGAGGAGCACTATTTCCTGTCCTTCTTTTATAATTTTGCTCCAGCCGGGCTCACCCCCGCGTAGGCGGGGAAGACATCCCACCCTCGGAGGCTGTACCTTTACCGCCCGGCTCACCCCCGCGTAGGCGGGGAAGACCTCAAGCGGAAGGACGCAGTGAACTGGGGATCAGGCTCACCCCCGCGTAGGCGGGGAAGACCACGAACACGAACCAATCGTGCGGTAGCTCAACGGCTCACCCCCGCGTAGGCGGGGAAGACGAGGAGTCGGTGGACAGTCCGTCGGCGGCATTGGGCTCACCCCCGCGTAGGCGGGGAAGACGGACACTAGAACCGGGCTCCCCTCGTCGGCTAGGGCTCACCCCCGCGTAGGCGGGGAAGACCCTGTTTACTGACGATCCTTGGCATCCAGCCCGGGCTCACCCCCGCGTAGGCGGGGAAGACGTTCGTCGGGGTCGTCGATGGGCCAGGGGTTGGGGCTCACCCCCGCGTAGGCGGGGAAGACAGGACTGGTGCGGAGAATGTTGGCTTTTCGGGCGGCTCACCCCCGCGTAGGCGGGGAAGACCCGGTATCGACCATCGATGCCCTCGCTGCTGGAGGCTCACCCCCGCGTAGGCGGGGAAGACTCCTTAGTTGAGGGTGATGAATGGGGTTCCGGGGGCTCACCCCCGCGTAGGCGGGGAAGACAGATTCCCGCGTGGTCCCGGTCGCCGCTGTGGAGGCTCACCCCCGCGTAGGCGGGGAAGACGGATTCAAGGCGGCGATGGCCCAGGCTAAGGACGGCTCACCCCCGCGTAGGCGGGGAAGACTCACGCGCTTGCCGTTGACGCGGCTTGCTGTGCGGCTCACCCCCGCGTAGGCGGGGAAGACTGACCAGACGGTAGTCCTTCCCGTCTGGAGTGGGGCTCACCCCCGCGTAGGCGGGGAAGACCACATCCCCGGCTTCCAGGGCCCGGTCAGTGACGGCTCACCCCCGCGTAGGCGGGGAAGACTGTGACTGTACCGGGTACGACTGCGACTAGGGGGGCTCACCCCCGCGTAGGCGGGGAAGACTGCGCACGACGTTGTCGATGGCGGCAGGGCGCAGGCTCACCCCCGCGTAGGCGGGGAAGACGTTCCAGTGTTTTTAAAGATTGAGACCTTGGGGGGCTCACCCCCGCGTAGGCGGGGAAGACTACACCACCCGGGTACAGCCTTCGGGGATCCAGGGCTCACCCCCGCGTAGGCGGGGAAGACAGACGATGCTGTCCATAGGGCTACATGGCGGCCGGCTCACCCCCGCGTAGGCGGGGAAGACTGCCCGGCCTTGCGGATCCGCGTTCTCATGAACGGCTCACCCCCGCGTAGGCGGGGAAGACCTAGGAGGTGGGATGTCAACCCGGTTGTCACTGGGCTCACCCCCGCGTAGGCGGGGGAGACATTAGAAAATCCCCCGCTGTGCGTCCAGGTAGGGGCTCACCCCCGCGTAGGCGGGGAAGACTCAGGGATACGCATGTGATAAAACCCGCCGTTAGGCTCACCCCCGCGTAGGCGGGGAAGACCTGACGTCACCGTCACCGTCACAGTGTCGGCCGGGCTCACCCCCGCGTAGGCGGGGAAGACTCGAGATGTCGATATCTTTCCGGAAGCCATTCCGGCTCACCCCCGCGTAGGCGGGGAAGACACTACACGCAATTTCTTTGTTATTGCGGATGCGGGCTCACCCCCGCGTAGGCGGGGAAGACAACCGGCAGGAAAAATATAAGATTAGCATTAAGCAGGATAGGCTCACCCCCGCGTAGGCGGGGAAGACTTGGTTTTGAGTTGCATATGTAGATGAGGCATGGGCTCACCCCCGCGTAGGCGGGGAAGACACTACTGGGCACAGGTGCAGTGGTACATGGACGGGCTCACCCCCGCGTAGGCGGGGAAGACGTGGGTGAGTGTCGCACCACATTTGCAGGAGGGGGCTCACCCCCGCGTAGGCGGGGAAGACTCGACACCATCACCGCTATGGGGCCGAGCGGCCTGGCTCACCCCCGCGTAGGCGGGGAAGACTCCTCGGGCAGTGTTGCGAGCCCCACACCGTTGGGCTCACCCCCGCGTAGGCGGGGAAGACCCTTGTTCGTGCTCATGTGATTCCCCTCCCTTGGGCTCACCCCCGCGTAGGCGGGGAAGACTTCCTTCCTTTCATCACCCCTAGCACCCCCCTGGGCTCACCCCCGCGTAGGCGGGGAAGACGTTTTCGACGCTGAACGAAAACTTGATGAAGTGGGCTCACCCCCGCGTAGGCGGGGAAGACTTGCGATAGTGGCCCCATGAGCATAGCATGGTGGGCTCACCCCCGCGTAGGCGGGGAAGACACCAGCTGACTACGGCTGATGCAGGAGCCTCGAGCAGATACGAGTATACTCGGTCTAACGCTTCGCTGTTCGACGACGCCGCGCAGCAGAACTCCATCCCGGCCGCAGTGTCGAGGTGTGTGCCTTATTGTTCGGTCTCTGTATGAGCTTCAGTCCATCAAAATCGACGACATCCCAGTCATGACGATGCACTCGAAATCCGAAGTGCTGTTCCCCGCGTATTGTGTACACCAATATTGCGCGCCCGTCTCGGCACATCTCGACGGTACGGTCCCAGAGAGCATCTCTGACGCGAGCCGGAACGTGCCCTACGAAGACCCCTGGGCTGATCTCCAGCAGCCATCGGGTGAGGTGGCCTCGTAGACCTGCTGGACATGCGGTGAGGACGAGCACGATCATGACTGCCCCCAGGACCGTCCTCCGGGCACAGCGCCTTCCCGGTCATCCCACAGCTCGACGATGTCCCAGCCATACCCTTCATCGGGTTCGCCAGGGGCGCCAAGGAGGATGTGGATGTCCTGTACGCACCTGGTCAGCAGCTTCGACTCGTGAAAAACATCACGCATGGCGCGGCGTGTGATACCAGCAAGATCGTCGGTGTCTCCGGTCGCTGCACACTCGAACGCGATTGGTACTGCCAGCGACGTCTTGTAGAGATCGGCCACGTCGTAGACGAAGGACCGATCGTGTCCCGTGTGGACAAAGCCGAGCCCGGCAGACAGCCCTAGCGCTGCGATCACCGAGTGAACAACCCCATAAAGGCACGTCGTGGCGGCTGTAAGTGCCAAGTTTGCTGGGTCCGATGAGGAGAAGTCCTCGACCTTATAGCTGCGTTTGTCCCAGTCGACGCCGAACTTGACCGCCGCGTCCCGATACGCCTGACGGACTCGAGCTCCCTCATGGCCTCGGAGTTCCTGCAGCGTTAGTCCCGTGGCAACATCGTCGGGAAACCTCATCTCGTACATGCGCCGCGCAACCGCCAACCGCTTCTTGCGGTCGGTGACGGCCTCGGCCTGGAGCTGGAGTAGCCGGGTGGTTCGGGCGAGAGGACGCCCGTGGGCATAGTAACGGACGCCTTGTTCGCCGACCCACAGCGTCGTCGCGCCGGACTCGGCCAGGAGCACCATCGCCTGGTGCGTGACGTTCGTCCCCGGGCCAAGCAGCAACGCGCCGATCATCGACGCCGGAACATGCACCGTTCCCTGTTGATTCGATGCCGTAATGGCGTTGGAATCCCGGTTGACGATGCAATGCTCCATGTAGACGAAGCTCAGCCGGTCTTGGACGCGCGCCAGTTCATGAACCTCGGCTGGCCGTGCGCCCGGGATCGGCTGAGTCATCGGTCACTTCGTCATCGGTGCCAGGGTCATCAGCCCGCAGCCGTACCCCTTCGCTGGCCCAATTCCGTGCACAAGTGCTTCTCGGGCGGCGTCGGCGTCCTGGATCTGGATGACGCCGTCGACCTGGGCTACCGCGAGCGTCACCGTGGATCCCTGACGACGGAACCGCAGGACCTCGCGTCGGGTCACCCTGGCTTGGTCCTTGACTGGCACAGCGAAACCGTGGCGCTCTGCGCGGCCGATGAACCAGGCCAACTGTTGCTCTGCGGTGACCTCGGCGACCCGTTTACCTCGCGATCCGGAAGCTGTACGAATGGCGGTGGTGGGATTGACGGTACACCGGAATTGCCACGTTGATCCGGGCTGCAGCCCCCTCAGAAAGGGATCGTAGTCGGCGGACCGGCCGGGAACACCCGTAGACCATCCTGCCTGCTCATTGAGAGTCGTCAGATCTGGTTGTAACGGGCTGACGATCATAAGGCGCGCATCATGCTTAGCTGGCCCCCGATCCAGCCGCCACAGGGTACGTGCGTTCTCGGCAACGGATTGACCAGGGGGAAAGGCGCTGAGCACCGCGGCGTGGAGCCGTTCCGGTGACGCCAGCAGGCGCATGGCGTCGCGCCGGGCCACGTTGATGTCGAACTGGGTGAGAAACATCAAGCTCCTTCCAGACCTGCGAACCAGTCGGGCTCGTCGTTTCCGTTGGGATTGTCGACGACAATCGTTGTCGTCGCGACGTCACGCCAGCCGTATTCGCGTCGCTCCGGGTTGAAGCTCAGCGGGATGTCGCGGACGGTGTCGCCGGGTTGTCCTGGCGCGGCGTCATATGCGATGGGAAGCCGGACAGATCGTCCTAACCGGCGCTGGTGCCATGGCTTGCCATGCCACGGCTCAGCTTCCAAAACCGTCATCAGCTCACCCTCCCGGATACCTAGGGACACCTGCCCTTCTGTGGGGCAGGACCTTCGGCCGAGGTAGAGCGGGAACTGTGGGTCGTTGATCGCTTCGTCTAGCGCCTCGAGCAAGGATGGATCGCCCTCAACAGCTGCGATGAAAACAGCATCAGCGAGGTAGTAGCGGTTCGAGAGGGGCATGGCATTGACGCTGCCGTCTTTTTTAGGGTGAGCCCAATCCATAGCCGTCTGAAAGTCCCGGACAACTGACCCCGGCTGGTCGGTGCGCACGCCAAATCGCAGCGTGAGGAGATCCTCAATACTGTCGGTGCGACGTCGCCCCTGCGCGGCCGCTAAAAGACCGATAACACCAGATTTCGTCGGTTCTCTTCGCGTCGCCCGGGTGGTGAACCGACTGGAGTCTCCCCAGGACTGTAAGGGTCCGGCTAAGCGTAGGAGTAGGACACTCACGACTCGTCCCGCAACAGTGACGCGACCTGCTCACGAACAGACGAGACAAGGTCATCGACGCGCATCTCAGTGCCCATTGATGCTACGGCCTCGGTGCGTGCCCCGATGCGGGTGACAAAGGATGCCACGGGTTCACCGAGGAATGCTTGCTCGCACTCATGCGCATAGTCGGAGAGAGCGCGACACGACGGCTCAACATAGCCCCCATCTGCGGGCTTGACGGCGTTCTCGAATGCCCCGATGAAGCTTGCGGACCGCCCCTTACGGATCTGCACGACGATGGCATCCGGGATCGTATTGTTGGCGAAAGTATTTTGCTTGCCAGTGGGCATAGACATGAGGAACCCACGGACGAAGGCTGAGGCGGCCTGAGCTGTCAGGTCGACATCACCAAGGTTGTTCTCAAGCGTGGACACTGCAACAGTCGCGAACCGGTACAGTGTCTCGGAAGTGAACTCGACGGTGCCGATCATGCCGGCTCCGGCGTCGTCCTCGTCGAGTTTGTAGTCGTCGACTGCGGTGAAGTAGTCAGACTCGATCTCGACAGCGTGCGTGCTCAGCGCGTGAGCAACTTGCACGGCGGAGTCGACGTTGAGATCCTTCGAGTCGGCTACCATGCGCCCGAACAGCGCCACCTCGATCCCGTGGTCAGAATCGGCCGCCTTCTTGGCGTCAGCTGCGCCTATCTTGCCGTCAGTCGTCGCGGCGAGTTCCGCGAGCCGATCGAGCTGCTGGTTCGAGTAGAACACGAGGTACTGCGTGCGCTCGACTCCTTCAGCCCCCGATTCGTCCTTCTTGCGGGGCTTCTCGGCTTTGAGTCCGAGCGCCTTGACGACCGCGAGAGCCCGTTGCTGAGCGTTTTCCGTGGAGAGTTCATATGGGGCCGCCATCAATCGATTCATGAGCAGCTCGACGACCCGCAGGGTCCGCGAACCAGTCTGGTCCGCAGGCAGGAACTCTTTGAAGGAGGTCCGCACGGCTTTCTTCCACGCCTGGGAACTCACTCGCGCTCGCCGCACACCGCCGTATAAGGCCGATTTCGGCGAGCCGGTGTCGTCGCGGTTGACGTTAGACGGCGGGACGCTCTGGATGACGTGGATGTCGACGTAGTACGAGCTCATTGGGCTTCTCCTTGCTTTGTCGTAGTGGAGGGATTCTGATCGTCGGATGGAATGCGGTGAAGCTGGCGTCCCCAGTCCAAGAGGACCCTGCTAGCTGCCGAAGTCTGGATGCGCCACAGATCGGCAGCCAACCGTCCGTGGTCGAGGGGTACGCCCTCAGATCGCATGAGGGTAATGAGGCCGCGAAGGTTCTCGATGCGAATGCCCCATTGCTGGGCGCGACACAGGTGTTGGAACCGTGAGATCGTGCCAGGGTCCCACTCTGGGCCCCCGGAACGACGGGCAGATAGGGTGCGGACGGCCTGACCTAAGCCGATGCCCGGCACGTGCATGGGCTCAGATCGGGATTGTTGATGGATGGCATACAGGACGACTGCGGCATGGACCGCTCGTTCAGCGGCGGTCGCCGGAGCAGCGCCGCGACCCAACAGATCGTCAGGGAGATGTCTTAAGGTGACCTCCCACACCTCGGGGTCGGCTCCTGGCGTCGCGGCGTCGGCATGGCGCAGCGCCGCCATGGTGCGTACTGACCATGCATCACGGGGAGCCGCTAAGTACCCCCGTTGTAGATGATTGACGACGTCCAGCGTCGCCTTGGTGACGTCGTTCCAAGGTTCTGGCATCACTGCTCCTTCCGGGATGTCTTGGTCTCACGTTGCGGGTCTTCTGGCAGCGGGGCCGAGGTGCGTAAGCGAGCCGCGAAGCGCTGCCAGGCGCGGGCGAGATCCATGAGGTCTTCTCGTTCGGTGTTGGGAACCGGAACCATGCGACCCGTAAGGGCTGCAGGGCCGGCATCCCGGCATAGCTGCTCACCGACTGTGTGCATTACCTGTCGCGCCCGTCGCCGCCATGACAGCGTTGCGGCGCCGATATCGGTAGCTGTCGACAAGAGGCTGAACCACTCGCGATAGGCGGGGTCGAGCGCTGCGTAGCCCATCTCCGAGGCGCGTGGTCGTATGCCTTCCGATTCACTTCCGGTGGCTGCTGCTAGGTCGGTGGCGAGGTTCTGGAGCGCGAAGACCAGGGAGTCCGCCGTTCGTGCGGAGTCGACGGCCAGTCGACCGAGCTGTTCATCGGTGATGACGGCTACCGAGGCGGGCATGGCGTCGTCGATCGTTGTCGTTACCATCGAACTCTGCGATCCATACTCCATACCGATCGTTCGAATTCGAGTCACGTGATCGCCAGGTAAGGCTCCATCGCTGGAAAGGGTTGCGAGTTGCTCGAAAATCTCAGGTCGTAACCATAGGTCGTCCGGTTCCCCCGCTTTTCTCCGGCGGCGGTCGTCTGGGGCTGGTTCACGTACCAGCAGCGGCTCAAGCCCCCGCCACATGGCCTTCGTGGAATCGTGGCTTCGAGGCATGTACACGGTTTCACCCGCCGCCTTCGTCTGGGGGGCACTGAAGCGCCAGGCGGTCATTGAGTCGTTGTGGAGGAGGTATTTCCATTCGACCTTGTCGCCATTGCACAGCAAGACATCGACGACCCGATTACCATCGGTGATGAGGCGCGCTCGCCGGCTTTGCCAGGTGAATAGGTCAGCACATCCGGTAGGCACTGGGTGCTCCCGATCGGGCGCGGCAACTTGCGGAGGACGCTCCCAGACGGGCAAGTCATCTTGAGGGTCGTTTTCGAGGAAAAGGTTGAGCAATAAGGTCTCGGCTAACGACGCGCCCTCGACGATGACGATTCCCATCGGACCGCTAATGCCGGTGCCAATCGGGTAGCCCCTGCCTCCCTTGACTCGGGGATCTCCGATAGCGCCTGACTTGATGCCAGAGACGTCGAAGGCGTGAGCATGGATGAGCCAGCGCGCTGCTTCAGCGAAATCCAGCGAAGAGGTACCGGCCCCATCCCGCGTCGTGAAGAATCTGTCGTTTGCAGGCACCTCGCTGATGATCTTCGTGAGACCGGAATATCCGCCTTTGGCGGTGCGGAGATCAGCGACCTGCATGAACGGGGTTTTGTTGTCGACGAGGTTGAACTTATCATGCCAGCGGTCCAGATAAGTGTCGATCTCGTCGAGCGGTAACCCAGACTGCCACCACTCGCCCCAGTCGTCGACCTTCTCGTCGTCACTGCGGAATCGAGCCGTCGCTCGAATGGCAATAGCTAGGAGGAGACGCAGGATCGCAGCTTCCTGGGTGGGAATCTCGCCGGCGAGCCCGCGGAACTCGGTCCCTCGGTGAAAGGCGTCTCGGATCGAGACCTCGGTGACGTCGTTGTCCGGCGTTCTTACGGATATCCATGGCTCATCCACAAGGTTGAATGCGCTCGTCATGCCGGTACTCCATTCTGGGGACGGGGTTCGACCGTGAGTCCCCGATGAGGATCGTAGTGGATCGGACGGTCAAGAAGGGTCGTATTGCCATCGGAGTCAAGGACAAGGACGAGTTGTCCACGCAGCCATGGTGACGACTGCCATGAACTCAGATCGATTGGTGCGTTCTCGAGTTCGGCAATTGTCTGGTCGATGTCCCACGGACTCGACAGCGACCGGGGCAGAGTGACTGTGCACGATGCGACTGCCCGAGCGAGGTCGCCGTCAGGGGCGCCGAAGAGCGGCAGCTCGGCCCCTGAGAACTCTCCGATTCCGTCTAGGAGGTGATATCCGCCGGACTCGGTCTGTTGCACAACAATGACCTCGATGGAGTCTTCGGAGTCGCGTACCGAGGCGTGACCGCGCGCATTCTCCGGATCGACGGTCTTCATGTCGGTGAGCCCCTTCATGAGGCTTGAGGCAGCGAAGGGGCCGGAAAGGCGGTATGTCATCGCCCGAGAAATGGCCGCCTTGTGCAGCGATCGAGACTCGAGGATCGCTTCCTCGCCGCGGCTGCGCCATGGACCAGGCCAGGTGAAGCTCTCGTCGTAGGCGGTACGAACCAGTCGAGGAATGTCGTGAGGCAAGGTGACATTGCCGTCGTCGAGGGCCTGGAGAACAGCCGCGGTGCGGAGCAGAGCGCTGGGCTCATAAACCAGGTCGATGCCCTGACCGAACTGAGGGCCATTCTCCTGCCAGGCGTCGACCCCGGTAACCAGACAGGTGGCCTCGCGCATGGGTAGCGGGCGTTGCCGGTCGTGCCGGTGAAGGCGACCGATACGCTGGAGTAGCAGGTCCATCGGTGCGATGTCACTGATGAGCAGGTCAAAGTCGACGTCGAGCGACTGTTCTAGTACCTGCGTCCCGACGACCACTATTCGGTCGGGACGGTCCTCCTCGGAGCGTCCGAGACGCCGGACCAAATCGGCTTCGCGTCGTGCCCGTTGCGGGGCCAAGAAGCGGGAATGGACGAGCACGACCTCACAGTTGAGGTGGCTGTTGAGGATATCGAAGGTCTCCTGGGCCCGAGCGACGGTGTCGCGAATGATGCCGACGCACCCGCCGTCGGACATCCGGTCCTTGATGAGCTCGATGAGCTCATCAAGGGAGTCGCCCATGAACTGGAGCGCAACCTGGCGTGCCGTGGCCGACGCTGAGGTGCCTCGCTGAGCGACACCGTCGGACACCGAGGTCATGAGCGGGTACTTGTCGGTTGTTGTTAGGGCTACGTTTGCATCTCTTCCGTGTCGGCCCTTGGCATACGCCAGCGCAAGTTCATGGCGTTGAGCTGGCGGCAGCGTCGCGGACATGAGGATGACGGGGGTGCGGTAAACGCCGAGCCATTCGAGGACGACCTTGAGGTACTCGCGCATGTAGACGTCAGCTGCGTGAACCTCATCGATGATGACGACCTTGCCTGCCAAACCGAGGTGGCGCAGCACGACGTGTTTGGATTTGAGGCCAGTGAACAATGCTTGGTCGATAGTTCCGACGACATGGTCGGCGAGGATCGCGCGCTTACGGCCGAGGAACCACTCATGCACGATCGCCGAAGCCTCACGCTGTGTGTCGACGTCGTCGTCGTAGACCGCCATGGAGTCGCTCCAGGGCATGAGCTGCTGGTACTGCTCGTTGAGCGCTGCCTTCGAGTGGGCCAAAGTGATGCTGGATTGGTCCTCAGCTGGTACGGCGTCCAGCCATTCCCGGACGCGACCAAACATGGGATTGGATGTGGCCATCGTCGGCAGACCGAAGAAGATGCCGCCGAGCCCGAATTTGTCGGCGAGTACATGGGCGCCCATGAGAGCCGCTTCAGTCTTGCCCTGCCCCATGGGGGCTTCGATGATGAGCAGGCCGGGCTCCACCATCGAGGATGCGGCTTCGACTGCTGCACGCTGCATGGCGTTGGGTTCTCCGTGGACGAGGGAAGGGAAGCTGGTGTGGAACAGCTCGTTCACGGAGTTGGGGCAGGGGTAGGGCTGCCAGGGGCGAGGGAGCTGCAGCCTGGTGATGGCTCGTCGGACTCGATCCGGTGTCGGTGTCGTGAGATCGTAGGGAAACAGTGATTCCGAACTGGCGATCCAGTCAGCGACTATGACGAGCGCCTCGGAGATCACCTGCGTCTGGATGGGGATCGGGGTGCTCATCCAGCTGGGTAAGAATTTCTCGGCACCGGTATGCGCGGCTACAGTGTCGAGGATCTCGTCGCGGGTGGTCTTCCAGAGGAGGTCCTCGCGACCCAGGGACAGCTTGAATTTCTCCATGTCCGCGGCCGTGGGATTTGACCCGTGGTGTCCTCCTACGATGGAGGCGATGTTGCGAGCGTGACGATGTGCCTTGGGTGCATCAGGGTAGCGATTCACCAACCAGCTAGTAACGTGGGCCTGTCCCAGGGCGCCGTGGGGGATGGAAGCGTCCGGCTTCTCAATGACAAACCCCTGCCGTTCCATCTGATCGCACAGGTAGCTCGTTGATGTTCCGTTGGTGCGGGGGAACCGCGCTTTGTGTGCGAAGTCGGCGCTGACCTTTCCGACGTCATGGATCCCCGCTAGAAAGCATTCGAACGTTTGGGCGGCGCGTTCTCCGCCAAGGCTGTCGGCTAGGAGTGATCGGATGGATCGCGGTTGGAGGCTCCATATCTCGGCCATGACACCGGCGGCGTCCTCGAGGTGTTGGACGACCGGGAGCCAGTCTCCTGCCTCGTTTGTCTTGCCCCAGCAGGACTGTGCCGGTGGGGACCAGGTGTTGAGCATTGTCGCTTCCTTGCGGTTGATGTTGACAAGAACCTTAACATAAGAATGTGAATCAACTAAACAAGTTGGAAAATAACTGCAGGACGCCCACAGTTGATCACCGACCCCCGCAACGGCGGGGAGGATCGGGCCAGAAGCACGTCCTGCCCTACGCCCGCGCACCCCCGCAACGGCGGGGAAGGACATCCGAGATGCGGACGACACGCAACTCAACAATGGCTCACCTCTGCATGGGCAGAGCACATCTCACGCTACCGGGGCCACAAACGCGGGAAAAGTCAGCCCATCTCCACTTTCTGTCGCACGACCTCGAGGAGTTCACCAGAAGCCACCAAGCGATGGGCCTCGTCGATTTCGGGGGAGAGGAAGCGGTCCGGTCCGGGGCCAGGGATCGTCTGACGCATCCGAGCAATGACGTCGGCTACCGGCTTCGACGGCTCCACACTCCGCATCTGGATAGCCTTGGCGGCGGTCAGGATCTCGATGCCAATGACGGCTCCCAGACCGTCAATCCCGCGGCGCAGCTTGCGGGCGGCCGACCATCCCATCGAGACGTGGTCTTCCTGCATGGCCGATGTCGGGATGGAGTCCACCGACGCCGGGACGGCCAGTCGCTTCATCTCCGAGACGATGCCGGCCTGGGTGTATTGAGCAATCATGTGACCGGAGTCGACGCCGGGGTCGTCGGCGAGGAAGGGATGAAGGTCGCGGTTGCGTGCCGGATCGAGCATGCGGTCAGTGCGGCGCTCGCTCATCGACGCGAGGTCGGCTGCGGCAATCGCCAGGAAATCGAGCACATATGCCACCGGTGCACCGTGGAAGTTGCCATTGGACTCCACGCGCATGTCGTCGGTGATGACCGGGTTGTCGACGGCCGAAGCCAACTCGACTTTCGCTACCTGAAGGGCGTGGGCCATGGTGTCGCGCACGGCTCCGTGAACCTGCGGGGCGCACCGCAGCGAGTAGGCATCCTGGACGCGCTTGACGGCGCCCTCCCGACCGGCCTGGATGAGGTCGGACCCCTCCAACAGGGCGAGGATGTTGGCAGCTGAAACCCCCTGTCCGGGGTGGGGACGCAAGGCCTGCAGATCGGGGGCGAAAACTCGGTCGATGCCGCAGAGAGCCTGGACGGTCATGGCGGTGGCCAGGTCAGCCGTCGGGACGAGGACGTCGAGGTCGGCGAGGGCCATGATCAGCTGGCCGAGCATACCGTCGGTCCCGTTGATGAGGGCCAGCCCCTCCTTTTCGCGCAAGGAAATGGGCTTCAGCCCGACCTGGGCAAGACCAGTGGCGGCGTCGACCTCACCACCGTCGGGGGTCAGGACAGTCCCTTCCCCGGTGAGGACGAGGGCACAGTGGGCCAGCGGGGCGAGGTCGCCCGAACACCCAAGGGACCCGTATTCCCCGACGATCGGCACCAGCCCAGAGTTGAGCAGGTCAGCGTAGGCAGTGACGACCTCCGGGCGCACGCCGGTGTGGCCAGATGCCATGGTCTTGAGACGCAGAGTCATCATGGCGCGGATGACTTCGGTCTCCACCCGTGGCCCGGTCGAGGCGGCGTGGGAACGGATGAGGGAGTGCTGCAGGGCCACGCGATGGTCACGGGGCACTCGGGTAGAGGCTAGCGCGCCGAAGCCCGTGGAGATCCCGTAATGAGGGGCAGGGTCGTCGGCCAGACTCTCAACGAGGTCGGAGGCTCGCTTCACCCGCTCCATCGCGTCGTCTCCGACCGTCACCTGGGCTCCTGATCGGGCGACGGCGATGATGTCGTGGGGAGTGAGCGGGGCACCGACGTCAATGGTGGCTGGATTCATGGTCGTCCTTCCTTGTCGTGAGTGCCACGGTGTCGTGGCGATCGCGTGTATTCGGGTATGTCTTCTGGGCAGTCGCCATGGCTGACCTCGTGTTGAGCACGAATGGGGTCAGGGGCGACGGTGGTCGTGCCGGTCAACCGTCGAGTCTCAGCCGTGGTTGGGTCAACGTGAGCAGTCGTCCGCTCCGGCAGACCTTGTCGATGAGAGGGACTCCGGGGCGGTACATGAGGTGCAGCCACGACGGGGCCGCCAAACCCACCAGATCCGCACGGGCTCCCGGCTTGATGACGCCGACGTCGTCACGGTGAAGGGCGGCTGCGCCTCCCGCCGTCGCCGACCAGAGGGCCTGCTCCGGCGTCATGCCCATCTCCCGCACCGCGATGGCAAGGCAGAACGGCATGGACGAGGTGAAGGCGGTGCCCGGATTGCAGTCGGTGGCCAGCGCCACCGTCACTCCGGCGTCGAGGAGTCGTCTGGCGTCGGGGTAGGGCTGTTTGGTGCTGAACTCGGCGGCCGGAAGCAGAGTAGCCACAGTGTCGGTGGCCTTCATGGCGTCGATGTCCTCATCGCTCAAAAACGTGCAGTGGTCTACTGAAGCCAGACCCAGCTCGCAGGCCTGCGGAATGACCTCGGAGGGCCCCAACTGAGCGGCATGGAGACGAAGCCCCAACCCGGCATCCTTGCCTGCGCGCAGGATCTCCATGGTTTGGTCGGGGTCGAAGGCGCCGGTCTCGCAGAAGGCGTCCATCCAGCGCACATAGGGACGTACGGCTTGCAGCATCTCCCCGCACACCAGACGGACGTACTCGTCCGGCTCGTACTCGGGCCCGACGACGTGGGCGCCCAGGAAGGTCACCTCGTCGGTGTGAGAACTGGCCACTCGCGCCAGCTTGACCTCCGTCTCAATGTCGAGCCCGTACCCCGTCTTGGCCTCAACAGTCGTCGTTCCACCGAGCGCCATTTCGTCGAGGATCCCGGTCATGACGGCATCGAGCAGCCCGACGGACGCCTCCCGGGTGCGTCGAACGGTGCGCAGGATTCCGCCGGCCTCGTACTTCTGACCGTTCATCCGTGCGTCGAACTCGTCACTACGATCCCCTGCGAAGACCGGATGGCTGTGGGAATCGACGAAGCCGGGGATGATGCAGGCTCCCGTCATGTCGGCCTGGTAATCGGCTGCGGGAGCCTCGGCACAGCGCCCCACCCAGACGATTCGATCTCCGTCGATGACGACGGCTGCGTCACGGATCTGTCCGAGGCCATCACCGCCGACGGATGGATCGTTGGTGACCAGCAGACCGATGTTGTTGATGACGACGCTCACGAGTCACGACCTCTCAGCTCGTTCAGTACATGGCGCAGATCCTCGGCGGTGGCGTCGTCGCGTCGGATCCACTCGCCCGCGATGATGGTGGCGGTGACGTCCTCGGCGGTTGCCGCCAGCGGCCAGCGTGTCGGGTCCACCCCGGCCAAGCGAGCCGACGACGGATCGACGACGACGACGTCAGCAGGATCACCCACGCTCAGCCCGGCGAGGTCGGAAGCGGGTGTGGAAACTTGGTGCGGGCGTGGTCCCGCTGCCGGGCGCAGGCTCGCCACCCCGTTTCGGGAACCGATCTTCCACAGGGAGTTGCAGCCGATGACTCCTCGGGTCCCGGTGGCCAGCCGAGTGGTGGACTCGAGCATGCGCAACTCGGCGAAGGGGTCGGTGACGACGTCCTCGTCGGTGCCGATCGTCAGGCGCGCCTCGGCGTCGAGCAGGTCCTTGACCCGCGCGATGCCGTCCCCCAGATCGGCCTCGGTGGTCGGGCACAGCGAGACGATGGTGTCCGTGCGAGCAATCATGGCGATGTCGTCGTCGCTCAGGTGCGTGGCATGGACGACGGTGGTGCGATCGGAGAGCACTCCAGCACGTTCCAGGACGGCGGTGGGCGTCAGTCCGTGGGCGGCCAGACACTCCTCGTTCTCACGGGGCTGCTCGGAGACATGGACATGGATCGGGGTGCGGTCCGGCAAGCCCGAGATAGCTGTGGCCATCTCGTCAGGACTGACGGCTCGCACCGAGTGCAGGGCCGCTCCCGGCGTCACCAAGGGGGAATCCGGCAGGGCATCAGTGAGAGCGTGCCAGCGCTCCAACCATCCCTTGACACTGCCGTCACCAAACCTCGTCTGGTCCTCGCCGAGTGGAGCTCCCGGTCCGGCGTGCAGGTAGCAGGTGTCGAGCAGGGTTATCCGGATACCCGCGTCGACGGCAGCGTTGACAACGGCCAACTCCATGTCGTGGTGCGGGTAGGGGGTGCCGTCGGGCCGGTGGTGGACATAGTGGAACTCGCCCACGCTGGTGTACCCGGCAGCCACCATCTCGGCGAAGGCCGCTCGTGCCAGGCGGTGGTAGGAGTCCGGGTCGAGGCGGTTGGCCAGCCGGTACATTTCGGTCCGCCAGGACCAGAAGTCCTCACCCTCCCCGGCTCCTCGCAGTCCGCGGTGGAAGACGTGGGAGTGCGTGTTGGCGAATCCGGGAACAGCGACGCCGCTGAAGCTGTGGCGATCGTGCTGGGCGTCAACCGTGACTTCGGTGATGACGCCAGCATCACTCGAAACGCGCACATTGTGCGCAACCCGTCCCTCGACGAGGGCCTTCGGGAAGAACCACTCACTCACTTGACCAGCTCCTCCAACACGGCCCGCAGAGCCTCCGCTCCCGCCTCGCAGTCCTCGTCGCTGGCTGATTCGGCCGGGCAGTGGGACGCTCCGGTGGGATTGCGGACGAAGAGCATCCCGGTGGGCAGCGTCGCGGCCAAGGTGGCAGCGTCGTGACCCGCTCCCGTCGACAGCTGCGGGGTCTCCTCACCGAGGACCTGCAGCATCCGATGACGCAGGTCCTCGTCGAAGGCGGTGCGGTCGGTCCATGACTCACGGGTCCAGACGACCTGGCACCCCTGCTTGTCAGCAGCCGCTGCTGAGGTCTTCTGGATCTCCTCGACGACCTTGGTGACGGTGTCGGGGTCCTCGGCTCGGCAATCCAGCCACATCGTCGTGGCCGAGGCGATGACATTCGTCCCGCCTGGCTCGACGTTGATCCGCCCAACCGTCGTCACACAGCCCTCCCGCTCAGCGGCCTCGCGGGACGCCAGGATGGTTTCGGCCACTGGGATGACGGGGTCGTGGCGATCGGGGATGAGGGTGGTCCCGGCATGGTTCCCCTGCCCGGTGAACTCGGCACGCCAGCGGCCGTGCGGCCGCACCGCTGTGGCAATCGCGACCGGGTGGTCGTCGAGGTCGGCCAGCCCGCGCCCTTGCTCGACGTGCAACTCGATGAAGCAGGAGGCATCGAGCAGGACATCGTCAGGCTCGATGAGATCAGGGTCCAGGCCGGCCTCCCGCCAGGCGTCCGGCAGACTCTGTCCGTCCCGGGCGACGAGCCTGCGGGCGTCGTCCTTGCTGAGCTTGCCCGAGGCCAAGCGTGACCCCAGACAGGGCATGCCGAATCGTGCGCCCTCCTCATCAGCCATGGCGACGACGGCAAAGGGTTTCGACGGCTCGACCCCGGCTTCCTTCATCTTCGCCACGGCCACGAGGGAGGAGACGACGCCGAGCGGCCCGTCGTAGGCACCGCCGCCAGGGACTGAGTCCAGGTGGGACCCCGTCAGGACGGCCTCCGGGCCCGGCATTCCCCACCACGCCCAGATGTTGGCATTCATGTCCGTGACGATCGTCAGAGCCAACTCGGTGGCCTTCGTGACGAACCATTCCCGCAAGGCCACCTCGTCAGGGCGGAAGCAGAACCGCGAGTAGGAGCCGTCCTCGTTGCGTCCGATCCCGGCAATCTCGTCGAGCAGGGCTGCCGCTGTCCAGGTCGTCATCACTTCACCAATCCGTCGATGAGGGCGTCATCGACCAGGTAGGGCAGGGTGATCTGGGCGTCGTCGTGTTCCTGGTTGAACTCGGTGGCCGTCTCGATGGAGTGGTCGTTGCGGGCCCAGCCGCGTCGGGCCACACCGCACATGACGTCCCACAGCAAGGAGCTGCGGATGACGGCGTCGACCCGCTCGGAACCATCCAGGACCAGCCCGAACCCGCCGTTGATGGCATTGCCGATGCCGGTTCCTCCGCCGTTGTGCAAGGTCACCAGGCTCATGCCGCGAGCGGCATTGCCAGCGAAGCACTGGGTGGCCATGTCCGCCATGACGTTGGACCCGTCCTTGACGTTCGCGGTCTCGCGGAAGGGGGAGTCGGTGCCCGAGACGTCATGGTGATCCCGCCCGAGCATGACCGGTCCGATCTCGCCGTTGCGCACCATCTCGTTGAACCGCAACGCGATGTCCCTACGGCCCTTGGCGTCCTGGTAGAGGATGCGCGCCTGGGTGCCGACGACGAGGTCGTTGGCCTCGGCGTCCCGAATCCAGATGTAGTTGTCGCGATCCTGGCCGCGGCGATTCGGGTCGATGCAGTCCATGGCGGCATGGTCGGTGGCGATGAGGTCCTCGTGCTTGCCCGAAAGACAGACCCAGCGGAAGGGGCCGTAACCGTAGTCGAAGAGCTCGGGTCCCATGATGTCCTCGACGTAGGAGGGCCAGATGAACCCATTTCGGGAGTCCCCGTCCTTGGCGATCTCGGTCACCCCGGACTCGAAGACGGTCGCCATGAAGGCATTGCCGTAGTCGAAGAAGTAGGTGCCACGCTCGGTGAGGGTGCGGATGAGTTCGAAATGCTTGCGCAGGGTCTTGTCGACGCGGCGGGCGTACTCGTCACGGTCACGGGCCAGCAGCTCGGTGCGCTCCTCGAAGGTCAGGCCCTGCGGGCAGTAGCCGCCGTCATAGGCTGCATGGCAGGAGGTCTGGTCGGACAGCAGCGGGATGTCGATGTCGTTGTCAACGGCGTACTGCAGCAGATCGACGATGTTGCCGTGGTAGGCGATCGAGATCGGGGTGCGCTCGTCGATGTGCTCCTTGGCCAGGGCGAACACCTCGTCGAGATCCTCGGAGACGTGACCCACCCAGCCCTGGTCGAGACGGGTCTGGATGCGCGACATGTCGACCTCGGCGATGATTCCGACGGCGTGGGCGATCTCGGCAGCCTTGGGTTGGGCCCCGGACATTCCGCCCAGTCCCGACGACACGAAGAGCACTCCTGAGAGGTCACCGTCAGCGGGGATCCCGAGACGGATGCGCCCGGCGTTGAGGATGGTGTTGAAGGTGCCGTGGACGATGCCCTGCGGGCCGATGTACATCCAGCCGCCGGCAGTCATCTGGCCGTAGTTGGCGACTCCCATCTCCTCACAGATCTCCCAGTCCCTCTGGTTGTCGAAGTGGCCGACCATGAGGGAATTGGTGATGATGACGCGGGGGGACTCCGGGCGGGAGGGAAACAGCCCCAGCGGGTGGCCGCTCATGACGACCAAGGTGGTGTCCTCGGTGAGCTGGGCGAGGTATTTCTTGATGAGTCGGTACTGCAGCCAGTTCTGGCAGACGCTGCCGGTTTCGCCATAGGTGACGAGCTCGTAGGGGTAGAGGGCGACGTCGAAGTCGAGGTTGTTGTCGATCTGCACCTGGAAGGCCTTGCCCTCGGTGCAGCGGCCCTCATACTCGTCGATCGGACGGCCCTTGAGATGACCAGCCGGACGCCAGCGGTAGGCGTAGATGCGGCCGAAGGTGCGAAGTTCCTCGAGGAACTCTGGTGCGGCCTTCTCGTGCAGTTCCGGGGGAAGATAACGCAGGGCATTGCGCAGCGCGATCTTGGTCTGATCAGGGGTGAGGTGGAATCCACGTGAGGGTGCTCGTCGTATGCCGGGCCGGAAGACCGGGTCGGGTGGGAACTCGGCGTCGAGCTTGATCGTCATGGCTGCGGCAGTGCTGTTGTTGTCGTACATCGGTGGTGCCCCCAGATGCATATTCATGTGGGTGTAGTGTCGTCGTGACGAAACGGCACCGGGAGGGGCCACGCGCGATTGCCAGGGCTGGGGCGAATCGCACGTCGGTTTGATCGCCGTGGGTCGTCTCGCCAGTGAGACGTATCGACAGTATCACCATGGGTGGTGCGCAGGGTGAGACGTCGTCAGTTGATCAGGACGACATCATCGGCACGGTTCCTCGTCGTGCGGATGAGCGCAGCATTGCGTTCGTCGGGGCCATTGGCCCACGTCAGGGCATATTCCGGGGGTTTTCCTGCGGCGACGTGTCGTCGGACGAGTCGTTCCATCCGTAGTTGAGGATCGACGTCGACGTACCAGGTCTCGGTGAACAGCGGTGCCAGCAGGGACCACGGCTCCTCGTCGAGGAGGAGATAATTTCCCTCGACGATGACGAGCGGCACCTCGCGTGGTACCGGGATGGCACCCGCGATGGGTTCGCCGAAGCCGTGTTGGTACATCGGGGCATAGACCACCGGCTCGTCGGCAGCGGCCAGGCGACCCACCAAGGACAGGAATCCCCACCCGTCGAAGGTGTCGGGAGCTCCCTTGTGGTCGGCACGGCCGAGCCGTTCGATCTCGGCCTGAGCGAGGTGGAACCCGTCCATGGGGACGACGGCGCATGTCTCGCCCAATTCCTCGCTCAGAAGGTGGGACAGGGTCGTCTTGCCAGCTCCTGGTTCGCCACAGAGTCCGAGCATGCAACGACGCCCGGACCCTGCGAGGGCCCGGGCGCGCGCGATTGCTTGATCCGGGGTCACGTCAGATGGCGCCGTCGAATGACGCCCTCAGATGATGTTGACGAGGTCGCAGACGAAGACCAGCGTCTCACCGCCAGCGATCACGCCGGGAATACCCTGCGGACCGTAGGCGAGGTGGTGGGGGATGACGAGCTTGCGTCGTCCACCAACCTTCATGCCCTGAACGCCTTCATCCCATCCGGGGATCACCTGGCCGAGTCCCAGCTGGAAGGTCAGCGGTTCTCCGCGGTTCCACGAGGAATCGAACTCGCGACCATTGCTCAGGGCCACTCCGACGTAATGCACCTCGACGAGGTTTCCGGCGGAGGCCTCGGGGCCGTCGCCGACCGTGATGTCCTCAATGACGAGGTCTTCGGGGGCGGAATCGGGCAGGGTCACTTCGGGCTTGCTCATGACGACAACCCTACGGGATCAAGGCTTCTCGGGTGATCAACTGACCTGAGCGGCCACATTGGACCGCTCAGGGTGCGAGGATTCAGTCCTCGGCGTCAATCAGCCCAGAGTGGTAGGCCTTGACCAGATTTCGGGGGACCCGCAGGACCTTGCCCTCAACGCGGATCTCAACCAACTGTGTTGGCGTGGTCTTCCACTGGGCTCGCCTATGACGCGTGGTCGAACGGGACTTCTTACGCTTCGGTACTGCCATGGTCTCACCAGCTTGACTTCGTGATTCCGGGGAGTTCGCCGCGGTGGGCCATCTCACGGAAACGGATACGGGACACACCGGCCTTGCCGACATAGCCACGGGGGCGTCCGTCGACTTGGTCACGGTTACGCAGCCGCACGGGGGATGAATCGCGCGGCAGGGTAGACAGTTTACGCGATGCTTCCATGCGTTCGTCCAATGAGGCGGTCGGAGACTTGATGATGGCCTTGAGTTCGGCGCGTCGTTCCGCGTACTGGGCGACCAACTTCTCGCGCTTCTTCTGGGCGACGATCTTGGATTTCTTGGCCATCAGCGGGTCTCCTTGAACTCGACGTGGCGACGCACGATGGGGTCGAACTTCTTGAGGACGAGACGGTCCGGGGTGTTGCGTCGGTTCTTGCGGGTGACGTAGGTGTAGCCGGTTCCGGCTGTCGACCGCAGCTTGATGATGGGGCGTAGTTGTGTGGACTTCTTGGCCATCAGATCTTCTCTCCTCGAGCGAGCATTTCGGCGATGACGACGTCGACGCCACGGCGATCAATCTCTTTCATCGCCTTCGGGGTCAGGGTCAGGGTGACTTTTCTGCCCAACGACGGCACCCAGTAGCGCTTCTTCTGGATGTTGGGATTCCAGCGGCGCTTCGTGTGGCGTTGGGAGTGCGAGACGTTGTTACCGAATCCTGGCTTGGTGCCGCGGACCTGGCAGCGTCGTGACATGGGTATCTCCTGTGATGGTTTGCACGTGAGAATCATTATCATATACTGATCCTGACGAGATGTGAACTCGTCGTTTGGACAGGCACGCGCCAAGGCCGGAAGGAAACCGATGAAACAAGGCATCCACCCCGACTACCACCCCGTGGTCTTCAGGGACATCTCGGCGAACATGACCTTTTTGACGAGGTCCACCGCCACCAGTTCCAAGGAGATTGAGTGGGAGGACGGGAACACCTACCCGGTCATCGACGTCGACATCACGTCGGCCAGTCATCCCTTCTACACAGGCAAGGCCAAGATCGTCGACACCGCTGGGCGCGTCGAGAAGTTCAATCGCCGCTACGGCAAGAAGTGAGACCGCGGGGTCGCGCACAATGCGTATCCCGGAATGAACGACGAACAACGAGTTGGAACTGGGGGGTGATTCATTGACTCGCTGACGACGCAGGTCGACCTGGACCCGATCGGCAGTGAAGAGTGTGCCGTTGCTGATCGATGTGCCGACTGATCCCTGGCATCCGTCCGGTCCCTGAACGCGGCACCCGTCACCCTGGTGATCTTCGGGGTGGCGGGTGCCGCGCGTTGTCAGCAGGTTGGTGGATCAGGCTGCCAGGATCCAGGATCAGTCGAACTTGCGGAAGACGGGGATGTCTGAGGAGGACACCTCGTCGCAGTACTCCCAGCCTTCATGGAAGTCAGTGAGTGCCTTGACCGTGCGCACACGGTTACGGATCATCCATCCGGCCATGAGGCCGCGGGCCGTCTTGGCGGTGAAGGAGATAACCTTCCAACGTCCTTGACGGTCCCGGGACTCGAAGCGCGGGGAGATGATCTTCGCGTCGATCCCCGCGACGGCCTGGAAATACTCGGCCGAGGCCAGATTGACGATGACCTTCGGGCCGGGGGACTCCTGGAGGTCGGCGGAGACGAGATCACGGAGCTGGTCTCCCCACCAACTCACCAAGGTGTTGCCGCGGTGGGTACGCAGGGCGGTGCCCATCTCGAGGCGGTAGGGCTGGATGCGGTCGAGGGGACGGAGGACGCCATAGAGACCGGACAGGATGCGTAGTGACTTCTGGGCCTCGGTCCAGTCGCGGGTGTCGAAGGACTGCGGGTCCATGCCTCGGTAGACGGCCCCGTCGAAGGTGACGCCGGCGGGACGCGCGGTCTCGGGGGTGCCCGGCTGGAAGTCGCGGTAGCGCTCGACGTTGAGGGTGGCGATTTCTTCGGAGACCCCCATGAGTTTGCGCAGGTCAGCAACCGATTTGCCGGACATGATCTCGGCGAGCTTGGCGGTCTCGTCGAGCAGGCGAGGCTCGGTGGGCTGGTTCCTTGGGGTGGGGCTCTCGAGGTCCAGCGACTTGGCGGGGGAGATGAGGGTCAGCACCCGGACAGCCTAGCCGGGCGGCGATATCCGGAGGCGTCGACGAACTCTGTCAAGGAATTGGCGTCGGCGGTGCCGTTGGGTTTCGGGGGCCAGGGCGTGGCAGATCTCGGTGGATTTTTTGGGGGGATTCTCGGCGTTCCGAGGCGTCTCGGGGTGTCGCGGGGCGTCGTGGGGTGAGCCGGCGCTGCTAGTTGCGCCACCTCTGCCCAGCTGCGCCATCCCTGAGCACCTGCGCCCCAAAGCCGCCGTCCAGCTGCGCCATGTACGTGCAGTTGCGCCAGAAAATGGCGCCGTCATCGTCGTTCCCCCGGCCTCTGAAGGCCAGTTGCGCCTGTTTTGTGCAGTTGCGCCGTGTATGCGCGGCGCAACTGCACACTTATGGCGCAGGTAGACGACGTAGGGGTGGCGCGGGGGACGGAGGGCAACTCGCAGACGGCCGGCGGCATGGATGCCACGGCGGGCTGAGGCGCAGGCGGCATATGCGGGCGCAGCTGGGCAGAGGTGGCGCAACTGCATAAAACCGGCGCAGCTGTACCGAACAGGCGCAGCTGGCAGATAGCGGCGCGCTACCCGTCCCCGTCTCTGAGGCAGGCGTCCTCCGGCCGCCAGGAAAAGCCCATGGCGACGAGGACATCGCCACGTCCAGGCAGTTCTTGGCAACTGCGTGTCGTAGCCCGGGTGGCTGACCCAGTCAACGGACAACTAGGCGGTCAGGTCACCGGGTTTGACGTCGTCCGAGGCCTTCTCGAAGATCTCCGCGAAATGGCATCGGCAGGCATGCTCCTCTTGTCCATCGGCGTGCATGTTCAAGGAGGTCTCTTTCTCCGAACACAGCGGCTGAGCCCGCCAGCACCGCGTGTGGAAGCGGCAGCCGGTCGGCGGATTGGCGGGGGAGGGCACATCTCCGTGCAACAGGATCTGATGCCGCTGCCCGCGCAAGGACGGGTCGGGTACCGGAACTGCCGACAGCAAGGCCTGGGTATACGGATGGGTGGAGCGCTCGTAGATCTGCTCCTCGTCACCCATCTCCATGATCCGCCCGAGGTACATCACGGCCACCCGGTCGGAGATGTGACGCACCACCGATAGGTCGTGGGCGATGAAGATATAGGCCATTCCCAACTCCCTCTGCAGCTTCTGCAACAGGTTGACGACCTGGGCCTGCACCGAGACGTCCAGAGCCGACACTGGCTCGTCACACACCAGTACCTTGGGCTGCAGCGCGATGCCGCGGGCAATACCGATGCGTTGACGCTGGCCCCCGGAGAACTCGTGCGGATAGCGGTTGATGTGCTCGGGGTTGAGGCCGACGACGTCCAGCAGTTCCTTGACCCTCTCGGTCCTCTTGCCGCGCGGAACGGCGTCAGGGTGGATGCGGAAGGGCTCGCTGACGATGTCTCCGACCGTCATACGCGGATCCAACGAGGTGTACGGATCTTGGAAGACGATCTGGATGTCACGGCGCAGCTTGCGCATCTCCGATCCCCTGAGGTGGGTGGCGTCACGCCCCTCGAAGGTGATCGTCCCGGAGGTCGGTGGCTCGAGGGCCACCAACAGCCGTCCCAGGGTGGACTTTCCGCAGCCGGACTCCCCGACGACACCGAGGGTCTCGCCGGGGTAGAGATCGAAGCTCACACCGTCGACGGCCTTGACATGGCCGACGGTGTGACGCACCACCCCGGACTTCAGCGGGTAATGCTTGGTGAGGTCGCGCACCGACAGGATCGGTTCGCGTCGACGTGGCGTCGACGAGGTGGCGTCGTCCCGGTCGACGACGGTGACGTCGGCACGACTCGCCCCGGCGTTCTGCGCCGCTCCGGTCGAATCGACGTCGTCGGGGCTGATCGGGTTGACGTTGTCAGGCTCGCTCACGGTGGAGCACCTCCTCGGTGTGGTGGCAGGCAGCCCAACGTCCGGGCTCGACCTCGACGAACTTCGGTGCACCGCCAGCGCGGCATTCGTCGGTGGCCCAGCGGCAACGTGGGTGGAAGGAACACCCCGACGGCAGACTCGTCAGGGATGGCGGCAGGCCGCCGATGGCATACAACTCGCTGCCCCTCTGGTCCAGACGCGGAATCGAGTCCAGCAAACCCACGGTGTACGGGTGAGCCGGGTTGTCATAGAGACGGTGGACGTCAGCATGCTCGACGAACCGGCCGCAGTACATCACCGCGATGTCGTCAGCCACGTCCGCCACGACGCCGAGGTCGTGAGTGATGAGGATCAGACCCATGCCGGACTCGTCCTGGAGCTCCTTGAGCAGGGTCATGATCTGTGCCTGGACGGTGACGTCGAGGGCAGTCGTCGGTTCATCGGCGATGAGCACCCACGGGTTGAGCGCGATGGCCATCGCGATCATGATGCGCTGACGCATACCGCCGGAGAATTGGTGCGGGTAGTTGCCGGCGCGCTCCTTGGCCGCCGGAATGTGCACCCTCTCCATGAGGCGGATGGCCTCGGACATCGAGTCGGAGCGGTTCATACCGCGGTGAATACGGAACATCTCGGCGATCTGCCACCCGACCGGGAAAACCGGATTCAGTGACGACAAGGCGTCCTGGAAGATCATCGAGATGTGCTCGCCGCGGATCTGACGACGCTTCTTTTCGGGCATCGTCAGCAGGTCAACCCCGCAGTACTCGATCTTTCCGCCGGTGATCTTGGCCGGAGGGGAGTCGAGGATTCCCATGATCGCCTGGGCCGTCACGGACTTGCCCGACCCGGACTCGCCGAGAATCGCGAGGGTTTCCCGTTCGGACAGGGTGAAGCTCGTGCCGTTGATGGCCTTGGCGACACCGTCTCGGGTGCGGAACTCCACGTGTAAGTCGTCGACGTTGAGAAGCAGCCCGTCGACCGGCTCCAGGTGAAGACGGGCGCTGGTGAGTGTCTTTCGTGCCATGTCGAAACCTCAGTGCTGTTTGGGGTCGAAGGCGTCCTGTGCCGCCTCGCCGAGGAAGATGAATGCCAGCACCGCCAGAGACAGGAACAGCGACGGGAACAGCAGCATGAAGGGCGCCGATCGGACGTAGCCCAGACCCGAGGCGTCGGAAATCGACACACCCCACGAGATGGCCGGTTCCTGCAGACCGATGCCCAGATAGCTCAGCGTCGCCTCGATGGCGATGTAGGCGCCCAGGTTGATGGTGGCCACCACGATGACCGGGGCAATGGCATTGGGCAGGATGTGCTGACGGATGATCCGCCACGACGAGGCACCCAACGCCCGAGCGGCCTGGATGTAATCGTGGGGCAGAACCTGCAAGACCGACGACCTCATGAGTCGAGCCAACGACGGCCAACCCAGGATCACGATGGCTCCCACCACTTTGAGCACCATGACGAGATACGGAGTGCCCGGCTCATTGGGGAAGGTGTACAGAATGATGATGCCGCCGAGCAACAGTGGGATGGCGTAGAAGACGTCACCAGTCCGGCTCAGCAGAGTGTCGAGCCAGCCGCCCCGGAACCCGGCGATCAAGCCGATGAAGGCGCCAAGGAGGGTCGTCCCCAAGGTGGCGAGCACGCCGACGAGGATCGACGATCTGGCTCCGTAGACGGTCCGGGCGTAGACGTCACACCCCTGGATATCAGTGCCGAACCAGTGCACACCGGAGGGGATGTGACGAGCGGCTGACAAGTTGCAGTCGGTGGGATTCTTCGAGGTGAAGATTGCCGGCACGGCCGCCATCAACAAGAAGATGACGATGAGGGTCACCGAGATCCAGAACAGCGGATTGCTCTTGAGGGAGTCCCAGGCGTCATTCCACACCGAGCGTGGCTTGGAGTTGCCGAGGACGTCGTTCTCGCGGGGGGCGGCAATCGGCTCGGCCAGGGCCTCTGGGCCGCCGGCCCCCAGCGGGGAATCGGGAAGGTTCGTGCGTGGTTCAGTCATGGCTGATCCTCGGGTCGAGCACCCCGTACAGCAGGTCGACGAGGAGGTTTGCTAACAAATACACCAACACCAGGCAGGTCACCGACCCGACCACCGAGACGCCGTCGCGCTGGTTGATCGATCGATACACATAGTTGCCGATTCCATTGATGTTGAAGATCCGCTCGGTGACGATCGCACCACCCATGAGGGCGCCGAAGTCGTATCCGATGAACGTGATGACGGGGATGAGTGAGTTGCGCAAGGTGTGCACGTTGACGATGCGGCCCGGCGACATGCCCTTGGCCTTGGCGGTGCGCACGTAGTCGGCTCGCTGATTCTCCAGCAGGTTCGACCTCGTCAGACGCGCCACATAGGCCACCGACAACGCTCCCAGCACCAGGCCCGGCAAGATGAGCTCACCCCACGATCCGTCGCCGGCCGTCACCGGGAACCACCCGAGTCGCAGGCCGAAGATGAGCTGGGCCAGCGAACCGATGACGAAGATCGGGATGGAGATGACGATCAGGGAGGACACGAGGACGAAGTAGTCGACGAACTTGCCGCGTCGCACACCGGCCCATACACCGGCCAGGATGCCGACGATGATCTCGATGAGCACGGCGATGAGAGCCAGCTTGATCGTCACGGGGTAGCGAGCACCGAGCTCGGAGACGACGGTGTTGCCGTAGTAGTCAACGCCGAGATCGCCGTGCAACAGCTTCGACAAGTACAGGCCGTACTGGACGAGGAGTGGCTTGTCGAGGTTGTACTCGGCTCGGAAGGCCGCGACATAGGCGGGCGGACAAGGACGTTCACCACATCGACCGGCCGTCGGGTCGCCCGGCAAGGCGAAGACCAGACAGAAGATGATGAACGTCGTCCCGATGAGCACCGGGATCATCTGAAGTGTGCGTCTGACGATATATCTGAACATGGTGTTCCTCACGACACCGTCGGTCCGCTGGGCAACTTCAGCGGACCGACGGATGCGTCATCAGGGATGGATCACTTCACGCTGACCGACTGAAGGTCAATCGAGCCGAACGGAGTGAGCTTGACGTTGGCGACTTTGTCCGACCACGCGAACGGGATCGAGGTCGTCCACAGCGGGACGGTCGGCGGGGTGTCCGCCAGCATCTTCTCGGCCTCCTGGTAGAGCTTGTTGGCCTGCTGGGAGTCCGTAGCGGCAGCGGCTTCCTTGAGCTTGGCGTCGAAGGCCTTGTTCGAGTAGTCGTTGTCGTTGCTGGAGGCGCCGGTGGCGTACATCGGCGTCAGGAAGTTCTCGATGGACGGGTAGTCCATCTGCCATCCGGTACGGAAGAAGCCGTCGACGGACCGCTTGTTGACCATGTCGCGCAGGGTCTTGAAATCCGGGGTGACCTTGAGCTGGCACTTCAGACCGAGGTCGTTCTTCCATCCGTTGCAGATGGCTTGCGACCAGGCCTTGTGGTCGCCGTCACCGTTGACCGCAATGGTCAGCACGCCCTTGTACCCGCCGGACTTCTTGTAGAGTTCGAGAGCCTTGTCTTTGTCGTACTTGCACATCTCGCCGCACTGGTCCTTCTTGTACCCATCGACCACGGGGGAGACCCAGCCGTCGGCGGGGGTGCGGGAGCTGGCGAAAATCTGCTTGGTGATCGTTTCGCGGTCGATGTCCATGGCAAGGGCCTTGACGAGGTCCTTGTTGTCGGCCAGCTGCTTGTCCTTGCCGGAGTAGGTCAGGGTTTGGGTGACACCGGACTGACGGATGCCCCAACGGTTGGCCAGGTCGTTCTTCCACTGGTCGTTGGTGAGCTGGTCGGTCGGGATGAGGTCGTTGACGTCGAGGTGGTTGGCGACGGTGTCGTTGTAGGCCGGGCTAGCGTCGTTGTAGATCTTGAAGGTGACCTTGTCGACGTGGCCCTTGTACTTGCCGGCGTAGTGGTCGTTCTTCGAGACGGTGATGGCCGTGGCCGTGTTCTCAGTGACCTTGTACGGTCCGGCGCTGATCGGCATCTTCTCCCACTTCTTGGCGGTCGGATCTTTGAGGAAGGCATCCGGCAGCGGGGCGAAGGCGGTGTAGCCCAGACGCACCTCGAGGTTCGAGACCTTCCCGGTGGTCTTGATGGTGAGGGTGTGGTCGTCGACGACCTTGAGGCCGCTCATCGTCGTGGACTTCGGCTTGGTCTTGCAGGCTTCATCGTCACACTGCTCGTCGGCGTAGCCCTCGATCGGCTCGAAGAAGTAGCCGGACTGCTGGGCGTTCGGGCCGTAGGCAGCCCAGTTCCAGCCGTCGACGAAGTTCTTGGCCTTGACCTCGGTGCCGTCGGAGAACTTGTATCCAGGCTTGATCTTGACGGTGAAGTTCTGGTTGTCCTTGGTCTCGATGGACTCGGCGATGTCCATCTCCGGCTTGGCGGTGTCGGAGTTGTAGTGGATGAGACGAGCGGTGACGGCGTCGAGGACGTTTCCGCCGCAGGTCTCGTTGGTGTTGGACGGTATGAGCGGATTCTGCGGGGTGCAGCCGCGAACGGTGATCGAACCCCCATCCTTGGCGGGGGCGCTGTTGTTGCTGCCTCCCGTCGCCGACGAACCAGCGGCCGAGTCATCCTTGGCCGCAACGTCCTCGCCACAAGCTGACAATGCCATCAAGCCTGCGAGGGACAGCGCAATGAGTGGGCTCATTCGACGCATGGTGCCTCCTTCTCACGTCTCGTCGGCGGTTTCCCGACGATCCCAGGTTGTTCGGGACACCATGCCACCCGTGAGACCCATTCAGCGCTCGTCTCATGACGGTGAGACGACATCGTGACCAAATTGAAACATTGGCAGAGTCGTCCTCATAAGTGGACGCGAGTCTCTCGATGCGGCGAGAGTGGGGCCTATGGACCGCTGTCTGACGCGGTCTCCTCCCTCGCCGTGCCGCCAGAATGGACGTGGGAGACGTAGTAAGGGCCCCCACCCGAGGGTGAGGGCCCTTACTACGAAGCTGGTGTGAGGATCAGGCGACCTCGTCGACCAGCGCCTTGGTGAAGACCGGGAGGTCATTGGGGTTACGCGAGGTGATGAGCACCCAGTCGTTGCCCGGGCAGCGGACGAGCTCCTCGTCCACCCAGTTGGCCCCGGCGTTCTGAAGATCCGGACGGATCGAGATGTACGAAGTCATCTTCTTGCCCTTGGTCACGTCGGCGTCAATGAGCACCCACGGGCCGTGGCAGATCGCTCCGACCGGCTTGCCGGCCGACGAGAACTCCTTGACCAGACGACGTCCGTCCTCGTCGACACGCAGGGTGTCCGCATTGACGGTGCCACCAGGGATGACGAGCAGGTCGTAGTCGGCCGCCTTGACGTCAGCCAGCTTGGAGTCGGCGTCAACCTTGGACGCCCAATCCTTGTCGCCGGTGACGGTCTGGATGGCGTCACCGCTGTTGGAGGCGACGGTCACCTCGATGCCAGCCTTCTTGAGGGCGTTGATGGGCTCGACGATCTCGGCCTCTTCGACACCGAAGTCGGTGACGGCGATAAGTGCGCGTGCAGTCATTGTGCGTCCTCCTTCAGTCGCGTTCACTGAGGACAACAGTCTGGGAGGGCGAAGTATTCCGGGGGCTCGACAACAGACGTGTGCTCTTGGTGTGCGGCGCGTGTGGTGGGGGAGTCAACCACACGCGTGACCGGCCCATAGGCGGTGGGGCCTGGGGCGTTGTGCGATACCCAGGGCCATGAGGTGACGTGCGCGTTCACAGATGGCCTCGTGTGAAATACGGTTCGCGGATGATCCCATCAAGTCACGGCGACGAGCATCCCGCGATCGGCAGATGGGAGGCGATACGTCCTGACGATCACTGTCAGAAAAGAGAACCGGATGGTCGGGGTGACAGGATTTGAACCTGCGACCTCTTCGTCCCGAACGAAGCGCGCTACCAAGCTGCGCCACACCCCGCGACCACGGTCAGCCTCCTCAACAGGAGGACCGACGAATACTTTAACGCAGCTTGATTGAAAGCGCCAAGCCGACCCTCGTCATGCCCGTGGGACGAGCGTCAGGAGCGTCACTTCCGGTCGGCAGAATGTCCGGTACGGGGCGAAAGGAGAGGACCCCACTCCGGCTGAGACATGAAGCCATCCGGTGCGTCCACCGCTGCTGTGCTGTGACAATCCCTGGACACGGTCCGTGTCGAGATCACAGTTGGTGATGATGGCGCCCTTGACAGGAAGACACACCTGTCCGCCATGGGTGTGGCCTGCGAACACGATGTCCATGCCGTCGCCGACCATGGCGTCGAGGATCTTGAGGTAGGGCGCATGGGTGACGCCGATGTTGAGGTCTGCATCGCCGTCTGCAGGTCCAGCGACCTTCTCGTAATGGTCATGGTCGTGGTGGGCGTCGTCAGTACCGCGGAAGGCCAGCCGATGACCAGCCACCTCCAACGTTCCCGACTTGTCGTTGAGGTCCAGCCACCCAGCCGAGATGAGCGCCGTCCTCAACTCATCGTGAGGCAACTCCGGTGCGGGTGCCTTCGGGGCGTGCGAACGTCCCAACGTCAGATAGGAGAACGGGTTCTTGAAAGCCGGCACCAGGTAGTCGTTCGACCCGAAAACGAAGACTCCCGGACGCTTCAAGAGTCCTGCCATGTCGTCAAGGAGGGGCTGCAGGGAGTCAGCCGAGCAAAAGTTGTCCCCGGTGTCGATGACGAGGTCCGGCTCGAGGTCGACCAACCCACGGATGAACTCTCGCTTGGCCTTCTGGCGAGCCAGCATGTGGAAGTCCGAGATGTGCAGCACCCGAAGCGGTGAACTGCCGGGCTCCAGCACCGGCACCTCGACACGGCGCACCACGAACCGATGGGCCTCCACGACCCCATAGGCCAGGCCGGCGACGCCGACTCCAACCAACCCGGCGGCCGCCTTCATGAACGCCTTCATGTCAGCGAGGCCTCGTCGTGCCAGGTGGGTTTTGCTGGCCGCCACCATGTCCTCGGCCAGCGTTGCCACCGGTGTTGCTTTCGGGCTGATTCTGAGCGCTCGGCGCGTTCTGCTGATTCCCAGGCTGGTCGTCGCCCGGGTCGTTCGGCTGATGTTGTTGCGGTGGCAACGGAGCATAGGTCGGCTCGGGCTCGGGTTCGGGACCCTTCGAGATCTTGAGCACGACTGCTGCTCCGGAGCGAGCCGACCCTTCCGGGTCGGTGCCGAGATAGGTGCCGGGCTCGGAGTCGTCCCAGACGTGCCACACCTTTGTCCGGAATCCGGCCTTGCGAATGGCGGCCCTCGCCTGCGAGTAGGTCATGCCGTCAGTCTTCGGAATCTTGATGAGTTTGCCGAAGCGGGTCTCGTCGGTGGGCGACACGAAATCTGTCCTGGGCTTGTCCTTGAGTGCGCCTGCCATAGCGGCGCGATAGATCTTGCCGGCGTCGCTACCACCGGAACCATTGAGGTACACCCCGGTGGAGGTTCGGATTCCTCTGATGGAACGCGACCTGTCCCCGCGGAAGTAGGCGTTTCCGCCGTCAGCAGCGATCATCGCCACGCCAGCGGCCTGCGGGGTGTAGCCGTCGAACCACGCGGCCTCGTGGGCGTCGGTGGTACCGGTCTTGCCAGCCTGCGGATATCCGCCGGGGATGGTTGCGGGGATACCAGTGCCGTTCATGACCTCCTTCAGCACCGAGTTGACGCCGTCGGCGACCTTCTGCGGCATGACCCGCTTGCAGTTGCCGGTCGGCACCTTGATGGCAGAGCCGTTACGGTTCTTGATCGATTTGAGGATGATCGGATCGCACCGGACACCTCGAGACGCGAAGGTTGCGTAGGCCGTGGCCATCGACAGCGGCGAGACATAGGCGGTACCCAGGGTGAACGAGGGGACGTTCTGGAAGGCGGTCACGATGTCCTTGCCGCTGGAGAGCTTGACTCCTGCGTTCTGGGTCATCTTGGTGACGTCACACAGGCCGACGTCCTGTTCCAACTGGACGAAGTAGGTGTTGACCGACCACTGGGCGGCCTCGCGCATACCGATGTCCCAGGAATGGCCGTCAGCGTTCTTGACGCGGAAGGGTCCTGATTTGAAGGCACCCTTGCAGTTGGTGAACCTCTCACCGGTGAAATCCATCGGGGAGGAGGCGACGTAGTGCTTGTTGATCGGCACACCGGAGGCCAGGGCCGCTGCCGCCGTGAAGGCCTTGAACGTTGAGCCTGCCTGGAACCCGGTGGCACCACCCATCGAGGCGGGAGCCATGTAGTTGTAATAGGTTTGGCCGGATTTCGCGCCCATGACAGGACGCGACTGGGCCATCGCCAGGAGCAAGCCGGTGCCAGGCTGGATGATCGCGGTTCCGGCGAGAACTGGATCCTTCGGGCCGACGACGTCGGAAACAGCCTTCTGGGCAGCGTCTTGGACCTTCGGGTCGATATTCGTCTGGATCGTCAGTCCGCCACGCTTGACCATCTTGGCTCGCTCGGAGGGGTTCTTGCCCAGGCTCGGCATCTGCAGCAGGCTCCGGTAGGCGTAGTCGCAGATGAACGGATACTTTGAGGAGATGCAGCCGTTCTTCGGGTAGACGACCTTCGACTTGTCGAAGATGACCGCCTCCGCCTTACGGGCCTGGTCAGTGGTGATGAGGTTGAGTTGAGCCATGCGGCCAAGCACGATGTTCCGGCGGTTCATGGCGGCCTCAGGATGGTTCACCGGGTCATAGGCGACTGGGTTCTGCACCAGGCCGGCGAGCATCGCCGACTGTGCGAGGTCGAGGTTGGCGGCCGTCGTCCCGAAGTAGTGACGGGCCGCGGACTCGACGCCGTATGCGCCGTCACCGTAATAGGCGATGTTGAGGTACCGCTCCAGGATTTGCTTCTTGGAGAGCTTCTTCTCCATCGCCACCGCGTAGCGCAGTTCCTGTACCTTTCGGGTGATCGTCGGCTCCTGGGCAGCTTGCGCGCCCGCCTCGTTGCCAGCTGCGACGGCGGCCTCGATGCGGATCTGCTTGACGTACTGCTGGGTCAGGGTCGAACCGCCCTGACGAGCTGATCCGGCGACATTGCCCACCAGGGCTCGCGCGGTGCCCTTGAGATCGATCGCGCCATGGGAGAAGAAGCGGTTGTCCTCAATGGCCACCTGGGCGGTCTGCATCTCCTTGGAGATCTTCGACAACGGGACGTACTCGCGGTTCTCGTCGTAGAAGGTGGCCAGTACCGACCCATCTGCCATGAGGATGTGGGACTTCTGGGCCTGCGGGGTACTCATCAATTCCGCAGGCAGGTCGTCCATGCTGTCAGCCACCATCGTCGCGGTGCCACCGGTCAGAGCAGCGACGGGCACGACGAATCCGGCTACCAGCAATCCGGCCAGGATGCTGACGATTCCGAACATGGCCAAGGGGTAAAGCTTGCCGTGCCTGTCTGAGCGCATGGTCCCAAGGATACGTGAGGGTCCGGACATACCCGAGCGGCACAGGCCGTGGCGGTGGTGTTGACGATGTGGTGAGGCTGTGAATTGTGACGTTGCGGACTGCATTGGAGGGGGGCTTGGGATGCGATGCCGCCTCGATGCCGCTCCACAGGCCGGTCCTTCGCTGGTTTACCCCTGTGCTCCTACTATCGTGGCAGTCGCGCCTGACGGTCCCGGTCGCGTCACGGTGGTCCAGCAGCAGGCCGGGGCGCTCCCGTCCTGACCACGGAGGGGTCGCTATCTGAGGCCGGTTAGACTTTGGTCTGCCGAGCCTGGCAGGAGGGTTGATGACGCGAGTCGTCCAGAAATTCGGTGGGTCCTCGGTGGCCGACGCCGCATCGATCAAGCGCGTGGCGCGTCGGGTTGCCGCAACCAAACAGGCTGGTAATGACGTCGTCGTCGTCATCTCCGCCATGGGTGACACCACTGACGATCTCATGGATCTGGCCCTTGAGGTTTCCCCCCAGCCGGCTCCGCGAGAGCTCGACATGCTCCTGACGACCGGTGAGCGTCAGTCCGCTGCGTTGCTGGCCATGGCCCTGTCCGACCTGGGCATCCCGGCCCGCTCGTACACCGGCTCCCAGGCTGGTGTTATCACGACTGCTGCCCATGGCAATGCCCGCATCATCGACATCACTCCTGGACGCATCGAGAAGTCCTTGGAAGCCGGTGACGTCGTCATCGTCGCGGGATTCCAGGGTGTTTCGCAGACGACGAAGGACGTCACCACTCTCGGGCGTGGAGCCTCCGACACCACCGCGGTCGCGCTCGCGAGCTCGCTGGGTGCCGATTTCTGCGAGATCTACTCCGACGTCGACGGAGTGTTCACCGCCGACCCGCGCATCATCACGGGGGCTCGTCGCATCCCCGAGATTTCCTACGAGGAGATGCTCGAGATGGCCGCCTGTGGCGCGAAGATTCTTCACCTGCGTTGCGTCGAGTACGCCCGCCGTGAGGACGTGCCGGTTCACGTGCGCTCCTCGTTCTCCGACAAACCCGGCACCTGGGTCAAGGACCTTGCCGACATCACGAAGGGATCTGACATGGAAGAGGCCATCATCTCGGGTGTGGCCCACGACCGCTCGGAGGCCAAGATCACCGTCGCCGGGATCCCCGACGCGGTGGGGCGGGCTGCCCAGATCTTTGACATCGTCGCGCGCGCCGACATCAACATCGACATGATCGTCCAGAACGCCTCGCGAGTGATGAACGGTCGCACCGACCTGTCCTTCACCCTGCCGATGAGCGATGGCCCGACCGCCGTCCATGCGCTGACGGCTGCCAAGGATGAGATCGGGTACGAGCAGATTCTCTACAACGATCAGATCGGCAAGGTGTCCGTGGTCGGCGTGGGTATGAGGTCCCACCCCGGCGTCACCTCGACCTTCTTCCGTGCCTTGGCCGACTCCGGTATCAACCTGCAGATGATCTCGACCTCCGAAATTCGGATCTCGGTGGTCGTCGATGCCGATCAGGTCGACGAGGCCGTTCGTGTCGCCCACACTGCTTTCGGACTGGACGCTGAGGGTGAAGCCGTCGTCTATGCCGGGACCGGCCGCTGAGGCGACGATGCCCAAACCCCACGACGACGTTTACGACCTCCTCCACCTTCCGGAGGCAGCCCCGCCGGTCGACGTCTACGACAGTCTCGACATCGACGCCGTCACCTTCGGTGCCGATGTCTCGCCCCGCGCGCTGACCCATCTGGACGCCGGTGAGGACGTCGATCGCACTCGGGCCATTCCTCGGATCGACGCCCAGGTTCGACCTGCCACCGGCAATGCCCCCGCCGAGGGGTCGCTGCGTCGCGCCAGCATGGTGATGGCGGCCGGAACGATGGTCTCGCGAGTCCTCGGATTCGTGCGTACTTACCTGCTCACCGTCATCGCCGCTGGTACCTCACTGGCTCTTGACGCCTTCCAGGCCGCCAACACACTGCCGAATGTGGTGTTCATCCTGCTCAGCGCAGGAGTTCTCAACGCCATCCTCATTCCGCAGATCACCAAGGCGATGAAGCAGCCCGACGGTGGCCAGGAGTTCGTCGACCGATTGCTGACGGTGTCATTCGCGTCGGTCCTCGTCGTCACGGTGTTGGCAACTGTGGCCTCGCCGTGGCTGCTGGATCTCTACTTCTCCTCCAGCGGGGCGACTCGTCACCTGACGGTCTTCTTCGGCTTCATCTGTATGCCGCAGATCTTCTTCTACGGCCTTTACGCGATCCTCGGGCAGGTCCTCAACGCGCGTAACCAGTTCGCCGCGTTCATGTGGAGCCCGGTGCTGGCGAATGTGGTGCAGATCGCTGGTCTGGTGTGGTTCTTGGTGCAGTTTGGTGCTCACCCGGATCCGACCACCTGGACGTCGGAGATGGTCTGGGTGCTGGCTGGTACGACGACCCTGGGCATCGTCATTCAAGGGTTGTTCCTCATCATCCCGTTGCACCGCGGTGGTTTCCGCTGGCGGCCTCGCTGGGGTGTTCGTGGCTACGGGCTGGGAGCGGCCGCTCGTATCACAGTGTGGACCTTCACAGCACTGGTGATCGCCCAGCTCGCCGGCATCATCATGAAGAAGATGCTGTCCCATGTGCGCTTGGTGCACCCCGAGGTGTCGTCGTCGATCAGTGCCTACGACAACGCCTTCCTCATCTTCATGCTGCCGCAGAGCTTCATCACGACGTCGATTCTCACCGCTCTGTTCCCGCGGATGAGCCGGGCCAACGCCGACGGCGATGACAGCGCTATGAGGAAGTTGCTGCGTCAGGGCCTGGAGACCCCAGCCCTGGCCATCATCCCGTGTTCCCTGGCCATGGTGGCGTTGGCTCGTCCGGGCGTTCAGACGATCTTCTCCCTGAAGAACGGTCAGGTCGACGCCCTTGCCTGGGCCGTTGCCATCATGGGCCTTGGCCTGTTGCCATTTGGGGTGGCAACCCTCCAGCAGCGCTACTGCTTCGCGCGTGAGGACGGCAAGCTCAACCTCATCATGCAGTCGATCACCACCGGCACCCAGCTTGGGGTGCTGGTTACGATGTTCGTCCTCCCCCCAGAGTTCGCCCTCCTCGTCGTCGCTGCTGCCCAGACCATCGCCAGCACCGTTGGAGCCGCGGCGTGGTTGTTCGTCGCATCACGACAGCTCGGTGGCCTCGGCATGGGGAAGGTCAACCGGCTGTGGATCAAGCTGATCGTGGCCTCGCTGGTCGCCGCCGTGCCGACCTTCTTCGCCGGTCACGCCATTGACGCCGCCGGGAACGGGGCCTGGATGGGGCACGCCGGTGGAACCTTCGTCGGTGGGGTGCTCTTCGTCGCGATCTTCCTGGTCATGGCGAAGCTGCTGTGCATCGACGAGGTCATGGGTCTGGTGCGCCCCATGGTCCGAAAGGTGGCGCGGCGCGGCTGACTGACCCGACGGGCACCGGGCTGGGAGCATCGACCGGGTTCGTGGTTTCCTTGATCAGGAAGCTTCGCAGCCGATTCCGCTCTGGTTGACGGCAGTGCCGCGGCAGTAGGTCTTGCCGGCCTCCAGGCCACCGGTGTTGACCGTCAGCTCGGAGACGGTGACGAGGGTCATGCCCTTCTTGCGCAGGGCGTCGATGAGGCCGCTGGTGGCGTCAGCCGTCGAGGAATACGTGTCGTGAAGCACGATGATCGGCTGGGTGTACGTGGTCGCATATTCGGTCACGGTCTTGATGATCCTGGCCGCGTCGCGGTCCTTCCAGTCGTTGGAGTCTGCAGTCCAGTTGATCATTGCCAGATTGTGCTTGGCCATGGTTGCGTCGACGTTCTCGTTGTGCGCGCCGTAGGGAGGACGGAAGAGCATCGTCGGACGACCGGTGAGCTTGCTGAGGACGGTTGCCGCGTCAGTGATCTCGGAGGCTCTTCCCTTGGGACCGAGCTTCGTCAGGGTCTGGTTGCTCGTCGAGTGGCTGCCGACCTCAAAACCTGAACCGGCAAGGAGCTTGGTGGTGTCCGGGTGCGCGTCGACGTTGGTTCCCAGTTGGAAGAAGGTGGCTGTCGCCTTCGCTGACGACAAGCTGTTCGCGACCTTGTCCGTGGCGTCGGCGGGGCCGTCGTCGTAGGTCAGTGCGACGCACTTCTCGACGATGCAGTCGACGCCGATCGCCGTCGAAGGATGCGTGGGCTTACCGGTCGACTTGGTGCCCGGGCCGCCCGGAAGGGGTTTGGTGTTGGGGGAATCCGCCGGCTTCGGGCTGGTCTTGAGCTTGGCGAACCAGGTCACGTCCGCGGACGCCGTGCCGGTGAAGGGGGTCGGGTGCAGGGATGCTCCCAACGCCTTCTGGCCGAGCCCGCTGAGCATCGGGGAGATCGTCTTGGAGTTGATCATGACGGTGCGCTGCACTGCGTCAAGGGCTCCGGCGGGGAAGCGGACGAGCATGTCTCCCCTGCTGTCGAAGGACAGGGCAGGCCCAGTCCCGTAGGGAGCCTGCGGCTGCTGAAGGGCGGCCTCTGCCTTCTTCGCGTCGAGCCCGTCAGCCTTGGCTACCTTGACGACCTGCTGGCTGAACTTTGGCCAATCGGGCCAGGAAATGAGAGCACTGGCCGACAGGGTTTGCTTCATCGTGGCGTCGTACCACAGGGTCGTCGTTGCCTTGGAGGTCTTGTTGTCCTTGGTGATCTCAGCTTGGAGTTCCACTCCGAGCAGATCAGTCGTCGACGAGATGAAATGACCGGTCATGGTCACTTTGGAGGCCGACTGCCAGGCGGATCCGCGCAGGGTGCGCTCCCGGATGACCCCGATGGCCTGGCTGAGATTGCGTGCCTTGGTGATGGTGGGCACCTTGACGGAGATCTCGGACGGCTTCTCCAAGGACGTCGTCGTCATTGACGCCCCCGACACGTTGCCGGTGGCGATTGAGGTGGACCTCAAGCTGGAACGGACGTCTGAGGGCGAGGACTCGGGTGTCCCGTCATGGTGAGAGCAGGCTCCAAGAGGGAACAGGGCCACCAAGGCGATGGCCAGGGCTCGAATCGAGCGACGGGGGGAGGCACTCACGCTCCTAGATTAGGGCGGACTTCAGGCGGGACAGAAACACAACGCCGGGCGCGCCTGACATTCTGGGCGAGTTCTTCGGATTCTCAGCTGATAGCGCCACCTGGTGCACAGTGTCCCGATAGAAAAAGGCCGCGGTGGGCATCAGTGCAGGACGCTCAGGCGGGGAACAGCAAGGTGCCGACGAGGAGTGCCGAGAGGAAGCAGCAGCATGTTGCGAGGGGGACGAACCGTCTCAGGAACCCGGCTCCGAAGGCTCCACCCTCCATCGCCATGAGTTTGACGTCAACGACCGGCCCGATGGCCAGGAAGGCCAGCTGAGCGGTGGGGGAGAAGCCCGTCAGGGAGACGGCCATGAAGGCGTCGGCCTCCGAACACAGTGCGACGATGACGGCCAACAGGCTCAGCACAGCAGCCTCGAGCAGGACATTGCTCGTCAGGGCCTGCATCCAGACAGTCGGGACGAAGACCTTGACGATGGCGGCGATGGCGGCGCCGATAACGAGGAATCCGCACGACTGGATGAAGTCATGGGCCAACTCGCTGCGGAAGGTCTCGGTCATCGTCGACAGTGTGCGACGTTCCGGGGCATGGCCATGGATTCCGCAGGAGGCTTCCTCCACAGCTGATCCTGCTGACCCGTCGTCGACTCCGCGAAGCGGTCGTCCCAACCAGATCCATCCCAGGCCGATGAGGACGGCAGCCAGCAGCCCGGCCATGAATCGAGCCAGGGCCATCTTGGGGTTGACGGTGTAGGCAATCGCGGTTGCGGTGATGACGACTGGGTTGATGGCGGGGGAGGCCACCATGAAGGTCAGCGCGGCGGCGGTCGGGACCCCTGCCCTCACCAGGGATCTGGTTGTGGGTACGGAGGCGCACTCACAGGCAGGAAGAGCGATCCCGGCGAGACCAGCGACCGGAACGGCCATGGCGGTGCGGCGTGGCAGGAAACGAGCCAGGGTGTGTGGTTTGAGGAAGGCCGTCAGGGCTGACGAGATGATCGTCCCCAGCAGCAGGAAGGGCAGCGCCTGCAGCCAGATACCGATGAAAATGACGAGCCAGGCGTTGACCTGGGCTGGCAGCTCGCTCATGTGTAGGGGTTCTCCGGGACGGGGATTTTCTCGACGCGGTCCACCTTGAAGCGGGTGTCACCGTTGGCGGAACTGGGCAGATAGGTGCCGGTGACGCGGATCCACGAGCCGTCGGTAGGACGCGATGGGGCATCGACCATCGTCGTCATGAAGGGCAGGGCGTCGGCGACGCAGCACCACATCTTGAGCCGGGCGAGGACCCAGGCGTGGTCGGGGTCCTCAGGTGCGGCGCTGACGAAGCCGATCATCGTCAGCTTGCGGCCCTTGAGAGTGGCGATGCCGCGAGAATCGTCAGCCCGTTGCACGTAGTCATAGATTGTGAGCTCGGCCGGATTGCCCTTGAGGGCAGGCCAGTGCTGTGGCGGTGGGCCCATCGGACCGTTACGGTCCGAGCCGATGTTGTCGCCGCCGTTGTCGTATCCGCCGACGGTTTTTCCGGTCTTGGGATCGATGGCCATCGGGGACACCGATTTGGGTGCCTTGGGTGGTCCGTCGTTCCACGAGTCCGAGAAGTCTTGGTCCGGGGACGGGCTGGCACTGCGGACTGCCGGACGGTAACTGGCGGCCCCCAGCAAGGACAGCGGCTGCAGCGGGACGAACATCCCCAGCGCGACGGGGGCGACGATGAGTATGCCGATCCGATTTCTGTGGTGCCCGGCAGTGTTCGGGTGGCGCACTGCCCGGGCGAGGGTCCACAAACCCATGATCGTCAGGACGGGGCATGCGATCCACAGCAACGTGGTGATGATGGTGCCCACGAAGAGGTGCACCCGGCCACTGATGAGCAACTGGAATCCGAGCGCGGCACAGGCTAGCAGGGCGAGGCCCTCCCCAGCCGTGCGCGCTCCCGGTCGGATTCTCATCCCTTGCAGTTGTAGCCGCTCTGTTCCTTGACCGTGCCGTTGCAGTAGGCATGGCCAGCCTGGTAGCCGCCGGTGTTGAGGGAGATCTCGCTGACGCTGACGATCGTCTTGCCCTTGGCCTCCAGATCCTTGTAGATCCGCGGGGCGGCGTCAATCGATGCCTTCTGGATGTCGTGCTCGAGGACGATGGGTGCGGTGTAGGGCAGAGCCGTCATGACATTCTTGTACGTCATGCCAGGGTTACGGTTCTTCCAGTCCTCGCTGTCGATCTGCCACTGCATGATCGCCATGCCGTTCTCCTTGGCGACCTCGTCAACGGTGTCGTTGTGGGCGCCGTAAGGCGGACGGAAGAGCAGTGGGGTGGCACCCGTGAACTCCTTGATGAGCCGGGAGTTGTGCTCTAACTCGCGACGAATACGGTCCGGGGTCTTCACCGGAAGGTTCGGGTGGGTCACTGTGTGGTTGCCGATCTCCATGCCAGCGGCGGCCACCTTTTGTGCAGTTTCCGGGAAGGCCTTGATGCTGTTGCCCATCTGGAAGAAGGTGATCGAGAGCTTGAACTTCTTGATGGTGTCGAGGAGCTCCGGGGTCATCGCGCTGGGGCCGTCGTCGTAGGTGACGGCGACGCAGTGCAGTACCCGACAATCTGGGCCGACGGCCGTAGAGGGGCGAGTCGAGGTGTCGGTGGACTTGAGGGACTCGTCGACTGGCTGCGACGTCGTCCCAGCGAACTTGCCGGGATTCGTCGATGCCTTTTGGGCCTGGGTACCGAAGCTGCTGAGCATTCCTCTGGCCTTGTCAGACGGTACGGCGAGGGTGATGGGATGGTCGCTGAGGACGCCCGAGGCGAAGGTGGCCAGGAGGTCACCGTCATGGTCGAAGCCGAGGGCGGGGCCGTTGCCGTACGGGGCGGACTTGGCCTTGGCGGCCGCGGCGATCTTGCCGCCGTCGAGGGACTTGTCCTTGCCAGCATTCTGCAGGGCCGTCGTCAGGTTGGCCCACTGGTCCGCCTTGACGAGGGCTGGGGAGGAGTACGACTGCTTCGCCGCCGTGGAGTACCAGACGGTCGCCGGGATCGTCTGCTTCTTCCCCTTGACGGTGGTCGTGTTGGTCACCAGAACCCCGAGAACGGCGTCGCTGGAGGCGATGATCTGGGAGGTGACGTTGACGTCGGAGGCGTCCTGCTGCCAGGAATCGCGCAGCATACGGCCCTTGATGACCTCGACCGCCATGCTGAGGTTCCGTGCCTTAGCGAAGCGGGGGTAGGTGGCCCTGACCTTCTCCGGGGCGGCCTTGAAGGTGATGTCAGTTGCGCCGGCACGCGCTGCGGGGATCTTCGTCAAGGTGGCGTCGACCGAGCCGGAGCTCGGGGATCCTCCTGACTGGGCAGAGTCCTTGGGCCCATCGTTCGAGGAGCAGGCACTCAGGGTCAGGCATGCCGTGAGTGCGACGGCAGCGACTCTCTGAGTAAGGGAAGGCTTCAGCAACATGAGGGAGACCTTACAGCGTATGTTCGGGTCCCCGAAAATGGGCTTGCCGTGTCGTGGGGAAAAGGGTCAGACTGCGCTGTGACGCCACTGTGAGGGTGATCCGTCACTAACATACGGGCTGCACGGAGACAGCGGTTGGGTCGGTCTTGTTCCGGCCCCAACCGCTGTCAGGAAATCACAGGATGAAGGTCACCTGTTGTGGGCGGCAATCCAGTTGATGGCCGTGTCGATGACCTGATCCTTGACCGGCTCGTTGATGGTCTCGTGCATCAGGCCCTTCCACTGGATGACCTTCTTGTCGGTGGATCCAATGGCGTTGTACCAGTTGGTGTCGAAGTAGGCTGGGACGATGCCGTCGTTTGCGCCGTGCATGATGAGGGTCGGCTCGGTGAAGGACGGAGCGTTGAAGGCGTTGTAGGTCTGGGCCACGCCCATCTGCTTGACCATGCCGAGGCTCATGTACTTGTTGTTGTACGGATCCTTCTTGTAGTCCTCGACGACGGCAGGATCGGTGCAGACACCGCCCGACAGCGGGTTCTTGAACTGCACGAAGGCTTCAGCGGTCGTGGAGGGCAGGTGGATCGCCTTCGGATTGCGCACGGCCTGGGTCAGCAGGACGCCGTTGAAGCTGGTGAGTTTCTCCATGGGCAGCTTCTGACTGATGGTCGGGTCGGCGTTCTTCTCGGCCTCGGTGAGGTCGTGAGCTGTGATGATCTCGGGCTTCTCGGTGTCCTCACCCCACGGGTTGACGGCGATGCCGCCACCGTTGCTCACGATGCCGTCAACGGTTCCCGGGTACTTGGCACCGTAGGACTGCACGGCGAAACCACCCATCGAGTGGCCGAAGAGGAAGACCTTCTTGCCCTGGTTCTCCTGGTGGGCAGTGTTGACGAACTGGTGGACGTCATTGACGAGGTTGTGCCAGTCGTCGATGTTGCCGCGCGGGATGGTGTTGTCCACGTAGGGACGAGCGCTGCGTCCGTGTCCGCGGTGGTCGAAGCGGTAGGTCGAGTAGCCGGCGTCATTGAGGCGCTTGGCCAGGTAGTCGTAACGGCCAGAGTGCTCAGCGGCGCCATGGACGATGACGACGGCTCCCTTGGCGTTCGGGACGATGTTCTTTCGGAAGAAGAGCTTGGTGCCCCAGTGGTCGGTGCTGGTGACGTATCCGGTGATCACCTTGGGCTGGGCGGAGACTGCGGCGGCCGGTGCCGGGGCGTTACCGGAAGCAAAAGCGGGAGAGGCCGCCATGGAGATTCCGGTGATGGCCATCGTGCCGGCGATGGCCATTGCGCTCATTTTCTTTGTGAAGGTCATGTCCAAGCTCCTTTGCTGTGAAGTGCTAGCGGCGCTGCTAATGGCTTGAGACTAGGGGAGTGCAGGCTGATTCGTCAGGCTTGTGAACGTGTGCACCTCTGGAGTTGGTCAGATAGCCGCGAGGTGAACGTGGCTCATGCACAACCGTGCGGACGCTGGACGGTTGAGCTCTTGGTGGGCGGGGATGGTGGATCGTGGTGACGAAATTGTTGATGGCAACGGGTGATGATGTGACCAGATGGGGCTGCAGGATCATCCTGCAACCCCATCTACGCCAGGCGACATGAGTCACACGGTTGCCTGGCTCAAGTTATTCACAGTTTGGATTCAGCGCACCTGGTTGGCGGGAACCCAGGCAGCGGTCTGGATGTCACCGAGGTGGCCGACGTGCTTGGTCTTGCCGGGCAGGTTGATGGTGAAGCAGACCTTGGCCTTCTTGAGGTTGGCGACGATCTCCTGAGCCAGCGGCTTCAGATCACCAAGGTCGGAGGTGTCGCCGAAGGCCTTGCGCGCATTGTCAGCAACGATCTTGACGACCTTCTTGACAAGGGCGGTCTTGTCGGTCAGCAGGGCCGGGTTCTTCAGAACGGTGCTGACGATCTCCTTGGCGGAGTCGACGGCCACGGCCTTGGTCTTGGCGGTGCCATTCTCGATGAGGATCTTGGCGATCTTGATCTCGGTCTGGTGGCGCTCGTGGGCGTTGTTCTTGAGGCAGTCGAAGTCGATCTGGATCGGCAGCTTCGAGGTGTCGATGGCGGGGGCGGACGGAGCAGGGGTC
>OJWS01000005.1_pt1 | contig 169632 bp, 151 predicted proteins | sample 1600491 | NCBI WGS metagenome assembly OJWS01 (sample SAMN04436976, study PRJEB24849) | human gut metagenome | biome: human gut; feature: NICU; material: stool | host: Homo sapiens | place: USA: Saint Louis, MO | collected 2010-08-02 | reverse complement strand
CCGACCGCCTGGCCGAACTCCCCGGCTGGCTGCACCACTACAATCACCACCGCGGACACACCGCGCTCCAAGGCACATCACCCGCCGACCGCGTACCTAACCTGTCCGGCGATTACACCTAGGGAAACCCCGCATAGTGCCGGGATTTCATACCTGCCATGAACGACGTACTTCTTCGTGAGCTGCGCAATAGAGAGTGCTGGCACCGAGGATGCACGGTTTGCGATGGGCGAACACATGTCAGATGTCCAGAACTTCGAGAGGGGGGATGGAGAGGGCTGATTCAACGCGTTCAGCCAAAACAGCGTGTGCCTGACGCAGGTGCTCGGTATCGGGGTATACGACCAGCGTCTTGTCTCCAGTGGTCCAGAAGTCGCGGTCCCAGGTCTCGGGGTGTGACCAGATGTTCTCCTGGCTTGCGGTCCAGTCGGGTAGCTTCCTCTGAATCTTGGTGGCGACAGCCAGCTGGTTCTTGGCCGTCTGATAGACGGTGTCGATGCGGGTCCCTTCTGGAACTGGTTGCCTGACGCGAACCAGACGCCGTCCCATGAAGGTCGCCCGGTGGTCGGCGCCGTCAGTGCGCAGCGCGAGCTCGATCTCCTCGTAGCCCTCAGCCGCTCGCTGATGCTTCTTCACGTAGTCGCGGAGTGCCTCCGCGACGGCCGCCGACAGGCCGCCAGCGATCTCACTGGCTTCGGTGAATAGACTCACGTCGTCTTCTGACACGTACACGTTTCTACTGGGCATGTATATAATTATGCGCATATATGTAGCGTTCGTCAACCCTCTATCCACATAGAGATCGCTGAACGCTGAGCACCTATGGGCTCCTAGTGTCGCGGGTGTTCGGGAGACGTCAGGGGAGATGGAACATGGCATCTACACCTAGCGGGTTACGCAAGGCCAGCTCGGCCGTGACCTCGTATCGAGCACAGAGTCCGGGGACGGAGGGGGTGGGATTCAGGACCCATCAGTTCCGCTGTGACAACACGGATGGACAGGGGCTATCCAGCGCGGCAGCTGACTTCCTCCTGGCTTCCCGGATCGGTCGGGGTGACATGGAATTCAATGTCTCGGTCGGTGACTACTTCGTTGATCCGATGATCGTCACGTACGGCGAGATGGATCGCGACTCACTAGTCGATGAGGGGATTGGCCTTCCCCAGTCCAGCAAGTTGCGCGTCCCGCTGGAACAGGTGATTGCCCGCCGCCGCAGTGGTTCGCCCTTACCTTCTTCGGGGCCGCTCTGTTCGCCTGTAACCATTCAGTCTTCGGAAGGGGACAAATCTTGGCGAAGGTGCCGCTCGCAGCGTTAGGAACCGTCCTGTTTCTCTACTGGGGCCTCTGGGCCTGCGTAATGGCCCATATCGTCTACAACGCTCAGTACTGGTGGAACAGGAACTCGACTCATCGGCGCAGGACACCAAGCGCATGATCAATACCGTGATAGTCGTGACCCTCTACGTCGGCTACTACTTCGTTTCTAAACCGTTCCTCCGCAAGCTGTCCAGCAGCGCAGCCCGGTCAAGTCTTCCAATCCTCACGAGCGCGACTATCGCCGAACGCCAAGCAACATTCCAGATGTCCTTGGTGGTGGCTGCTCACCTCATCATGGTGTGCATCTTGTCTTTCTTGGTCTTGCCTCCGCAGTGGTGGCTCCACCAAACAAGTCACTTGGGATTCCAGAGCGTCGCTGTGCTACTCGCCATTCTTCTGGGGATTGGAGAATCCGTTGCTTCAGGAGTCCTCGCGGAGATGCTTTACGGTTTGCTCGGTTGGATCGATAGACGCCGCGAACAGCTGGTCCGCCCATCGCGCTTGGCAGCCGACATGGTGGAAGCCAGTGCTGGCGGCTGGATGAAGACGATCCGTGGGGCGGTTGAAGCCAACTTGATCATGGGGGGACCCCGCTGACTATGCAGTTGGCCTGCGAAGAGATCATTTTCCGATTCATCTTCCCCCGCTGCCTGCCGGGGCACATGTGGACCGCTGGGGCCCCATTTCATCATCATGCAGTTCAGCGGTTTGAAGCGACCGATCGGAGGAGCCTTCGCAGCGGTTGGAGCGATCGTGATGGCGGTCAGCCAAGGATACCTCGCGGCCCGATCAGACGTTCTGATCCCCCTCGTCGCGGCCCACTTGGCTATGTTCCTCAGCTCACGCGCCCTGTCCAACAAGTGAGGGGTCGAAGGACCCAGTCTAGTCAGTTCCCCGGTTGCGCCACGACGGCACAGGTTGAGCAGGAGCAGCACGAGCCGGAGCTAGAGCTGGTGGACCCGCCGGGAGCGAGCATGTCCACTTGGGAATCGATTCCCAAGGTGTTGCTCATGGCGGTCTGTACGGTGCGAACCCGATGGTCGTTGGCGGTCGTGACGGTGATCTGCATGATCGCAATCCCTTCTCTCGTTGAAAATGCCGCCAATGACAACGTAGCAGCCGAAAGCTTCAGCTCCCAGAGCCTCATTCATTTCACATGGCCCGTGGCACCTTCTGATGAGGTAGCAGGACTTGGCAAACAGGGAACTAGAGAAATCACCTACTAATTAAGCGGCGAGGTCATTGCGGTGGTTCTGGGATGTGCGCTCCTGAGCAGGGCGGCGAGGGACCCCTGTCGACCCGTTGTGCGGCCTGAACATGGACAAGGGCTCCAGACCTATCGCCCGCCATCGCCCGGCAGTCAGACACACAGCACCATATAACGCGTGACCCACGACTTGCCGGACCGGTTACAAGGACGCGCAGCCATGTAGACATCAAGCACCAAAGACCCCAGATAAGCTTCTGTGACTTGTCGAGGCTGCTTTTCGCTTACCATCCATTTCCGTCACTTTGAGAGGATGTCTACATGATGACCCCGATCCTCACCACCCTTGGCTTCGTCATGCACCCTGACGGAGAGCGCGTCCTCATGGTGCATCGCATCGCACGTCCTGGCGACGAGCAGCTCGGCAAGTACAACGGGCTGGGAGGCAAGGTGGAACCGGGGGAGGATGTCGTCGCTGGCATGAAGCGCGAATTGCGCGAGGAGGCTGCGATTGAGGTTGACGCCATGCGCCTACGTGGCACTGTCTCGTGGCCAGGGTTCGGTCGTCACGGAGAGGACCATTTCGGCTTCATCTTCGTCGTCGACGCATGGCATCCCATTGCCGACGCCATCCCCGACGCGAACGAGGAAGGTCCGCTCACCTGGGAACGCATCGACTCCCTCGACGAGCTACCGATGTGGGAGGGGGACCGGTACTTCCTGCCGCTGGTCTTCGATGCTGGGGTCACCCAATTCCACGGCTGCCTGCCGTATGTCGACGGCCGCCCCACCGGCTGGTCCTACTCGACCCTGTGACGACTCCTGCGTCGGGGAGAGTTCAGCCAGCCAGCCCGACGACCCACAGGCTCAGGCAGATGATCGGGGCGAACCAACGGGAACTCCACGCTCCGTAGTGGGTTTCGGTGAACATGCTGTCTGCACGTGGATTGGCCCCCGGCAGGCTGTACGGAGCAATGGCCGTCAGTGCCAAGCTCACGGGCAGCAGGATCGAGAACGACATGGGCGTCGTCACGATCGGCGTCGCCGCCAGAATTCCGAAGGCGATGATGCCGCACAGGCCCAGCATCAGGGTCACCGCAGTGACGACGTCCTGCCCGCTACCGTCCGGTTTCACGAAGGACTCCGCAAAGGTCAGCAGGCCAGGAATCACGATGACTGCCACGAAGAGCAGCGCCCAGCTGACATTGGTGTGGGCATCCATGTTGAGGGGTTCCGTGCGCGACGCATAGTAGGTCGTCGCCATGGCTCCGAGCTGGAAGGCTGAACCGATGAAGTGATGGACGTACCACCCTGCAGAACGGCGCGAAGGATCGTCCTCAGGGGTCACGTTCCTGGACCCCCAGGATTGCAGGCGCTGGGTGAATCTCGATCGATTCTCGTAAGTGGTGATGGCCACGACGGTACTGATTGCTCCTCGTACGGAAAACGGTGCAAAGCGATGTCTCGACCGAAGATTGTACCCAAACGGTTCGAAAGTACCTCTATGGTGGCACCGTGGATCTCACCGTGGCACGCCGTCTGGCCAGCGATGAAGGGATCGACGCCCTCGACCTCGCCGGCGCCGAGTCTGATCCAGATTCGCTGTCCGCCGCGACCAGATTGCGTCGTCACATGGATGCCGATCTCGCCGCCGCAGCCCTCGACCAAATCAGCCTGAGACGTCGAGCCGTCAGCAAGGTTGGTCCGGTCGGTGCAGACATGTTGTGGACCCGTGACGGACTCGAGCAGGCCACCCGTGGCGAGGTCTCCCGATGGCGTGCAAAATGCCTGGTCTCGGCAGGTTTCACGGACGTCGTGGACCTGGGTTGCGCATGTGGTGCAGACTCCCGGGCTTGCCTCGATGCCGGGTTGAGGGTGACGGCCGTCGAGATCGACCCGGCGACCGCTGAACTGGCCCGTCACAATCTGCCCGGAGTCAACGTGCTGTGCGCCGATGCCGCAGAGGTCGTTGATGACCTCCTCAAGGACGCATCCGACACCACGGTCGTCATGCTCGACCCTGCTCGACGCACTGGTCGAGGGCGGACCTGGCGCCTGGAGGACGTGCAGCCGCCATGGTCCTTCGTTGAGAAGGTGATTGCCCTGACGGCTACTGTCGTCAAGCTCGGACCAGGCGTCGATCGCTCTCAACTGCCTGACCTGCCCGTCACCTACGTGGGTCATCGTAGGGATCTGGTTGAGGCGACGTTCTGGTCCGGGTTTGGCGACCTCTGGTCAGGGGATCGTGCCATTCTCGTCAGCCCCGAGACGACCCGTGAGCTGCCCGGTGCACTACCTGATCCGGACGTTGGTGATCTGGGCCCCTTCGTGGCTGAACCTCACCCGGCAGCCATTCGGGCAGGCAGTCTCTCGGCGATTGACGACTCGCTGCACACGGTGTCTGACGGCATCGCCTACCTCACTGCAGATGCCCCGGTGAATTCTCCGTGGCTGACGTGGTTTGCCGTCAAGGAGGTGCTCCCTCTCGACGTCAAGACGCTGCGTTCCTGGGTGCGTGATCACCGCGTCGGAACCCTCGAGATCAAGAAGCGTGGTGTTGACGTCGATCCCGTCGCGTGGCGACGAAAGCTCAAGCCCTCTGGGCCACGTTCCATCACTCTCATCTGCACTCCGACAAGGAAAAACGCCAAGGTTTTGGTGTGTGATCGAATGCGCTGATCCTCCAGCCGTATCCAGAATCGACCTATCTGTGATGTCATGTGCTCATGGTGGCCACTCGGCACTCGGCAAGATACCTCACTGCACTGCTGTTGACTCCGCTCCTCCTGCTGTCGGGGTGCGGAAAGTTCAACGCTGGTTTCGTCATCGAGGACGAAAACCATGTTGATGCAACCTTGACCGTCGGAGTTCTCAAGTCGGTCCTCGACGAGTTCACGGGAAGTGAGGCCGAGGAGGTCACGAAAGAGCTTCGCGATTGCTCGGAACTCAAGAAATCATATGAGTTGGATGAGAACGCTGCCGACAAGATGACGGTCAAACCCTTTGACGACGACAAGTATTTGGGCTGCACGGTGACCGGCACGATGACAGTCGCTGAGCTGACGGGCCAAGCATCCTCATCCTCGAGTAGTGCGAAACCGTCGACCACACCTTCGAAGGGTTTTGCGGGCGACGGCCCTATCTTCATCGCCTTTGATGACGACAAGATCCGGTTCCGTCTTGATGGTTCTGATCTGCAGGACGCCATCTCTGGGTTTGGCTCCTCGGAATTGGGTGGCTCAGCCAAGGGTTTTGATTTCAAGGTCTCTGTGACCTTCCCTGGCAAGGTCCTCAGTCATTCGGGGGCGAGCAAGGTCGACGGCAAGACCGTGACCTGGACTGACATCGAGGACCTCGAATCGTATTCGGGCCTGGAGGCCTCAGGCGAGCGCGGAGGTGGCTTCCCCGGCTGGACATGGGTGGTTCTCGCGGTGGTCGTCGTCGCCATTGGTGGTGCCATTGCAGCCGTGGTCGTGGACAAGAGGAAGGCCGCTCAGGGAGGCCGTCGGCCACCCCATGTTCCTGGCGTTGAGCCAGGTCCAAACGCACACTGACCGCAAGCTCGTACGAGGCCTGGAACCATATGGCTTCCAGGGCTCCGTTTCATTGGTTTGCACATGTGGGCCTACCGCCAGGCCCCATGCCTGTGATTCCATGTGGGCATGCTGAGTGTTTCGCGCCATATGAGACGCTATCTGGTCTTGCTTCTTGCACCCCTGTTGCTGCTCGCCGGGTGCGTCAAATTCGACACGGCAATGGAGATCAAGGACGAGGATCACATCCACGTCAAGGCCACGGTTGGTATCTCCAAGTCGATGGCCGACATGTCGGGGGAGGACCTCACCTCCCAGTTCTCCAACTGCAGTGACGTCAAGGGCATGGGCGGCGGGGCCTCGAGCGCGAAGGGTGAAAAGTTCGAGGATGATCAGTACATCGGTTGCACCTATTCGGGCGACATCACGGCAGCCGAGTACAACAAGAAGGATGACGGCAGCAAGATCACCTTCGACAAAGACAAGGTGACCTTCAAGATGAATGCGGGTTATTTCAATGACGCAGGTGGTTCCGCCGAGTCCCTCGATGCGAGCATGCTCAGCGACTTCGAGGTCTCCATCATCTTCCCCGGCAAGGTGTTGAGCCACTCGGGATCGAGCAAGGTCGACGGGAACACCGTCACCTGGACCGATCCCAAGGACGTGTTCTCGAGCGAGGGGCTCAGCGCCACTGGTGAGCGCAACGATGGTGTGCCGGCGTGGGTCTGGATCGTCGCCGCGGTGGCGGCCTTGGCGATCATCGGGATCGTCGTGGCTGTCGTGCTCAAGAAGAAGGGTCCGAAGGCGAGCGAGCCGGAGAACGGTGATGCCCCGTGGGCGATGCAGTATCCGGGGCAGCCGCAGGGGCAACAGCCTCAGCAGTGGAACAGCCAGACCCCGCAGTGGGGCAGTCAACCCGACCGGGGCAATCCTCAGGCACAACAGTCGCCCTACCAGAATCCGAGCCAGAGTCAGCCAGGTCAGCCATGGGGGCATGTCCCGGGGAATGTGACCGGGGCTCCTCAGCCTGATCAACAGCCGCCCTCAAACCCTGATGACTTCTGGAAGAACCACGGATCCAACTGATTGGTGCCGATATTTGGAGGGCCGTTTCTGGCACTCCCGTTGCCTGAGTGCCAACCACGGGTGTACTTTCGTGGTTGGCACTCTCGTGGTGAGTGTGCCAACGGACCTGAAGCACCCGCGACGCCGATGGTTCGTCGCGCTCGGGGCTCGCAACCCCTGGCGAGAGACAATGACACAATCCGTCTTCAGTAGAAAGGGGTCTTGACGTGGCAACCACGATCAAGCCGCTCGAGGACCGCGTCCTCGTCCAGCCTCTCGAGGCCGAGCAGACCACCGCTTCCGGACTCGTCATTCCAGACACCGCCAAGGAGAAGCCGCAGGAGGGCAAGATTATCTCCGCCGGCCCCGGTCGTGTTGACGACAAGGGCACCCGCATTCCCATGGATGTCAAGGAGGGTGACGTCGTCATCTTCTCCAAGTACGGCGGCACCGACGTCAAGTACGATGGCCAGGAGTACCTGCTCCTCAACGCTCGCGACATCCTCGCCGTCGTCGAGAAGTGAGGCGCTGATACATGGCAGCCAAGCAGCTTCAGTTCGACGAGGAGGCCCGTCGCTCCCTCGAGCGCGGCGTCGACACCCTCGCTAACACCGTCAAGGTGACCCTCGGCCCCAAGGGGCGCTACGTCGTTCTCGACAAGAAGTGGGGAGCCCCGACCATCACCAACGACGGCGTGACCGTCGCCAAGGAGGTCGATCTCACCGATCCTTACGAGAACCTCGGCGCCCAGCTCGCCAAGGAGGTCGCCACCAAGACCAACGACGTGGCCGGTGATGGAACCACCACCGCCACCGTGCTCGCCCAGGCCCTCGTTCACGAGGGACTGCGCGCCGTGGCCTCCGGGGGCAACCCGGTCGGTCTCAAGCACGGTATCGAGAAGGCCGTCGACGCCGTCGTGGAGGAGCTTCGCTCTATCTCGCGCGCCATCGACACCACCTCGGACATGGCCAGTGTCGCCACCATCTCCAGCCGTGACGAGAAGATCGGTGAGCTCATCGCCGAGGCTTTCGACAAGGTTGGCAAGGACGGCGTCATCACCGTCGACGAGTCCCAGACCTTCGGCACCGAGCTCGACTTCACCGAGGGCATGCAGTTCGACAAGGGCTACCTGTCGCCCTACATGGTCACCGACCAGGACCGCATGGAGGCCGTGATCGAGGATCCTTACATCCTCGTCCACTCCGGCAAGATCTCGTCGATGAACGACCTGCTCCCGCTGTTGGAGAAGGTCATCGCCGCCCACGGCAACCTGTTCATCGTGGCCGAGGACGTCGACGGGGAGGCCCTGAGCACCCTCGTCGTCAACAAGATCCGCGGCACTTTCAACTCGGTGGCCGTCAAGGCTCCGGCCTTCGGTGACCGCCGCAAGGCCATGCTGCAGGACATCGCCACCCTCACCGGTGGTCAGGTCGTCGCTCCCGAGGTCGGGCTCAAGCTCGACCAGGTGGGCCTCGAGGTCCTGGGTCGCGCCAAGAAGGTTGTCGTCACCAAGGACAACACCACCATCGTCGACGGCGCCGGCTCCAAGGCCGACGTCGAGGGACGCGTCGCCCAGCTGCGTGCTGAGTACGACAACTCCGACTCCGAATGGGACCGCGAGAAGCTCCAGGAGCGTATTGCCAAGCTCGCCGGCGGTGTGTGTGTCATTCGCGTGGGTGCGGCCACCGAGGTCGAGCTCAACGAGAAGAAGCACCGCATCGAGGATGCTGTCTCCGCGACTCGTGCAGCGATCGAGGAGGGCATCGTCGCCGGTGGTGGCTCCGCCCTCATCCATGCCGCGCACGTGCTTGACGGGAACCTTCACCTCGAGGGTGACGAGAAGGCCGGTGTCCAGATCGTCGCCAAGGCCGTTCGCGAGCCGTTGCGCTGGATTGCCGAGAACGGTGGCGAGCCTGGCTATGTCATCGTCTCCAAGGTTGCCGAGATGGAGCCCGGACACGGCTACAACGGCAAGACTGGTCAGTACGTGGACCTCATCGCCGACGGTGTCATCGACCCTGTCAAGGTGACCCGCTCCGCGCTGGCCAACGCCGCCTCCATCGCCGCTTTGCTGCTCACCACCGAGACCCTCGTGGTGGACAAGCCGGAGGAAGAAGACGACGACAAGTGAGTCACTGATCCTCGCTGATCACTGCGGGCCCCGGAACCGTTTGGTTCCGGGGCCCGTTGCTATACGTCCGTGCCGGTGACCGGTCGGTCTTCGTGATGCGCCCGGGGAGCATTCCCCGGGCCCCGTGCACTCACGACGCGATGGCGTCAGTCCTTGAGCGGCTTGCCGTCACGGTCCATGGTGTTGAACAACTCATGGTCTTCGGGCAGATGATCCAGGTAGTCACGCTCGGTGTCTGGGGCCGTGTGTCCCAGATCGAGCTCTTCACTACGAGCGTCCATGGCTGCCGCACGCAGGGCGTACTCCTCGTCAGCAGTCTCGAGCTGCTCAGGAGTGGCCTCGTTGGCGACGATCATGCCGGCCTGGGCATCCTCAGGTACCTGAGGAATGACGCCGGCGTCCACACGCTCCCGATGACCCTTGATCTCGCGAGCCACGACCCGAGCGAGGAAGTACATGCCGATCACGTTCGGAACAGCCATGAGGAAGAGCATGGCGTCGGCCAGAGCGAGGATCGAGGCCATGTTCGTGGCCGCACCGACAACCAGCAGGAGCAGGAAGATGCCGTTGTAGATGCGCTCGGCGGTGGCCGAGTTCCCGAACAGGAAGCCAACAGCCTTCTTGCCGTAGAAGGAGTACGACAGCATCGTCGAGAAGGCGAAGAGGACGACAGCCAGGGTCAGCAGGGAGCTGAACCACGGGGCAACCGTCTTGAGGGCGTGGGCGGTCATCTGAACACCATCGGCGTCGTGATCCTTGTAGACACCGGTGATGATGATGGTGATGGCCGTCATGGTGCAGATGACGACGGAGTCGATGAACGGCTCCCACATAGCGACGAAGCCCTCCTGGGCCGGGCGACGAGTCTTCACGGCAGAGTGGGCGATGCCCGCAGTACCGACACCGGCTGCGTTCGAGAAGGCAGCACGCTGAACGCCGACGATGAGCACGCCGAGGACGCCTCCGGCGATGCCATGGCCAGTGAAGGCGCCCGACCAGATGGCCTTAAAGGCGTCACCAACTTCGGTGATGTTCGCGCCGATCACAGCCAGACACATGATGACGTAGAGGATGCCCATGAAGGGGACGATCTTGGAGGTGGCAGCGCCAATCTTGGAGGCGCCGCCGACGATGACGATGCCGACGAGGATCGCGAACACCAGTCCGACAACCCACATGTGGGTGCCGATCCAGGAGTCCTTGCCACCGGCGAGCATCGCCAGCTGGTAGGCGGCCTGGTTGGACTGGAACATGTTGCCCGCGCCGATGACGCCGAAGGCGGTGCAGACGGCGAACAGGGTGGCGAGGACGCGACCGAGCTTGGGCTTGTCGATCGAGGCCAGGCCATCCCGGAGGTAGTACATCGGACCGCCGGAGGTGGTTCCGTCCTCATTGACGATGCGGAACTTCACACCGAGGGTCGCCTCGGACATCTTGACGCTCATGCCGACCAGACCGGCAACAGCGATCCAGAAAGATGCGCCTGGTCCGCCAGTTGCGATGGCGATGGCGACACCGGCGATGTTTCCCAGGCCGACGGTGCCCGACAACTCGGTGGCGAGAGCCTGGAAGCTGGTGACGTCACCAGGATCGGTGTGACGGGAGAAGTGTCCTCGCACCACATGGCTGGAATGGCGAATTGAGGCTGGGCGCAATTGCTGGAAGCCCAGGTAGATCGTGAAGAAGACTCCAGCTGCCAACAGCCACGCGAGGATGAGCGGGAATTCATTGCCTCCGGGCAACGGGATGGCCCAGAACACCGCGTCAGAAATGGTGGTGGCGATGGGGGAGAAGAATTTGTCGATGGCCTGGTCCAAGCTCAGCGGAGCTGGAATCGGGGCCTCGAGAATTGCGGAAACGGGCGATGACATGATGCCAGGTGGCACGAACGGTCCTATCCGTTGACGACGTTGGACACCGAGCCCGGCGATACCGCAATGCGGTACCGGTCTTTTCCCGACCGATCTCAACACGCACAGGGGCCAGAGACCCGGTGGGCACGACCACACCACACTCCGGTATCAGGGGGGGCAGGGCCGCACCTGTGGCGGAGCACAACCGCCTCATGCACCTTAGCGGGTTGGGGTGACAATTGACCCAAAACGCTCGACACCGTGTCTTCTCTCGTCGTCTGGCTGTGTGGTTCCCCTACGCTGAATGCTGATGACCACGACGACCCACTTCCATGATCGTCAGCCTGCGCTGGCCCATTCCCATCCCGATCGACGCCGCCTCGTCGAGGTGCTCGTGATGGGATTCGTCGGCTCCGTCATGATGGTGGTGTGGGGATGGGGTTCTCCCCATGCCGGAATGCCGGAGCAGGTGCGTCCCATCGGGGTGGCCGTGGTTGCCAGCAGTGTCGTCGGCTTGAGCGCCATGATCATCGCGTGGTTGCGTTCCCGGAAACTTGTCGGCACTCGCCTCCTCGCCCTCGTCACGTGGTCGCTACCGCTGTTGTTCGGTCCGCCGCTGCTCAGTCGGGATGGTTGGGCCTATGCTGCTCAGGGGTGGGTCCTGGCTCAGGGTCTGGACCCCTACGTGGTTCCCCAGGGTTTGGCAGGCGTGCTTGGTCAGGCCGTCGGCACTCCGTGGGGGGGTACGACAGCGGTGTATCCGCCGGGATCGCTGTGGATCCAGGCGGCGGTGGTGACGATCGCTCACGCCGATCCGTTGTGGTCGGTGCTGCTGATGCGCGTGCCGGCCATCATCGGCATCGCTCTGATGTTCTGGACGATGCCGCAGCTGGCGCGGTACGCCGGAGCCGACCCCGATCATGCCCTCTGGCTGGGGGCCTGCTGCCCCCTGACGACCCTGAGCATCATCGGCGGCATGCACAATGACGGGCTCCAGGTCGGCCTGTCCCTTGCGGCGCTGATCGTGGCGATCCACCTGATCTTGTCCGGACGTGGATGGTTGGGACTCGTTGCTGGTGGGGCGATCGTCGGTCTGGCCGGCACCATCAAGCAGCCGGGCGTGCTGGCCGGGGTAGGCGTCGTCACCCTGGCCCATGTCCACGCGGTGCGTCATGGCGGCCACCGCTGGACGAACCGGAATTGTTGGTCGGCCCTCCTCGCCCGCACCGCTGCTGGAGCCATTCCGGCCCTGGCGGTCTTCGGCGGGATCTCCGCCATCCATGGTCTGGGGCTGGGATGGCTCAACCCGACGGCAGGCAGTCCCGTCTCCGTGACGAGCGACTCACCGATCGCCCTGGTGGTTCAGATCCTGCGGGGAAGCGGTCGGATCCCGCTGGACGAGCTGGTCGGCCCGGCCATCATCGTCAGCCTGGTCCTCACCCTGGTCGCGATGGTGTGGTGCTGGGCCCGATGGGGCCCTGTCCCATCCTTGCGACGCATGGACGACTCCATCGGACAGCTGGGCAGTCCGCTGCGACTGCAGGCCGGCGTCATGATCGCCTTCGCTGTCTTCGGGGCCTCCCTGCAACCCTGGTACCTCATCGGGCCGCTGGCCCTGGTCGCCTCGATTCCATTGCGTCGCACCCACCGCGACATCGTCATCGTCGGAGTGGTGGCCGTCAGTATCCTGGCCCATCTGCAGTGGTACTGGTCGCCTTACGTGTGCCTGCCGCTGGTCATCGTCGGATGTCTCATCGTCCGGCGGGTCCCGAGGGCGTGGGCCTTCGTGACGGCCACGACCTGACGGCGACCAGCGTTCCCGGCCAGCTCGGGGCGATCGGCTGGGCGACCTCGACGCCCGCGGCGATAGGATGACGTTTATCCCGGCGAAAGGTGGCTCATGACCTCGGATTCCCGTCCGACCACGATTGAGGAGCTGGCACCACTGGCCCTCACTTTTGACGACGTCCTGCTCCAGCCTGTTGAGAGCAACGTCATCCCCTCCCAGGTCGACACGACGACCAAGGTTTCCCGCAACATCGACATCGCAATCCCGCTTGTCAGCGCAGCGATGGACACCGTCACGGAAACTCGGATGGCAGTGGCGATGGCCCGTGAGGGTGGCCTCGGCATCCTGCACCGCAACCTGTCCATCGAGGACCAGGCCGCGATGGTCGATCAGGTGAAGCGCTCGGAGGCCGGCATGGTCGACGAACCCATCACCATCTCCCCGGACGCCACCCTGGCCGATGCCGAGGAGCTCTGCCACACTTACCGCATCTCCGGTGTTCCGGTCGTCGACGAGGAGGAGAACCTCGTCGGCATCATCACCAACCGCGACATGCGCTTCGAGGAGAACCCGCGGCGCCTCATCCGCGAGGTCATGACCCCGGCCCCGCTGGTCACGGCTCCGGTGGGCACCAGTCCGTCCGACGCCCTTTCCCTGCTGGCCGCGCACAAGATCGAAAAGCTGCCGTTGATCGACGCCGACGGCAAGCTGCGCGGCCTGTTCACCCTCAAGGACTTCGTCAAGGCCGACAAGTACCCCAACGCCACCAAGGATCCTCAGGGACGTCTACGCGTGGGTGCTGCCATCGGTTTCTTCGGCAACTCGTGGGAACGCGCCATGGCACTGGTGGAGGAGGGTGTCGACCTCATCATCGTCGACACCGCTCACGGCCACACCCAGGGCGTTCTCGACATGATCGCCAAGCTCAAGGCCGAGCCTGCCGCCAAGGGGGTAGACGTCGTCGGCGGCAACATCGCCACCTACCAGGCCGCCAAGGCGCTCTGCGAGGCCGGAGCCGACGGCATCAAGGTCGGCATCGGGCCGGGCTCGATCTGCACCACTCGTGTGGTTGCCGGTGTCGGCGTCCCCCAGGTGACTGCCATCTTCGAGGCGTCCCGCGCTGCTCGCCAGTACGGCGTGCCGGTCATCGGAGACGGTGGCCTGCAATACTCCGGCGACATCGCCAAGGCCATGGTCGCCGGTGCCGATTCCGTCATGCTCGGATCCCTGCTGGCCGGTTGCGAGGAGTCCCCGGGTGAGCTCGCCTTCATCAACGGCAAGCAGTTCAAGACCTACCGTGGCATGGGATCGATGGGTGCCATGTCAGCGCGTGGCGAGAAGCTGTCCTATTCCAAGGACCGCTACTTCCAGGGTGACGTCACCACGAATGACAAGATCATCCCGGAGGGCATTGAGGGTCAGGTTGCCTACCGTGGCCCGCTGGGGGCGGTGGCCTACCAGCTGGTTGGCGGTCTGCGTCAGTCGATGTTCTACACCGGCGCCCGCACCATTGGCCAGCTGCACGAGCGTGGTCGTTTCGTGCGCATCACCTCGGCCGGTCTGCGGGAGTCTCATCCGCATGACATTCAGATGACGGTCGAGGCCCCCAACTACTCCGCCCACTGACGGGCGAGCCGGAGAATCCGGCAGGAAAGGAATCATGTACGACATCGGACGCAGCAAGCGTGCCACCCGGGCGTACAGCCTGGATGACATCGCTCTCATCCCTTCCCGGCGCACCCGCGGCACCGAGATGGTGAACTTGGAGTGGCGCATCGACGCTCTCACCTTCGACTTCCCGATCATGGCCGCTCCGATGGACTCGGTGATGAGCCCGGCGACGGCCATCGAGTTCGGGCGTCTGGGTGGCCTCGGTGTGCTCAACCTCGAGGGATTGTGGACCCGTTACGAGGACCCCACGCCGTACCTCGAGGAGCTGGCCGGGCTGAGTGACGACGTCGCCACCACCCGCCGTATGCAGGAGATCTACTCCGAGCCGATCAAGGCCGAGCTCATCACCGCCAGGATGACCGAGATTCGGGCCGCCGGAGTGCCGGTAGCCGGGTCCTTGTCGCCGAAGAATGCGTCTCGGTTCTCCGAGACTGTCGTCAACACCGGGGCTGATTTCTTCGTCATCCGTGGCACGACGGTGTCGGCCGAGCATGTCGGTAGTGGGGACGACGTCCTCGACCTGCGCAAGTTCATCTACGAGCTCGACGTCCCGGTCATCGTCGGTGGATGCGCGACCTACCAGACGGCCCTGCACCTCATGCGGACCGGCGCGGCTGGCGTGCTCGTCGGCTTCGGTGGGGGAGCGGCCCACACCACCCGCCAGGTCCTTGGCATCGAGGTGTCGATGGCGTCGGCGATCGCTGACGTGGCCGAGGCCCGTCGCGACTACATGGACGAGTCGGGGGGACGCTACGTCCACGTCATCGCCGATGGCTCGGTGGGACATTCCGGGGACATCGCCAAGGCCATCGCTTGTGGTGCTGACGCAGTCATGGTCGGATCCCCACTGGCCCGGGCCGCCGAGGCCCCTGGCAGGGGATGGCACTGGGGTGCCGAGGCATGGCACGCTGACCTGCCGCGTGGTTCTCGGGTGCACTTCGAGCCCGTGGGTACCCTCGCGGAGGTGCTCAGCGGGCCTTCGCGCGTCCCGGACGGCACCATGAACCTCGTCGGTGGGCTGCGTCAGGCCATGGCCACCACCGGCTATTCGGAGGTCAAGGAGTTCCAGCGCATCGAGCTGACGATTCGCTGATCGTCCCATCAATCAGGACACCGTCCCGGCGAACGGGATGGCTGGCTAACCTTCGGGCATGAGCGAAGTGCCCGAAGAATTGGTCGTGTTGCGCGGCGCGATTGACAACATGGACGCCGCCCTCATCCATCTGCTCGCCGAGAGGTTCCGGATCACCCGCGAGGTGGGCCGCCTCAAGGCTGAGCGCGGACTGCCGCCGGCAGATCCGGCCCGTGAGGCCGAACAGATCGCACGGTTGCGTCAGCTCGCCGTCGAGTCGAACCTCGATCCCGAGTTCGCCCAGAAGGTCATCACCTTCATCGTTGCCGAGGTGGTGCGTCACCACGAGGCCATTGCAGACGAGTCCCAGGACGACCCTGCGAGCGCCCCCGAAGCGGATGCGTCCACCTCGGAGGCATTCGGCAACTGATGGGTCAGGCGATGACGTCGCCCTGGTGAACCTTCGACGGGATACCGACGACGACCGTTCCGGGGGCGACGTCTTTGATGACCAGCGCGTTGGCGCCGATCTTGCAGTCGTCACCGACGGTGATGTCACCAATGATCTTGGCACCGGCGCCGATGAGGACACGATTGCCAATCGTGGGGTGACGCTTGAAGTGTCCGCGCGCGCGTCCGCCGAGGGTGACCTGGTGGTACATCAGCACGTCGTCACCCACGACCGCCGTCTCCCCGATGACCACCCCCATGCCGTGGTCAATGAAGAACCGACGCCCGATCGTCGCTCCTGGATGGATCTCGATTCCGGTGAGATTGCGGGAGAGCTGGGACAGCAGACGAGCCAGTGGGCGCAGCGCCGGATACTTCACCCAGATGGCATGGGCGAGACGGTGTGCCCAGATGGCATGGACGCCCTGGTATGCGATGGCGACCATGAGTTTCGACGTGGCGGCGGGGTCCTCACGCATGGCGGCGTCGAGGTCCTCCATGGCGCGTTCCTTCCATCGCTTGAGGGTCCGGAGGAGTTCCGTCGTCTCATTCGTCATGGCCAGCCTCAGTTCTGCTGCAGTGAGTGGTACCGGTGAATGAACCATATCGAGCCCAGACCTGTCGACCAATGGAAAGGGCGGGCGGAGTTCCACTTCGTGGTCATCTGACGGCATTTCGACGCCCATCGGGTGGATGTTCGCGCAGTCGGGGACCGGTCGAGTGGCGCGACTGGGGGCTCTGGGCCATAGACTCGGCCTCATGGAACAACTCCACGACGTCGTTCTGGTGGTCGACTTCGGGGCGCAGTACGCCCAGCTCATTGCCCGCCGGGTGCGCGAGGTGAACGTTTACTCCGAGATCGTCCCGCACAACATGCCAGTCCGCGAGATGCTCGCCAAGGAACCTGCCGCGATCATCCTTTCCGGAGGCCCGGCCTCGGTCTACGCGGATGGGGCCCCGAGCGTCGACCCGGCCCTGTTCAACGCCGGTGTGCCGGTGATGGGCATCTGTTACGGCTTCCAAGCCATGGCTCAGGCCCTCGGTGGTCAGGTCGCCCACACCGGAGCCTCTGAATACGGACGTACCAGCCTGTGCATCACCTCCCCAGGTCAACTGCTCTCCCGTATCCCTCACACCATCAGCGTGTGGATGAGTCACGGTGACTCCGTCTCCCGTGCTCCGGAGGGGTTCTCGACCCTCGCTCGTACTGCAGGTGCCCCGGTGGCCGCCTTCGAGAACGTGGAGCGCAAGCTCGTCGGTGTGCAGTGGCACCCGGAGGTACAGCATTCCGAATCCGGGCAGACGGTTCTGGAGCACTTCCTCTTCGACATCGCCGGATGCCGTCCGGACTGGAATGCCAGCTCGATCGTCGGAGACCAGATCGCTCAGATCCGCGGCCAGGTCGGTGACCGTCGTGTCATCTGTGGACTGTCTGGCGGCGTCGACTCCGCGGTCGCGGCCGCTCTGGTGCAGCGTGCCGTCGGCGACCAGCTCACCTGCGTCTTCGTCGATCACGGTCTGCTGCGTCAGGGAGAGGCCGAGCAGGTCAAGCACGACTTCGTCGAGGCCACTGGCGCCGACCTCGTGGTGGCAGACGAGTCCCAGCGTTTCCTGGACGCCCTGGCCGGAGTCACCGATCCCGAGGCCAAGCGCAAGATCATTGGTCGCGAGTTCATTCGCACCTTCGAGGACGTCGCCAAACGGCTCAACGCCGATCAGACGATCGACTTCCTGGTGCAGGGGACCCTTTACCCCGACGTCGTCGAGTCCGGCGGTGGCGAGGGAGCCGCCAACATCAAGAGCCACCACAACGTCGGAGGCCTTCCCGACGATCTGCAGTTCAGCCTCGTCGAGCCGCTGCGCACCCTCTTCAAGGACGAGGTGCGAGCCGTCGGCCTGGAGCTGGGCCTGCCCGAGGACATCGTGTGGCGCCAACCCTTCCCAGGCCCGGGCCTGGGTATTCGCGTCATCGGCGAGGTGACCAAGGAGCGCCTCGAGGTGCTGCGTACCGCCGATGCCATCACCCGCGAGGAGATGAGCGCGGCTGGTCTGGATCGCAAGGTCTGGCAGTGTCCGGTGGTTCTGCTCGGTGACGTCCACTCGGTGGGTGTGCAGGGTGACGGACGTACCTACGGCTCGCCGATTGTGCTGCGCCCGGTGACCAGTGAGGACGCCATGACCGCTGATTGGGCCCGCATTCCTTATGACGTGCTGGAGAAGATCTCCACCCGGATCACCAACGCCTGCCCGCAGATCAACCGGGTGGTTCTCGACATCACCTCGAAGCCGCCGGCCACCATTGAGTGGGAGTGAGACGGCTCCAGGACATGACAGCGCCCGTACCGATGGATCGGTGCGGGCCCTGTCATGTAGCTGAAGGTCAGTCCTCCTTGTACGGGTTGAAGGTCTCGTCGGGACGATGGGGAGCTGTCGTCTGATTGAAGTTCCAGGTATTTCCTGAGCGACGCGATTCCTGCTTGTCCCGTGCCTTTCGGGCGGCATCACCAGCTATGCTCGCGCCGCTGCGCTCATCCGGGATGATCACCCACAACACGAGGTAGATGAGTGGTCCCGAGCCGGCAGCGAGAATCAAGACCGCTGCGACGATGCGGACAATGGTCGGGTCCAGATCGAAGGCGTTGGCAATGCCTTGGCAGACGCCGCCGACGATGCGGCCCTCCTCGGGCCGGGTGATCTTGGTGGCCATAGGTCGGTCCTCCTGACTAGTGGCTTACATCCATCGTGCCATGTGTCTGTGAGGCGCACGGAGACATCAATGAGCGCGGGGTGTCCCGGAGGTGCCCATACATGCAGCGAGGCCCCGTCCAAGGACGGGGCCTCGCTGGAGAGAGGATGAGAGATCAGTAGGTCACTGGCTCTTCTTCTTGGTGATGGCACCCCAGATCCACAGGACGATGAGGGCACCGACGATTGAGATGAGCCAGGTCCAGAGGTTCCAGAAGTCGCCAAGGGGCTTGTTGAAGATGAGGGAGCCGAGCCAGCCACCAAGAACCGCGCCCACGACGCCGAGAAGAAGGGTGACGAGGATGCCGCCGCCCTGCTTGCCCGGCATGATGGCCTTGGCGATGGCGCCGGCGATGAGTCCGAGAACAATCCATGCAAAGAATCCCATGCGTCCAGTGTCGTTGACGATGGGTCAAAACGTCCAGTAACGATCACGGATCGTAGCCGAGTACTTAACCAAAAGTGCGTATTGTTACCAGCGACAACAGTTGCCTGGCTAGGTAATACGTCATTTTTTACGCTGGCGACGGAATCTCAGAAAAATGGTCGCCATGGGGACAACAGCGCCTCGGTGAATTTTGCGACGTTGGATCGCGACTGCCATTCGTCGAGGGTGAGCTCCACGCAGTTCGCCATGTCGATCTCGAATATTTCAGCCATCCGCTCGGCGACAGTGGGATCGGTGATGGCGATGTTGACCTCATAGTTGCCCTGGAGGGACAACCTGTCGAGGTTGGCCGTGCCGATCGTCGACCAGATGCCGTCAATGGTGCAGGTCTTGGCATGCACCATGGCCCCCTGGTAGAGGAAGAGCCGTACTCCCTGATGAAGGAGCCGGTCGTAGTAGCCACGGCTCAGCCAGTCGGCGATGACGTGATTCGACTCGGCGGGAACGACGATACGCACGTCGACCCCGCGAGAGGTCGCCTGGTGAAGGGCAGCGACGACGTCGTCGTCCGGAATGAGATAACCCTGGGTCATCCAGATCCGCTCACTGGCACGGTCAATGGCCTCGAGGTACATGTTCCGAATGGGATAGACGGCCATCCGCGGGGAGTTGCGGTGTACCGCGAAGGGGGTGTCCCAGTAGCGCACCCCAGGGGAGGGCAACACCGGCTGGTTGCGTCGCGAGACCAACGCCCCCTTGGGTCGCTGGTTCCACATGTCGACGAAGGTGTTCTCCAATTCCCCGACGGCCGGGCCGGTGATACGGGCGTGGGTGTCACGCCACCGATCCGCGTAGAGGGACCCGATGTTGTACCCACCGATGTAGGCGACGCCGGAATCGACGACGAGGAGCTTGCGGTGGTCGCGTCCCATGTTGCGGATGGTTGGCATCCACGACGGGGTGACGAGCGGTTGGGCGCGCACATGGACGCCGTGCAGCTCGCGGAAGAAGCGCGGATCGACGACGAGGTTGGCGAAGGTGTCCCACATCGCATAGACCTCGACGCCTCGGGCAACGGCGTCGACGAGGGCCTGGCGGAACTGTCGACCGACTTCGTCGTTCTTCCAGATGAAGGTTTCGAGATAAATGGTGTGCTGAGCCGCCTCGATGTCGGCGATCATCGCAGCGTAGAGGTCACGTCCGAAGGTGAAGATCTCGACCTGGTGATCGCCCACCTCGAGGGATTCCACCGGGGCGGTGGGGAAGCGGTAGGGACGGCGACCCCGTCTCCTGACGCCGTTGAAGACGACGAGCCCTGCCATCGTGGCCATCTGGGCGGCAACCGTTCCGCCTGCTACCCAGTGCAGGACGCGGCGAAGGGTGGTTTTCTGGCGAGGGGCCCGGGTCATGTGCTCAGGGTACCGGGCCCCCGAACACCGGCTGCGAGGCAGTCGGCGTCGAGGGCCTGGAAACGTTGTGTCATGACGACTGGTTGATCACCGGCGCAGTGCCCGTCGCGCCAACCAGTTACCCAGGAACTGGGCCAGCTGGACGACGATGATGATCGTCACGACGGCAACGGCCGTCACCGTCCAGTCGTACCGCTGATAACCGTAAGTGATGGCGAACTGACCCAGGCCGCCACCGCCCAGAGCACCGGCGATGGCCGTCATGTCGACGATCGCGATGAGGATGTAGGTGTATCCGAGAATCAGCGGGCCCAGGGCCTCACGGGCCACGACGTCGAAGAGGATCCGCCACGGACCGGCGCCCATGGCGCGCGCAGCCTCGATGACACCGGGCTCGACGGTGACGAGGTTCTGCTCGACGATTCGGGAGATCGCGAAGGTGGCCGCGATGCACAGTGGGAAGGTGGCGGCACGAACGCCGATCGTCGTTCCGACGACCTTGAGTGTCAGTGGAGCGATCGCCGTCATGAAGATGATGAACGGAATCGGCCGGATGATGTTGACGATGACGTTGAGAATGGTGTGGACGACCTTGTTGGCGAGCAGCCCACCGCGCCGGGTGGCGTAGAGCAGGATGCCCAGCACCAGTCCACAGACACCACCGATCACCAGGGTGATCAGGGCCATGAAGAGGGTTTCCCAGATGGACTGCAGATATATCGGACGCAGGTAATCACTCATCAGTGGTCCTCCTGACTGGTGGTCGTGGTGGCAGCCGTGTCGGAGGCGTCGGTCAGGATCCGGGCAGCCTTCTCGACGGCCTCGTCGGAGCCCGACAAGGCCACGGTGTAATTGCCCAGCGAGCCGCCGTGGACCTCGATGACTCCACCATGGACGATCCGGAAGGAAGCCCCGGTCTGGCCGATACGAGCCAGCGCGTCCCCGAAGGCGTCACTGGACACCGAGCTGACGTCGACCAGGCGAGTGCCAGGGTTCTCCGAGCGCAGCCGGGCCTCTTCCTCCCCACTGGGATGCTGACCGATGATCGTCGACAGGAAGCGCTGGGTGGTCTCGGACTGTGGATGGGCGAAGACCTGCCGGGCGCTCCCGGTCTCGACGAGGTGTCCAGCTTCCAGCACCGAGACCTGCTGAGCGATGGAACGGACGACCTCCATCTCGTGGGTGATGACGACAACCGTCACCCCGAGAACCTCGTTGACCCGCTTGAGTAGGGAGAGGACGTCAGCCGTCGTCTCCGGGTCGAGGGCGGAGGTGGATTCGTCAGCCAACAGGATCGACGGCTTGGTGGCCAGCGCCCTGGCGATTCCGACTCGCTGCATCTGTCCGCCGGAGAGCTGGTTGGGATGATCCCATGCCTTGCTCGTCAGCCCGACGAAGCTCAGCAGCTCGGTGACGCGCTCCTTCTCCTGGGCCTTCTTCCAGCGAGCCAGCTTGAGTGGGTAGGCGACGTTGTCGTAGATAGTCCGGGACCCGAACAGGTTGAACTGCTGGAAGATCATCCCGATGTCGGTTCGCAGCGGGCGCATCGCCTTGTCGGAGAGCTGGGAGACGTCGGTGCCGTCAACCAGTACCCGCCCGCTCGTCGGGGATTCCAACCCGTTGATGAGGCGCACCAGGGTGGATTTTCCAGCGCCGGAATGTCCGATGACCGCTGAGATGGAACCTCTCTTGATCGCCAGGCTCACGTCGTCCAAGGCTCGCACCGGCCCGGTACGGGTCTGAAAGTCCTTGGTGACGTGTTCGAAGACGATGTGATCAGGACACTGCGGCGCCGAAGCAGGCGCGACATCTGTTGCCATGGGGAGCCTCGCTGGAAAATCGGATAGGGATCAGGAATTCGACTTCTTGATTTCGGTGGTCAGATCGCCCAAGATCTTGTCGAGATCGGCCTGGGAACGATCAGAAACGACCTTGGCAGTGCCGCCGGACTGCTTGATGATCGACTTCTGAACCTCGGGGTCCGACCACAGCTTGGCAACCTTCTTGTAGGTCTCGTTGTTCTTGTCAGCGGCCTTGGCAGCAATGATGTTGACGTAGGGGTCGGCCGACTTGCCGGTGGCGTTGTCCTTGTAGAGAACCTTGTTGAGATCCAGGCCGGCGTCGGCGGCGAAGTTGTTGTTGATGACCGCGGCATCGACACCGTCGAGGGAGGCAGCCGTCTGGGCGGCGTCAATGGCCTTAACCTTCACCTTGGACTGGTTGGCAATGACGTCGGCAGGGGTCGACAGGGCAGACCCGCCGTTGCGTAGCTTGAGCAGTCCGGCCTTCTGCAGCACGAGAAGGGCACGTCCCTGATTGGTGGCGTCGTTCGGAATGGCAACGGTGACCCCGGCAGGAAGCTGGGAGACCTGCTGGTACTTCTTGGAGTAGATGTTCAACGGGACGACGTAGGTCGCGGAGATCGCGGTGAGGTTGTCGTGGTTCTTGACGTTGTAATCAGCCAGGAAGAGCAGGTGCTGGAAGACGTTGAGGTCGACCTGCCCCTGGGAGAGAGCGACGTTGGGCTGGGTGTAATCGTTGAAGCTGACGACCTCGATGTTGATGCCCTCCGCGGAGGCCTTCTTCTTGAGGACCTTCCAGTAGTCGTTGGCGGCCTCGGTGGTACCAATCTTGACGGTTGTCGTCCCGCCAGCTGCTGAGTCGTCACCCTTGTTCTTGTTCACCGCGAAGATGATGCCGGCGATGAGTGCGACGACGATGACGATGATCGCGACGATGACACCCTTGGAGGGACGGTTGTGGGGCTTGTCGGGGAGTGCTTCGGCGGTGGTCATGGTGATGCTCCTGAAATCTGGTCCGGAAAGGACGACGAATGAGGCTGGGATGGGGCGAGATGGGGGTCGCAGGTCGGACGTGCCGACTCGGTGTCGTGCTCGCGGGCCCGATCATGCTCAATGCACAGAGCTTCTCGCAGGAAGGGTGTGTGGCGAGTATCAGGCCACTGCTCTCGTGGTCCCGCTGGGGTGAACGACGACGTATCCGTTCAGCGGGTGCCGGTCATTCGTGAGGTGCACATCATCATGGCGAACATCTCGACGGCGCACTGGTGGGCGTCCACGAGGTGGCGAAAGACCACTGCCATGATTCCTGCTCCTGTGTTGGGGTGCTTGGGGCACCGTCGCGCTTGTCGTGCCGTCTGGACACGACCAGGTCGTCACACGGGGCACCCTGCTCTCGCGATGGGTTGCCGTCCGGCAAGCCGTGGCTTGACACCGGATCTCAAGACCTTGTCGGCAGGCTATGGGCGTGGAGGTCGCGATGTCAACTCGTGGTGTTCATGTGGTAGGACGAGACGGGAAAGGTTGATGAAGACATTCCCGTCTCGTCCCCCTCGGACGGTGGTGAGGCCTGCTCACAGGTTGTCGGCAGCCTCCAGGAGATTGTGCGCCGAGATCCTCAGTCCCTCGACATCGCCGTACTCGGCGTCCTCGTGTTCGATGCTGACGTTCATGGTGGCAGTGGCGGTGTGGACGGCTCGCAGGAACCTTGTCCAGTACTCGACATCGTGTCCGAGCCCGAATGCGACGAAACGCCATGCCGGGTCCTCGGGCCATGAGGTGCACCAGTAACCGGGTGCCACGGGGGTCTTGTTCGGCGCTTCGGCGGGGACGTGGCCGAAGTCGGTGTCCAACACACCACGGTATGCGGCTCCAGGCAGAATCGCCGTGTCCTTGGCGTGGACGTGACCGATGAGCTCACCCATGCGCTCCACGATGGCGATGGGATCCATCTGCTGCCAGAACAGGTGGGACGGATCCATGTTGACTCTCAGATTCGTCGCTCCAGTCTCCGAGATGAGCCGCTCGAAACTGGGCACATTGAAGACGAGATTGCGTGGGTGCAGCTCCAGACACACGTTGACGTCGTTGTCGCGAGCCAGCGCATCAATCTCCTTGAAGAACGGGACGGCGACGCTCCACTGGTAGTCGAGGATCTCCATGTCGATCCCGTTCCAAGGATTGACGATCCAGGTGGGGTAGTGGGCGTCGGGGTCGGTTCCAGGTGTGCCAGACATGGTGACGACGTCCTTGATGCCGAGCTTCCCGGCAAGACGGATCGCGTTCCTCAGGTCTTCGGCATGCTTGATTCCTTCCTCGGCAAGTGGGGAGGTCGGATTGCCATTGGCGTTGAGACCGATGATCTTCATCTCCTTTTCGGCGAACAGCCCCAGGTAGTCGTCACGCGCTGTCTGGGAGGAGAGAAGTGAGTCCACCGGGCAGTGGGGGGACGGGATGAATCCGCCCACATTCACCTCGGCACCAGTGAGACCAGTGCTCTTGAGGATGTCGAGTGTCTCCGAAAGGCTGTAGCTGGAGAGACAGGCTGTGTAGGCGCCGTATGCCATCGTCATGGGAGTTCTCCTGTCGTTGAGTGTGGCATGGTCAGTTGTTGAGGTGGGAGACGTCGACACGGGCCCCTCCGCGTGCAGCAGATTCGGCGACTGCCTGGGCTATGAGCATTTCTCGATATCCGTCGGCAAATGTTGCGCAACGAGGGAATGAGTCATCTTCTTCCATTCCTGCGACTTGTTGCAGGAACGCATATGCCTGGTATGTGAACTGCTCGATCTGGGTGCAGCCCACCCCTCCGAAGGCCATGGACGAGCCTCGCTCGAAATAGGGGAAGGTGGGGTTGACGAGCACTTGGCGTGGTCCGGACAACCCGGCCGGGGCGCTGGCGTCGTCGACCATGATCTCGCCGGTGCGCGCCAGGTCCCAGTAGGCGCGACCCCGTGATCCGTGGACGTCGATCATCATGGCGTTGGGCATTCCCCAGGCAATTCGGGACGCCGAGAAGGTGCCCACGGCACCATTGGAGAAGGTTGCGGTGAAGGATGCGACGTCGTCATTGGTCACCGAGGCCATCTCGGCCGAGGCATTGTCCAACGTGGTACCCCGAGTGACATGGCCACGGGCGACCGGACGCTCCTTGATGGCGGTGAGGAAGGTGCCACCTGCCACCGAGACGAGTGGTCCGCAGATGGTTTCGGCAGTGTCGATGAGGTGGGATCCGACGTCCCCCAGGGCCCCCGACCCCATGGGCCCGCTGTAGCGCCAGGCCATCGGAGTGGAGGGGTCGGCGCCGTAGTCGCACCAGTAGCGGGCGTTGATGTGGTGAATCGTGCCCAGATGCCCGGTCTCCACGAGTTTCCTGATTTGTGCCACGGACGCATTGCGACGGTAGGTGAACCCGGTGGAGGTGATGATTTCGGGATGATCCTCCTCGGCCTGGGCCATTGCCTTGGCATTTTCCAAGGTGTCGGCCAGAGGTTTCTCGCACAGGACGTGTTTTCCGGCCCGGATCATGGTTTCGGCGATCTCACGGTGCAGGGCATTGCCGACGACGACGGAGACCATGTCGATGTCGGGATCATCGGCTATCTCATGCCAGTCCGTCACGGCTCGCTGATAGCCGTAGCGTTGTGCTGCGTCCTGGGCGAAGGGTTCGTAGGCGTCGGCGATGGCAGCGAGCCTGACCTTGGGCAGGCCGAGATCGAAGACCGTGCCGACCTGTCGCCACGCATTGGCATGTGTTGTCCCGGCCATTCCGGCGCCGATGACGGCGACCGATAGTGTCTTGTCCACGATGTGTCCTCCTTGACATTGGCGGGGAGCCTCGGTGGAGGCGCTTGTGAGGGTGTCCGTGAGCGTCCATGGAGATCTCAGGATTTGTCCGGACTTATTGGCGGTTTCAGTGAGTGTAGCGCTGGTGCCGGGGTTGAGGAAGGGGGATCAGAAACGTTTTTGTCATCAGGACGTGAGCGAAAGGAAGCAGAAGTGCGCAGTGGGAAGGATGGTGTGACGATCGTCGCGGTGGCCAGAGCGGCCGGTCGATCCATCTCCACGGTGTCTGCTGCCCTCAATGGGGCACCTGGAGTAGCCCCGCAGACCCGCCAGGACATCTTGCGGGTAGCGGCAGAGCTAGGATACCGGCCAAACCCTCGTGCACGTCTCATGCGCGCGTCACACACTGGCCTCATCGGCGTGTCATACCGGCCCGGGCAGGCCTTTCAGGCTGAGCTCGTCGATGCGCTGTATCGGGCAGCTGAGTCCTGTGGGCACGGACTCGATCTCACGGCGTCCACCCCGCGTCATGGTGAGGTCGATGGCATCAGGGCTCTGGTGCGCAACCGCTGTGAGGCCATCATCGTCGTCGACTCTCGTGTGGCGCCCGGTGAGCTCTTGGCTGCTGCTGAGGGGGTGCCTCTTCTGCTGATGTGTCGAGAGCCATGCGCGGGAGCTGATGCGGTGCGCTCCCAGGACGAGGTGGCACTGACTCGGCTGGTCGATGAGATCGTCATGACTGGGCGCCACGATGTGGTCTACGTCGACGGTGGGGAAGCACCGTCGACGCAGTTGCGGGCCAGAGCCTTTCGGGCAGCGATGAGAGCCCACGGGCTGAAGGCGCAGGTCATGAACGGCGGTGAGACGGAGGAAGCGGGTATTCGCGCGGTCTGTGACCTGGCTGAGGGGCCTGGTCTGCCGCAGGCCATGCTCTTCTACAACGATCACGCGGCACTGGGTGGGCTGCTGGAGCTTCGCCGACGCGGGGTACACATCCCCGAGAGGGTTGCCCTGGCTGGGTTCGACGGGATTGCGGCCTCGGCGTTGAGTGCAGTTGGGCTCACGACAGTGCGTCAGGATGTCGATGTCATCGCTGAGGTTTCGGTGCGTCATCTCATTAGTCGGCTGGGTTGCCAGGATGGTGGGGTGCAGATGCCCACGGGTCTCGACGTGCATCGCGCGCAGAGTGCCGGTGGTGGAGTGGTCTACACCGTTCCAGCTCGGGTGATTCGGAGAACGACGACGCAGGGGTGATGGACGTGTTCTCAAAAATGTAAGAACAAATACTGGCGAAAACTGGATCGGACATGTATCCTGAAGGTCATCCGAAACGATTCGGATGACCTTCGCGCTGAGTCATTGACCAGAGGAGTGACGATGATGTCCAAAGCGATCAACACTGTTGACCCGAAGTTTTCCCAGCTCACCATCGGTGTGTGTCCAGACCAGTGGGGAGTGTGGTTCCCCGACGACCCCGCACAGATGGATCCGCGACAGGCGTGGCAGGAGATGGCCGAGGCCGGGTTCGATGTCGTCGAGACCGGTCCATTTGGTTACTTTCCCACCGATCCCGAGGAACTCCAGAAGTGGTGTGACGACTACGGGATGCGTGTCGTCGCCGGGACCGGCTGGGGAATCCTGCACAAGGAGGAGGCGTGGCCCCAGACGTTGAAGACGTTCCGCGCCATCGCACAGACCCATGCCGCGGTGGGTGCAGAGTACATCGTCCATCTTCCTCCGCTGTACCGTGACGACAAGACGTGGGAGTGGACGGATGAGCGTGTTCTGGACGGTGACACCTGGAAGCTGTACGTCGAACACGCCAATGCGCTGGGCCAGATGCTTCTTGACGAGTACGGCCTCAAGATGGTGCTGCATCCTCACGGAGACTCCCACATCGAGACCCCCGAGGAGATCGCGCGCATCCTCGAGGCGACCGATCCCACCTACGTGAACCTGTGCCTGGATTCCGGGCATGTCGTCTATGGCGGGGGAGACCCCGTCGAGCTGTGCCGGAAGTACCCCGAGCGAATCGGTTACGTGCACATCAAGGCCTTTGACGAGGCCATCACCAAGGAAGCCCACGAGAAGGACTGGCCATTCGGTGAGGCTGTCACCAAGGGGGCATCGGTGTGTCCGCCCGAAGGCCTGCCCGAGATGCATGAGTTCGTCAATGCTCTGGCCGACCTCGACAAGCCGATCTACGCCATCTGTGAGCAGGACTGCTACCCCTGTGACCCCTCCTTCCCCAAGCCCAACGCCATGAAGATGCGTTCGTACCTGGCTGAGTGCGGGCTCGGACTGGCCTGACCGGATTCGACACCTTCCATGTAACTGTTCAGACGGAGGACAAGGACGATGACAGTACGAATTGGACTCATCGGTGCCGGTGGGATGGGACGTGCCCATCTGGCTCGTATCCACGACGATCTCGCAGGTGCACAGGTCGTGGCAGTGACCGACGTGGTCAACGATGCCGCGCGCTGCGCAGCGGAACCCTGTGGTGCCAAGGTGTGTGACAACTCCAGTGACCTCATCAATGATCCCGAGGTTGACGCCGTCGTCATCGCGACCTTCGGCAAGGTGCATGCCCCCGATGTCCTGAAATGCATCGAGGCTGGCAAGTACGTCCTGTGTGAGAAACCCCTGGCAACCACGGCACAGGACTGCCTCGACATCATGGCGGCGGAGGGGAAGGCCGGCAAGAAGCTCGTCACCGTGGGCTTCATGCGTCGGTTCGACTCCGCCTACAACGAGATGAAGACGATTCTGGACAGGGGAGCCAACGGAGAGGCGCTCTTGGTGCACAACCGGCACCGCAACCCCAGCGTCCCGGAATCGTACACCTCGCGAATGGCCATCGATGACACCGCGATCCATGAGATCGACACCATGCGGTGGTTGCTGGGTGAGGAGATCACCGAGGTCCGAATCGATCGACCGAAGCTCACCCAGCGTCGATTCGACCATCTCATCGATCCTGTGGTCGTCGTCATGCGCACCGAGTCCGGCGTGCTCATCGACGATGAGGTCAATGTCAACCTGGAGTACGGGTACTCCATCGAGTGTGAGCTCGTCATGGAGAACGCTGCGGTGCGACTGGGCGATCAGGAGAAGATCCACATTCGTGACATCCACGGCGATCGGAACGCCATGTGTCAGTCGCACATCGACCGGTTCCAGGGCGCATTCAATGCGGAAGTCCAGTCGTGGATCAATGCCGTTGCCGTTGATGAGCACACTGGCTCCACAACATGGGATGGATATGCGGCGACGGCCGTCGTCGAAGCTGCGGTGGAATCCTTGGACAATGACGGTCGGACCGTGACCGTCGACCTCGTCGAACGTCCCAGTCTGTATCGCTGATTTGTATGTGACCCGTGGCCTTGACACATCCAGGAGGCGTGACAGTCGCCTCGTGGTGACGAGGCCAGGGTCGGAGAGGAACACCCATGGTGGACATTGCCCTTGATCCCAACATGTACTACATGACGATGTCGACTCCGGACACGTTGCGAAAGGCACGTGAACTGGGCTTCGACTTCGTGGAACTGTCACCCAACAACGAGCTGCACCTGTGGCATCACTATCCCAAGGCCGATCGCGCATTCCTTGACGAGATTCTTCGTGCCGAGAATCAGACCGGGGTGAAGGTACGTACCCTCAACCCGGTGTTCAACTGGTCCTCCCCCGACGAGGCCGAGCGCCGGGCCCAGGTGCGCAACTGGCGTCGTCTTCTCGAGATCGCCGACTATCTCGACGTGCGCGACATCGTCTCGGAGTTCTCTGGTGATCGCAATCGGGCCAGCCGATCGGAACAGCAGTGGTACCGATCGATGGAGGAGTTGATCCCTGATTTCGAGAAGTACGGTGTCCGACTCGCCATGGAGGCCCATCCGTACGATTTCGTCGAGCTCCATGACCGGGCGTTGGAACTCGTCCGGTCCATCGACAAGGACTGGGTCGGCTACGAGTACTGCTGCCCGCACACCTTCCACCTGTCGGATGGGGCCGGAGACGTGTCCCGGATGATTCGTACTGCTGCTCAGGCCGGAAAGCTGCGTGAGGTCCACGTCGCAGATGGTTTCAACCACCGCGCCAATGATGGCAACAGGTACATCATCAATCCCCCCGGTGCCGACGTCACCGTGCACCAGCACAATGCCATCGGGCAGGGCGAGGTGCCGTGGGAACAAGTTTTCTCGACGCTGCGCGAGGTGAAGTTCGATGGCGTGCTGAGTGTGTGCGTCTTCGGCTGGCATGAGTACGCAGACGACTACAACCGCGCGGTCCTGAAACGGTTGAAGGACGAACTTGGTTGAGAGGGTTCGACAACTCTGCTGATGTGGTGCTTGTGGGGGAGGGCAACCTTCCTGGAAGCACCACACCCTTGCGGTGCGGTACGGGGAACGACGTGGTCCGGGTGTCGATCCCGGGCGCGCCGTGACGCTGTTGTTGAGTGTGATCGGTTCTGCGTCGGTGCGTTGCCTCGAGAGCCGCATGTCTCACATCAGCAGGTAGAGGGCAGAGATGATCGTCAGAACCGTGACGATCGGCGTGAAGACTTTGTCGGTCATCCTCCTGGCAAGAGCGCGTCCTGCACACCCGGAGCCGATGACGACGGGGGCCAGAATGGCATCGATCATCAGCGTCCCCGGCTGAATGATTCCCAGACCGATGGAGAACGGCACCTTGATGACGTTGACCAGGAAGAAGAACCATGCCGTGGTGCCCAGAAAGGTGGACACGGGGAAGCGAGATGCCAGGAAGTACATGCTGGTGACCGGCCCACCGGCATTGGCAGCCATGGTTGTGAACCCAGCGAGAGTGCCGTACGTGGCTCTGCCAATCCGGCCCTGCACCTCGGGCGGGTGAGGGAGTCGCATGAGGACGAGCGTGGCGGCGATGAGGACGAGCAACAGACTGCCGATGAACACCTTCGTCATGGAGTCCGAGGCGAATCTCAGGAAGACGGCGCCGAGGACGATCCCCATCAGCACTCCGGGGACGAGCCGACGCAAGGTGTCCCAGTCCGCATCGTGACGGTACGTCCAGACGGCAAGGACGTCGCCGACGAGCAGCAGCACGAGCATGGTTCCGGTGGACGCCCTTGCGGGAAGCACGGCAGCGAACAGTGCGACGGCAAGGGTCGCTGCGCCTGGAAGAGCCGTCTTCGAGACGCCGATGCAGATCGCGGCTGTCGTGAGGAGGAACCAGTCAAGGAGAGACATCATTGTCAGCACGAATAAGGTCCATCTCTTGGTGTCGCACGGCAAGGTGCGATTGTCGATCGTGTGAGGTCTCAGGGGGATACAGGTGGGCCTACCGTGGGAACGTCACGGTAGGCCCACCTGTGCTCTGGTGATCAGTGGGGTCAGGGAGCTGCAATGAGTACGTCACGTACCAAGGCGTCGAGGTCGGCGTCAGCCTGGAGGAACTGGCGGAGGGTCTTGCGGGTGGCGCCGAAGTCGTCGAACTCCTCGATCGTCATTCCATCCGGGTCATAGGCACGCACGAACTCCGGCATCTGCATGAGGGCGTCAAGACGCTCTGCAGCAACCGGCTCGTCAATGCGGGCAACGGCCTTGTAGTCGGAGTCGTTGATGCGCTTCTGCCACTTGAACGGAGGGGAGACGACGAGGTCGCCGCCGACCAGCTCGGACCACTGGAGGACGTTGCGGAACGCGGCGCACAGCACCCGGGAGTGGAATCCGCGCTCGGTGAAGATGCGGTGGGCGCGCTTGATCGCTGCGATACCGGCCCACTCCAGGTGCCCGGGGTCGATGAAGAGGCGGTCGCGTTCGGCAACTGTCTTGAGCCAGTCGTCGAGTCGCCCGGCCATGATCGTGACGACCGGCCCCATCTCGTCAATGGGCTTGCCCTCGTCCACGCGACGCTGCAGCCCGCGCTCGATGGCCTCGGCGGAACGCACTGCCTGGGCAACGGTGAACGACACCGTCACGTTGACCGAGACGCCACGGTAAGTGGCCTCTTCGATGGCCTTGATGCCCACCGAGGTGCAGGGGATCTTCACGATGATGTTCGGTGCAAGGTTGCTGAACTCCTCGGCCTGGTCCGCCAGTGCCTCGGCATCACGGTGCAGGCGCGGATCGGTCTGGATGGAGAGGCGGCCATTGCGGCCCTTGTGTTCGATGAAGATGGGTTCCAAGAGTTGTGCGGCCTCGACCGACATGTCCTTGATGGCCTGCCACCCAATGTGGGACTCTCCCCAGGTGGGATTGTTCTCGGCGATGACGCGGATGCGGTCCTCCCAGACATCTGGGTGTTTCCTGATCGTCGTGTAACCGATGACGGGGTTGCAGGTGGCGCCGACGCCGCCATACGCGATGGATTGACGAAGTTCATCCAGGTCGGCCGAGTCGTTCCACAGCGCAGTGGGCGTCGTGCGGGAAGCGTCAAGGAGTGGGCCGGGGATGTACTCGATGCTCATGGCAGCTCCTGTGCGAGATCTTGTCGGCGCGTCGTCGTCGCCGAGTCCATGAGTACAGTGAACACCCCAGGCATTGTCCTGTCAAATGGGCGTGCCGGTGGATCAAGCGTACACCGTGTTCTCGTAGGAGTAGATGGATGCGCGGTACACGTGCTGGCCAAACTCGATGACACGGTTGGAGTCGTCGCATGCCGTGCGCTGCATCGTCAGCAGCGCGGCGCCAGGTGGTTCGTTGAGCAGGCGTGCCTCATCGGATGTGGCGAGTCGGGCGCTGAACTTCTGGTGTCCCACGGCAACGACGACACCCCTGTTGCGCAGATGGTCATACAGGCCAGTGTCCGCGAGCTCGTCTGCGCTGGGGGCGAGGTCCACCGGCATCCAGTTCGTCAGGATCGCGAGAGGCTCGTCGCGTGACATGCGCAGTCGACGGAAATGGGCCACCTGGGAGTCGTTGGGCAGTCCGAGCGCTGCGGCTATGGCAGGTGGAGCTGCTTCCACGTTCCAGTCGAGCACGCTGGTACGTGGAGTCTGACCAGAGGCCTGCAGGTCGTCGTAAAAGCTTGTGAGGTTCATGGAGCGGTGCACCCGAGTGGGGGTCACCTGGGTGCCTACGCCGCGTCGGCGGATGACGAGTCCTCGTTGGGTGAGGGTCTCGAAGGCCCGCCGTGCCGTGGGGCGCGACACGTGCAGACGGGCAGCCATAGACACCTCGTCCTCGATGCGGGTGCCGGGGGCGAGTTCCCCGGATTCGATGAGCCTTGCCAAGGGTTCGGCGATCTGACTGTGGAGCGGCTCCGAGCTTGACCTGTCAATGATGATGTCAGCGATGTAGGTCTCGTTCTCCACTGCCGTTCCTCGTTCATGGGTGTGTCGGTATGCGTTCAACTGGGGTAATGCGCCGGGTGGTGCTGTGAACGTTCGTCCTGGGCGATTCTACGGATGTGATGGTCCATGTGCTGCCCATCTTGCTGATGGCGTATCGGACGCCGATCTTATTTGTATTGACATAGTGCCTTCGGCTGGTAGGATGCGAGACGTCCGGCATCCTCGATGAAGTGGAGTGGTCATGGTATCCAGTCGGCGTGATCTCGATGTGCTCACGATGGGGCGTATCGGTGTCGACATCTATCCCCTGCAGTACGGAGTGGGGTTGGAGGACGTCACCTCGTTCGGCAAGTTCCTTGGTGGCAGCCCGACCAACGTCGCCGTTGCTGCAGCCAGGCTTCGTCATTCCGCAGCTGTGGTCACAGCAGTGGGCAACGATCCATTCGGCCGATTCTGCCGACGTGAGATGGCTCGGCTTGGCGTCTACGACGACTACGTGCTCGTCGATGACGACCTTCCCACCCCGGTGACATTTTGCGAGATCTTCCCGCCGGACGACTTCCCGCTGTACTTCTATCGACGCCCCACCGCTCCGGATCTGGGGATCACTCCGGATGACATACCCGAGGAGGCTGTGCAGAATGCTCGGGTCCTGTGGCTGTCGGTGACTGGTCTGTGCCAGCAGACTTCCCGGGATGCACATCGCCGTGCCCTGGAGATCAGGGGCAGGACGGAGCACACGATTCTCGACCTGGACTACCGTCCCATGTTCTGGGAGTCCAAGGAGGAGGCCCATGAGGCAGTCTCGGAGATCCTGCCGCAGGTGACGGTCGCGGTTGGCAATCGCGAGGAGTGCGAGGTGGCCGTGGGTGAGACGGACCCCGATCGAGCCGCCCGTGCACTGCTGGACGCTGGGGTTCAGCTCGCCGTCGTCAAGCAGGGGCCCAAGGGTACCTTGGCCATGACTCGTGATGAGCGGGTGGAGGTCGCCCCCACTCCGATCGATGTCACCAATGGGCTTGGAGCCGGGGATTCCTTCGGTGGCAGCCTGTGTCATGGTCTGCTGGAGGGATGGAGCCTGACCGAGACGATCCAGGCGGCGTCGGCTGCGGGTGCCTTGGTGGCCACTCGGTTGGAGTGCTCCACCGCCATGCCCTCGGAGCCGGAACTGTTTGCGATGATGGCGGACCATCCGGATGTCGCCGTCAAGGAGGAACATCTGTCATGACAGGTACACCACTCATCGACAAGCTGGTGGATCTTCGACTCTCCGACGCGGTGGGATTTGCGGCTCGGATCAGGCAACGTCCGCGGGCCACGTGGTCTCCCACCGACCCGCTCATGATCGTCGCAGCTGATCATCCCGCCCGTGGTGCGCTCGCCGCCGGTGGTCAGCTTGATGCCATGGCAGATCGGGAGCAACTCCTCGAGCGGTGCGTCACCGCCCTGGGACGTCCCGGGGTCAATGGGTTCTTGGGAACCGCTGACATGGTCGCCGATCTGGCCAACCTTGGTGCGCTGGACGGCAAGGTCGTCTTTGGATCCATGAACCGAGGTGGATTCGCTGGTGCGTCCTTCGAACTCGATGACCGGATGACCGGCTACGACGTCAACGGCGTCGTCACTGATGACCTTGCCGGGGGCAAGATGTTGTTGAGGTTCGACCTGTCCGATCCGGGAACGGTCCAGACGGTGCAGACGTGCGCTGAGAACGTGACTGCCTTGGCCAGGGCGCGGCGAATCGCCATGGTGGAGCCATTCATCTGTCACCGTACTGCCGACGGTAGGGTCGTCAACGACCTCTCGACCGACGCAGTCGTCAAGTCGGTGGCCATGGCTTCAGGGCTTGGTGCAGATACGTCGTGGACCTGGCTCAAGCTGCCAGCGGTCGATGACATGGAGAAGGTGGCGTGTGCCACGTCGTTGCCCATCCTCCTGCTCGGGGGAGAGGTGAGTGAGGACCCCGAGTCGACTCGGCGTCGCTGGGCCAGGGCGCTCGCCCCACGCAACGTCCGCGGACTCGTCCTGGGACGTTCTGTCCTCTACCCGCCGGACTCAGACGTGGCAGCTGCCATTGACAACGCTGTTCAACTGTTGGGAGCACAAGCATGACTGAACTGGTTCTTCGATCTGGGAGCACGGGCTCGGGTTCCTGTGACGTTGACGTCACCCCTGAGCGAGCTGGATGGACATACTCCGGTCTCACCGTTGCGAAGCTCGCGGAGGGCGAGACCCTCGAGCTGGACACCAACGGCCATGAGTACCTGGTCCTGCCTCTGGAAGGGGCGTTCGCCGTGCAGGTCGGTGACGTGCACGCTGATCTTGCCGGGCGCAGCACCATCTGGGGTGAGGTGACTGACTACGTCTTCGTGCCCCGTCACAGCACAATCAGCATCACTGCGCTCGGCGATGGACGAGTGGCGCTGCCACATGCCCTTGCCGACGAGGACCTCGAGCCCAGGTACTGTCCGGCGGAAGAAGTACGTGTCGAGCTGCGTGGGGCAGGCAACTGCTCGCGACAGGTGGTGAACTATGCTGTTGCCAACCCGGTGCGCACGTCCCGGTTGCTGGCCTGTGAGGTTCTCACCCCAGGTGGCAACTGGTCGTCCTACCCTCCGCACAAACATGACGAGGAGTCGGAGGTCGAGCGCGAGCTCGAGGAGATCTACTATTTCGAGATCCGTGGCGACGAGCACGGTCCGGGAATGGCCTTCCATGGAACCTACGGGACGCCCGAGCGCCCGATCCATGTGGCAGAGATGATCGCCAATGGCGATGTGGCCCTGGTGCCGCACGGTTGGCACGGGCCGTGTGCGGCTGCTCCCGGGTACGACCTGTACTACCTCAACGTCATGGCTGGGCCCGGGAAGGCCGAGTGGAAGTCAGTCGACGACCCGCACTACGGGTGGATCCGCCAGACGTGGGAGAACCAGGGAATTGATCCCCGTCTGCCGATGGCAGTGGACGACACGAAGGAGCGATGATGATTGAACAGACTGTGAGGCTCAGCGTCGGGCAAGCCATCGTGCGGTACCTGACGCACCAGTACACGGAGCGTGACGGAGTCGAGCATCGCTTCATCCCTGGGGTCTTCGGGATCTTTGGTCATGGGAACGTCACTGGTCTGGGGCAGGCCCTCCTCCAGAACGAGGTGGATCCCGTTGATGAGGAAGGGCATCTTGACTACTGGATGGGCCGTAACGAACAAGGCATGGTTCACGCCTGCTCGGCCTTTGCCCGTGCCACCAACCGGTTGCAGGCATTGGCTGCCACGGCGTCCGTCGGTCCCGGCTCCCTCAACATGGTCACTGGTGCGGCCCTGGCCACCACCAACCGGGTGCCGGTTCTGCTCTTTCCGGCGGACATCTTCGCTAACCGTGCGCCCGATCCCGTGCTGCAACAGTTGGAGGACCCCACCAATCCCGACGTGTCATGCAATGATGCGTTCCGTTCCGTCTCGAAGTTCTGGGATCGGGTGAATCGCCCGGATCAGCTCATGGTGTCACTACCGCGCGCGATGCGGGTGCTCACCGACCCCGTGGACACCGGCGCCGCTGTCATCTGCCTGCCCGAGGACGTGCAGACCGAGGTCTACGACTGGCCGGTGTCCTTCTTCGCCAAGAAGGTCTGGCACATTGACCGGAGGGTCCCCGACCGTGCCGCCGTCGCCCGGGCGGTGGAGGCGATTCGTGGTGCACGACGCCCACTCATCATCTCTGGTGGAGGCACGATCTACTCCGAGGCATCCCAGGAACTGCGTGATTTCGCGTCGGCCACCGGTATTCCGGTCGCCGACACCCAGGCTGGAAAGGGTGCCATCAACTGGGATCATCCGTGTGCAGTGGGCGGTGTTGGGGCGACCGGTTCCGACTCGGCCAATGCGTTGGCTGCCCAGGCCGACCTCATCATCGGTATCGGCACCCGGTACTCCGATTTCACCACTGGTTCGCAGACAGCCTTCAGAAACCCGGACGTGAACTTCGTCAATGTCAATGTGGGATCCTTCGACGCAGCCAAACAAGGTGCCCAGATGCTGCTGGCAGACGCTCGAGAGGCTCTGATGGTGCTGTCGGATGAGCTCGCGGACTACCACGTTCCCCAGGAATGGAGCGATCTCGCCGTCAAGGAGGCCAATGCTTGGGCCAAGGTGACCGATCGGTGCTACCACCTGGACCACGGTCCATTGCCGGCGCAGACCGAGGTGTTCGGGGCTCTCAATGAACTCATGGGTGACGATGACGTGATCATCAATGCCGCAGGGTCGATGCCTGGTGACCTGCAGTGTCTGTGGCGCGCCAGCACTCCCGTGCAGTACCACGTCGAGTACGCGTTCTCATGTATGGGTTATGAGATTCCGGCGGCCTTGGGCGTCAAGATGGCACGGCCGGACTCCGAGGTCGTGGCCATCGTGGGTGACGGCACCTACCAGATGCTCCCGATGGAGTTGGCGACGATCGTCCAGGAGGGGGCGAAGGTCATCCTCGTGCTGCTCCAGAACCATGGTTTCGCATCGATCGGTGCGCTCTCCGAGTCCCACGGATCTCAGCGATTCGGCACGAAGTATCGGCAGCACGACGGTGGTCAGGGACACGTCGTCGGGGACGATGCCCTGCTGCCTCTCGACATTGCGGCCAATGCTCGTTCGTGGGGGGTGAACGTCTTGAAGGTCCACACCATTGACGAGTTCAAGGAGGCATATCGCCAGGCCGAGGCATCTGATCGTGCCACGATGATCCACATTGAGACCGACTTGTACGGACCCAACCCGCCTGCCTCGGGTTGGTGGGACGTCCCGGTGCCTGCGCAGTCGCGGTTGGAGTCGACGCAGCGAGCCCACGCCGAGTACGTCGAACAGGTTGCCGCACAGCGCAGGTTCTTCTGACTGGCTCGCAGGCCGGTGCCGCAACGACTGACGGCGTGAGACATGTGGAGGGGATCCCCGCTCAGGCGGGGGATCCCCTCAGTGTTGTGGTCCCTCACCGTCCGTGCACCACGTGTCACCTCGTGATCGTCACGACCTGGACTGGGGCCGAGTGCGTTCAGGCGTTGTCGAAGAAATGCATCAGGCTCAACGCGATTGACGCGGTGGCGGTCAAGAGGCCGGAGACGATGGTCAGGTATGGAGCATCGCTGACGAGCCCTGCGATTGCCAGGGCGAAGAGGACCAGTGCTGCCAGGATGAAACGGAGCAGAGTGACTGCGTGATGCTGCATGCCCGATCTCGCGCTGGCCAAGGGGTTCAGGGTGATTCCAGATTCGACATGGCTGTAGGTCATGTGCGGTGTCTTAACTTCCTCTCGGACGCCGAGACACGGCTGCACGGCCGCGCTCGGCACGGCCGTGTGCACGCCCGAAGAGTGCTTCGGGCGGGTGGGCTGGCACCCACCGGAGCCCATGTTAACACAATTGACCGTGAGCCTGCACCGATTGCGGTCGTGAGCTTGACGCAGTCCCATTGACTCCCGAGGGACTCCCTCGACGATGTGGAGCCAGCCGGAGGCCCCGGGTCGGGTCGAACTGTGGTCTCCCACCGGTCACACCTCCTGGTTTTGAAGGGTGCGTCAACGGCGACCTGTTGGAGGGTGTCGCAGGCCCAGCCCTTGTCCTGACTGGCGCACATGCCTCCGGACGGACAGCACAAGAAGTGGGATCTGTCTGAATGGTGATATTTGTTAGTACAAATAGCGCTTGATGGGCTATCCTGAAGATGTTGGTCACACAGCTGGCCAACACCGACGTCCATCGACAACGAAGGAGTTCTCGAGCATGAAGACCATCAAGCACTGGGTCGGCGGTGAATACTACGAGGGATCCCCGCTGGGTGTGATTCCCGTTGAGAACCCTGCGACTGGTGAGGTGACCGCAGAACTGCTGCAGGCGTCCAAGGAGGATCTGGACCACACCGTCGAGGTGGCACGCGAGGCGCAGAAGGAGTGGGCGAGCTACTCGCTGTCGAAACGAGTGGCCATCATGTTCCGGATGCGTCAGCTCGTTCTCGATCATCAGGACGAGATGGCACGGCTCATCGTCAAGGAGCATGGCAAGAACTATTCCGACGCCATCGGTGAGATCCAGCGTGGCCGGGAAACCCTTGACTTCGCGACCGCCATCAACGTGGCTCTCAAGGGCGAGTACTCCCACGACGTGTCCACCGGGGTCGACATCCACACCACCCGCCAGCCGGTCGGTGTCGTCGCAGGTATCTGCCCGTTCAACTTTCCGGCCATGGTCCCGATGTGGATGCATCCGCTGGCCATTGCGACCGGAAACGCCTTCATCCTCAAGCCGGCCTCACCCACACCGTCGGCATCGCTTCTCACGGCAGAGCTGTACAAGGAGGCTGGACTTCCCGACGGTGTGTTCAACGTGCTCTCGGGCGATCGTCGCAGTGTCCAGGACATCTTGGTCCACCCGGGTATTGATGCCATCTCCTTCGTTGGTTCGACCCCAGTGGCTCACATCGTCCAAGACACCGGCGTGAGCCATGGCAAGCGCGTCCAGGCTCTCGGCGGTGCGAACAACCATGCCATCGTCATGCCCGACAGCGATCTTGACTTCGCTGCCCAGCACATCTCCGCATCTGCCTTCGGTGCCGCCGGTGAGCGTTGCATGGCTCTTCCCGTGGTCGTCGCCGTGGGAGGTTGTGGCCCGAAACTGGCTGAGAAGGTCAAGAAGCATGCCGAAGCCATCAAGGTCGGCGAAGGCATGGGTCACGGTGTTGAGATGGGGCCGGTCATCTCTGCCAAGGCCAAGAACCGTATCGTCGGCCTCATTGATGACGCGCAGGAGCGCGGCTCGAAGGTCGTCCTCGACGGTCGTGGCCTCACCGTCCCCGGTTACGAGAATGGTCACTTCCTTGGACCGACCATCCTTGACGATGTTCCCCTGGACGCCCCGGTCTACACCGAGGAGGTCTTCGGTCCGGTGCTCGCCATTGTTCACGCCGACACCTACGAAGAAGCCCTCAAGATCGTCAATGACCAGCCCTTCGGCAACGGTTCGGCAATCTTCACCAATGACGGAGGTGTGGCCCGTCGCTTCACCCTCGACGTGGAGGCGGGCATGGTCGGTGTCAATGTACCGATCCCGACCCCTGTCGCGTTCTACTCCTTCGGTGGGTGGAAGGAGTCGCTCCTGGGTGACACCCACATTCATGGTCCCGAGGGTGTCACCTTCTACACCCGTGCCAAGGCCATCACCGAGCGGTGGCCAACGGAGAAGACCTACGCGGCGACCATGTCGTTCCAGCGTGACGAGTGAGGTCCGGGCACAACAGCCTCGGGCGCCGTTGATCGTGCAGTCGTGTCCGTGATGCTGATGGCAGTGGGGTGGAGTGCGCATGTCGTGCTCCACCCCACTGTGTTCACTCAGCTGTCGAGGTTCCCTGCTCATGGGTGTTTTCGAGGCAGTGGTCGTTCTTCGTGCGTGGCTGTCGGGAAGGGATGAATGGTGCGATGCAGGCCTGGTGCCGTATCGGAGTGATCATGACGGGAGCTTGCTCGAGATGAGTGACACTGAATGCCGGGGGCACTGGACATGTGTGTTCGGCGTGCTATCCTTTTGACAGGACATTTGCACGGGGTGGTGCACATGTCATTCGGCTACCCAAGCCGATGGTGATTCATGGGGGTCATGATGAAACGTAACCGAACCCTTGGCGTGGGTCTTGTCTCGCTGGGTTGGATGGGCAGATTGCACACCCGCGCCTACAAGTCGCTCGCAGAGAAGTTCCCAGAAATCGATGCAGGCGTTCGACTCGTGTCATGTTGCGATCTGCTGGAGGAGAACAGACAACAGGCTGTGGATCGCCTGGGATTCTCCACCGCGGTCGATGACTATCATGACGTGATCGAGAACCCCGAGGTTGATGTCGTCTCGATTTGTGCACCGAATTTCCTGCACCGTGACATTGCTCTTGCGGTAGCAGAGGCGGGAAAACCATTCTGGATCGAGAAGCCGATGGGGATCAGCGCAGCACAGTCCCGGCAGATCGCCGAGGCGGCTGAGGACAAGGAGCTGGTGACCTCGGTCGGGTTCAACTACCGCCACACCCCCGCGGTCGAGTTCGCGCGCCAGCTCATCGCCGACGGTCGACTCGGCACGGTGACGAACGCCAGGGTTTGGCTCATCGCCGACTATGCCTCGGACCCCCGCGGACCGCTCACATGGCGCTACGACAGGCAGAGAGCCGGTGCCGGTGTCATCCTCGACCTCATGGGTCACGGCGAGGACCTCGTCCAGTACCTGCTCAAGAAGCGGATCACCGAAGTCTCGGCCATCTCCGACACATTCATCCGGCAACGTCCCAAGCCACTCAAGGAAGGTGTCGGACATACCGGGTGGGTTGTCTCCGACGAACTCGGGCCGGTTGGCAACGAGGACTACTGCGCTGTCATGGCACGTATGGAGGATGGGGTGACGTGTACCTTGGAGTCCAGTCGAGTCAGTGTCGGACCGCGTGCGGAATACATCATTGAGGTCTACGGGACCGAGGGGTCGATCCGATGGAACTTCGAGGACCTCAATCACCTGCAGGTCTGTCTGGGACGCGACAATGGCGCTCTCCAGGGATACATCAACTGCATGGCAGGACCTGATTATCCTGAGTTCCTGCGCTTCCAGCCCGGAGCCGGGACATCCATGGGCTTTGACGACATGAAGGTCGTCGAAGCTGCGAAGTTCGTCCGAGGTGTTCTGGACGGACAGCAGTATGGTCCATCCGTTGCCGACGGTTGGGCCTCGGCGGAGATCAACGACGCGATCATCGCGTCCTGTGCCGACCGTGCCTGGCACGACGTGGAGCCGGTGTCGGGAAGAACCACATTCGACAAGTGACCGCGTCATCGCGTGTCTCCGAGAAGGCTTGGCATCGGAGCCGGGCCACCGGTGGGAATGGACCAACCGGTTGATATCGAGGGCCGAGAGCCGCCCCTGACCGAAAGGGTGACATGAGTACACCTTCACACATCAAAGAAGACATCAGTCAGATGGTTGAGGAAACCCCTCCATCTGGCAAGCATCGAGGAATCGGTGCGCTCGCTGCCGTGGCGACCTTGGGCTCGCTGCTCTTCGGCTACGACACGGGTGTCATTTCCGGAGCGCTCCCGTACATGTACATGCCCGACCTGGCCGGTGGTCTGGCACTCACCCCTGTCCAGGAGGGTGCCATTGGCGGCACGCTCCTCATAGGAGCCGCAATTGGAGCGGTGACCGGGGGCATCATGTCGGACCGATGGGGTCGCCGTCACAACATCACGATCCTTGCGATCATCTTCTTGCTGGGTGCCCTGGGAACGACATTCTCGCCAAACGTGGCAGTGATGTACATCTTCCGGTTCGTGCTGGGGTGTGCAGTGGGTGCTGCCTCGGCCACGGTTCCGGTGTACTTGGCCGAGACGGCGCCAAAACGGATTCGAGGGTCGATCGTGGCCATCGATCAGCTCATGATCGTCACCGGTCAGCTTCTGGCCTTCTCCATGAATGCCGCCATCAATGCCGCTCATGGTGGGCCGCAACTGACTGTCAAGGCCAACAACAACCCAGACAGTCTCGGGATCACGAACGGTAGCTACTCCTGGGATCAGATTCTCGCGCTCCAGGCATCCAAGGGTGGTCCTCTGGACGAGTCCCAGTACCGCACATTCGTGGAGAACCTCGTCATCCAGTCCGGCAACGGTGCTGCGTGGCGTTGGATGCTCGTGCTGTGCTCCATTCCTGCCATCGCTCTGTGGATCGGTATCCGTCTCATGCCGGAGTCCGCTCGCTGGTACCTGGCCAAGGGACGTGTGGCTGACGCCATCGCGGCTCTCAAGCGAGTGCGGGATCCCGAGAAGGACGGGCCTCTGGACGCCGAGGTCGAGGAGATGTTGGTCTCCCAGCAGCGCGAGCTGGAGAACAAGTACCACGGCAATGCCTTCGCCCATGTGTGGAAGACGCCGTGGCTGCGAAAGCTCATGCTCGTGGGTATCTTCCTGGCGATTGTCAACCAGACGACGGGTGTTAACACCGTCATGTATTACGCGCCCAAGGTGTTGGAGTACGCGGGCATGACGACTTCGGCGTCGATCACGGCGCAGGTGGCCAATGGTGTCATGTCCGTCATTGGTTCGGCTGCTGGTCTGTGGCTCATCCTCAAGTTCAGTCGGCGCAGCCTGCTCATTTTCGACGTCACGGCCGTGGGCGTCACCCTTCTCGCCATTGCGGCAACATTCCAGTTCACCATTGCCCCACACATCGCCGACAAGACGGCTCCTCCAGCATGGGCCCCGTTCCTCATCCTCGGCCTCATGGCGGTGTTCATGCTCATCGTCCAGTCCACCAACGGCACGGTGGTGTGGACCATGATGGGTGAGATGTTCCCGGCAAATGTTCGTGGGATCATGAATGGCACGGCCATCTTCTTCATGTGGGTGGTCAATGCCATCATCACGTTCACCTTCCCGTCAATGATGGCTGGTCTGGGTGGCGGATTGACGTACACCATCTACGGTGTTCTCAACCTCGTTATTGCCGTGGTCCTGTTCAAGGTCATGCCGGAGACCCACGACAAGTCCCTGGAACAGATCGAGACGTACATGGAGGAGCGCTACTCCTGATCGTTCCTCTCATTGAAATGGGGTGAGTGCATTCATGGATGCACTCACCCCATTCTTGTTTTCAGAATTGGGTGTGCCATCGCATCTCTTTTGGAGATGTGGGATTCATGTTCTTTCGCTCGTGAAATGTGGGATCCACTCATCGTCATGGGTTCGAGATTGTCGCGGGGGTCTTGTCGGGTCAGCAGGTTCGTGATTTAATGGAATTAAATGTAAGGACAAAGGAGTGTATGGCTATGGCCCCCCTACCAACAACCATGCGTGCCGCGGTGCTGCGGAAGCCCGGTGAGCCGCTCGTCATCGAAACCCTCAATGTTCCTCGACCCCGTCATGGCGAGGTTCTTCTCAAGGTCACTGCCTGTGGTCTGTGTCACTCGGACCTGCACGTCCTGGGTGGAGCGATCGATTTCCCGGTGCCAGCCGTCCTGGGGCATGAGGTCAGTGGTGTCATTGCCGAACTTGGTGATGGGTTGAGTCATTCCGGTCTCGACGTCGGACAGCCCGTCTCCGGCGGATTTCTCATGCCGTGCGGCGAGTGCGAGGCGTGTCGTCGGGGACGAGATGATCTGTGTGGCCCGTTCTTCGAGATGAATCGACTGCACGGCACCCTTTACGACGGGCAGACCCGTCTGTTCACTCCCGACGGTGAGCCGGTGTCGATGTACTCCATGGGTGCCCTGGCGCAGTACTGCGTCGTCCCGGCGACGGCTGTTGCGCCATTGGCCAGCGGCCTCGATCCTGTCAACTCCGCGATCCTCGGGTGTGCGGCCATGACTGCCTATGGTGCGGTCCGGCATGGCGCAGACCTGCGATACGGAGAGTCAGTGGCAGTCGTCGCCACAGGCGGAGTGGGATCGAACATCCTGCAGTTCGCCAGCGCGATGGGTGCCGATCCGATCATCGCCATTGACGTCAAGGAGGAAAAGCTGGCGGAGGCCAGGGGGCTCGGCGCCACCCACACCGTCAATTCCACGACCGAAGACGTCAGGCAGAGAGTCCTCGAGATCACGGGTGGCCGAGGTGTCGAGGTGTCCTTCGAGGCACTGGGTATTCCTGCCACCTGGAAGACAGCTCTGGATGCCCTCGCAGATGGTGGACGTATGGTGCCAGTGGGGCTGAGCGCGGGTGTGCAGACTGCTGGTGTGGAGATCAATCGGACGGTGCGGCGTGGCCAGTCGATCCTGGGGTCTTATGGCGCACGTACCCGGGTGGATCTGCCAGCTGTTGTCTCCATGGCCGCTCGTGGCGTGATCGACGTCGACAGGGTGGTCCACAAGACATTCAGCCTTGATGAGGTGAATGAGGGTTACGCCATGCTCCATGACGGTTCGATGGTGGGCCGAGGGGTCATCGACATGGCGTTGTGAGATCTTGATCGTCCCAAGGCCGACACCTGCCTTGAGATGACGACAGCTTCGAGATGATGGTGGCCCGCCCCTGAAAGGGGCGGGCCACCATTCGGTAATTCAGGCTGAGCGAGCCAGCATCAGGAGCTCATCGTCCGAGCGATGCCAGAGCCTCGTGGGACTTCTTGGCATTGAGGACCGGACCACCGCCAGCAGGGGGTTCCCCGTCGATCATGATGTCCTGCTCCAGAACGTAGTAGCCGTCGAATCCGGCCTCGTCGAGAAGTGTCACGATCGCGGCGAAGTCGATGTCTCCCTCGCCGATGGGGGCGAACATGCCGGCTCGGATGCCCTGGGACCAGGTGATCTCACCTGGCAAGAGCTTGTCGGTCATCTCCTTGTGGACATCCTTGGCGTGGACGATGTCGACACGATCTGCATACTTGCGAACCAACTCGACGACGTCGGTGCCACCGCAGGCCAGGTGGCCAGTGTCCAGGCACAGCCCGATCGAGGAGTTGTCGAGTACCCTGACCACCTCGTCGTAGTTCTGGACCATCGTCCCCCAGTGCGGGTGGAGGCAGGCGGTGACCTTGCGGCTGGCGCAGACCTCGCGGATGCGATCGAGATTGCTGAACAGGGTGTTCCAACCTGCTTCGTCAAGGACGGGGCGTGCGTCGTACCCGTCACGACCGGAATCGGCGGCGAGGATGAGATAGTCGCCGCCGGCGGCCTCGAAGGCGTCGAGCTCCTTGTTGACCATGGGGATCGGGTCGAAATCCGGATCGTGCATGATGGCGAGGAAGAAGGCTCCGACGGGTTTGAGGTTGTACTTCTTCACCTCTGCGGCGCGGGCTTCGGCCTCGATGGGCAGCCAGCCCTGGGGGCCGAACTCGGTGGCGGTGAGGCCGATCTGCCTCATCTCGGTGAGAACGCGCTCCGGTGTCATCTGATAGCCCCAGCCCGGGACCTCGCAGACACCCCAGCTGATGGGTGCTCCAGCAATCTTCATCGATGTGCTCCTTGTGTGTTGAGGGTCTGAGCTTCTGTGCGTCAGGCCAATGACAGTAGTATATGTCCGGTCAATAAGGGTGACAATGGCCTCTTTGCTCCGCGGGACATGCTGGTGTGATCGATATTTGTGCTAACATAACAGTATCTTGTAGGTGCTGGCTGAGAGCCAGCTATGTCGAACACAGGGGTTCACAGCATGATCAGGATCGCCATCATTGGGGCTGGACGTATTGGCCACGTCCACGCTCGAGCCGTCGCCGGACGTACCGATGCCACTTTGGCACTTGTCTGCGACCCATTCGAGCAGAACGCACGTGCCCTCGCCGAGGAGTACGATGTGCGCTACTGCTTGGAGCCGGACGACGTGTTCTCGGACCCGATGATCGATGCAGTCGTCATCGGGTCGCCGACGAAGTTCCACGTCGACCACATCCTCAAGGCCGTCAGCGCTGGCAAGCGGGTGATGTGTGAGAAGCCGATTGCACTCGATCTCGAGTCGGCAAGGAGGTGCATCGAACAGCTGGGGGAGCGCGCCGATCAGGTGATGATGGGATTCAACCGTCGTTTCGACCCAACCTTCCACGCCTTGAAGAGTCGCCTTGATGAGGGGGAGATCGGTGACCTCCAGCAGCTCACCGTCATCTCACGAGATCCGGCTGCTCCGCCGGTCTCCTACATCGCCGGATCCGGGGGCATCTTCAAGGACATGACAATCCATGACTTCGACATGGTGCGGCACTTCCTCGGGGACATCGCTGAAGTCAATGCCGTGGGTACCAATGTGTCTGCACAGATCGCGGAACAGGGTGATCTCGACCAGGTGGTCATCACCCTCAAGTCCCGTGAGGGCAAGCTTGCCACCATCATCAACTCGCGGACCTGCGCTTTCGGCTACGACCAGCGAATCGAGGCATTCGGTGCCGATGGCATGCTCAGCGCAGACAATCTTACCGAGACCGCAGTACGCAAGGCCACCAGCACCCAGACCGATGCCAAGACCGCGATCATGGATTTCTTCTTGGAAAGGTACGAGGATGCCTACCGCATCGAGCTGGAGACCTTCCTTGACTCGATCGTCGATGGCGGTGTCATCTCGCCATCGGTACGCGATGGTTACGAGGCACTTGTCCTGGCCGATGCCGCGAGGCGCAGCGTGGAGGAGCATCGCGTCGTAACTCTCTGACGCGTCCTGGATGGGGACATGCGGCAGACGGTCCGCCCGATCCACGGTTGCGCTGCGGGAAGATGTGGGGCATGAGGACAACGTCATGCCCCACACCAATTAGAGTTACTGACCATGACTGAGCCCGACCTGTCTGCCTTCTTCGCGTCTCGCCCGTCCCAGGGTTCAGCCGGGCCCGGGACGCTGCCAGCGGATGTGGCACGTACCGGGATGGGGCGGGCGGTCGACGTCCATGAGCTTCTGGACCATCTCAACCCGCCCCAGCGTGAGGCGGTGCTGCACACGGGGTCGCCGGTGCTCGTGGTGGCCGGTGCTGGTTCGGGCAAGACCCGTGTCCTGACCCGTCGTATCGCGCACCTAGTGGGGGAGCGCGGTGTCCATCCCGGTTCCATTCTGGCCATCACCTTCACCAACAAGGCTGCGGCTGAGATGAAGGCGCGCGTCGTCGATCTGGTGGGCAACCGGGCCAAGCCGATGTGGGTGTCGACCTTCCATTCCGCTGCGGTGAGAATGCTGCGGACCGACATTGATCGTCTGGACATCTCGCGCAATTTCTCCATTTATGACGACACCGACGCGAAACGACTTATCACCCTGGTGACCCGCGATCAGAATCTGGACCCGAAGAAGTTCCAGCCACGGGCGATCATGAACTGGATCTCGAACCAGAAGAACGAGCTCATCACTCCCGATCAGGCTCTCGAGAATGCCAGTAGCGGAAACGATCGAACGAATGCTGAGGTCTATGTCGAGTACCAGCGTCGCCTTCGTGCTGCGAACGCCCTGGACTTCGACGACCTCATCATGTGCACCGTCACCCTGTTGAGGCGGTTCCCGGACGTGCGTGAGCAGTACCGCCGCCGTTTCCGCCACGTCCTCGTCGATGAGTACCAGGACACCAACACTGCTCAGTATCAGTTCATCCGGGAGCTGTGCGGGGATGATCCGGTGCCATTGGCTGACGGAGCGCGCAGCGTCGATCCGCCCGAGCTCATGGTCGTGGGTGACTCGGACCAGTCGATTTACGCTTTCCGTGGCGCGACGATTCGTAACATCCTTGATTTCGAGAAGGATTTTCCCGGCGCTCGGACGATCCTGTTGGAACAGAATTACCGTTCCACGCAGACGATCCTCACTGCCGCGAACAATCTCATCAAGGTCAACCCGAACCGTCCGGCCAAGAATCTGTGGACCGATCAGGGTGACGGCGACAAGATCGTCGGATATGTCGCTGACACCGAACATGACGAAGCGGCCTGGGTGGCGCGACGCACCGACGAGCTCGTGGACGAGGGGCGCACCAGTTACGGACAGGTCGCGGTGTTCTACCGCACCAACGCCCAGTCGCGAGCTTTTGAGGATGTCTTCATTCGTACCGGTCTGCCGTACCGGGTCGTCGGAGGCGTGAAGTTCTACGAGCGCAAGGAGGTTCGCGACGCGGTGAGTTACCTGCGCGCTATCGCCAACCCCTCCGACGACGTCTCGCTGCGACGCATCCTCAACACCCCACGCCGCGGCATTGGTGCGCGGGCCGAGGCCGCCATCGAGATGTTCGCCACTGCTCGACGGATCAGCTTCTGGGAGGCCCTCAGGCGGATCGACGAGATCAATGGACTGGCAACGAGATCGGTCAACCAGATCCGAACCTTCGTCAGCCTGATGGAGGACCACATCGCGATGGTCGAGCAGGGCAGGCGAGCTGATGAGATCGCCAGCTCCATCCTCAAGGAATCCGGCTACATCGCCGAGCTCGAGAACTCCAAGGACCCCCAGGACGAGACGCGGCTGGAGAACCTCGTCGAGCTGGTCTCGGTGGCCCAGGAATTCGTGGCCAGGGTCCACGCCATCGACATCGATGCCGCAGAGGAAGGCGACGTCGAGGACCTCGAGTTGTCGGCCGACGACTCCCTGCCGGCCTTCCTTGAACAGATCGCCCTGGTCGCCGATTCGGACCAGTTACCGACCGGTTCCGACGGGGTCGTCACCCTGATGACCCTGCACACCGCCAAGGGCTTGGAGTTCGACACCGTCTTCATCACTGGATTCGAGGACGGCGTCTTCCCCCACATGAGGTCGCTGGCAGACGCCACCGAACTGGCGGAGGAGAGACGGCTGGCCTATGTGGGCATCACCCGTGCTCGCAATCGGTTGTTCCTGTCCCGGGCCGCGGTGCGGACGATGTGGGGGCAGGCCCAGTACAACCCGCCGAGCCGATTCGTCGACGAGATTCCCGAGCGCCTCATCGAGTGGGAGAGGCTCGGCCAGGTCTCGGTGGGATGGTCGACCTCCGCGAGTGGTCGCTCACGCTCGGCACGCGGATCCTTGAATGACGGCACCCCTGCCTTCGGGTCCGGACGGGGACCCGCGAATGCTCCCAGGAGCAAGTCCCTCTCGTTGTCCGTGGGGGACAAGGTGCTGCACTCCACCTTCGGACTCGGCACCGTCAAAGCCACTTCTGGTCAGGGTGAGAACGCCAAGGCTGACGTCGATTTTGGGTCGGCTGGTCTCAAGAGATTGGCGCTGAAGTTCGCTCCGCTCGAGAAGCTGTGAGCACTGCCTCGGGAGTTTTCCCACGTCGGATCGCTCGACGTCGTGACACCGGGTGGGCACTGGACCGTCGGGGTTGTTAATCTGTTCTCGGTGGGCAAACGACCAACCGCGTCGACCTCATTGTGAACATTCTTCTGTTCGAGATGGCAGGTTGCCGTCAGCCCCGTTCCCGGCCCGGCAACGGCCGGTCGACTCGCAGAGTGGAGAGATTGTGGACCTGTACGAATACCAAGCCCGCGACCTGTTTGAGAAGCACGGTGTGCCTGTGCTTCGAGGCGTCGTCGCGGAGATTCCCGAGCAGGCGTCCGAGGCCGCAGCGAAGCTCGGCACCCCCGTCGTCGCCGTCAAGGCGCAGGTCAAGGTGGGTGGCCGTGGCAAGGCTGGCGGCGTGAAGATCGCCAAGTCCCCTCAGGAGGCGGCCGAGCACGCCAAGGCCATCCTGGGCATGGACATCAAGGGTCACACCGTTCACAAGGTGATGATCGCCGAGGGAGCTGACATTGCCGAGGAGTACTACTTCTCGATCCTGCTCGACCGTGGTGAGCGTCGCTACCTGGCGATGTGCTCTCGTGAGGGTGGCATGGACATCGAGACCCTCGCCAAGGAGCGGCCCGAGGCCCTGGCCAAGGTGCCGGTCGACCCGATCGACGGTATCGACGAGGCTAAGGCTCATGAGATCCTTACTGAGGCTGGCTTCCCCGAGGGGGAGCAGGACGCCATCGTCCCGGCTGTCGTCAAGCTGTGGGAGACCTACCGGGACGAGGACGCCACCCTCGTCGAGGTCAACCCGATGATCAAGACCGGTGACGGACGCATCCTCGCCATCGACGGCAAGATGACCGTCGACAACAACGCCTCCTTCCGTCAGCCCGAGCATGCAGCCCTGGTGGACCGCGCCACCACCGACCCACTGGAGCTGCGCGCCGGTGAGCTCGGCCTCAACTACGTCAAGCTCGACGGCAACGTCGGCGTCATCGGAAACGGCGCCGGCCTCGTCATGAGTACCCTGGACTGCGTCGCCTACGCCGGCGAGGAGTTCCCGGGATCCCCGAAGCCTGCCAACTTCCTCGACATCGGCGGTGGCGCCTCGGCCGAGATCATGGCCAACGGCCTTGACCTCATCATGGGCGACGAGCAGGTCCGTTCCGTCTTCGTCAACGTTTTCGGCGGCATCACCGCCTGCGACCAGGTGGCGCTGGGAATCAAGGGCGCTCTCGAGAAGCTGGGTGAGAAGGCCTCCAAGCCGCTCGTCGTCCGTCTTGACGGCAACAACGTGGCCGAGGGCCGCAAGATTCTCGAGGAATTCAACCACCCGCTCGTGACCATGGTCCCGACCATGGACGAGGCCGCCAGCAAGGCCGCCGAGCTCGCATCCAAGGAGGCCTGAGACATGGCGATCATTCTCGACCAGAACTCCAAGATCATCGTCCAGGGCATGACCGGCTCGGAAGGCATGAAGCACACCCAGCGCATGCTCGACTCCGGCACCGCCGTCGTCGGTGGCGTCAACCCGCGCAAGGCGGGCACTACCGTGTCCTTCAACGGTGGCGTTACCGTCCCGGTCTACGGCAGCGTCAAGGAGGCCGTCGAGGCCACCGGCGCCAATGTGTCCGTGATCTTTGTCCCGGCCAAGTTCACCAAGTCGGCCGTCATGGAGGCCATCGAGGCCGAGGTCCCGCTGGTTGTCTGCATCACCGAGGGTGTCGCCGTCAAGGACACCGCGGAGTTCTTCACCGCCGCCCAGCGTTCCGGCAAGACCCGCATCATCGGCCCGAACTGCCCGGGCATCATCAGCCCCGGAAAGTCCAACGCCGGCATCATTCCCGCCGACATCTCCGGCCCGGGACGCGTGGGCCTGGTCTCCAAGTCCGGCACCCTGACCTACCAGCTCATGTACGAGGTGCGCGACCTGGGCATCTCGACGGCCATCGGCATCGGCGGCGACCCGATCATTGGGACCACCCACATCGATGCCCTGCAGGCCTTCGAGGACGACCCGGAGACCGACATCATCGTCATGATCGGTGAGATCGGTGGCGACGCAGAGGAGCGCGCAGCCAAGTACATCTCTGAGCACGTCACGAAGCCGGTTGTGGCTTACGTGGCTGGCTTCACCGCTCCTGAGGGAAAGACGATGGGTCACGCCGGCGCTATCGTGTCCGGTTCCTCGGGCACCGCGGCCGCCAAGAAGGAGGCTCTCGAGGCTGTTGGCGTTCGCGTCGGCAAGACCCCGACCGAGACCGCCAAGCTGGCTCACGAGGCGATGGACTCGCTCAAGAAGTGACGCCCTGATCCTGTGTTCGCACGGAACCCGGCCCCATTGTGGAGCCGGGTTCCGTGCGTTGTGTCGTGCTCACAGGTGTGGTGACTCAGAATCGTCGCCGGTGGACGGTAGGGTTCCAGATGATCTTCTTCCCCGAACCGAACAGGACTCCCACATGGGCACATCTGGCTCGACATCGACCTCGGCGAGGTTCGTCGTTGAGTCCTCCGAGGCTGACGGACCTCGTGAGCCTCGCGTCCCGTGGCCATGGCCGGTCGTCGTCCTGGCGGCCGCAGCAGCAGCCATCCTGGCCCAGTGGCTCGCCTTGGCCGGGATCATCGTCCCGGAGTGGTTGTCCAGTAACGGTCGGTCCTTCCCGAGCATCCTTGTTGCGGCGTCGAGCCTCTGGCTGAGTGGCCACGGTGTGCCCATCGACATCATCGGGATCCACGTCGGCCTCATCCCGCTGGGGCTCACCTGCGTCAGCCTGCTGCTCGGTGAGGAAGCCTGCCGCTATGGCACCCGCGTCTTGTGGCATCGCCACGACGGACATCCGCCACGTCGACATGTCGGTGAGGCGATTGCCCTCCACGCCACCATCGAGCTTCTCGCGGCAATCATCATGACGGCTGCCGCCGGTACGTCCCACTGGGTGACGGCCATGGTTGGTGCCCTTCTCATTGGACTGTGCTCAGGTCTCGTCGGGGCTAGTCGCGGTGCACGCGTCAACCCGTTCGGCGGCTTGCCCCACTGGGCTCGTGGACTGCCGAAGGCTGTTGGGTCGACCGTTGCCATCTGCCTGGCAGGCGGATCAGCCGCACTAGCCGTCGCCCTGCTCGTTCATGCGAGCAACGTGGTCCACCTGCACCAACAGATCGGAGCCACCGGATGGGGGGGAGTCTGCCTCATCCTGCTGCAACTGGCCTGGCTGCCCACCATGGCACTGTGGGGAACCTCATGGACGGTCGGCCCGGGGTTTGCCCTTGGAACCGAGACCTTCGTCTCCCCGCTCGGAACACACCTCGGGATCGTCCCGGCATTGCCAGTGCTTGGGGCCTTGCCCTCCAACGGTCCGTTGAGCCCGGCTGCCTGTGCCTGGTTTGCCGTCCCGGTGGTTGCCGGAATCGTCGGTGGCATTCTTGTCATGAAGTCCCTGCCGGAGGCCGGGTTTGAGATCGGAGCGGGTATCGGTGCTCTTTCTGGTCTGTTGTCCGGGCTCGTGTTGGCCATCCTGGGCCTGCTGAGTCGTGGCAGCCTGGGTGATGGACGCCTTAGTGAGGTCGGCACGATCATGCCGGCTATGGCTGGATGCGCGGTCGGTATCCTCACCCTGGTGACGATGCTGTGCGGGTTCGCCGTCGGTATGACTCGCCAGCTGCAATCCGAGGAGTCGCGTCAGGGGCGTGCAGAGCGTCGCGAGGCACACAAGGAAGCCCACGCAGCCAAGTCCGAGGAGAGGGCCCGGAGCCGGGCTGCCAGGAAACAGGCTAAGGCCGAGAAGAAAGCTGCTGCGAAAGCAGCTGACGCGGAGGAGACCCGCGCCGTTCAGGCCGAGGACCTAGATGCTGGTGAGGGTGCGACCTCGGTCGAAAATGAGTCGTCGTGGAAGGACACCGGGTCGAGGAGGACCACCCGTCCCACGGCTGCGTCCAAGGACATCAAGGCGGTCGAGGAAGAGACCATCGGCCACGGCATCTACGACTCCATTCAGAACGATCACGGGAACCCCGACAACGGGGACACCACCCACCATTCCTGAGCCGGGCGAGACCGCCTTCAGGAGTGGCGTTGCCCCCCTGCCGACATGAACTCCTGGGATGACGCCACACGCCGTGGCAAATGGGTGCATACTTGTCCGCAAGCACACGTGCTCCGGGGTCGGTGAAAGTCCGAACCGGCGGTGATAGTCCGCGACCCGAGCCGTCCTCGTGACGGTGAGGTTGAACCGGTGGAATTCCGGTACCGACGGTTAAAGTCCGGATGGGAGGCAGCACGGCAGGTGGCTGGCGTCGTCAGCCCCGTGTGTCGTCCTTGCGCACCCCGGAGCCGCAACGGCCCGGGAGGACAGATGGACCAGCGGTGGGACGACGCCATGACGCTCGCCCTGAACTTGGCAGCGAACTCGCCATGCCCTGACCCGAATCCGCGTGTCGGCTGCGTCATCGTCGCCGATGGTCAGGTTGTCGGACAGGGATGGCATCACGGGGCGGGAACCTCACACGCCGAGGTAGAGGCACTGCATCAGGCTGGCGACGCTGCCCGGGGAGCCACTGCCGTCGTCACCCTGGAACCGTGCAATCACACCGGACGCACCGGTCCATGCAGCCATGCCCTGCGCGAGGCCGGGGTTTCCCGCGTCGTCATCGCCCAGTCCGACCCCAATCCGGTGGCAGTTGGGGGAGAACAGTTCCTGCGCACCAACGGGGTCGAGGTCGTCACGGGTGTTCTTCCCGAGGCTGCCATGGCTCTCAACGCCGACTGGACGTTCAGCCAGATCCACCGACGCCCCCGGGTGTGCTGGAAGTACGCCGCCACCCTCGACGGACGCAGCGCCGCTCCCGACGGCACAAGTCAGTGGATCACCGGGGAAGAGGCGCGTCACCAAGTGCAGATCGGCCGCTCCCGGTGCGGGGCGATCGTCGTCGGTACCGGAACAGCTCTGGCTGACGATCCTCGACTGACTGTCCGGCTGTCCGAGGTCACCTGTCAGCCGCTGCGCGTCGTGGTGGGGATGAGGGACCTGCCTGCTGGTTGCCATCTCCACGACGATTCCGCCGAGACCTTGCAGATTCGCAGCCACGACCCCGTCGAGGTGCTTGACGTGTTGTGGCATCGCGGCATCCACCGGGTCTGGCTCGAGGGTGGTCCACGCTTGGCCGGAGCATTCCTGGCCGCCGGCCTCGTTGACGAGGTCGTCGCCCACATCGCGCCGACGGTGTTGGGAGACGGTCGGGCAGCCGTCATCGATCCCACCGTCACCACCTTGACCTTGGCCCACCACTTCGTCATCGACGACGTGCGCCGGCTGGGCCCTGACATCCAAATCCGCGCACACCACGAGTGAGGAGACCCATGTTCACCGGAATCATCGAGGAGATTGGCGAGGTCGTCGCCATCGACAAGGGACAGGAGTCGGCTCGACTGTCCATCCGCGGACCCGTGGTCTGTTCCGACGCCCGGCTCGGGTCGTCCGTCGCCGTCAACGGCACCTGCCTGACGGTCACCGATCTCGACGAGGTGACCTTCGGCTGTGACGTCATGGCCGAGACCCTCAACCGCACTGCCCTGGGGCGACTGGCCCCAGGGAGCAGGGTCAATCTGGAGCGCCCGGTGGCTGTGGCGGGACGCCTCGGTGGGCACATCGTCCAGGGGCATGTCGATGGGGTCGCCGAACTCGTCTCCCGTACTCCCGGCGACCACTGGGAGGTCTTCCGATTCAGCCTTCCCACCACGCTGGCCAGGTACGTCGTCGAAAAGGGGTCGATCGCGATCAACGGCACATCCCTGACGGTCTGCGAGGTCAGTTCCGAGTGGTTCGAGGTGAGCCTCATCCCGACCACCCTCACCGGCACGGTCCTCGGTGGTCTCGAACCTGGCGAACCCGTGAACATCGAGGTCGACGTCATCGCGAAGTATCTGGAATCCCTCGTGAACAAGGAGAAGTCATGCTGAACACCATCGAGGAGGCGCTGGCCGAGCTGCGCTCCGGACGTCCGGTGCTGGTTGCCGACGACGCCGACCGGGAGAACGAGGGAGACGCCATCCTCGCCGCTGAGCTGGCTGATCCACGCTGGGTCGGATGGATGGTCCGCCACACTTCCGGGTACCTGTGCGCACCCATGACCGACGAGCACGCTGACCAACTCGGTCTGCCCCTCATGTGGCCCGCCAACCAGGACCCGCTGCGAACCCGCTACACCGTCGCCGTTGACGCGGCGTCCGGGATAACGACCGGTATCGATGCCGCCCAGCGTGCTCGCACCGCCCGAGTACTCGCAAGCGCCACCTCGACCTCCGCTGACCTCGTCCGCCCCGGTCACGTCCTGCCGCTGCGGGCCCGCGCCGGGGGAGTGCTGGAGAGGCGCGGTCACACCGAGGCAGCCGTCGACCTCGCCCGGCTGGCCGGCTTGGAGCCCGTCGGTCTCATCGGCGAACTCGTGGGGGATGACGGTATGTGTCTGCGTACCGACTCCATAGCCGAGCTGGCTCGCACCGAGGATCTGGCCTTCGTCACCATCGATCAACTGGCGCAGTGGCGGCTCTCCCATGATCCGGCTGACACCACTGCGGCACCTCGCGTGACGGCCCTTGCCAGCGCGGAATTGCCGACCCGGCACGGCCAATTCACGATGACCGGTTACCGCGACAACCTCACCGGGGCAGAACACGTCCTACTCATGTCTGACAAGGGGATCCACCCCGACGACGGTGGCCCAGCCTGGGTGAGGGTGCACTCGGAATGCCTCACCGGTGATGCTCTGGGATCCCTGCGTTGCGACTGCGGCGACCAGCTGACAGCCGCACAGGCCCACGTCAATGAGCATGGTGGGGCCATCATCCTGCTGCGTGGCCACGAGGGACGGGCGACTGGTCTGCTCAACAAGATCGCGGCATACCGGGCCCAGGATGGTGGACTCGACACCGTCGATGCCCAGACTCACCTTGGCCTACCCATCGACGCTCGTGAGTACGGCGCGGCGGTGGCGATTCTGGCTGATGCCGGTGTTTCTGCCGTCCGCCTGCTCACGAACAACCCTGCCAAGGTGGACGCCCTGCGTGAAGGAGGACTTGAGGTGACGATGTCGCCTCTCGAGATTCCGGCCCGTCCCGAGGACGAGCGGTACCTGCGTACGAAACGCGATCGGATGGGACATCTGCTGGCACTTGACCACGACATGCCCGAGATCACCACGCCCGACCCGAATCACCCTGAACCCACCTTGAGCACCCAAGGAGAATGATCATGAGCTCTCGTACTAATGCGGGGCCCGCCGCCCCTGACTTCAGCAACCTCGACGGCAGTGGCCTTCAGGTCGCCGTCGTCGCATCGCAATGGCATGACAAGGTCATGAATGGCCTGCTTGCCGGTGCCCTGCGTGGCCTGGCCGACGCAGGGGTGGCCGATCCCGTCGTCGTCAGGGTGCCGGGGTCCTTCGAACTCCCGGTGGCCTGTGCCGCCCTCGCCGACCACTTCGACGCCCTCGTTGCCCTCGGCGTGGTCATCAGGGGAGGAACCCCGCACTTCGACTACGTCTGCGACGCCGCCACGCGGGGCATCACGGATGTCGCCGTACGCACCAGGACCCCCATCGGTTTTGGCGTCTTGACCTGCGATGATGATGCTCAGGCTCTCGACCGCGCGGGGCTGGAAGGATCCCATGAGGACAAGGGACATGAGGCCGCTCAGGCCGCAGTCGCTACCTTCACGACCCTGTCCGCCGTCACAGCCTCGCGCCCCACACAGGCCTTGAGGGCTTAGGGTGGGGGCGTGACCGTTCGTGTTGTCGTGCTCGTCTCGGGCACCGGAACCCTGTTGCAATCCCTCATCGACAACCTGCCCGAAGAGGTGACCATCGTCGCCGTCGGCTCCGACCAGCCTGGCGCCGTCGCCCTGCAACGAGCCGAGAAGGCCGGCATCCCCACCTTTGCCGAGCCCCTCCCCAGGGCCGACGCCGACCAGCGGGTCACCATGAGGGCGGCCTGGGATGCGCGACTGACCGATGACGTCTCCCGGTTCGATCCTGACCTGGTCGTCTGTGCTGGCTTCATGAAGCTGCTCGGGACGACCTTCCTGGATCGTTTCGGGGGACGCACCATCAATTCCCACCCGGCCCTGCTGCCGTCCTTCCCCGGGATACACGGCCCCCGCGATGCCCTGGACTACGGAGTCAAGATCACCGGTGCCACCGTCTTCATAGTCGACGCCGGGGTCGACACTGGTCGGATCCTCGCCCAGCGGGCCGTGCCCGTCCTGACCGACGACACCGTCGAGTCCCTCCACGAACGTATCAAGGTGGAGGAACGAGAGATGCTCGTCGAAGTCGTCACAGAACTTGCCGGGGCTCGCCCCGGTACGCAAGAACTCGGCACCGAACCGTCCCGGAAGGATCCACAGTGAGTGAACGTCAACCCATCCGTCGAGCCCTCGTCTCCGTCTATGACAAGTCTGGCCTTGGCCAGTTGGCCGAGGCCCTCATCGACGCCAAGGTCGAGGTCGTCTCGACCGGCTCGACCGCCAAGGAGCTGGCCTCCCACGGGGTGACGGTGACCGAGGTCAGTGAGGTCACCGGGTTCCCGGAGTGCCTCGACGGTCGCGTCAAGACCCTCCACCCGAAGATTCACGCCGGCATCCTTGCTGATCGCCGACTGGAGTCCCACCGTGATCAGCTGGCCGAGCTCGACGTCAAGCCCTTCGACCTCGTGGTGTGCAACCTCTACCCCTTCTCCGAGACCGTGGCGCGCGGGGGAGATTTCGACGAGTGCATCGAGAAGATCGACATCGGTGGCCCGTCGATGGTCCGCGCGGCCGCCAAGAACCACGCGAGCGTTGCCGTCGTCACCAACCCTGACCAGTACGAGGACCTCGCCCGAGCCCTGTCCGAGGGCGGCTACACCGGCGAGGAGCGTCGCGTCCTGGCAGCCCGAGCATTCGCCCACACCGCTGCCTACGACGTCGCGGTGGCCACCTGGTTCGCCACTCGCAACGGGGTCTCCGGCGAGGGAGTGCCTGCCTTCGTCGGCATGACTGGTGAGCTCATCCATCCGCTGCGCTACGGCGAGAACTCCCACCAAGCTGCTGCGGTCTACCAGAGCCCCGGCGAGCCCGGTCTGGCCGGAGCTCGGCAGCTGCATGGCAAGGCCATGAGCTACAACAACTACGTTGACACCAACTCGGCCCGTCGCGCCGCCTTCGACTTCGAGGAGCCGTGCGTCGCCGTCATCAAGCACTCCAATCCGTGCGGCATCGCCACCGGTTCGGACATTGCCGAGGCCCATCGCAAGGCCCACGCCTGTGATTCGCTGAGCGCCTTCGGCGGCGTCATCGCCACCAACCGCCCGGTCAGTGTCGCGATGGCCGAGCAGGTCGCTGAGATCTTCACCGAGGTTGTCGTCGCTCCCGGATACGAGGACGGGGCCGTGGATATCCTGTCCCGCAAGAAGAACATCCGCCTGCTGGAGGCACCCGCGCCCGAGGTGGCCGGCTGGGAGCTGCGCCAGATCGACGGTGGGCTGCTGGCCATGGAGGCGGACGTCTTCCAGGCCGAGGGTGACGACCCGAGCCAGTGGACCCTCGCGGCTGGTGAGGCCGTCGACGATGCCACCCTGGCCGATCTGCTCTTCGCGTGGAAGGCCTGCCGCTCGGTGAAGTCCAACGCCATCCTCCTGGCCCATGGCGGAGCCTCGGTCGGCGTCGGCATGGGTCAGGTCAACCGCGTCGACTCATGCCGTCTGGCCGTGGAGCGGGCCGGCGATCGCGCCGCCGGATCGGTGGCCGCATCCGACGCCTTCTTCCCCTTTGCCGACGGTCCTCAGGTTCTCATCGATGCCAACGTCAAGGCCATCGTCGAGCCGGGCGGATCGATTCGTGACGACGAGACCATCGAGGCCTGCCGCAAGGCTGGCGTCGCTCTCTATCTCACTGGAACGAGGCACTTCTTCCACTGATCCCGGCTCGAGGACCAACGACACGTGAAGGGGCCCGGACCATGATGGTCCGGGCCCCTCGTGGTTCTTCGGGAAGGTCAGTCGAGCTCAGCGATGTAATCCCACAGGGCGACGACGTGCTTGCCGTCAGGTGCCCAGCGAACCATGCCCTCGCCCGAGGAGGCAATGGTGTGGATCTTGAAGGTCACCTTCTGGCCCTTGTCGATCTTGGTGGGAATCGTCGATCTCTTGACCGGCCGTGCCCAGTGGTACTCACCGGCTTCGTCCTGGACGTTGAACTGCTTGACCGACAGCGGAACCGTCCCGGTCGCCTCGGAGACCGTCACCGTCCACGTGAGGTCTGCTTCCTCCGCGCCAACCTTCGTTCCAGGCGGGGCAGTGGGACCGTTGACGTTCATGACCACCGAGTTGCCACGATCAAGGTTCACCTTGACCTCGACTCCCTGATAGGAGAGGGCCGGCTTCTGAACGGTTCCGACGACGGTTCCCGGGGCGCTCTGCGAGGGCAACCAGGAAGGCATGGACTGGGTAGCCAGCTGTTCGGCGGGGCTGCCAGCCTCGGCCGAGGCCGACGGCGCGGGCGAGGCAGCGTCGTGACCAGACGCCGAGCATCCCGAGATCAGGACGACACCTGAGCACAGACCGATGACGACAGCCCTGCGAAGGCCCGTGGCGATTGCGTGACGATTACTCATTCCCCACCTCTCAGCGTCGTTTGCGGCGGATAGCCCAGGCGGAGACGGCGGCACCGACGACGACCAGACCGGCAATTGCGGACTCCGCGGCAGCCGGGTCGGAAACCTCACCATTACCGGTGCGCGGCAGGCTGGGGCGCGAACCGTTGCCGTCGTCACCAGGAGCAGCGCCGGGGGCAGTGCTCCTGGTGGCGGTGGCAGTCGGGGCAGCGGAGGCGGGCGTGGATGCACTGGCCGAGGCGGACGGGTTCGGCTCAGTCGGTAGGTTGTTGAAGACGTCCTTGCCGAAGGTCCCCAGACCAGCCTGAGCAGCGAAACCGAGGTGGCCGTCTCCATCGAGACCGGTGGAGACGGTGCCAGCCTCGAGCTCGCGGGTGTCATTGCCCTTGGAGACCTCGAAGAGATCCTCCATGGTGCGCAGCCATGAGAAGTGGTTGTAGTAGGTGTTCGAGACGGTTCCCGGCTTGATGTACGGGGAGATGAGCACGGAACCGGTGGCGCCGCCGCCAGGGGTGGCGTCCTGGGCGTTGAAGGTGGCCAGCGGGGACTCGTCGTCAGCCAGATGGCCGGGGACACCAGTTGCCGACAAGGTCACCGAGGTGACGTCGGCGGTGGTCTTCAGAGGCTTGTCGTTGGCATCGACGATGATGAAGGAGGGGTTCGTCACATCATCCTTGGGATCGGCGACCATGTTCGGGCCCTGGTTGGCGACCTTGCCGACGTGGGCACCGTCGGGGATGCCCTCGCCGGTGACCTTGCGACCCAGATCGGTGACAGTGACCTTGCCGGTCAGCTTGGAGGTGCCAGCAGTGTTGCTGACGTCAATCGTCTTGGCCTTGGAGTAGCCCCAGCCGGCACCGGTGTTCTTGGCACCGTGTACGCAGTTGGACTTGTCAGCGTTCACCAGATCGGTGTCCTGCTCACAGGACGGCGGGCGGGTGATGTAACCGTTGTCACCCGGTCCTGGGAACAACTGGTTGCCGTGCTCGTCGGTCTCGAGGGTCGAGTTCGGGCCGGTCGGCTCCCAGTCGACGTTCTCACCGTTGATGTTCTGCCCGGCGAGGTCGGCCTTGACGTAGTTCTTCGACATCTTGGACGGCTTCGGGAAGGTGTTGGCATCGTACTTCTTGTACCCTTCCGCGAGATCCTTGATGGTCTGCGGGGAGTAGTTGTACAGCTCCTCCTTGCGAGCGGCCTTCGCAACGTCGGTGTCATCGGTGGCGTTGTTGAACGACATGTTCGTGAAGGGTGGGTTGGCCTCGTCGAAGGTGACGTCGATGAGTCCACCGTCCTTGAAGGCATCCGACTTCTCGATGAGCGGGATGTAGTAGCGCAGCCACAGATCAGCGGCGTAGAGGCCACCGGTGTGGTTCTTCGGCGGGGTGCTCAGCGGCTTGGAGTAGTCCGGCTTGCCGTCGGCGTCGAAGAGACCGGAAAGATTGTTGCCCTTACAGGTGGCGTCGTGGGCGTCCGAGCAGTTGTTCGGGGTGATCCAGCTGAAGGCAGGCACCTCGTCCGCGGGCTTGGCCAGATCGGCGAGAAGTCCGTTGGACGGATCGTCGGCGTTGGCAATGTGCTTGGAGTCCGACGGAATGCCACCGTCGGTCGGCTTGGTCAAGGAGTCCTTGCCAGTGCCGTCATTGCCGATGATGGAGTGGAACCACGGGAAGGGGAAGTGTTTGGCGACGTATTGGTCGTCAGGCTGAGCGCCGGTGAAGGAGGTGATGCCCTTGGCCTTGTCCTCCTCGGTCGGCTTCATGGCCTTGGGGTTCTTGTCCGGGGTGTTCTCCAGGGTGCCGGGAGAGCCAGCCAGGCCGTCCTCGCGTCCGGAGTGGTTGCGCAGGTCCTGGGCGTATCCCTTCCACGTGACGCCGGCGGCATCGAACTGGTTGAAGAGGGTGGGGACGTCCTTGGGGTAGGTGCAACCGTTCTTGCCGTCGGCTGCGTTCGGACCAGCCAACGAGAGAACCTGACCGTAGTTGTCGTCGCGCCCGAACTCCTTGCCGGTGTGACGGTCGATGATCGACGCGTTCGAGCCGAAACTGGTGTTGGCGACGTCGCAGTCGGACTGGAGGTCCATCTCGGCGGACTGTCCGGAGACCATCGAGGTGTAGTTGTCCTGCGAGTAGTGGCCGGTGCCGAAGTAGTGGGGGAGCAGAGCGCCCTGCTTCGGCAGCTCCTTCCACAGGTAGGAGTTCTGGTTGAGTCCGGAGAAAGTGGCGTCGTAGGACTTGTTCTCCAGGATGATGAGCCAGACGTGCTTGATCTTGCCGCTGGCAACGTTCGTCGAGGTGATGGTGGTGTGTTTCTTGGCGCTGCTGGATGCGCCAGGTGTGGCTTTGTTTTCGGGCTGGGCATGGCTTGCGATCGGCGCGACGAACCCGAAGGCAGCCATGCCGGCAGCAACTGAGGCGCTCACCAATCGGGTGAGGCGAGAATGCGGTGTGTGCATGGCACCGGTCTACCTGCAGGAGTCGGAGGATGAGAGAGTAGCCGGTAAACAGTGAGGGAAGTGCTGGTGAATGTGTGGTGATGACATGCCAGTGACGACGTGGGTGGCACTGGGACGTCAAGCCTCTGCCGTGGCCGCCAGATGGCTTCGTGACGGTTACTGTCTCGGTGGCGCACCGTTCCAGTGGATTCCTGCGGACACCCTCGTCGTGCCATGGTTCTGCTGTCAGACGATGGTCACTCCGTGGCAATTGGAGGGGTACCGGGTGCGACGGGTGGAGATCGGGGACGATTTCCTGGCCGACGCTGACTCCGTGGCCGCAACCATCGCGTCATGTCGACAACGACGTGAACACCCGGTGGTGCTGAGCTGCGAGACCTTTGGCATCCAGCCCGGTTCGGCCTTGACTGAGGTCCTCGAAGAAACCCGACGAAACCACATTCCCGTGGTCGTCGATCGCACCCACTCCTTCCTGGGGCCATCGTCGTCACCGGCTGACGTCGACGTCGTCAGCACCCGAAAGCTCCTGCCCCTGCCCGAGACCGCGTGGGTCAAAGCCGCTCACGACCTGTCGGGTCTGGTGGGAGCACGCGATGAGAGGGATGAGCTTCTCACGGCCGCGCGACGGCAGTTCCTGGCCAGACGGGGACTGGCCACCTTTGAGGCGGTGGAGGACCTTGCCGACGAGTGCTGGGCCCCAGTACCACCCAATGACGACGCACGTCGAGAGCTCGAGGCGTGTGATCTGGCCGGGTACGCCCGGCTCGTCGAAAGGACCAGGGACGACGTGGTGGCCGGGCTGTCCGGGACGGGGGCGATCCGTGTGGTCAATCCGGGAGCCTCCTGTCCAGTCGTCCTTCAACATCCGGATGCCGGGGAGATCGCTGACAGATTGCGAGGTGTCGGTGTCGTCGGCCCGTTGCACTGGGATCGCCCGCGTCACCTGGACGTCGAGTGGCCCGACGATCTCGTCAGCCTGCCGCCGGTGATGGACGTGAACACCATTGATCGGGTCATTGACGTTGTCACCACGGTCGTCGACAGGTGAGGGACCGTGTCTCGTGGAAAGATGGTGGCCTGTTGAGGCCGTGACACAAGGAGGATCCATGACCGCTCAGAAACTCGACGGCAAGGCCACCGCCGCCGCCATCAAGTCCGAGCTTGCCGAAACTGTGGCAGTCCTACGCGACAAGGGAGTTGTCCCGGGGCTGGGAACGGTGCTCGTCGGGGATGATCCGGCGTCGCACCAATACGTTGCCGGCAAGCATCGTGACTGTGCCCAGGTGGGCATCGAGTCGATTCGGGTCGACCTACCGGGAGATGTCACGGCGGAGGATCTTGCTCAGGAGATTCGTGGGCTCAACGCCAATCCGCGCTGCACCGGGTACATCGTCCAGCTGCCGCTGCCTCGCCACATCGACACCAACTGGGCTCTCAACCTCATTGATCCCAACAAGGACGCCGACGGTCTGACCCCCGCCTCCCTGGGGCGTCTGGTGCTCAACGAGCCGGCTCCGTTGCCGTGCACTCCGCGTGGGATCGTCGAGCTGTTGACCCGGCACGGGATCGAGCTGCCGGGAGCCAATGTCTGCGTGGTGGGTCGCGGCACGACGGTTGGTCGGCCGCTGGGACTGCTGTTGACCCGGCGTACCGAGAACTGCACCGTCACCCTGTGCCACACCGGTACCCGCAACCTCGCTGACCACACCCGGCAGGCCGACATCATCGTCGGCGCGGCCGGGTCTCCGGGACTCATTGATGCAAGCATGATCCGCGAAGGAGCTGTGCTCGTCGACGTCGGTGTGTCGCGGTCGGCGGAGGGGAAGATCCAGGGAGACTTCGCCCCTGACGTGTGGGACAAGGCCGCGTGGGTTTCGCCAAACCCGGGCGGAGTCGGTCCGATGACCCGCGCCATGCTGCTGTCCAACGTCGTCGACAGGGCTGAGCGGCTCGCCGCGGATCCTTCATGAGCCGACTGACGCCTGAAGCGCCCACCGGAGGTGCCACCCGACGACCGCGACGCAATGACCGTCGTGCCGCGTCAAAGAGGCACCTGGAGTCCTGGTGGGCGCTGACCGTGTGCCTGCTGGGGGTCGCCGCGTCCGCAATCGTCATGGGGACGGGGCACTGGAGGCGCGGGGCGGTGGTCTTCGCTGCCTCGGTGCTGCTGGGAGGCGTGTTGAGGGCTGTGTTGCCTGACAATCTCGCCGGACTTCTGGCAGTACGGGCGCGGTGGGTGGATTCGGTGTTTCTGCTAGGGCTGGGATCCCTCATGGTCGTCGTCATCCTGACGAGGTGACAGTTCCGACAACGTACATGTCACCAGAAACGCACCTGCGCCAGCTCTGCTCCACCTGGGAGTAGTGGCGCAGGTGACTGTTGGATCAATGTGCGTCCAAGACGCAACGACGCCGACGGGCGAAGCTACGGGCCGAGGTCAACCCCTCACCGGTCGGTCCGGCGATGGTGAAGGTTGCGAACCCCTCACCGTTGATGCCGATACCCGCGTAGGACGGTCCATTCTTGACGAAGATCGTCGTCTGGATGCGGCGGGCCATGAGGTCGAGTCGCGAGACATCCTTGGAGTGCATGATCGCGGTGTGGCGGTTGCCATGCTCCAACTCGACAGCCAGGTCAATGGCGGCGAGATAATCGGTGGCGGGCACCACCGGGACGACCGGCATGAGCATCTCGACCTGGACGAAGGGGTCCAGCGGGTCGGTCACCATGGTGATGAGTCGGGTGTCCTGCTCGGGCTCGATACCGGCGGCACGTAGGATTTTCTGAGCATCCTGGCCCACCCACGTGGTGTTGGGCTTGGCGCCTGAGGGATCGAGCAGCAAGGACCGCAGCCTGGCAAGGTCATCCTTGTCGCTGATGACCTGGGCGCCATTGGCCTGCAGCGCAGTCATGAACTCCGGCAGCACCGAGGCGACGACGATCATCTCCTTCTCGGCGGTGCACGGCAGGTTGTTGTCGAAGGCGGCACCCTGGACGATGTCCGTGGCGGCCTTGGCGATGTCGGCGGTCTCATCAACGACGACGGGCGGGTTGCCCGACCCTGCGCCGATGGCCTTCTTGCCGCTCGAGAGCACCATGTTGACGATCTGCGGCCCACCGGTCGCCACCAACATCGTGATGTCCGGGTGGCTGATGAGCTTCTTGGTGGTCTCCGGGGTCGGGTTCGCGATGAGGGTGATGAGGTTGGCGGGGGCGCCGGTTGCCATCATCGCGCGGTTGAGGACGTCGACCAACCAGGCGCTGAGGTGTCGGGCCCTCGGGTGGGGGCTGAAGACGACGGTGTTACCTGCCGAGAGCATGCCGATGGTGTTGCAGATGATGGTCTCGGTGGGGTTGGTCGTCGGGGTGACGGCGCCGATGACCCCGTAGGGGCTGTACTCGAGGGTGGTGAGTCCGTCATCACCCTGATGGGCCTCCATGACGAGGTCCTCCACACCGGGAGTGCGAGTCGCAGCGTAGCGGTTCTTGAGTACCTTGTGGTGGGCGTTGCCCATCCTGGTCTCCTCGACGGCCGCACTGGCCATGTACTCCAGGCGGTCCTGCTGGGTCGCGGCCTCGCGGACGGCATCGACGAAGGCGCGACGCTGGGCCAGGGAGCATTCCGAGAAGGCGACGTAGGCCCTACGGGCGGCGCCCACTGCAGAATTGACATCGTTGAAGACTCCGGCGAGGTCCTCGACGCTGGGTTCGGTGACGGGACGTTCGGCTGTGGTGGTCATGGCTGCTGGCTCCTTCGGATGTGGAGTCCTGGGAGATCCGCCTCCTTGCGGTGGACATCAGGACATCTGACGTTTCGACCATAAGAATGGCCACTCACGTTCGTCCAGAGCTAAGCCAAGAACAGGTCCGAGGTGCAGTGGAGGCAAACCTGGGCGTGCACTGATGTGCATTTTGGAGGAAGGGTCATTTGTGGCTTTTGCCACTGTGTATCGAGGGCTGAAGAACCGATGAAAACCCTGCAGCGACAGGGTGACAAGCATCATTGTGAGCGGACTTGGCGACCCGGACCCTTGCACGTTCGTGCAAGGGTGTGGTGCATCTCTCCAGACGGACGACAACCTGCTCAAAGTCCCGAAAATGGCGCCATGACGCGCAGAACGGGCCCGAGAACTGAAGTTCCCGGGCCCGTCCCTCAGTGATCGGTCGATCAGATGAGGCCGAGCTCCTTGACGGCGTCGCGCTCGTCGGCGAGCTCCTTGACGGAGGCGTCGATCTTGGCACGCGAGAAGTCATCGATCTCGAGACCCTGGACGATCTCGACCTTGCCGTCCTTGACGGTTACGGGGAAGGAGGAGATGAGTCCCTCAGGCACTCCGTAGGAGCCATCGGACGGGATGGCCATGGAGACCCAGTCACCCTCGGTGGTGGAACCCATCCAGTCGCGCATGCACTCGACGGTGGCGTTGGCGGCCGAAGCGGCCGAGGAAGCGCCACGGGCGTCAATGATGGCGGCGCCGCGCTTGGCGACGGTCGGGATGAACTCGTTCTCGATCCAGGCCTCGTCCACCAGATCGGTGGCCTTCTGGCCAGCGACCTCGGCGTGGAAGACGTCGGGGTACTGGGTGGAGGAGTGGTTGCCCCAGATGGTCATGTGACGCACGTCGTTGACGGTCTTGCCGGTCTTGCGGGCCAGCTGAGTCTTGGCGCGGTTGTGATCCAGACGGGTCAGGGCGGCGAAGTGATCGTTCGGGATGTCGGCCGCGTTGGTGGCGGCAATGAGGGCGTTGGTGTTGGCGGGGTTGCCGGTGACGAGAACGCGAACGTCGTCGGCGGCGACCTCGTTCAGGGCCTTGCCCTGGGCGGTGAAGATGGCACCGTTCTTGGTGAGCAGGTCGGAACGCTCCATACCGGCCTTACGGGGCATGGCACCGACGAGGAAGGCGGCGTTGGCTCCGTCGAAGACCTTCTTCGGGTCGTCGCCGATCTCGATGTTCACGAGGTTGCCGAAGGCGCAGTCGTCAAGCTCCATGACGACACCCTCGAGGGCCTTGAGGGCCGGGGTGATCTCGAGAAGACGAAGCTCGATGGGGGTGTCCCCGAGCAGCGAACCGGAGGCGATACGGAACAGCAGGCTGTAGCAAATCTGGCCGGCAGCACCGGTGACGGCAATCTTGACTGGGGTCTGGGTCATGGATCTCTCCTTGAAAGTCCTCGATGACACTTGGCTATTTCAAAGCCTACTCGCGGCGGCAGCGCGAGATTGGTCGGGGGAGTCATTCGCATCAGGAACAGGTCGCTGCGGTGAGAATTCTCCCGTCGTGCGCCCAGCGGTTGCGCGGGCCCTCAGCTGAGGATGACGGTACGCATGCCATCCAGGAAGGTGCGATGTTCGGCGAAGAGGCGCACGGCCTCGTTGAGGGTCGCCGACTCGGTGTCCTGTCCGACGGCCGTCAGTTGGGCGACGGTCTGGGAATGATCGACGCGCTGGACCCGCTGCTCGATGATGGGCCCCTCGTCGAGGTCGACGGTGACGAAATGGGCCGTGGCGCCGATGAGTTTGACCCCGCGGGAATGGGCCTGGCGGTAGGGGCTGGCCCCCTTGAAGCCGGGAAGGAACGAGTGGTGGATGTTGATGCATCGGCCCGACAGCTGCTCGCAAAGCTCGGGCGAGAGGATTTGCATGTAGCGGGCCAGGACCACCAACTCGACGTCGAGATCGTCGACGGTGCGCAGTACCTCCTCCTCGAAGGCTGGCTTGGACTCCTTGTCGACCTCCTGCCACCGGAACGGCACCCTGTGGAACTCCGCCAGGTTCGCGAGATCAGGATGGTTGGCCATCACCTGCACGACGTCGATGGGCAGCCGGCCGGTATCTCGGTTGAACAGCAGGTGCGACAGACAGTGAGGTGCCGTGGACGCGAGGATGAGGGTGCGGACCGGACGTCCCAGCTCGTCGATGCGGAATGTCGCGTGGTAGCGCTCAGCCAGTTCCGCCACGGCGGATTCCAGGTCAGCTCGGCTGCTCACCGACTCGACCTGCAACCGGATGAAGAAGTTTCCGGTGTCGGCGCTGGTGAATTGCTGGCATTCGGTGAGGTTTCCGCCAACCTGAGCACACGCCCCGGTGACGGCATGGACGAGTCCTGGCTGATCGGGGCTGGTCCAGGTGACGACGAGCTCGTGGGGTTCCGACATGACCGGTACGGTAGTCGGCCCAACCCCATGGGGAGGGTAGTTTCGAGGAGCGGATTGAGGGACGGCTGCGGCCTTCGGGGTGTTCCGCAATGTTCCATCGCTGCTCGGGCTGTTTTGTCCACTTCCTCCAACTATTGTGATGAACAGTGCCGCACCGGGCCTTCGACGGCCGCATCGCGGCGTTCCCTCGACCACAGGAGTTCGTGCATGCCCACCATCGTCTGGACCAAGATCGACGAGGCCCCCGCCCTCGCGTCGTATTCCCTGCTGCCCATCGTGGAGGGATTCCTCGACGAATCAGGTATCGACATCACGACCTCGGACATCTCCCTGGCCGGGCGAATCCTGGCTCAGTTCCCGGATCGTCTGGCCGAGGGTCAGAAGGTGGCCGACCATCTGGCCGAGCTCGGCGAGCTCACTGGCTCCCCTGACGCCAACATCATCAAGCTGCCGAACATCTCCGCCTCCGTCCCACAGCTCAAGGCCGCGATCGCTGAGCTGCAGTCCCGGGGATACGACCTGCCGGATTTCCCGGACAAGCCCTCCACCGACGAGGAGAAGGAGACAGCCGCCCGCTACGCCGCCGTGCTCGGCTCGGCCGTCAACCCGGTGCTGCGTCAGGGTAACTCTGACCGTCGTGCCCCCGCCGCCGTCAAGGCGTACGCCAAGGCCCATCCGCACCGCATGGGTAAGTGGTCCGATCAGGTCAAGGCTCGCGTCGCCCACATGGATCATGGGGACTTCTTCGACCACGAGGAGTCCTTCGTCTCCAAGGGCCAGGACCTCGACATCGTTCTCGTCGGGGCTGACGGCTCCGAGACCACCCTCGCCAATGGTATCAAGACCCTCGAGGGAGAGGTCGTCGACGCCACCTACATGTCCGTCGATGCCCTCGACGAGTTCTATGCCTCCTCCTTGGCCCTGGCCAAGGAGGAGGACCTGCTGTGGTCGGTCCACCTCAAGGCGACGATGATGAAGGTCTCCGACCCGGTCCTCTTCGGACACGCGGTGCGTACCTTCCTGGCCAACGTCTTCGACAGGTACGGCGATGATCTCGACTCCGTCGGGGTCAACCCGGATCTCGGCCTGGGCGATCTCTACGCCCGTCTGGAGAAGCTCCCGACCGACCGCGCCGCAGAGGTCAGGGCTGCCATTGATTCCGCCTTCCAGGCCCGTCCGGCCCTGGCCATGGTCGATTCCGACCACGGCATCACCAACCTGCACGCCGGCAACCTCGTCATCATCGACGCCTCGATGCCGGTCGTGGTCCGCGACTCCGGCTGCATGTGGAATGCCGAGGGTAAGCGTCAGGAGACCCTCGCCTGCATCCCCGACCGCAGCTACGCGACGATGTACGCCGCGATCATGGACGACTGCCGTCAGAACGGCGCCCTCGACCCTGCCACCATGGGCGATGTCCCGAACGTCGGCCTGATGGCCCAGAAGGCCGAGGAGTACGGCTCCCACCCGACGACCTTCACGGTCGTCCACGATGGCCGCGTCGAGGTGCGGTCCGGAGACGAGGTGCTGACGAGCCAGCAGGTCGAGACGGGCGACATCTGGCGCATGAGCCGGGTGCGCGACATCCCGGTGCGCGACTGGGTGCGTCTGGCCGTCGAGCGAGCCCGCATCACCAACACCCCGGCGGTCTTCTGGCTCGACGAGAATCGCGCCCACGACGCCCGGGTCATCGAGAAGGTCAAGGCATACCTGCCCGAGCACGATACCGAGGGTCTGGACATCCGCATCCTTGCCCCGGCCGAGGCCATGAAGTTCACCCTGGAACGCATCCGTCGCGGAGAGGACACCATCTCGGTGACCGGCAACGTGCTGCGTGACTACCTCACGGACCTCTTCCCGATTCTTGAGATCGGCACCAGCGCCAAGATGCTCTCGGTCGTCCCACTGCTGGCCGGTGGCGGCCTGTTCGAGACCGGTGCTGGTGGCTCGGCTCCCAAGCACGTCGCCCAGTTCGTCGCTGAGGACTACCTGCGCTGGGATTCCCTGGGCGAGTTCTGCGCCCTGGGCGCCTGCCTCGAACACATCGACCAGACCACCGATGGCACCAAGGCCGGAGTTCTCGCCGCCACCCTGGACAAGGCCATCGGTGCCTTCCTGGAGAACGACCGCTCTCCCGCACGCAAACTCGGTCAGATCGACAACCGTGGTTCGCACTACTGGCTGGCCCGATACTGGGCTGGCGAGTTGGCTGCCCAGAAGGATGACCCCGAACTCGCCGACCGGTTCTCCGACGTGGCCACCGAGCTGGCCGTCCGCGAGGCCCAGATCCTTGACGAGCTCAACGGTGTCCAGGGCAATCCGGTGGACATGGGCGGTTACTACCACCCTGACGAGGAACTCGTGGAGGATGCCATGCGCCCCAGCACCACCCTCAACGCCATCATTGACTCCCTGTGAGCACTGGCCGGACTCCGGCCGTGCCTGACGACGTCGACCGATGTCGGTGGTTCATCACTATCGGCGTCGGTCTTCTCGTGTGGGTGACCCAACGCCTCGTCCTTGTTGCGGCCCTGGCGCCGGACGGTGAGGTCATTTCGCGCCTGACCCGATGGGACGGGAAGTGGTACTCGATCATTGCTGTGGGCGGATACCACTGGCCACACACCGTCTTCGGGCACACTGACCCGTGGTCGTCCGATCTCGCCTTCCTACCAGGCCTGCCAGCACTGGGCCGAGCCGTCATGCTGACGACGGGTCTGTCCGCTCGACCGGCCGTCTTCGTCGCCGGACAGATGGGGTTCTTGCTGGCCGCCGGGGTCGTCACCGCCATCGGTCTACGGATTGCGGGGCCGACGGCGGCCGTCATGCTGGTGGTGTGCTGGGGAGCCGCGCCGCGAGCCGTTGTCGAGTCGATGGGGTACACCGAGGGGTGGTTCATCGCTCTCGTCGGGCTGGGATTGTTGGCCATCCTGTCGGAACGGTGGCTCCTTGCCGGAGCCTGCGTCGGAGCCGCGGGGCTTTTCCGGGCATCCGTGGCCCCGGTGTGCATCGTCTTTGGACTGGCATGGTTGACGAGCGTGTTCTCCACGGTGCAGCGCGACCAGCGGTGGCGTCGCTTCGTGGGAATGGCGCTCAGCCCACTCGGATTGCTGACATGGTTCCTCCTCGTCGCCTGTCGAACTGGCAAGTGGAATGGCTACCTACTGGTCCAGAAGGCCTGGGGGAGCGAGATGGGTACCCCAGCCGATACCTGGACATTCGTTCAGGGGAAGCTGTCACAACCGCCATGTGACTGGCGGTATTTTGGTCTCGTCGCACTGTCATGGTGCCTGTACCTCCTCCTTGGCCTCGTCACGGCGGTTCACCAGGAGAATGTCTGGCTGACGGTTTACGTTCTCGTCACCGTGGTCTTCGTGGGGCTCATGCAAGGATTCTTCAATGCGAAGGCTCGGTTTCTCCTGCCCGCGTTCCCGGCATTTCTGCCGGTGGCGAGACTGTTGTCCAGCTGTCCGCGATGGGTCCAGGTGATTTTCGTCTTTGCTGTGACGGGGCTCTCGACGTGGTGGAGCTTGGACGTTCTGAGCGGCAATATTTCGCCCTGACCACTTCTTCCTTGGAGTTTTGCCGCGCAGAACCCTTATTCTTGGTCTTATGCACAACGATGACCGGGAGGGCGATAGTCCCGACACCTTCATCCTTGCCTCCATGACGAGAGGAATGGTGAAGGTCCGTGGCTGACGTCCTTGAGAACGCCGCCATCATTCTGCTGTTCATCCTCCTGGGAGGAGTGTTCTCGGCTGCCGAGATGGCGCTGGTGAGCCTCCGCGATTCCCAGGTCAAGCAATTGGCGGCCACCCGTGGATCGCGCGGCCGCTCGATCCAGCAGCTGCAATCAGATCCCAACCGCTTCCTGTCTGCTGTCCAGATTGGCGTCACCCTGTCGGGTTTCCTGGCCTCGGCATTCGGTGGTGCCACACTGGCGAATCAGCTCGCGCCGGTTTTTGAGTCCTGGGGAATGTCGGCCTCCGTTGCCGGCACCGTCGCCCTCGTCATCATCACGATCATCATTTCTTATTTCTCGATCGTGTTGGGAGAGCTGGTCGCCAAGCGGCTGGCCATGCAACGAGCCGAGGGATTCTCCCTGGTGCTGGGCCCGATGGTCAACGGCATTGCGACCCTGTTCCGCCCGATCATCTGGTTCCTGGGTGTCTCGACCGATTTCGTCGTCAAGATCCTTGGTGGTGACCCCGCAGCTGCCCGCGAGGAGGTCACCGACGAGGAGATCCGCTCGATGGTCGTCTCGTCGGCCACCTTGGGTGACGAGGAGCGCACCATCCTCGACGAGGTCTTTGCCGTCGGGGAGAAGTCCCTGCGTGAGGTCATGGTGCCCCGAACCGAGGTGGACTTCCTGCAGGGGTCGATGAAGGCCGTTCAAGGGGCCCAGGTGGTCCGGGACGGATCCCACTCCCGCTACCCGGTCATCGACGGCTCGGCGGACCGAGTGCTCGGATTCGTCCACGTACGTGACCTGCTCGAGCTCGATCCCCAGATCCGTAACAGCCGGGTGTCCCAGCTCGTGCGCACCGTCGTCTCCCTGCCCGACACCGTGAAGGTGCTCAAGGCCCTCACGGAGATGCGTCGAGCCCATGCCCACCTGGCCATCGTCCTTGACGAGTACGGCGGCACGGCCGGCATCGTCACCCTGGAGGATCTCGTCGAGGAGATCGTCGGCGACATCACTGACGAGTACGACACCGTTGAGCCCTCCGATCTGGCCCACGTCCGACAGCGTGACATCGACGGTCTGACGACCATCGAGGAGTTCGCGGAGAAGGTCGGTCTGGTGCTGCCCGAGGGGCCCTACGACACCGTCGCCGGATACTTCATGGCCCAGACCGGACAGGTTCCTGTCAAGGGGGCCCAGGTCGACGTCCACCTCTACCCGGTCGGTTTCGTGGCCGAGGAGGAGAACGAGGACGAGGAACCCACTCCCAATGTCGAACTGACGGTGACCGAGGCCGACGGTCTTCGTGCTGCATGGCTGAGGATTCGTAGGCTCGACGCGCCGGCTGCTCCGATCGTGACCGCTGGAGCCTCTGCTGCCCCGCGCCCCCAGCGGGAGGCGGCAAGCGCGTGAGACGACCTGCGTGGCTCGGCGGTCGGGGGAAGGACGCTGACGGGGCGGTTCTGCTCACCGGCCCGGAAGCCGAAGAACTGCTGAAGGCGGCCGTCGAGCACGCCGACGGGATCCTGCTGGAATGGCACCTCGACCATGTCGACGCCAACCCCGGCCAGTCCACCACAGCGACCTACCAGGCGCGTGTGCACTGGCCGACGGGGGAGCGGCAGGAGCTCTTTGGTATGAGTGCTCGTGCCAGTGGTCCTGCGATGACCGATTCTCGCGCGGACATCTACGTTGACGGGTCGCGGGAGGTCGCCGTGTGGCGGTACCCCGACGATCCCGACCTGCCGGGGTTGTCCCGGGCCGCCTATCCCGAGCAGATGGCGGCCATCATCTCGGACCTGGGGTTGGTCGACGGTCGCGTCAGTGCCGATCAGATCAACCTTCGGATGATCGGGTACCGGCCCAGGCGTCGCGCGGTGTTATGTGTGGAGGTCGCCAACCGACGCCTCTACGTCAAGGTGCTACGCGATGGCATCTTCCAGGCGACCGTGGCCCGACATGATCTCCTCACGCGTGCGTCCGTGCCGAGTCCCCGCGTCGCCGGGATCACTGACGACAATCTGCTCTTCCTGACCGAATTGCCGGGGCACCCTCTCAGCAAGGCCCTCTTCGAACTCGGGAATCCTTGCACCGCCGAGAGTCTTGTCGGGCTGCTCGACCAGTTCCCTCCGCAGGTGTGCGACCTGCCCCGACGATCCTCGTGGAGTGACTCGGTGGACCACTACTGTCGCATGGTCGCTGCCGCAATGCCCGATCAACAAGCTCGCCTGGACAGGATGGCGCGGATCATTTCCCAGGGGTTGATGGGTGTGCCACAGGGCAACGAACCCACCCATGGTGACTTCCATGAAGGTCAGATCCATGTCTGGAATGGTCAGGTGTGCGGGATTCTCGACGTCGACACCATCGGACCGGGCCGTCGGGCCGACGATCTCGCCTGCCTGGTGGCCCATCTGTCGACGGTGCAACACATGAATGCCGTCCAGGCCGACCGGGTGCGGCAGATCTTGGCGGCCTGGGTGCCCGTCTTCGATTCCCGAGTTGACCCGGTGGAGCTGAGATTGCGCTCCGCCGCGGTGGCGATATCACTGGCCACCGGTCCTTATCGCAGCCAGGAGGCGAACTGGGGCCCTGAGACGCTGTCGATCATCGACGCGGCGGAGGCCCTGATCAATCAGGTCGCGTGATGGCCTCATTCGTCCCATGAATTGGACGCACCGGCGAGAAGTGGGGTGGCATTTTCCCACTTCCTGGGCTCAGTTTGTCCGTTGAGGTGTCGATTCCGCTACGGAAGGGTTACAGTTTGATGGCCCGATCGGCGAAACCTGCCACATGGGCTCCCCATTCGTCGGATCATCGTCTGCTCCAGGAGGCAGTCCGTGAAGAAGTCACACCTCGCTATTCCCGCTGTTCTTGCAGCCGCAGCGCTGTCGCTGTCGGCGTGCGCGCAGGCTCCGGATGCGTCCTCGGGGTCCTCGTCGAGTTCCACCGCCACCTCGGCGAGCGCAAAGGACAACTCGGACTCTGGTGAGTTCAAGGCCTGCATGGTCTCCGATTCCGCCGGTTTCAACGACAAGTCCTTCAACGAGACCTCTATGCAGGGCCTCAGCAAGGCCGCCAGTGACCTCGGTGTCAAGACCGCCAAGGTGGAGTCGAAGGACGACAAGGACTACGCCACCAACCTGCAGTCCATGGTTGACGCCAAGTGCTCGATCATCGTCTCCGTCGGATTCCTGCTCGAGAAGCCCACCGTGGCTGCTGCCAAGGCCAACCCGAACGTCGAGTTCGCCATTGTCGACGACAACCCTCAGGGTGCCCCGTCGAACTTCAAGCCGCTGATCTTCAACACCGCTCAGTCCTCCTTCGAGGCCGGCTACCTGGCCGCCTCGCTGACCAAGACCGGCAAGGTTGCCACCTTCGGCGGCATGAAGATCCCGACCGTGACCATCTTCATGGACGGCTTCGCCCAGGGTGTCGATTACTACAACAAGCAGAAGAGCAAGTCGGTGCAGGTCATCGGCTGGAACGCCGAGAAGCAGGACGGCCAGTTCGTTCCGCAGCCCAACCCGTTCCAGAACGTCTCTGGTGGTAAGACAACCGCTCAGGCCCTGCTCAACCAGGGTGCGGACATCATCCTCCCGGTCGCTGGTAACGCCGGCAACGGCGCTCTGCAGGCCGTGAAGTCCTCCGGCGGCAAGGCCAACGCCATCTGGGTCGACGGCGACGGCTGCAAGACCCAGCCCTCCTACTGCTCCAACATCATCACCTCGGTGTACAAGGGCATGGACGTCGCCGTGTTCGACGCCATCAAGGCTGCCAAGGACGGAAGCTTCGACAGCAAGCCGTACATCGGCTCCCTCGAAGACCATGGCACCGGCCTGTCCCCGTTCCACGAGTTCGACTCCAAGATCCCCGCTGAGGTCAAGGACGAGCTGAAGACGATCAAGGCCGACATCACCTCCGGCAAGATCAAGATCACCTCGAAGGCTCAGCCCAAGTGAGCGTGAAGCGCGAACTCGGTTCGCGCAGCTCCTGAGTTGCCAACCACGTGAGCCGACGACGCGCCGATCTCCACGGGAGGTCGGCGCGTCGTCGTCGGTTCACACGACATCAGGGAACAGACGTGGAAGGATCTGCCCCGTGACAATGAACACCACCGCTGTCCCACCCGGCGATCGCGCTCCAGTCAAGGAAGGACTGAGTCTGCGCGGAGTCACGAAGAGATTCGGGACGCTTACGGCCAACGACCACATCGACCTCGACATCGTTCCCGGGCGCATCCATTGCCTGCTCGGTGAGAACGGTGCCGGCAAGTCGACCCTCATGAACATCCTGTACGGGCTGCTGCCCTCGGACGAGGGATCGGTCTACATCGATGGCGTGGAGCAGCACTTCGACAATCCCAAGCAGGCCATGGCGGCCGGTATCGGGATGGTCCACCAGCATTTCATGCTCGTCAACGTGTTCACGGTGGCCGAGAACATCGTGCTCGGACGAGAGGAATCGACTGCCGGTGTGCTGTCGATGGGACGAGCCCGCTCGAAGGTGCGCGAGCTGTCTGATCGCTATCACTTCGACGTCAACCCGGACTCGGTGATCGAGAACCTGCCGGTCGGCGTCCAGCAGCGCGTCGAGATCCTCAAGTCCCTGGCCAATGACGCCAAGTACCTCATCTTGGACGAGCCCACTGCCGTGCTCACCCCGCAGGAGATCGACGAGCTCATGGCCGTCATGAAGACCCTGCGCGACGAGGGCCGAGCCATCGTCTTCATCACCCACAAGCTGCGCGAGGTCCGTGCCATTGCTGACGACATCACGGTGGTTCGTCGCGGCAAGATCGTCGGCGAGGCCTCTGCCGATCAGTCCGAGGCCGAGCTCGCCGAGATGATGGTGGGTCGAGCCGTCAAGCTGGTCGTCGACAAGGACGAGGCCAGGCCGACCGGGCCACGTCTCGAGGTCGAGAACCTCACGGTGGCCGATGACCTCGGATCTGTCGTCGTCGACAATGTCTCTCTCACCGTCGAGGGCGGGGAGATCCTTGGTGTCGCCGGTGTGCAGGGCAACGGCCAGACCGAACTTGCGTCGTCCCTGCTCGGTCTCATCAAGCCGACCTCAGGGTCCATCCGCATCGACGGCAAGGACACCACCGGCGCGGCCCCGATCAAGACCATCGGAGCTGGCCTGGGATTCGTGCCTGAGGATCGTCAGCGTGACGGTTTCGTCGGGGAGTTCTCCATCGCGGAGAACCTCATCCTGAACCAGGTGGGTGCCTACTCCAAGCACGGCAACCTTCAGCTCAGGCGCATCGCTGACAACGCCCGCGACCGCGTCGAGGAGTTTGACATCCGTACTCCCTCGGCATCGCTTCCAGTGTCCTCCCTGTCGGGTGGTAACCAGCAGAAGGTCGTCCTGGCTCGCGAGCTGTCGCGCCCGTTGAGCGTGCTCGTGGCATCACAGCCGACCCGTGGGGTGGACGTTGGCGCCATCGAGTTCCTGCACCAGCGGATCGTCGAGGAACGGGACAACGGCACCGCCGTGCTCATCGTTTCCACCGAGCTCGACGAGATCGAGGCGTTGTCGGACCGCATCGCGGTGATGTACCGCGGCCGTATCGTCGGCATCGCCCCGACGGGAACTCCTCGCGACGTCCTCGGCCTCATGATGGCCGGATTCAGTTATGACGAGGCGTGTGACAGCGTCGCCAAGGGACACAAGGAGGTCTCGGAATGAGTACCGAATCCCCGAAGCCCACCCCGTCGAAGGAGACGACGGCGCCTGCCGCGACCAAGGTGGAGCCCAAGCCGCCTCGCTCCTTCCGGTGGAATGACCTGTGGGTGACGATTGCCGCGTTCGTGCTGGCCTTCATCGTCTCGGCCATCGTCATGGTCGCTGCGGATCCGGAGATCAACAAGGAGTGGAGCTATCTCTTCTCCCGTCCTGACGCCCTGACCGATTCCTGGGCTCAGGTCTCCTCGGCCTACGCCGCCCTGTTCCAGGGAGCCTTCGGGTCCTGGCAAGCCCTCACTGCGACGACGGCCCAGTCCGCGCCGCTCATCTGTGGTGGTCTTGCCATCGGTCTGGGCTTCAAGGCTGGCCTGTTCAATATCGGTGGTCAGGGCCAGGCCATTGCCGGAGCGACGCTGGCTGCCTGGGTGGGATTCAACTTCCACTCCCTGCCGCTGCCCATCCACCTGCTGTTCGCCGTGATTGCCGGTTTCGTGGGCGGAGCCATCTGGGGTGCCATCGCCGGCGTCCTCAAGGCCCGCGCTGGCGCCAACGAGGTCATCGTGACGATCATGCTCAACTACATCGCCAGTGGTCTGTTGGCGTGGTTGTTGACGACGAAGGCCTTCCAGATGCCTGGTCGTACCGACCCGATCGCGCCGATCGTCGACTGGAACGCCACCTTCCCACGGCTGGCCGGGTCCCAGTTGCACCTGGGATTCTTCCTGGCTCTGCTGCTGGCCGTGGGCACCTGGTGGCTGCTGGATCGCACCCATCTGGGCTTCCAGATCCGCGCAGTCGGTGCCAACCCGAATGCCTCGGCCACTGCCGGTATGAACACCAACTCGATCATCGCCTGGACCATGGTCATCTCCGGTGGCCTGGCAGGTATGGCCGGGGTCGAGGTCGCCCTGGGCCCGATCTCGGGAGCCACCCCGACCCAGCTGTCCATCGGCCTGGTCGGAACCATCGGCTTCGACGCCATCACGGTGGCCCTGCTGGGCCGCTCCAAGCCGCTCGGTATCGTGCTGGCCGGTCTGTTCTGGGGAGCCATGAACCAGGGTGGTCTGCGCATGCAGGCCATGACCCAGACCTCTCTGGACCTCGTCCGAGTAATCCAGGCCGTCATCGTCATGTTCGTGGCAGCGCCGATGCTGGTCAAGACGATCCTGCCCTTCCTCAAGACGCGCAAGGAAAAGCGAGGCAGGAAACGTGACCGCGGTCCGGTCCCGGCTGACACCACCACGAAGGGGGCCCTGGCATGAGCTCGGCATCGCGTTTTCCTCGTCCCACCACGTCCGACATCACCAAGACTGGTGTGGAGCTGCCCCCCGAGGCCAGCGAGGGCCTCGACAAGGAGCTGGAGTTCGAGCGGGTGGAATCCCGCGAGGGTCGCACCCACCGTCTGTCGGCGGGCGTGCTCATCGCCATCATGGCGGTGATCCTGTTCTTCCTGCTGAGCAAGACCTCCGGCAAGGCCCACTTCGCCTTCACGGATGCCCTGGCCGGCAAGGAACTGGGAACCCTGACCGTCTCCGGTTTCCCGATCGTCCTCGTCAGCGCCATCGCGTGTCTGTTGGCGTCCGCTGCCTTCTTCATGGGCCGTAGCCGTCACACCCTCACCGTCACCGCCGGTGTGGTGGCCGGCGTCGCGATCATCATCGGATTCCTGAGCTGGGCGGCCGCCGGCCGTGAACTGCCCTTCCAGGTGGCAGGCCAGTTGCAGGGCACCTTGTCGGTGGCCACCCCGCTGGTCCTCGGTGCCCTCTGCGGTGTCATGTGCGAGCGTGCCGGCGTCGTCAATGTCGCCATCGAGGGTCAGATGCTCACTGCAGCCTTCGCTGCGGCCCTGGTCGGATCGATGACCCACTCGGTCTTCACGGCCATCGTCGCGGCGATCATCGCCTCGGTGCTGACTGCCGCCCTGCTCGCCGTCTTCACCATCAAGTACTTCGTCGACCAGGTCGTCATGGGCGTGGTGGTGAACCTCTTCGCATCCGGCCTGACAGGCTTCCTCTACACTCAGCTGCTCTCGCCCGAGGCCGAGAAGTACAACACTGCGCCGATCATGGAGGCGGTGCCGATTCCGGTGCTGTCCAAGATCCCGTTCTTCGGCCCCATCTTCTTCGACCAGACGATCTTGGTGTACATCGGCTTCCTCTGCATCCCGCTGGTGTGGTTCCTGCTGTGGCGCACCAAGTGGGGTCTGCGGGTGCGTTCCGTGGGTGAGCATCCCGAGGCTGCCGACACCGTCGGTATCTCCGTCGCCGGTGTTCGCTGGTCGGCCGTGCTTGTCGGTGGCGTCTTCGCCGGTCTGGGCGGTGCTTACTTCACCATCGGTACCGTCGGATCCTTCTCGAAGGACATCACGGTGGGTAATGGCTTCATCGCCCTGGCGGCCCTCATCATGGGCCGCTGGCGTCCGGGCCTGGCTGCCGTCATGGCACTGTTCTTCAGCTTCGTGACACAGCTGTCCACCGAGCTGTCGACGATCAGCGCCCCGATGCCCTCGCAGTTCCTGCTCATCCTGCCGTACATCGCGACGATCGTCGCCGTCGCCGGGCTGGTGGGCAAGGTGAGGTCGCCAGCAGCCGACGGCACCCCGTACATCAAGGAGTGACGTGGACGTCAACTGGGAGGCGCTGCGCCGTCGCGCCCGTGAACTGACCAAGCGTGCCTATGCGCCGTACTCCCACTTCCCGGTAGGCGCGGCCGGACTTGCCGAGGATGGTCGCGTCGTCGTCGGGTGCAATGTCGAGAACGCTGGCTACGGCGTCACCCTGTGTGCCGAGTGCGGGTTGATCAGCGATTTGGTGGCCGGGGGAGGGGGACATCTCCTCGCCTTCTGCTGCGTCGATGCGATGGGTGCGACGATCATGCCGTGCGGACGGTGTCGTCAGCTGCTGTGGGAACATGGCGGTCCGACGATGCTCATCGACACCCCGGCAGGGGTGCAGACGATGGCCGAGGTGCTGCCGCAGGCATTCGGCATCGACGACCTGGACCGAGTAACCAACCAACAGGAGAAGTCATGATCGTGGCCGCCGCCGACGGGTCCTCCCTCGACAACCCGGGACCAGCCGGCTGGGCCTGGTACATCGACGACGACACCTGGGCTGCGGGCGGTTGGCCGCGCGGCACGAATAACATGGGCGAGCTCATGGCCGTCCTCGACCTGCTACGGTCCACCGGCGGCCTCGGCGAGCCGCTGACAATCCTGTGTGACTCCCAGTACGCCATCAATTGCTGCACCAAGTGGATGCCAGGATGGAAGCGCAAGGGGTGGCGCAAGGCCGACGGAAAACCCGTCCTCAACCGTGACCTGCTCGAGCAGATCGACGTCCAGCTGCGTGGGCGTGACGTCACCTTCGAGTGGGTCAAGGGGCATGCGGGCCATGCCCTCAACGAGGCCGCGGACATGCGAGCCCGGGCCGCTGCCACCGCTTTCCGGGACGGCACCCCGGTCGACCACGGACCGGGGATGACAGTTGCCGACGATTCCCTCTCGGCCGGATCGGACCGGTCCCAGGAGGCCGTCGAAGCCCAGTCAGAGCTGTTCGACCTTCCGCCCGCCCCCGCCAATCCCGACCAGGTGCTCACTGCCGAACTCGTCGCCTTGGAGCGCCGACTCGTCGACCCCGACCCCTACCGGCGTCAGAGGGCGTTGACCGAGCTGCTCGACGAGGACTTCGTCGAACACGGGGTGAGCGGGAGGATCTGGACGAGGGGCCGTGTGCTGGCCGAGGCCCGAAGCCAGACACTCGGAAGCCGTGTCGGCATCGAGGCGCTGGGCGTGGTGAGGCTGTCCGAGCAGACCGTCCTGCTGCGCTGGCGCCACCGGTCCGGGGCGCGGGAGTCGTTACGCGCGTCGCTGTGGCGGCGCGGCCCTCATGGGTGGAAGCTGATCTTCCATCAGGGTACGGTCGTACGAGATGGTGGGGGATACCGGTAATACACATATCTGCCGCCATGAGGTGACTGTCCTGTCTTTGGTCGGGGAGAGCGTGGGCATGGTGCACAAGCGGTTCTCGAGGCGTGACTGGTTCATGGGGGCCACCCTCATGGCTCTCACCGGATGCGCGGAGAAATCCAGTGAGGGGCTGCGAGCGGCTCGTCCGGCGAGGAGCCCGGGGCGACGACCGCCCCGAATGAGACGCCGACCCGCCGAGGGGCGGCTCCCGGGTCACCGACCTCCGCGACCTCGCCCGTCCATGTCGACGACTGGCAACCGGTGCGCGAGCACTGGGCCGAGTTCGACCTGGAACCCTTCCACGGCACCGTCCAGCATCTGTTCATCCACCAGATCATCCCCTTCCCTCACGTGGCGTTCGCCAGCGAGGAGGGGCAGGACTTCGACGACTGGTACATCACCAGGTCGGAGGCCGTCGCCCTGCTCGACGAGCTGCGCGCCCGTCGCTACGTCCTCGTGTCGCTGGCCGACTGCTTCGTGCCTCGCAGTCACGCTGTGGTGCCCAACCCCGAGCTGCGCGTGCCTCGCGGTCACAATCCCCTCGTCCTGTCGATCGACGACCTCAGCTTCAACCGTTTCCTCCTGGGCAAGGGGTTCATGGACCGGATCATCATCGACTCGACCGGGCACCTGTCGAGTATCGGCAAGGACCCGTCGACCGGCAGACAGTTCAAAGAACCCACGAACTGCATCGTCGGACTGCTCGACGGGTACCTGCGTGCCCATCCTGAATTCAGCCTCAACGGGGCGGCCGCGACCCTGGCTCTCACTGGGTACGAAGGCATCCTGGGTTACCGAACCGACCGTCACGAGCGCAACCGGGCCGCCCAACAGGAGGCCGTCAAGCCCATCATCGCCCTCATGAGGAATCGGGGGTGGACCTTCGCCAGTCACTCCTACGGACACATCGACCTGGGTTCGAAATGGATGACCCGGGAGTGGGTTACCGATGACACCGCCAAATGGAAGCGGGAGGTCGGCGAACTCCTGGGCCCCACGTCCCTGTACATCACCCCGTTCGGCTCTCTGGCCGCCTTGGACGGCCCCTCATGAAGGTCATCCGCGAGGCCGGTTTCGACGTCATCTGCGACGTGTCCGGCGGCACGACGGTGGACCAGCGGCCCGACCTCGGCCTCGTCGTGCAGAGCAGACTGCACGTCGACGGATACGGGATGCGTCACACCCCCGACATCTACCGGGACTTCTTCGACGTCGACAAGGTCTTCGACCACCGTCACCGGCTGGCCAAGTGGGGCCACCACCACTTGTGACGGCCCACCAACGCCGGTGACGCCGGCCGCGGGACGATGCGGCCGCGAGGGTGCGTTCCGATAGACTTCGCACCATGTGTGCCAACATTCTTGCCGCCGTCGCGTGGCCCTACGCCAATGGGCCTCGACATATCGGCCATGTGTCCGGATTCGGTGTCCCCTCTGACGTCTTTGCCCGGTACATGCGAATGTCGGGTCACCGAGTTCTCATGGTCTCCGGCTCGGATTGCCACGGCACCGCCATCTCGGTCAAGGCTGATCAGGAGGGTCTCACGGCCCAGGAGTGCGCCGAGAAGTATCACCGCATCATCGCCTCTGACCTGCAGGGCCTTGGCCTGTCCTACGACCTGTACACCTCGACGATGACGGACAACCACGCTCACGTCACCCAGGAGATCTTCACCCGCCTCCACGAGAACGGCTACGTCGTCAAGAAGACCGAGATGGGTGCTTTCGAGCCGTCCACCGGCCGCACCCTGCCAGACCGTTACATCGAGGGCACCTGCCCGATCTGTGGGTACGACGATGCCCGCGGTGACCAGTGTGATGACTGTGGTCGTCAGCTCGACCCGGCCGATCTGCTGAACCCGCGTTCCAAGACCACCGGGGCCACTCCCGAGTTCCGCGAGACCGAGCACTTCTTCCTCGATCTCCCCGCCCTCGCCGAGTCCTTGACGGCCTGGATCGACACCCGCACCGATTGGCGTCCCAACGTTCTCAAGTTCTCCCACAACCTCCTCGAGGAGCTGCGCCCGCGCGCCATCACCCGTGATCTTGACTGGGGCGTCAAAGTGCCGGTCGAGGGCTGGGAGAACGAGCCCATGAAGCGCATCTATGTGTGGTTCGACGCCGTCATCGGCTACCTGTCGTCCTCCATCGAGTGGGCCCGGCGCATCGGCAAGCCAGATGCTTGGCGCGAGTTCTGGAACGACGATGATGCCCGCTCCTACTACTTCATGGGCAAGGACAACATTGTCTTTCACTCCGTCATCTGGCCCGGCATCCTGTTGGGCACCAACGGACGTGGTGACAAGGGAGGCGAGCCTTCCGCGGAGCTCGGCATCCTCGACCTGCCGACCGAGATCGTCTCCAGTGAGTTCCTCACGATGAGTGGTTCGAAGGTCTCGAACTCGCGTGGTGCCACCATCTTCGTCGGGGACTTCCTGCGTGAGTTCGGACCAGACGCCCTGCGTTACTTCATCGCGGTAGCCGGTCCGGAGAACCAGGACACCGACTTCACCTGGGAGGAGTTCGTCCGACGGGTGAACTTCGAGCTGGCCAATGAGTGGGGCAACCTCGTCAACCGGTCCATCTCGATGGCCTTCAAGAACTGTGGCGAGATCCCGGCCGCCGGCGAGCTGACCGACGCCGATCGCGAACTGCTGGACGCCTCGGCTGGCGGATTCGACACCGTCGGGGACCTGCTGGCCCACGCCAAGTTCAAGGCCGCCATCACCGAGGCCATGAGGATCGTCGGACTGGCCAACGCCTACATCTCCGCCCAGGAGCCCTGGAAGCTCAAGGACAACCCGGAGCGCCGCAACACCGTGCTGCACGTGGCCCTTCAGGTCGTCAGCGACGTCAACACCATGCTCACCCCGTTCATGCCGCACTCGGCCCAGAAGATCTACGAGGCGCTGGGTGGCGAAGGCGTGTGGGCGGCCCAGCCCGAGCTCGTCGAGACCGACGGTGCTGCCCCCATCCTCATGGGTGACTACGCTTCGGAGAAGGCTTCGTGGGGACGTCGCGAGATCGCGGTCGGAACCCTGCTGGTCAAGCCCAGCCCGATCTTCCGGAAGCTGGACGCCAAACTTGCCGAGACTGGTCCGGAATGGGCCCCGGTCAACCCGCAGTCCTGATACACGGAGCTGCCAAAAACCGACGATGGCAACGTCACCATCGCCGGTTCCGGGCAGTTTTTGGCAGCTCCGTGTAGTACCCGGCGGGTACCGGCTGGGGCAAGAGGTCAGAGTTGGCTGGCCAGTCGCTGCAATTGGCAGACGATGAGGGCGCACGCCTCAGCGTCGGAGTCCGCCCGGTGGTGATTCAGGTGGTAATTCGGTTCACAGGCCTGAAGCACCGTCGGAAGCTTGTAATTGGGCAGACCACGGATGAGGCGTTGGGCCGTCCGATAGGAGCAGAAGAACGGGGACGGCAGGGTGACAGTGCCGAAGTACTCGTCGAGCTGGCGCCACACCCGAGAGTCGAACATGGCATTGTGAGCGTAGACGGGGGAGTCGGCGACAAATTCCGAAATCTCGTCGGCCACCGCAGGCCACATCGGGGAGTGCTGGACATCTGCTGCGGAGATGCCGTGCAGGTAGGTGAACTGGAAAGCGTCCCATCCGGGAGGAGGACGCAGCAGGGAGTTGAATCGGTCGACGATTCGGCCTTCACTCACCCTGACCATGGCGAGCTGACATGCGGACACCCCGCCCTGCCGGTTGGCCGTCTCGAAGTCCACGGCGACGAAGGTGTCGCAGGCCATCTGTTCCGGTGAGGGAATCAGTCTGGAATGTCGGGACGTCCGTGTCGCGCGGCCCTTCCGAATGGGGGCCACGGTGTGCGGCGCCGGGGGCTGACTGACGACGGGCCAGTCCAAGGACATGGTGTCCTTCGTCCGCTTTCCGGCTTCCACCAGACGTCTCCATTCCTCGTGGTATTCCGTGGCATCGCGTCCCTCCACCTTGGCCCACAGTTCCTGGGCCTTGGCCCGACGTTTCCACAGGTCTAGGTGTTCGTCGATCCGATAGGACTCGATACCCAGGTTGAGCCAGAACTCGATCGTCCGCGCCTCCTCGGGGTAGCACCTCATCCTGTGGAGGATCTTCGCCACCTCGATGACCCAGGACTCGTCGGCGGTGTCAGGGGCCTCCCGTGCCATCGAGATCATCGAGAACATGCATCCGGATGCCAGGGTCAACGCCTGTTCGTAGTCACCCTCACGCTTGAGGGCCGCGATCTCCTGACGCCACCGGCCATTGTCTCGGCCTCGGTACATCGGGACAATCCGGTCGGAGTCGTCCACCATCGCGAAGAGATCGCGAAGGTCTTTCGGTGTCGCACGCTCGGGATGACGCAACAGCCTGCGCAGCCACTGCGGCACTGTCATGCTCGATGCCATGCTGAACGCCCTTCCAGAAACCATCACCGGTCAGGTGCGACCAAGGATTCCGCTCAGGGTATTCCTCGGGGCCGACAACGTCCCCGTGAGTTGTCACGCCTCCTGCCTTCGGGCCTGACGCATGACCATGAAGGATCCGAGCAGGCCGAGCACCAGGAAGAGTGCGGAGAACCCGATCGACCATGCCGCCGCGTGTGCAAAACCAGTCTCGAGGCCGTGGATGACGGCGTTCCGGGCGTCACCCAGTGAACGGATGAACGGGCTGTCAGGAGAGGCGTTGCGCAGTCCGGTGATGGCGGATCCAGCCGAGTCCTGGGTGGCCCGGACCAGCTTGTCGAGCACCTTGGTCGGCACACCGCTGGTCGAGGACACCTCGTCAGGAATGGTGTGGCTCATTGCAGAGCCAAGGGCAGACCCGGCGATCGCAGCACCGAAGGCCGAGCCGAGCTGACGCACCGTCGACTGGGTGGCCGAGCCCGCTCCCGAGTGCTCCTGGGGAATGTCATGCAACACCGTCGAGGTGAGCTGGGCCGATGCCAGGCCGAGGCCAATGCCGTAGACCACCAGGGTCAGCATGACGAACCACGTCGATGCCTGGGCGCCGACCGTCCAGGCCAGCAGTCCGACGCCGACGACTTCCAGGGCCAGCCCGAGGACGACGACGCCAGGAGCTCCCACACGGGCTGCCAGGTGACGGGCCGAGGCCCCGGAGAAGAAGGCACCCAGGGCCATCGCGGCCAGCACGACACCAGTGCGCACCGTCGACAGACCGACCGAGTTCACCAGGAACAGGGGCAGTACGAACATCAGCGAGAACTCACCGATGGCCACCGTTGCGGCGGTCAGGTTGCCCCAGGAGAAGGTGCCGACACGGAACAGGGTGAGGTCGATCAGGGCGTCACGGCCGACCTTGGCGCGGTGGTTCTCCCACACGATGAACAGTGCGATGAAGACCAGACCGATGGCGATCGCCCACGGCACCGGGGACATCGACCAGCTCTCCGGCCACGACCAGCCGAAGACCTTGAGGGTCTCCTTCTTGGTCCACCAGCCGAGCGAGGTGGCCTCGATGAGGCCGAAGACGAGCAGGCCGAAGCCGATGGCCGAGGTGAGCAGACCGTCGACGTCAACTCCCTTCTCGGCCTGCTTGCCACGAGTCTGTGGCACCCATGCGGCGATTCCCGCCAGCACGAGCAGACCCAAGGGCAGGTTGACCCAGAAGATCCAGCGCCAGGAGGCGTACTCGGTCAGGACTCCACCGAGTAGCGGGCCGAGAGCGGCCATACCGCTCATGACGGCACCCCAGATGCCGAAAGCCGCGGCGCGGTCCTCGCCCTGGAACAGCGAGTTCACCGAGGACAGGGTGGACGGCAGCACCAGCGCACCACCAACACCCTGGACGGCACGCGAGGCGATGAGTGAACCAGAATCTGACGCCATCGCGGCGAGCAAGGAGCCTCCGACGAAGAGCACGACACCGGCGGCGAAGGTGGTACGACGGCCAACCCGGTCACCGAGACGCCCGGCGCCAAGCAGCAGAGCGGCGAAGATGACGTTGTAGATGGCGTTGACCCACTGTGCGTCAGTGAGGTTCAGGTCGAGGGCCGAGATCATCGTCGGCAGGGCGACACCGACAATCGTCCCGTCCAGGATGATGAGTGAGAGCCCGGCGGCGAGGACGGCGAGGGCCTTCCAGCGTCCGGGGACGGGTTGGGCCGCGGTGGTGGCGGAGGAGCTGTCAGTCACGGCATTCCTTTCGACCCCACCGACACTACGGAGCACGAGGCTCCTCGGCATCGATCAAAAGGTTGAAAACCCTCCGGCAATCAACCCATGGTGACTAGTCCATGAGGGACGCGACGGTGGCACTCGCCCGCCTCATGCTCATCGGCTGGAACCCCATGACGATGGCCCGTGATCGCAGTGCAGGCTCTGCCTGGCACAGGGCCAGACCACGACGAATCAGCACGGGTGGGGACTTGCGGTGCTGTCGCAGATCGCGGATGAGACGACGAGCGAAGTTGAACCAGCGGGGACGATCCAACCAGATGGGCAGGACCTCCATGCCGGCTCGCAGGCACGGATCGAGCAGGTCGAGGGCGAAGATCCCCTCGGCGACGACGGCTGTCGCATCTCCCACATCGACGACGTGGGTGCCATCGGCCCGAGACCTCGAGATGTCGTAGCAGGGAACGACGGTCTGCCCGTCGGCCGCGAGCTCACCGAGGGCTTCCACGGCCGCTGGAAGGTTCCAGGAGGCGACGTCGTCCCAGTCGACCATGCCGCGCACCCGGGGGAGGCCGGGCTCGTCATGATCGTGGTAGAAGTCGTCAAGGCGCAGTTCAGGCAGCTCAGCCATATGGGTCAGACGGGATTTCCCGGCCCCAGAGGGTCCTGCCAACAGGATGATCGTGCGCGCCACGGCTGATCAGTCTATCGGTAGGCCCATCATGACCATGGAGCGCCCACGAATCTGCCGACGATGGAAGAGGCAGTACCGCCTCAGGGGGTTGGTCTCGCAGGGCTCTCGCCGCCAACCGCATGGCGTGGCTCAGTTTCCTGGTGAATTCGCTGATCCCGGTGGCACGGTGTCGTCGCCCTCGACCACCATGGGAGTCCAGAGTGTCACCAGCTTCCACCGCCCCCACCGCCGAAGCCGCCGGAGGATCCCGAGGAGAATCCGGAGCTGGAGCTCGAGGTGCTGGACGACGCTGCTGCCGTCATGGACGACGACATCGCTTCGGTCATGTCGTTGAAGGCCGAGGTGAAGGACCGGTTGTGGTGATAGCCGTAGCCGTACAGCGAGTACCACATCGGGTCGGGGGACCAGCGTCCCTCAGCCTCGAGCCGTTCGAACAGGGTGACCCAGCGGTCGACGATGCCGAAGGCCGCGGCCCAAGAAAGGTAGGCCGAGAAGATGTCGAGGTCCTCCTCGATCTGGATCTGCTCCGCCTCGATGGTAGCCAAGTAGTCGCGGAATCCCCGCACCTGATCGGTTACCGCGGTGCCCAGAGCGCTGCGAGGTGGTCGGACTTTCCGGGACAGGCCGAGGAAGAGGATGCCGGCCACGAACGTGACGAAGGTCAGGACGAAGTAGACAATGGCGCTTCCGCCTCCGAGAAGGAAGGGGAATCCGGAGACGAACCCGAGTATGCCGAGGATGATCAGGGCGACCCCGATGGCGACGATCCCGAGCCGTGCCTGGCGATGGGACTTCGTGAAGTAGCCGGCCTGGTCGTTGAGCTCGTCGAGGTCCTTCTTGGCGTTCGGCAGAGCAATGTTGCCATTCTGGCGACGCAGTTCTCTGGTGGTGATGCTGTTGCCGCTGCCGATGAGGGAACCGAGGAGACGAGCTTCCCAAGGCACCAACGAGTCCTCCCCGCGCAGCCAGTTGAACCGCCACTCCGGCTTCTTGAACACCAGGCCGGAAGGCTCTTCCTGGTTGATTGACAGATGGTGTCGAGCGACAAGGTCGAGCATGCCGGCGGTGACGGTATTGGTGTCGGCATTGCCGTCGAGGAGGGCTCCTGCTTGTGCCGGGGTGATGCCAGCCGGCGGATGAACGAGGATGGGCGCCTCGACCTTTCCTCGTCGACGCCGGACCTGCTGCAAATCAGGTGCCGGAATGAACCCAGGGGCTTCGTCGGCAAATTCCATGTCGCGCTTGCGGAACAGGGACGCCCCGAGGCCGATGAGGCCTAGTACAACAACGGCGACAACGTAGGGGATGACGGTGAGGTACTGCGGGAGGTCGGCCCGGGAGCCCGATGTGGCCTCGGTCACCATGGCGTCAGCAGCGGAGGTGAAGGTACCGGCAGGGACACCGGCCACCACCCGCCAGGTCTTGTTGGCATCAATCTTGCGGGCCGAGAAGGTAACGGTTTTCGTGCCCGTTGAGGAGGTGTCGCACTCGCCGTCCTCGACCTCACAGTAGACCTTCGTTACATTGGCGGGTGCCGTGATGGTCACCTTGGAGTTGTCGACGGGAACGTCCACATTGGTGAAGATGCGCCAGTTGATCTCGTCGAGGTGAGATTCCTTGTTGTCCCGACCGATGAGACCGTGAACCATGTAGGTGATCCGGTATTTCTGCATACCGGTGACGGTCTGGTCCTTAGACCCAATGCGCAGCTGTAGTGCGCCGCCATTCTCCTTGTGGAGGTTGGCCGGAGCTCCCGACGGGCTCGAGGCATGAATGTCACTGTAGGTGACATGGCGGACGTGGCCGGGATTGTCGGTGAGTGACTGTCTCGTGACGAAGGTCAGGTAAGGCCCGTGTCTGTCCGCGTCGGCGAAGTCGTAGGTGAGGTCAAGGGTGACTCGAGCGTCGCCGTCTCGATCAAGGGTGGCGTTGACGTTGTAAGCCGTGATGCGTTCGTCGCCCTGGGCATGGGCCGGAACGGCCGGGACCACAGCGACAAAAAGCGTCAGCAGGAATGCTGTTAATACGGCGAATGGGGTACGTCGCATGGAATCAGTGTGAGGCACCCTCATTCGACCGACACCCTTTCTGAAGAGGAGTGGTGGTCAGTGAGTGGACTTGGGGATCGCTATCCGAGATGTTTTTCGTCTCCCCAGGTGACGGTGGTGCCGCTGACCTGATGACCATTTCCCGTGGCCCTTCGGAAGCATCCTCGTCGAGACTGACCTGGGCATCCCCACCAGCGTCGAGAACGGTACCGGCGTCATATTCGGTGATGCGTGACAGCTCGGCGGAATGGGTCATCGGAGGCAGACGGTCGGTAGGAAGGCGAGCTATCACGGCACACCGGGGATGTCGCACGATCGACGATGTAGGGGCAAAGGGTTCATTCGCCGCGTACAAGTGACCTCACACGGTGAGAAAGGGGAATCTACTGGTGGCTATTACGGCTTATGTGGAAGGACCCTTTTCATGGGTTCTGATCCGGAGCCATTGCGCCCATACGTCGAGCATCTCCAACGGATACGGCACCACCGATACCTTCTGGAACACCGGGCTGCGCCCCTTCGATCACCCGGCGATGGCTGATCCGGACGGGGAGGCCGCCCCGGACTCGATTCGGGGCGGCGACACTGGGTCGGAATTCCTTGTCAGAATCGCGTCAGATCCCGAGCGCCTTGGCCATCTCCCCGCGCAGGGCGACCATTTCGGCGTCCAGCTTGGACTTGGCAGCCGGCAGGTCGGTCGACGACTCCTCAGGAGTTGCCCGCACCTCGAGGTAACACTTGAGCTTGGGCTCGGTGCCGGAGGGACGAGCAACGACGTGGACGCGAGGTCCAGCCAGCTCGATGGCGTTCTGCTGGGGCAGCCCGGACCCATTGCTGGGGTCGTCGAGGTCGCAGACGTCGACGGGGTCGCCCAGCAGGGTGGCCGGAGGCTGGCTGCGCAGACGGTCCATGGCGTCGGAGATGATCGACATGTCGGTGACGCGCACGGCCAGCTGGCTGGTGCGGTGCAGACCATGGGTGGCCCAGATCTCGTCGAGCCGCTCCGAGATCGTGGTGCCGGAGGCCTTGAGCTCACCCACCAGACGCATGATCGTCGCCAGGGCAGTGATGCCGTCCTTGTCCGGCACATGGGAGGGGTCGCAGCAGTAGCCGATGGCCTCCTCATAACCGAAGACGAGGCCGGGAACGCGGCCAATCCACTTGAAACCGGTCAGGGTCATCCGGTGCTCGCGTCCTGCTGCCTTGGCCATGCGTCCCAGACAGGTCGACGAGACCACCGAATTGGCGTAGACCCCGTCCAGACCACGACGCAGGGCATCGTCACCCAGCAGGGTTCCGAGCTCGTCACCGGTGAGCATCCGCCAGTCACCGTCGATGACGGCGGCAACGGCACAACGGTCGGCGTCAGGGTCAGAGGCGATGACGACGTCAGCGTCATGTTTGCGAGCCTGGGCGATGGCCAGGTCGATGGCGCCCGGCTCCTCGGGGTTCGGGAAGGCCACGGTGGGGAAGTCCGGGTCTGGGTCGAGCTGCTCAGCGACACCGACGAACTCCGGCAGACCGGCCGTCTCGACGAGGTGACGCACGACGCGGGTTCCGACACCGTGCATGGCGGTGTAGACCCAGGTGACGTCCGGATTGGCCGTGGTCAGTTCGGCAGCACGGGCGACGTAGGCGTCGATGAGTTCGTCGCCGATGAGCTCGATGTCGTCACCACGCGGGATCGCCCCGACAGGATCGGCCGACACGACCTCGATCTCGTGGGCGATCTCGGTGTCGGTGGGAGGCACGATCTGGGAGCCGTCGCCCAGGTACACCTTGTAGCCGTTGTCGGCCGGCGGGTTGTGGGAGGCGGTCACCATGACGCCGGCAACTGCGCCGTAATGCTTGATGGCGAAGGCGGTTACCGGGGTCGGGATGGGGGAGTCGGCCAGCAGGGCGTGGAACCCGGCCCCCGCCATGATCTCGGCTGTGTCGCGGGCGAAGACGTCGGAGTTGTGCCGGGCATCGAAGCCGATGATCACCGACCCCTCCTTCTCGCCGTGGGCACGCAGCCAGGCTGCGAATCCGGCAGCTGCACGCTGGACGACGACTCTGTTCATCCGGGACGGTCCGGGTCCGAGAGCGGCACGCAGGCCAGCGGTACCGAAGGTCAACGGGCCGGAGAAGGCCGACTCAACGGCCGCGACGGCCTCGGAGTCACCGTGCTGGGCACGGGTGAGCAGGTCGGACAGTTCGGTGCGGGTGGCCTCATCAGGGTCCTGGTCGAGCCAGGACTGAACCTGGGTGACGAGTTCGGGGGACAGCCCCTCGGATTGTGTGGTGGTCATGGTTCCTCGATGGGTGTGGGGTGGATCAGATGGCAGCCGTGATGTCAGCGAGCAGACCCGCCAGCCGGGGGGCGGCCTCCTTACCGGCGGCAATGACCTCGGCGTGGTCCAGCGGGGCGTCGGTGACACCAGCAGCGTGATTGGTGACCAGGGACAGGCCGAGCAGGTCGAGTCCGGCTTCCCGGGCGGCGATGGCCTCAAGTGCGGTCGACATGCCGACGAGGTCGGCGCCGATGGTGCGAGCCATGCGTACCTCGGCAGGAGTCTCGTACTGGGGGCCGCGGAACTGGGCGTAGACGCCGGTCGGGGTGCCTGGGGCGACCTTCTCGACGACCTCGAGCAGTGTCGGGGTCCATGCCCTCGACATGTCGATGAAAGTGGCGCCACGCAGCGGGGTGGCACCTGTGAGGTTGATGTGGTCGCGAATGGCGACGACGGTTCCCGGGCCCCAGGACGGGTCGAGGCCTCCGCAGCCATTGGTGAGGATCATCGTGCTGGCGCCAAGAGCCGCGGCGGTGCGCACTCCATGGACAACCGGTTCGACTCCACGTCCCTCGTAGAAGTGGGTGCGTCCGGTCAGAACGACGGCGGTCCTGCCGGTGGGCAGCTTGACAGCAACCAGGTCGCCGCCATGCCCGGCAACGACCGGTGTCGAGAATCCAGGCAGTTCGCCGAGCGGGATCCGTCCAATCATCTCGCCAAGGCGATCAACTCCGGCGGACCAGCCCGAGCCGAGCACGAGGCCCACATCGACGCTGGTGAGCGAGAGGCGGGAACGGATGGCATCGGCAGCATCGCGGGCGATGGCCTGGGGATCGGTGAAATCCGGTGTCGTCATGGGGTCAACCCTAGAGGTTTTCGCCGATCCGGGCGCGCGAACCCCCGGCCCATTCGCAGCCGTCTTCCGAGTCCGGAGGAGCAGCGTCGATACGTGTGTTGGAGCAACCTCATTGTCGGGGTAAGCAATTTCTCTCGATGTCAACAGAATTCTCGCCATGGCTGAAAGAATGCGGCCATGACGTCCATGGTGATCATTGGAGCTGGGCCCGGGGGCTATGAGGCCGCCAACGTAGCGGCGGCAGGTGGCGTTGACGTCACCGTCGTGGAAGAAACCGGCATCGGAGGAGCTGCCGTCCTCACCGACTGTGTTCCCTCGAAAACCCTCATTGCCACTGCCGAGGTCACCGCGGCCCTGCGGCGCGCACCCGAGCTCGGCCTTCGCCAGACCCACAAGTTCGAGGTCGATCTCGACGCCGTCAATTCCCGCGTACGCCGTCTAGCTCAGGCCCAGTCCGACGACATTGGTCGAGGCCTGGAGCGCAAGGGAGTGCGCCTCGTCAGTGGTCGTGCCCGTCTGGCCGCGGGTGCCCCGGGCCACCTGCACCGGGTCATCATCAATGATGACGAGATCATCGACGCCGACATCGTCCTGCTCGCCACCGGCACGACCCCGCGTGAGCTCCCGGCGGCTCGCTGCGACGGGGACCACATCCTCACCTGGAAGCAGGTGTACTCGATGACGGAGATCCCCGAGCACCTCGTCGTAGTGGGATCGGGTGTGACAGGTGCTGAGTTCGCGTCGGCCTACGACTCATTGGGATGCCGGGTGACCCTGGTGTCCTCGCGTGACCAGGTGCTCCCCGGCGAGGACCCCGACGCAGCTCGTGTGTTGCAGCAGGTCTTCGAGTCTCGCGGCATGCAGATCCTGTCCCGCTCTCGCGCGGTCTCTGCGGTGCGTGACGGTGATGGTGTCGTTGTCGGTCTCGAGGACGGCCGGACCGTGCGCGGATCCCACGTTCTGATGGCCGTCGGGTCAACGCCGAACAGCTCGGACCTCGGCTTGGAGGAGGTCGGTGTTGCCGTCGGTCCGCGTGGTCACATCACCGTTGACAAGGTCTCGCGCACCAGTGTGCCGGGCATCTATGCTGCCGGAGACTGCACCGGTGTCTTCGCCCTGGCATCCGTGGCAGCCATGCAGGGGCGCATCGCCGTGTGGCATGCCCTGGGCCAGGCCCTCCAGCCCCTCGACCTGTCCTTGGTGTGCTCGAATGTCTTCACCTCTCCCGAGATCGCCACGGTGGGTGTGACGCAGACCGACGTCGACTCCGGAAAGGTCCAGGCCCGATCCACCCGACTCGACCTGTCGACTAACCCGAGGGCCAAGATGCAGGGAATCCAAGACGGTTTCGTCAAGCTCTTCTGCCGTCCTGCCACCGGCAACATCATTGGTGGCGTCGTCGTCTCCCCGCGGGCCAGCGAACTCATCCATCCGATCTCGGTCGCGGTGGGCGAGCGGATCCCCGTCGACGCCTTCCAGCACGACTTCACCGTCTACCCGTCCCTGTCGGGATCGGTGTCAGAGGCTGCCCGACGGTTGCAGAACTTTGTGGAGTGACGTCGTGGTGTGAACCTGCCACGAGACACACCGTGAGAAGGCCCCCTCGACGAATCGTCGAGGGGGCCTTCTGGGGGTCGACAATGGATCAGAAGTCGTCAAAGAGGGCTGAGAAGAGCCCCAGACCAACAAGGCCGAGACCACCGACGGCCAGTCCGCTGATGACTGGGTCGGACTCATACCGGCGGTAGTAGCCCTGCACCCACGGCGCGTAGTCCGGGCCAGCCTGCCAGTAGGGCAGCTGGGCGCCATTGACGTCGACGGTGCGGATCCACGGGGAGCGCCCCTGCTGGATGCGCTGGGCGTCGGCGGCGCAGGCCGGAACCTTGCGCGCGACTCCGCCGTCGGGGGAGTACATGACGTCAGTGGTCGACGGGCCGTGAGCCGGGTCGAAGAAGCACGGCGGACGCACCTCGGGAATCGGCTCGCCATTGGCGCGGGCCTGCACGCAGGCGATGGAGTGACGACCCTCCTCGAGGGTCTCGGTGACGAGCGGGATCGAGCGGGTGCCCTTGTCCTGGGCCATGAGTGTCTTGGCGCGGTCGTAGCAGTCCAAGGCCGTGTTCCAGTCCTTGCGACCCTCGGCCGACACCTCCTTGCCGATCATCTCCATGTCGAGATCGCGCAGGGCCTCGCCAAAGGTGGTGACGTCCTCCTCAGTCTCCTGGCGCATCTGCGAGACCTTGGCCTCGATGGCTTTGGCGCGTCGGGCCTCCATCTCGCGGGACTGACGCTGGGCACGCATCAGTGATGCCGTCGTTGCCACAAGCCCCACGAAGAACAGCAGGAAGAGCAGGAGGTCACCGGACATGATCACCAGAATGCTCTCTGAAATGGACACTCACAAGAAAAATCACGCTGCAAACCTCACTCATCGACGATCTCACAGATGACCTCGCCCGAGGCGACCGTCGAGCCGACCGTGGCATTGAGGTCACGGATGACGCCTGAGCGATGGGCGGCCAGAGGCTGCTCCATCTTCATGGCTTCCATGACGACGATCTGGTCGCCCTCGTTGACCTGCTCGCCCTCGACGACATTGACCTTGACGATGGTTCCCTGCATCGGGGATGCCACCGAGGTGCCGGTTGCCGCAGTGTGACGTCCCGCGCGGTTGCGACGGGTGGGGCGACGAGACTTCGTGCTGGGGGCCTGACGGGCGCCGTGCAGGGATGCCGGGATGCGCACCTCGACCCGCTTGCCGTTGACCTCCACGACAACCTCGTGAGGGGGCTCGGTGTCGGCGGACTCCCCCAAAGATCCGGTGTAGGGCTCGATCTTGTTGTCGAACTCGGTCTCGATCCAGTCGGTGAAAACGCCGAAGTGACCGTCGGTTGCGGTGAAGGCAGGGTCCTTGACGACCGCACGGTGGAAGGGGACGACAGTCGGCATACCGTCGATGACGATCTCGTCGAGGGCCCGGGCGGCGCGGGCCAGAGCCTGCTCGCGGGAGTCCCCCGTGACGATGAGCTTTCCGACGAGGGAGTCGAAGGCTCCCGGAACAGTCATGCCGGAGTGGTAGCCCTCGTCAACGCGGATACCGGGGCCACACGGCGGCTGCCACGAGGTCAGGGTGCCAGGCGCAGGCATGAACCCCATGCCGGGATCCTCGGCGTTGATGCGGAACTCGAAGGAGTGGCCGCGCAGTTTCGGATCCTCGGGCTCGAGGTGGCCGCCCTGGGCCACGTGGAACATCATCTGCACCAGGTCGACTCCGGCAACCTCCTCGGAGACCGGGTGCTCCACCTGCAGACGGGTGTTGACCTCGAGGAAGCTGATGGTCCCGTCCAGGCCGACGAGGAATTCGCAGGTTCCGGCGCCGACATATCCGGCCTCCTTGAGGATGGCTCGGGAGGACTCGTAGAGACGGGTCAGCTGCTCGTCACTGAGGAACGGCGCCGGGGCCTCCTCGACGAGCTTCTGGTGGCGACGTTGCAGGGAGCAGTCACGGGTCGAGATGATCTGCACGGTGCCGTACTGGTCGGCGACGCACTGGGTCTCGACGTGACGCGGCTTGTCGAGGTAGCGCTCCACGAAACACTCGCCGCGTCCGAAAGCAGTGACGGCCTCGCGCACCGCAGACTCGTAGAGATGGATGACCTCGTCCATCGAGCGGGCGACCTTGAGGCCGCGACCGCCGCCTCCGAAGGCGGCCTTGATGGCGATCGGCAGGCCGTGTTCCTTGGCAAACTCGACGACCTCCTCCGGGCCGTTGACCGGGTCGGCGGTGCCGGGAACGAGCGGGGCGCCGACCTTCTGGGCGATGTGACGGGCCTGAACCTTGTCGCCGAGGGCCCGAATGGCCTCCGGCGGCGGGCCGATCCAGACGAACCCGGCGTCGATGACAGCCTGGGCGAAGTCGGCGTTCTCGGAGAGGAACCCGTACCCGGGGTGGATCGCGTCGACCTCGGCCCGACGGGCAATGTCGAGGATCTTGTCCACGTCAAGGTAGGTCTGAGCAGGGGTCACACCGTTGAGGGCGAAGGCTTCGTCGGCAAGCTTGACGAACAAACCCTCGGAGTCGGAGTCCGCGTAGACAGCCACGCTCGTAATACCGGCGTCCTCGGCGGCACGGATGACGCGCACCGCGATCTCGCCACGGTTTGCGACGAGTACCCGCTTGATGGTCCTGTCCACGGTTCCTCCGATCGGCTCTCGGGGCGGGTGCCCCTCACGGTGAGTCTAAAGGGTCAGCGTTCGTCCATGGTCACTGTCCACGTCTTCTGGCTCCGAAAGTGCCGTATCGACGTCGCGTGGTACACCCGGAAGATCCGATGGCAACGGCCAGGTGTGGTGGCAGCTCCTGCTCGGATTACCGGGATTGCCATCGCGAATGCGCCGCGAGGCTGTCGTGGATCTGGGACCACGGCTCACTCGGCCGCTAGCCTGACGGTCATGGCGACACCGCAGTTCATCGTGGACCTCAGACGTCACATCGGTCATGACCCGTTGTGGCTGTCCGGTAGTAGTGCGGTCGTGCTGCGCCAGGGGCCACGCGGACCCCAGGTTCTGCTCGTCAAACGTGCCGACACCGGAGCGTGGACACCGGTCTGCGGAATCATCGAGCCGGGGGAGAGACCTGACGAGGCCATCCTTCGAGAGATTCGGGAAGAGACCGGGGTGACGGCGGAGATCGTCCGCCTGGTCCGTGTCAATGTCGCGGCCCCCATTACCTACCCCAATGGCGACCGCTGCCAGTTCCTCGATCACGACTTCCTGTGCCGATGGATCAGCGGGCAGCCGCGAGTGGGTGACGACGAGTCCAGTCAGACCGGTTTCTTCGACGTCGACGACCTGCCCGAGATGGCCCCGCGTCATCGCCGTCGCATCGAGACCGCGCTGCACTCGTCTAACCACGTCATCTTCAGCTCGGATGGGGATGACGACGGCGCTCTACGTGAGGAGACCCCATGAGTCTTTCCCAACTCTCCTCCCGGGTGTGGCAGCACGGGAAGGTCGTTGCCGAATCAGTCCCCCTGGAAACTCTGAGCGACGAACTCGCTAACGATCAGACGCTGAGCTGGTATGACCTCACCGCTCCCGATCGCGAGGACATCGACACCCTTGCCGACGAACTCGATCTGGAGTTCCACACCGTCGAGGATGCCGAGGCCCCCGGCGAGCGTCCGAAGGTCACCCGCTATCCCGACCATCTCTTCCTGACGACCTACGCCGCGACGATCGGCGAGACGAATGACCCCAACAGTCGCCTCATCGTGTCACGGGTCTCGGTGTGGGTGTTCGAACATGGCGTCGTCAGTGTCCATCGCGACGACCTGCCCGAGGTCAAGGAGATGCTCAACCGCCTCGACGCCAACCTCGATCTGGTCTCGAACGGCCCGATGGGCATCGTCCATGCCATTCTCGACGTCCTCGTCGACGGTCATTTCGACACCGTCCAGCACCTGGACGACGTCGTGGAGCTCGTCGAGGATCAACTCTTCGACGACTCGATCGACACCCAGAAAGTGCAGTTGCGGGTGTATCGGCTGCGCAAGGAGTTGGTGCAGTTTCGTCGAGTCGTGCTCCCGATGCGCGAGATCGTCTCGACGATCAGCCGTCCGAGCAGGGAAGCCGTGGCTGTTCCCCGGGTCCTTGAGCCGTACTTCAACGATCTGTACGACCACTCCATGCGCGTCTCGGAATGGTCCGATTCCCTGCGGGACCTCGTCGCGACGATCTTCGAGACCAATCTGTCCATCCAGGACGCCAAACTCAACACCGTCATGAAGAAGTTGGCAGGGTGGGCTGCCATCATCGCCGTCCCGACCCTCATCACGGGGTGGTTCGGACAGAACGTTCCCTTCCTGGGTGATGGCCGACCGTTGGGGTTGTGGATCTCGGTCGGGCTCATCATCGTGTCGAGCCTCGTGCTGTACCTGGTTTTCCGTAAGGAAGACTGGATCTGAGGAGACCAATAGGCGCCTGACAGTGCAGAACTCTTGTCCTCAGATTGCATCAATTGGGTAAGGCGGCTTACCGTATCGGCACATGTGAGACACCCCGCGGCCGGACAGATCGTGCTGCGCCAGGTTGACCTCGGGTCGTCCCTGTCCATCGTCATCGAATTGTGTAGCGGGGATGCTCCTCCTGGCCCTGCTGCCCACCGGAAAGGACCGCGGACGACCCAAGAAGGGACCTGCTGACGAGGCCATGTCGACGGCCAGGTCACTGTCGATAGAGCAACTGGCCGCTCCCCGCGACATGCGCATACCGGTCAGCCGGATCGACGACACGCTGGTTGCCGCGTACTACTTCATCCCATCTGAGGCGACGGTCAAGGACGAGTCCTGGCGACGCCGCCATGGGCGGTTCCGTCAATTTCAGACGGTGTCGTGGTCACTCCCCGGCAACTCCCGACATCACTGGGCAAGACTCCTAGACTGGCCGACGTGACGAAGATTGCACTAGCCATTGCCGGGTCCGAGGCCTCCGGTGGCGCCGGAGCCCAGACCGACCTCAAGACCTTCCACCAGCTCGGGGTGTTCGGATGCACGTCCCTGACCTGCATCGTCTCCTTCGATCCCAACAACGACTGGGGACACCGATTCGTACCGGTCGATCCTCAGGTCATTCATGATCAGATCAAGGCCGCTGCAGCCGTCCACGGCCAGATCGACGCCGTCAAGATCGGCATGCTCGGTACCCCGACGACCATCGGCGTCGTCGCCGAGGCCTTGGAGGCCTACAAGTTCCCCAAGGTTATCCTCGACCCCGTCCTCATCTGCAAGGGCCAGGAGACGGGTGCCGCCCTCGACACCGACAACGCCCTGCGCGAGCAGATCCTGCCGCATGCCGACGTCATCACGCCGAACCTCTTCGAGACGCAGACCCTCGCCGGCGTGGACGAGATCACCTCGGTCGAGGCCCTCAAGGACGCTGCCAAGAAGATCGGTGACCAGGGAGTTCCGGTCGTCATCGCCAAGGCCGGCACCCTGTTGAACACCGGCACCGCCCTGGACGTCTACTACGACGGCCACGACTGCGAGGTCCTCGAGGTTCCCGCCGTCGGTCAGGAGCGCGTCTCCGGTGCTGGCTGCACGCTGGCTGCCGCGATCACCGCGGAGATCGCCAAGGGAGCCAGTCCGCTGGACGCCGCTCGCACCGCCAAGCAGGTCGTCGTCTCGGCCATCGAGAACCGGATGCACGGCAACGCCCCGTTCGACTGCGTCTACCAAGGTAATTACCGAGCCTGATCATTCATGACTTGACCCCGGCGGATATCCGCCGGGGTCAAGTCATGTCTCGATCCGTCATGATCACAGACGTTGGGGGTCAGCGTCGGAAGACCGGACGCACTGACAGCTCCTCGATCATGGCCTCGGGGCTGGCCTCCAGGGCCGCGCGGACGGTGACGGCGACGGACTGTGGCCGCAGGTGCTCGGAGGCGGCGTAGGGACGTCCGGCTTGGGCCTGCAGTTCCACCTGCATGTCGGTGTCGACACGACCGGGGTGGATTGACGTCACCCGTACGACACCACGCTCCTCCTCACGCAGGGCATGTGTGAGGGCACGCAAGGCGTATTTCGAGGCCGCGTAGACGCCGCCGCCAGCCGGGGTCCGCAAGAAACCAGATCCTGAATTGATCATGACGATGTCGCCATGGCTGGCCCTCAGCAGGGGCAGCACGAGGTGAGTGAGGTCGGCGACGGCGACGACATTGATCTCCAGCACTCGACGCCACTCCTCACGGCTCTGAGCTGCGATCTCACCGGGAGACGCGGCACTCACCCCGGCGCTGTTGACGAGAACATCGAGACTGTCCAGCTGAGACACGGCCGCCGCAGTGGCCTCCTCGTCAGCCAGATCGACGACGAAGGGGGAGGCGTCAGGCAGTTCAGAGACCACCTTCTCGACGGCCTCGCGGTGGCGTCCTCCCACGATGATGTGGTGGTCTCGCCCTAGTTCCTCGGCGATCGCCCGTCCGATGCCGCGCGTCGCCCCGGTCACGAGGACTTTCTTGGTGTGCTGGTCGTTGTGTGAAGTTTCCGACGTCGTGGGGGTTTCCATGACGCAACCGTACTCGTCTTGCCAGCGAGCAATCCCGGGTTGTGGTTGGCTACCGTCATGGCAGAAAGCACGTGCGATGTCAGATCCGAAGTCGGGCGGTTACGGACAGTCATCCTGCATCGCCCTGGCGACGAATTGCGCAGACTGACTCCTCGCAACAACGACAAGCTCCTCTTCGATGCAATGCCGTGGGTCGACCAGGCCCAGCGTGACCACGACATTTTCGCCTCGATCCTTGAGGACCGCGGCGTCGAGGTCCTCCTGCTCGGAGAGCTCCTGCGCGAAACCCTCGACGACGAGGTTGCTCGGCAGCAGGCCCTTGACGATCTGCTCACCGATTTGAGATATGGCGACGGGCTGCGCAGATACCTGCGCCAGCGTCTGTCAGAGCTGTCCAGCGAGATGTTGACGAAGGTGCTCATGGCCGGTCTGTCCAATGGTGAACTGGCCACCGTCGAACCGGCTGCACCCCGCAGCCTGGTCACGAGCCTACTGGCTCCCGAGGACTTCATCATCGACCCGCTTCCGAACCTGCTCTTCACCCGCGACTCCAGCGTCTGGGTGGGTAACCATCCGGCCGTGACATCCCTGACGATGCCAGCACGGCGCCGCGAAACCCAACTGACCGACCTCATCTATCGTCACCATCCGAGGTTCCGGGGGCACGGTGACTGTTACGGCTGGCGGCTGGAGAACCTGGAAGGTGGGGACGTCATGCATCTGGGTGAGCAGGTCATGGCGATCGGCGTGGGGGAGCGCACCACCCCGTCCGGGGCCGAGCGTCTGGCGCGTACCGCCTTCGAGCTGGGAGTGGCTCACACCGTGCTGGCCGTGCCGATCCATCAGCAGCGCGCCACCATGCACCTGGACACCGTGTGCACCATGGTCGACGTCGACGCCGTCGTCATGTACCCGCAGATTGCCGACAGTCTGACGGCTGTTCCGCTCACTCCTGTCGGTGACGACATTCGTATCGGTGAGCCGACACCATTCCTGACGGCCGCCGCCGACGCTCTGGGGATCGAGCGAATACGCGTCATCGACACTGGCCTCGACCCCGTGACCGCTGAGCGTGAGCAGTGGGATGACGGCAACAACACCCTCGCCCTGGCGCCACGCGTGGTAGTGGCTTATGAGCGCAACACGAACACCAATGCTCGTCTGGAGGCCGCCGGCATCGAGGTACTGACGATTCCGAGCTCGGAGCTGGGGTCAGGGCGTGGTGGCCCACGGTGCATGTCGTGCCCGGTGCTGCGCGACGAGCTGTGAGGTGACATCAGCGATAGCATCACCGGCATGAGGTCCAGAGCAGCGATCGTAGCGACGGCACTGCTCGTCGTGGCAGGGTGCGCTCCCTCGCACGAGGGAGCCGTGCCTACCCCGGCCATCGGTTCACCGACCCCGGCACCGGCTGGGGAGGAGACCCTGGCGAGCCTGGGGTTCGAATATGGTCCGCGGAACTTCCGTCTACCCCAGGGGCTTGACGTCACGATGCGGGTCGATCACGTCAACAACATCACCCTGCTCACCCAGCCCGACACTTCCGGAAAGGTGCATGACTTCCTGGCACAGAACCTGCCTGCGTCGGGGTTCACGGTGACCGGGGATGGCAATGGGTCATTGACGTTCACCTCGAACCGCCCCGACACCACGGGCTGGACCGGGGCGTTCACGAGCTCCGATGAGGCTGCCGGACTGACCCTCCGGCACGGCTGAGCATCGGTCCCGCGCGGGTCAGCGCCGCGCATACCCTGGCTCAGGACAGGTGCCCGCCCTTGGGCCCGTTCCACAGCGAGGACCATTCGACGTCAAGATCCATGAGCATCTGACGCACCAATGGCAGGGAGATGCCGGTGACGTTGTGGGGGTCGCCATTGATACGGGTGATGAAGGCGCCGCCCAGGCCGTCGATGGTGAAGGCGCCAGCCACCTTGGCCGGCTCGCCGCTGCTGACGTAGGCGTCGATCTCGGCGTCAGTGAGATCTGCGAAGGTGACGACGGTTTGGCCGACGCGGGTCTGCTCGCGGATCTGACCGTTCTCGATGACGGCGACGTGGTGTCCGCTGACGAGGACGCCCTGGTGACCTCTCATCCGGCGCCACCACTGCCGGGCACGGTCAGCGGTGTGGGGCTTGCCGAGGACACGTCCGTCGAGATTGAGTACGGAGTCGCAGGCCACCACGATCGTCCGGTCGGCGGGGTGCTCGTCAAGGGCCCCGGAGCCGATGACCGAGTGGGCCTTGAGGCGGCACAGCCGGGCCGTCATGGTGGCAGCGTCCTCCCCAGGAAGGCGGCTCTCGTCAGCTCCCGAGGCGATGACGACAGGTTCGATGCCGGCTGAGCGCAACATACGCAGTCGGGCAGGCGATTTCGATGCGAGAACGAAACGGGTCGTCATGTCAGTAACGCCGCAGAGATCCCCGCCAGGCCGCCTGGCCGGGCATGAAGGGTTCACGGATGGTGCGCCAGTAGGACTTCCAGCCGAAGGCGATCGGCCGGTCGTCCGGCACGTAGGCGTCCGGGCCCGGACGGGTGAGCTCGGTCAGCACCGCGACGAGGGCACCAAGCTCCTCGTCGGTGAGATTTCCCCTGGTGACCTTGATCGGATCGTCGTCCATGGTGTGCTCACTCACAGTGGGATGTTCCCGTGCTTCTTGGGAGGCAGCGCCTCGCGCTTGGTGCGCAACAGACGCAGGGTACGGATGACCGAGGCGCGGGTCTCGTGCGGGTGGATGACCTGGTCGATCCATCCTCGCTCAGCTGCCTGGTACGGGTTCGACAGGGTCGTCTCGTACTCGTCGATGAGCTCCTTGCGTTTGACTTCCGGATCGGGATCGGTGGCCAAGGTGCGGCGGTGCAGGATGCTGACGGCTCCTTCAGCACCCATGACGGCGATCTGGGCTGTGGGCCAGGCGAGGTTGACGTCGGCTCCGAGGGTCTTGGACCCCATGACGATGTAGGCGCCGCCGTAGGCCTTGCGGGTGACGACGGTCAGCAGCGGCACGGTGGCCTCGGCGTAGGCGTAGATGAGCTTGGCGCCACGACGGATGATGCCCTCGTGCTCCTGCTCGACGCCGGGCAGGAATCCAGGGGTGTCGACGAAGGTGAGTACCGGGATGTTGAAGGAGTCGCAGGTCCGGACGAACCGGGCAGCCTTCTCGGAGGCATTGATGTCAAGGGTGCCGGCGTTGACCATTGGCTGGTTGGCGACGATGCCGATGACGCGGCCCTCGATGCGTCCGAATCCGCAGATGACGTTCGGGGCGAAGAGCTCGTGGATCTCCAGGAAGGTGTCCTCGTCGAGCACGGTCGTGATGATCTCGTGCATGTCGTACGGACGGTTCGCGGAGTCCGGGATGAGGATGTCGAGCTTGCGGTCGTGGTCGGTGATCGTCAGGTCGGCCTCACCGTCGTCGTAGAACGGCGGATCCTCCAAGTTGTTTTGTGGCAGGTAGCTGACCAGGTCGCGGACGAACTCCAGGGCGTCGTCCTCGTCATTGGCCAGGTAGTGGGAGTTGCCCGACTTCGTGGAATGGGTACGAGCGCCGCCCAACTCCTCGAGGGAGACGTCCTCGCCGGTGACCTGCTTGACGACGGCCGGGCCGGTGATGAACATCTGGGAGGTCTGGTCGACCATGACGATGAAGTCGGTGAGGGCGGGGGAGTAGACGTGACCGCCAGCTGCGGCGCCCATGATGATGGAGATCTGGGGGATGACGCCGGAAGCCCTGGTGTTGCGACGGAAGATGTCGCCGAACCTGGCCAGGGAGGCCACGCCTTCCTGAATACGAGCGCCGCCGCCCTCGTTGATGCCGATGAGGGGGCAGCCTGTCTTGACGGCGAAGTCAATGATTTTGCAGATTTTCTCGCCGTAGACCTCACCCAAGGACCCACCGAAGATCGTGACGTCCTGGCTGAACACACAGACCGGACGACCATGGATCGCACCGACACCGGTGATGACGCCGTCGGTGTAGGGGCGCTTGCGTTCCATGCCGAAGTTCGTCGAGCGGTGACGAGAGAACTCATCGAGCTCGGTGAAGGAATCCTCGTCCAGCAGCCGCAGGATGCGCTCCCTGGCGGTCATCTTTCCGGCGGCGTGCTGCTTTTCGATGGCCGAGGGGGATGCGGCATTGACGGCCTCGTCGATCCTCCGACCGAGGTCGGCGATCTTTCCTGCCGTGGTGTGGATGTCGATCTCCATGAGTTGAGACTATCCGTCACAGGCGACAAGCGTGACGTTGGGCCGCTTTCCGGGATGGGTTGCGGCCGTGCGGACCGTGGTCGTCACGAGCTTCCGGAAGCTCCACGGCATCATCGGACCGGTGACTCTGGCTGGTCGTCTGGGTCAGGGATGAGCTGGCGCGCAGCACGACGGCTTACGGATAGTCTGGACGGGTGCCTTCCACACCTGCCGCCATTGCTGATCGCGTCATCGAGCTTGCCGGGAACACGATGTTCACCGGGCCGTGCGGGGGAGGGGTGGCCTGCGTCGACTCCACCGGCTCGACCAATGCTGACATGGTGTCCTTCGTCCATGCCGGAGGAACCTCGTTCCGTCTCCTCGTCGCTGATCACCAGGAAGGCGGACGAGGACGTTTCTCACGCAGTTGGCACGACGTCCCGGGAACGAATCTGGCGATCTCTGCCCTGGTGCCCAATGATCGTCCCGCCCAGGACTGGGGCTGGCTCTCGATGGTGGCCGGACTCGCCGTCGTCGAGGCCATCGAGGAGGTTGGCGGGGCTGATCGCTCCCGGGTGACGTTGAAGTGGCCCAATGACGTCCTGGTGGATCTTGGCACCGACCATGGTGGCAAGGTGAGCGGGATCCTGTCGGAGCGCGTCGACGGACCGGCTGGTCCTCACGCCGTCATCGGGATTGGGATCAACGTGTCGATGGGGACCGACGAACTGCCCGTCCCGACGGCGACCTCCCTGGCGTTGTGCGGGTTGAACCACGACAAGAACGAGCTGTTGGCCAGCCTGCTAGTCCACCTCGACGAATTGCTGACGGTGTGGCTGGCGACCGGAACCGTGCGAGACCAGTACGTGGCGCGGTGCGACACCATCGGTGCCCCGGTGCGACTGACCTTCGACCCGGAGACCATCGGTGGCGGTGACGAGGCCGTCGACGGTGTCGGCGTCGACGTGGATGTCGACGGTGCCATCGTGGTGGAAACCTCGGAAGGACGTCGCACCTTCAACGCGGGAGACGTCAACCATCTGCGCACGAGGTGAGTTCCACCACGGCACCCTGAACGTCCCGACCACCTAGACTGCTGACCATGACGACCCACATCCTGGCCCTTGGTGGCGGCGGTTTCTCGATGTCGAACCGTGGTGAGCCCACCGCTCTCGACCGTCACATCCTTGACCTGTCCGGAAAGTCCTCGCCCTTGGTGTGTTTTGCCCCCACCGCGGCAGCCGATGACCCGGTTTACGTCAATCGTTTTCTGGCCGCCTACTCGGCGCTGGGTGTGCGGACCATGGTGCTGACCCTGTGGCAGGGGGCTGCGGAGTCGGTGGAGCGTCTTTCCCAGGCTGACGTCATCGTGTCGGGTGCCGGTTCGGCGGCCAACCTCATGGCGCTGTGGCGGATGCACGGGGTTGACCACGTCATCCGGCGGATGATGTCGTCGGCGGACGACGTCGTGCTCGCCGGGGTCGCAGCCGGTGCGGCGTGCTGGTTCTCCGGCTGTCTCACTGACGCATTCGGTGACCTGCGTGCGTGGCGAGGCGGAATGGGTCTGCTCGACGGGTCGTTCTGCCCCCACTTCGACGGTGAGTCGGAGCGCGCCCCAATCTACGCACAGTCGGTTGCCAATGGGGTTCTCCCCGCTGGTTACGCAGTCGATGACGGAGCAGCAATCCATTTCGTCGACGGTGAGTTCTCCGTCGCCGTTGCCGAGCGTGAGGAGGCCACGGTCTCAAGGTTCTCCGCATCCGAGGAGCCGACCTCGTCGGGAATCCTGCGCGAGGAGCTCGACGTCACCGTGCTGTGACATTCCACGGCTGCTGATAGTCGTCGAGGTCCTCGTCGCCGTCATAACGCCCGTCGGTCAGGTCCGCGAAGAGGTCTGCCACTCGGCGGGCGCCCGGGACGTTATCGAGGACCAACTGGTCTGACGGTGTGGTGAGGATGAGTTTTCCACAGCCCATCATCCGATCGACGACGTCGGCCTGCCAGGACACGTCGACGAGGCTGTCAATCATGACGTCGTGACCCCGTCTGACGATGACGCCATGACGCAGCATCACGCGTCGTTCAGTGATCGTCATGGTGGTGGTGAACCACTTCAGCCACGGAATGATGGTACCGACGATTATGAGCGCGACTGCGACGACCGCGACGATTGGCCAGTACCGGGCTCGTATCTCGAGCGTCATGAGTCCGAGCAGCGCGGCAGCCCCGATGACTGCGACGAACCCCATGACGACAGGCCAGAACAGTGCTTTCGCGTGACGGCGGGAGTGCACCAGCACCGTCTCGTCACGATTGCGCCGCAGTGGCTGTCCGACTCGCACCATGTTTCCAGTATGGACGACCCCGCAATGTGAACGCGTGACGTGCGGTCAGTGGCCAGGCATGAGGTACGAGTGGGTGCCATGCCCTTACACGTGTGGTCTGTGCCCCAGACAGTCCTCCTGCGTGTTCACGTCACCTTCGCGAGTGTCCGCACCAGCCTTGACCCAGCCGTCCCGGGGCCCTCACCTGGTTGGGGAGGGCGGCTGCGGCCAGCTGTCCCTGCAATACTCGTGGAGAACCCGGAAAGACGGCTGCGCTCTGCTTGATGAGATGGCAGCAGCCCTTCATCTTTTCGGCCGTTCCACGGGCGATCGCTGATAACCCTCGGCCGGTGTCCGGATGGAAAGCCGACGCGAAGACGATCCGACAGGGAAATCCACGGGTGGAAGATCCGGGAGAACAGCTCTTCCGCGGTTCTGTGTCCGGTGGCCGTTACGATGAAGGTCGTGACCTCCTACACCATTGGAATCATTGGCGGCGGGCAGCTTGCCCGCATGATGCACCAGGCTGCGATCGGATTGGGGGTGCGCACCCGTCTGCTGGCCTCCGACCCTGACGAGTCCGCGGCCCAGGTGATGTCTGATGTCGTCATCGGGTCCCATCTCGACCACGACGCCGTCATGGACTTCGCAGCTGGGTGTGACGTCGTGACCTTCGATCACGAGCACGTGCCGACCGTCCTCGTCGAGGAGATGGAACAGGCAGGGTGTGCTGTCCGCCCCGGATCGGCCGCGATGGTCCATGCTCAGGACAAGGTCGTCATGCGTGAATTCATGGCGAAGGAGGGATTCCCGAACCCGGCCTGGAAGGTCTGTGACACCCCTGACGATCTCGTCGCCTTCGGTGCGGACCACGGCTGGCCCGTCATCGCCAAGACGTCTCGCGGCGGATATGACGGCAAGGGAGTCTTCAAGATCGACGGACCTGACGGTGCCGGGGAACCCTTCGAGGCTGCCGGAGGACTGGCCGACGGCAAACAACCGATTCGTATTCTCGCCGAGGAGTTCGTTGATTTCCGACGCGAACTCTCTGCCGTTGTCGTCCGCTCCCCATCGAGTCAGGGAGCCGCCTATCCGGTCACGGAGACCATCCAGCGTCACGGGGTCTGCGCCGAGACCATCAGCCCGGCACCGGACATGTCCTCGGACCGCCAGGTGGAGCTGCAAACCATGGCCCTGGACATTGCTGGGCGCCTCGACGTCGTCGGTGTCCTCGCCGTTGAGCTCATGGAGCGCGAGGACGGTTCCGTCATCGTCAATGAGCTGGCGACCCGCCCCCACAACACCGCCCACTGGACCATCGACGGTGCTGAGACGAGCCAGTTCGAGAACCACATGAGAGCCGTGCTTAACCTTCCGCTCGGTTCACCGGCCTTGACTGCCCCCGTGGTCGTCATGGCCAACGTCCTCGGCGGGTCTGAGGAAGACCTGACCGGGGCTCTGCAACACTGTTTCGCTCGTGACCCGGAACTGCGCGTCGAGTTGTACGGGAAGTCCGTGCGACCCGGCCGCAAGGTCGGTCACGTCACCTGCCTCGGTGACGACGTCGAGACGACTCGTCGCCGGGCGCGCCACGCTGCCGCCTACCTCATGGGAGAACATGATGCCTGAGACCACCGCCAACAGCCGCAAGCCACGTCGCGGCAAGAAGGTCGAGACAGCGGCCGGATCCGCACGCCGGTTGGCTGGTGACGCCACAGGCCCGCAGGTGTCGATCATCATGGGCTCGGACTCCGACTGGCCGACGATGGAGCCCGCCGCCCAGGTGCTCACCGACTTCAACGTGGGATTCGAGGCGGAGGTCGTCTCGGCTCACCGGATGCCCGAGGACATGGTTGAGTTCGGCCGTGGCGCCCACGAGCGCGGTATCAAGGTCATCATCGCCGGTGCCGGTGGTGCTGCCCATCTACCCGGCATGGTCGCCGCGCTGACCCCGCTGCCGGTCATCGGAGTGCCGGTTCCGCTGGCCCATCTCGACGGCATGGACTCCCTGCTGTCCATCGTCCAGATGCCTGGTGGTGTACCGGTGGCGACGGTCGGTGTCGGTAATGCCAAGAACGCCGGTCTGCTGGCCGTGAGGATTCTGGCCGCATCGAATCCCGAGCTGTGCGACGCCATGGTCAAGTACCAGACCGAGCTGCACGACATGGCGGTCGCCAAGGGGGAGAAGGTGCGCACCCACTCGCGCCCCTGAGCGAGTCATCGATACGCGGATGGCCCCGAACTGTTGCGGTCCGGGGCCAGTTCGCTGCTTCTAGACCCTTGGTCAGATCAGGGACAGGGTCAGCGACATATCAACCGGGCGGGCGTACAACCGGTGGGACATGATCGGCATCGGGCCGCAGGAGGTTGATCCCAGCGGGGCCGAGAGGGCGTCCAAGGTCAGCCAGGTGTGCCCGTCGGGCTCCAGATCCCAGGTATGGGCGGCGCTGAACAGGGCCTTGGACGTCCACGGGCGAACCGCGAATGCCGGCCAGCCACCATCAGCGGCGACGCGCAGACCACCGTCGGGGCCGGTGATCGTAAGCTCGTGGACACCCTGACGAAGACCATTCTCCTGAGGCATGACGTAAGGCGTCTGGAGGCTGGCGACGTCGGAGTTCCAGCGGCCCCAGGTGGCGGCGTGCTGGGAATCCGGGTAGTTCTCCGTCGGACCGAGTCCGAACCAGGACACGGTGCTCCACTCATCCGGCAGCCCCATGGTCACGCCGATGCGACCCAGCATTGCCGGCCAGTGCCCCTGCGGTTCGACGTGGAGATCGAGATGGATCCCTTCGGATCCCTCGTCGGCCTGGACGGCTCGCCAACTCCACGTCGTCGTCATGGAATCTCGAGCAGCTGCCGCGGCACTACGAGTGCCGACGACCAGGTCATCTCCCTCCTCGCGCACCGAGACCGTGGTGTGGACGAGCCGGTCGAGACCGGCAGCCAGCGCGGAGCCACCAATTTTGTTACGAGCCAGGCTGCTGGCCCGGTCGTTGTCGATCAGGGCGCGGAAGAGATCGAGAACCGGTGCGACGATGCCGTTCCCGCCCAACTCCACGAGACGACCACGACGGTCGAAGCGAGCAGGTCCGAGAACCCAGCCGCTACCGTCGCGACGCGGGTGGGACGATGCCGGAGGACACGGACGGGGGAGAGGCTCAGGGATCAGCAGGTCCGACGCCCGTGCCACCACGTGGCCCGCCTGAGCCCAGATGGTGTCCTTGACCAACCTGGCCTCGACGACGACGACCATCCGGTCGGAGATCTCGTCGGGAACCGGCACGGATCCGGTCCAGGACTGATGAGCGGGCAGTGCTCCGATGTCCAGAACACCTTCGTCGGTGACCTTGCCGTCGTCGACGAGTTGCCAGACGAATTCGAGATCGGACAGATCGGCGAAGTCGAGGCGGTTGATGACGGTGATGCCGTCGCCGGCGCGCAAACGTGACCCGTCGACCTCGATGCGCACCGCACCCATCGTCGCCGTGAACTCCAGCAGGCCAGGCGAGGGGGTGCGATCGGGCATGACGAGCCCGTCGCAGACGAAGTTCCGATCGTGCAGCACCTCACCGAAGTCGCCGCCATAGGCATATCCGCGTCCGGTGTCGATGCCGTGGTCGACCCACTCCCAGATGAATCCGCCGTGCATACGATCGCGGTGGAAATGCGGGTCGAAACAACGTTCCTCGTAGTCAGCGAGCTCACCCGGGCCATTGCCCATGGCGTGGGCGAACTCGCACATAAAGAAGGGAAGCTCGAGCTCGCGGCCGGTTTGCGGAACAGGCTCGGCGCCCGGCATGACAGTACGGTCGCGGACGGCCTCGACCCACTCCATCCTCGGATACATGACGGTCCACACGTCGGAGATGGTGTGGGTGTAGTCGCCCTCGTAATGGGTGAACCGGGACGGGTCGCGATGCTTGGCCCAGTCGTTCATGAGGCGGATGCCCTCACCGCAGTGGGACTCGTTGCCCATCGACCATCCGATGATCGAGGGGTGGTTCTTGTCCCGTTCCACGGTGCGCTGGATGCGGTTGAGCAGGCAGTCGTACCAGCGGTCGTCGCCAGCGGGGTTTCCGTCCCAGCCACCCCACTCGAAGCCGTGGGTCTCCAGGTCGCACTCCAGAAGCACCCAGATGCCGTACTCGTCGCACAGGTCGAGGAAGCGGGCGTCCGGTGGGTAGTGTGAGGTGCGGATGGCATTGACGCCGTGACGCTTCATGAGTTCGAGGTCGGCGCGCATGGTCTCCTGGTCGAGGGCGCGTCCGGTGTGCGGATCCCACTCGTGGCGGTTGACACCGCGGAAGACGACCTTGTGTCCGTTGACGGTGATGACGTCCCCGTCGATGGCGACGGTGCGGAATCCGATCCGCAGGGAGACGGTCTCGGAGCCCGTCGAGACGGTGGCGTCGTAGAGCATTGGGGTCTCAGCGGTCCAGGGTTGCGCGTCGGGGACGGTCACCTCGGTGTTGCAGGTGGTGGTGACGCCGAGTTCCGGGATGGTGACGGTGGCGCCGTCGGCTCCGTCAATAGTGATCTTGGCGGCGCCGTCCTCCCAGGATGCGTGGACGAAGAGGTCGTCGATGCCGTCCTGCGGGCGTGCCAGCAGCGTGACCTTGCGGAAGATCCCCGACATCCGCCACATGTCCTGGTCCTCCAGGAAGGTGCCGTCGGACCATTGACTGACGGCTACTGCCAGCACATTGCGGCCGGGGCGCAGTTGCGCAGTGACGTCGAACTCACTGGTGAGGCGCGAACCCTTGGTCCACCCCAGTTCGACTCCGTTGAGCCAGACGCGGGCGAAGGAGTCGACTCCCTCGAAACGCAGCAGCACCCGGTCAGCATTGGTGAACGTCTCACTGACCTGGAAGGTGTGGCGGTAGCACCCGGTCGGGTTCTCATCGGGAACGACGATGTCTTCGCCGGAAGCCGGGACCGGAATCGGGTAGTTGACGTTGAGATAGGCGGGGCGCCCGAACGGTGCTTCGCCTGCCGGGTCGGTCATCTGCCACATCGAGGGAACGGCGAGGTCGACGAAGTCGGTATCGTCGAATCCAGGGTCGAAGAAACCTTCCGGTACGTCAAGGGGGGAGTCGACGAGCTGGAAACGCCACGTTCCAGACAGATCGAGGGTCGGGGCATCGGTGTGCAGGTGAGCCCGTGGGGCCACAGGCCCCTGCCACGGGACGAGGTTCGTCAGGGCGGCGTCGATCCCCGGAGCGGTGTCGGCATTGGCAACCATGGACACCACCATAGAACCTGATGATGAAAACGTGTACACCGCGATGTCAGAAGGTGAGCACTGAGGTGATTCGAGGTGTGGTCTCACTCGGCAGGCTGATGATGCCGTGGTGGTCCCGGAAGATGCGTATCGCACAAGCAGGTGGGATGGCAGTGCCGCCACGGTTTTCCGGAGCTACCACGGCCTGCTCACGTGATCAGGGCTGGGACGGGCGAGCCAGGCCGTGGTACTGCGACCGAGAGGAGAGTTGATGGAGACACCGACCTCGGCGTTTCAACGTCAGATCAGGACAGTTCGGTCACCTTTGAGGTGTCACCGCTCCTCAGCTCATCCCACAGCCGAGCCGCTTTCCTGTCATTCCACAGCACCGAGGAACCGGCCGAGGTGTTGGCCGAGACCGTTGACACCGGGACCGTCATCTTGATGCCGTCGTTGCCGGAAACCTTCATGAGACCGCGAGCGGTCTTGAGGGCAGTCAAGGTCGAAGTGTCGGTGCCGAGCTTCACCGCATCCGAGGCCGCCATGTTGAGGTTCCAATATCGCACCGGGTTGATGAGGGTCCACGGGCTGAGGGCCTTCGTCGCGACTTGGGAAGCCACCGTCTGCTGCCTCTTGACGCGCCCCAGGTCGCCCTCGGGATCGGCCTTTCGCATGCGGACATATCCCAGGGCCTGAACTCCGTCGAGGGTCTGGGTGCCGGCAGGAAGGTTGGTGTGGGAATCCTTGTCGACCATCGGATTGTCGAGGGTCACCTCGACTCCGCCGACCGCATCGACCATTTCCACGAAGCCACCGAACCCAATCTCGACGTAGCCGTTGACACGCAGGTCGGTGGCCCTCTCAATCGTTTGGACCAGTAGCTTGGCGCCACCAATCGAGTAGGCGGCGTTGAGCTTGTTGTGATGGTGCCCCGGGATGGGCAGGTACGAGTCGCGCGGCAGGGAGATCAGGACGTTCTTTCCCTCCGGCGGCATGTAGAGCAGCAGCATGGTGTCGGTGCGAAGACCACTCTCGGTTCCGGTACCGAACTCCTTCTGCTGTTTCGTCGTGAGGTTTTGCCTCTCGTCGGTGCCGACGAGGAGCACGAGGGTACCGGGATGGCTTGCACCCCGCGGACCGTCGGGGGTGGCATCGACGGTTCCGGTCCGACTCAACGCATAGGACGGTACGGCGACAAGCCACACCAACCACGCCAACAACAGCACCATGATGACCTTGAAGGGGTGCCGACGCTTGCGAGGGCGTGGTGCGGGACGACTCGCCCGCTGCCGCAGACGAGGAGGAGGGGCTTGACGCGGGGGCCGACGGGCTGGTTGGGCACTCGGCCGGTACGGATCACCAGTGGGCCGTGGGGATGACGTCGACCGTGGGCGCGGTCGGGTGGATCGGTCGGCACCCTGCCGGGATTGCGGACGTCGACCACCTTGCGATCGACCCGCCCCACTGTGGGGTCGGCCCGATTCGCTGTGCGGTGCATTTATCGGATCGATACGGGTGGCGTCAATGGCGTCAACTCCGTATAGCCAGTCCAGGTCGGACTGACGAGATCGCTTGTCGCGGGGACCGCGCCCAGTGTCTCGATTAGGCATGAATTCCACGGTAGTCGCAAGGCCATGCAGATTCCTGAGGCTTATTGGGCGAGTCCCGTGTGCCTCAGGATTCACAGTTTCTTCCGAACTGGCACAATGTCGTCCATGTCGTCATACCTCGCGCCCCCGGTCAGTGTTGTCATACCGGTGAGGAACGAGGAACGGTACCTCGAGGAATCGGTGGCCGGTGTCCTCAATCAGGGCTACCCGGGACAGATGGAGGTCATCCTTGCCATCGCTCCCAGCACTGACCGCACCGCTGAGATCGCTCAGGAGCTGGCTGCCCGGGACGATCGCATTCGGGTCATCGACAATCCCGGCGGCACCACCCCCAAGGCTCTCAACCTCGGTGTGGCCGCTTCTCAGTACGAGATCATCGTGCGCGTCGACGCTCACGGTGAGCTCGGCCCGGAGTACATCGCGACGGCTGTCGAGTTGCTGGAGCGAACCGGGGCGGCCAATGTCGGTGGAGTCATGGACGCCAAGGGTCGTACCCCCTTCGAGCAGGCCGTCGCCGTCGCCTACACCTCGAAGCTCGGCTTGGGGAGCAGCGCCTTCCACCAGGGAAATGCCCCTGAAGGGCCAGCGGAGACGGTCTTCCTCGGGGTGTTCCGCAAGGCGGATCTTGAGGCCGTCGGCGGCTTCTGCCCCGAATTTGATCGCGCTCAGGACTGGGAGCTCAACTACCGCCTGCGTCAGTCGGGACGAGAAGTGTGGTTCAGCCCCGATCTTCGGGTGACCTACCGCCCCCGTTCCACCGTCAAGGCGTTGGCCCGGCAGTTCTTCCGCACCGGCCAGTGGCGTCGTGAAGTCATGCGGCGCCATCGCGACTCGGTGAGTCTGCGCTATCTGGCCGCTCCCATTGCGGTCACCGGAGTGGTGACGGGAACCGCCCTCGGAATCGTCGGAATCGTCGAGGCGGTCAGGGGCAGGCCGTGGCTGAAGCGTTGGCCACTCATCGGATGGGTGGCCCCGCTGGGTTATGGAAGCATCATCGGGATTGGATCGGCGGCGATGAAACGCGACATGGATCCGGGCGTCCGGGCTCGACTGCCAGTGGTGCTGGCGATCATGCACATGAGTTGGGGAGTCGGATTCCTCGTCGGTCTCGGCGAGCGTTCCGAGGACTGATCTCACACCTCGACGGCTCCCTCTTGAGTGGTGATGGCAGCGACATCGTCGCTTGACTCGACCAGGACGAGTGACCCGCCGCCGAGCAGGCAGCTGACGAGGGTCGTGGCGACGAGTTCCCCACCACCGACCCGAATCCGTTCCGGGGAGAGCAACACCGCTCGGTCCAACGGCACGACGCCGCACAGCTGCTCGCCGGTCCACTCCTGGCATCCCTTGAGCCACACTGACCCGGACGCGGCGGGTCGTGCAGTGACGAGGTCGTCGGGGCCAGCCAGCACGTCAGCGTTGTCGATGGCCCCCGGAACGAGGTTTTGGCACGGGGTTGCCAGTGGTGTGAGGCTGCACTGGACGAGGACCTCGGGGGAGTCAACAGGGTCGGTGTCCGGGCCGATCACTTCCACTGTGGCTTCGTCCAGCCCGGTAAGGTCAACCCGCAGACCGGCCCACCAGGAGGACAGCAGCCACACGCAACTGGTCCAGTGGCCAGGGCGCTGCCTGAAGACGGACAACCTCGCGACGTCTCCTGCCGCGATCCCCTCGGAGTCGAGGAGGTGAACAGACTTGGTCACCCAGGTGAGCAGGGTGCGGGCGGACAATTCACCGCGATCTGTGCCGTCATACCAGGTCAGGATCGGCAGCGCACCCGCCTCCTCGCTGCGACGCCACAGGGCGGTGAGCGGGTCGGAGCTGCGGGCGGCGGTCGGTCGGGCCAGGGAAACCATGGCCACCATTGTGAAGGATGAAACGCCGCGGTGCGTCCAACACGGTTGCATCGGTGTGGTCAGATACTCTGTCGACATGCAACACGTCCTCATCCTGGCAGGCGGGTCCGGTACGCGCCTGTGGCCACTGTCTCATCAGGGAGAGCCCAAACAGCTGCTGGAGCTCATCGACGGGATGAGCCTGCTGCGGATGGCCTACGAGCGGGTGGCCGGTCTCGTTCCGGACGCCAACATCGTGGTGTGCACCGGCGCCTCGTATGCCGATACCGTGGCCAAGCTGTTGCCAGAGCTCCCGGCTGAGAACATCCTCGGTGAACCGGTCGGACGGGACTCCCTCAATGCCGTGGCATGGCCGGCTGGCATCATCGCTGACCGCGATCCTGACGGCGTCATGGCTGTCGTCACGGCTGACCACATCATCCGTCCTGCTGACGACTTTCGCGCCGCCTTGCAACACGGATTCGATCTCGCCACGGACGACCCTGCCGCCTTGGTGACCTTCGGCGTCGTCCCCACCGAGCCGAACACCGGTTTCGGTTACCTTCACCGGGGTGGCCCGCTGGATTCGGATCCCCGTGGTTACAAGGTTCTCGAGTTCGTTGAGAAGCCCAGCCCGGAGCTTGCCCGCGAATACCTCGATTCAGGCGAGTATTGGTGGAACTCCGGCATGTTCGTCTGGCGGGCATCGACCCTGTTGAACTGTGTGTCCCAACTCAAGCCCCGGACCCGCCACCAGGTTGACGAGCTTGTCGCCGATCCGTCCCGGATCACCGAGGTGTACCCGCTCATGGAGAAGGTCTCCGTCGACGTCGCGGTGATGGAACCGGCCTCCCACGGCGGATGCGGAGTACATGTCGCTGCGATTCCGCTGGAGATCCAGTGGTACGACGTCGGCTCCTTTGAGGCCTTGGCCCCTCACCTGCCTGAGGACGGTGGGGGTAACAACGTGACGGGTATGACCGTCACCGTCGACTCAGCCGGGAATCTGCTCATCAACGACCGCCCTGATACCGTGCTTGCCGTGGCAGGTTTGCACGGCATGGCCGTGGTGAGCACCGACCGTGCCACCCTGGTGGTGCCGCTCTCCCACTCCCAGCAGGTCAAGGCTCTGGTGGCTGAGGTGGCTGCCCAGGCGGGAGGACGATTCGCGTGAAGAACGCCCGGGAAATCCGCGAGCCCATTGCATGGACCGTCATCGTCGTCAGTATCGGATTTCTCGTGGCCTTCCTGGTGCGGGCCGTCACGATGATGATCCACGAGCACAGCGGCCTTTTCGGAATGGCTCGTAGCTTGTCGGGAAGTTCGCTGGGCATCGGCATGATCCTGTTGCTGCTGGCCGCGGTCCTGGTGTGCCGGTTCATTCGTCCGGCGACTCCTCATGCCGAATTGCTCGGCAAGGTGTCTGCTCTCATCGTGGCGAGTGCTGCCGGATTCGACCTCATCCTTGCTCTGCTCGCTCCCGTTCATGGTCCTGGGGGAGTTCTGGGGGCGTCCCTGGGGCTCTTCGGTGACCTTCTGGCCATTGCCATCAAGGTCCTGGCTGCGTGGGTACTGCTGGTGCTGACGCGGCCGGAGGCAGCCACTTCTGACGAAGCCGAGGGTTCCGACGTGGAACCTGAGGCGGAGGGTGTGAAGCTGGAACCTGCAGGTCAACTCGCGGTCACCCAGGAGGCTGACATCCCCGCTCAGGAGGAGTTCAGCTGGCCTGAGGGTGTCGGTGCGGTCTGGACGAGGGCCGGTGATGCGGCGAGTGGAGCAGGCGCATCCGCATGGGATCCGGCGCAGACCAGAAACGCTCAGAATTGGGCGAGCGATTCGACATCTCAGCAGACCGGAGGCGACGCGGAAGATCACCAATGGTCGAACGACTGCAGACGGCGCTGAGAATCAACCACAGGTCTGCCTTGGTCCCCGGCGCGACACGCCGGTAGTTGTGGGGTTTTCCCGAGACGGAGTCGCGCGCTGAATCTCACACGTGTAATTTGTGCATCGGCGCGGAACCCGCCGCGTCTGATCTCGAGGAGCTTCCCCCATGGACGAGATTCTGACTTTGCTTGCCGGAGGCGGTGACGACGAGCCGGAATGGCACGACAAGGCCTTGTGTGCCCAGACTGATCCGGAGGCATTCTTCCCTGAAAAGGGCGGATCCACCCGTGAAGCCAAGCGCATCTGCGAGTCCTGCGAGGTGCGTCAGGAATGCTTGGAGTACGCCCTCGAGAACGACGAGAGATTTGGAATCTGGGGCGGGTTGTCGGAGATGGAGAGGCGTCGACTGCGCAAGCGGGCGTGACCATCCTGGCGGCACACCACGGTGGGGATGACGGCCCGTTAGAATTTCCTGTCTGCGCGGAGGTGCCGTCGGCGCGATTGGTATGTGTGATGATCAGTCGTGTACATATGACGTGCACGCCGAGCTCCATGACGTCGACGAACAGGTGGTCTACCAGGTGAGTGACGAGAAGTACTCTGCGGAGACCGAGCCCGACGAGGGTCGTTGGCCTGACCTCGGCGATGCTCCACGCACTGCGGAGGGGCTCACGGACTGGACGATTCCCGTCATCCCATCGGTGCGTGTCGATCCGGCGGACTGGGCATGGGCGCATGAACGTCGTGAGCCTGCCGTCCCTGACATCACCGCTGACGAAGTCGCCGTCATCCTGCTCGTTCACCAAGCGGCAGATTGGTTGCCGCGAACTCTCAACGCCTTGCGTCGCAGCGACGAGAGGGCTGCGGTCCAGATCGCGGTTGACCTTGGTTCCACCGACGAATCCACGAACTTGTTGGAGGAGGCTGTCGGTGAGGGGCTGCTGGAAGAATGTGTCACGGCCAGCGCCGACACCACGCCTGGTCAGGGCGTCAACCTCGCCCTTGATCGTCTTCCCGACGACGTCACTCACGTTTGGATCTTGCATGACGACGTGGAGGTGGGCCGGGACTCCTTGAGTTCACTGCTCCATGAGGCTTCTCGCAAGCCTCACCCTGACGTCCTGTACCCGACCTTGCTCAAGCCGGCTCGGCGCAATTACCCCGAGTTCATTGACGAGCAGGGCCAGAGTGTCAGTACCGGCGGTACTCGGGTTCTTCCCGTCGTTGACCGCGGTGACATTGACCAGAAGCAGGCTGATCCCGGCCCCATCCTGGGGGGATCGACGGCTGGGATGTTCGTCCGGTTGGAGGCGTGGAGCCGGCTCGACGGATTTGATCCCGCCCTTCCGCTCTTCCGTGACGGTGTCGACTTTGGATGGCGTGCCAACGAGGCAGGCATGGTGGTGCGCACTGCGCCGACCTGCACCATCCACCACCGTCAGGCCGGTCGAGGGTGGCAACGTGAGTCGAATCTGGCCCCTCGCCCGGACGCCACCGACCGTCTCGCCGGCATGCGCATGGTCGCGGCCCGCACCGGTCACCCGACCCGCACCAGTTTCGCCTTGTTGCTGGCCAGCGTGTGGCGATTCATCGTTCTGCTGGTCGGCAAGGCCCCTTCCCGTGCTGCCGACGAGTGGCGAGCCGGCTGGCAGCTGTGGAAGACCCGTTCAGTCACCCGCGAGATGTCCCAGCGGTTGCAGGAATTCCACGCTCAGTGCGACCCTGACGATCTGGAGAACACCAATCGTCTGCTGCCCAGCCGACGCAGTGTGTGGGCTCGAGCCGTCGACCGTTACGCCGGGGACCTCTCCGACCGGATGCATCCGTGGCGAAACGAGGACGGAACGACGATCGACGATCTCACCGGCGACGATTTCACCGCCCGTGACCATCGCTTCGTCGTCAACCCGTACATCGTGATGGTCGGGCTCATGGTGCTCTGCGGGCTTATCGCCTGCCGGGGCCTCTACGGGCCGGGAAGTGTGACCTCGACGTGGCTGGCTCCGGCTCCACATGGGCTGTCCGGTGCCTGGCACCGGTGGCTCACCGCTGTTCCGGGCGTGACGGGAGCGAATGCCCCGTGGCTTGCCTGGTCGGCCTTCGGCTCGGTCCTGACGATTGGCGAGCCAGAAGTCCTCGTCCGCATCCTGCTCGTCCTGACACCGCTGCTCACAGCGATGTCGGCACATCGTCTCTTCCGTCGCGTCATTGGCGTCGGCGTGACGACCGTGCTGCTCTCCAGCTTCTGGGGACTGTTGCCGATTCTCACCGGCGGCCAGGCTCGCGGTTCGGTGACGGCCGTGGCACTGGGCGTCATCCTTCCCCACATGGCATTGCACACCTGGCGTCTCGTGAACTCCGAGACGGTTGACGCCGCCGAGCTGCGTGGTGCCGGCATCGGTCATCGTCAGGTCGGAGGCATCTCTTCTGCCGGCGGCCTGGCTCTGTGGTCGGCCCTGGCCATCAGCTTGGTTCCGGCGCTGTGGATTTACCCGCTGGCCGTGGCCGTGGGCGTCCTCATGACCCGACCGCGTCGTCCGATGCTGGCCGCCATCGTCGCCGTCGGCCCGCTCCTGGTCATCTCGCCGTGGATTCCACGGCTGTTCAGCGAGCCCGGACGGTTGCTGACGGGGGCCGAGCCGGTCCTGAGCCCCGACGTCGAAACTCGCGCCGGTCTCTGGCTGCTGGTCGGACGATCAATCGTTCCCGGCACGGCCCCGACCGCGTTCACCCTGATCGCGATGATCCCGTTGTGGATTGCCGCGTTGTGGGCTGTGTGGCGTCTCGTCATCGACCGGTCGGCCTCCATCGGTTCCCTCACCGGGCATCCGAGAGGCCGGGTGCTCGCCCTCATCCTCGTCTATTTGGTGTGCCTCATCCTTGCCGGTGTCGGATCGCGCGTCCTGGTTGACGTCTGGGGTGTGCAGGTTCATCCGGCCATTGAGCCATGGCAGCTCGTAGGCGTCGGTGTCCTGCTGGTACTCATCGCGGCAGCACGCCAGTCCGCCCTGCTCAAGCGGGCTGAGGCCGATCATCATCCCGCTGACGAGTCGCCGACCTTGGGAGAGCTCCTCGTCAGTATTGGTAACCGGTGGTTGCCCTGGGTGATGGCAGTCTCCGTCGCCGCAGGTGGCGTCTGGTGGTTGGTCGGTGGCGCTCGTGGCCCGATGTCCACTACTGACGAGATGCGTCCCGCCTATGTCACTGCGGTGGAGGGCTCGCCGCGCCAGACTCGCACCCTCATGGTGAATGTGCACGGCAGCGACGCCCGCTGGAACCTTGTCGACGCCGAGAACCCGAGCTGGGGAAGCGGTGAACGCCCCGCCATTTCCTCCGACAGCCGGATTGCCAATAGCACGGCTGACCTTGCCCTGGCAGTGGCGACGGGTGCTGTCCCCGACGACCTCGCGAGTCGCCTGTCCTCGCTGGGCATTGGCCATCTTTGGCTTAGCGGGGCAGGCTCCGACGTCGTCGCCCAGGTGGGCAATGCGGCGGGTCTGACTGCTGCCAACACTGACCTGACGACGACCGTCTGGACGGTGGATGGCCAGCCATCCAGGGCCGTTCTCGGTGCAGCCGGCGGAGACCAGAAGCCCGTTTCCGGCAAGGTGACCACATCGGGCACCCTGACGATCCTGGAACCCCGCGACGACCGCTGGAAGGTCGAGGTGGGTGGCACCGAACTTCAGCCGACCGCTCAGCACGAGATCGGGGAGTCCTACCGCGTCGGATCGGCTCGTGGTGACGTGACCTGGTCGATGCCGACCCAGGGATGGGCCTGCGCCATTGAGGTGGTGGCCACTCTGGCGTTGCTGTTGCTCGCCGGCCCCCAGGCCGCCCAGCGGAATCGCGCCGTCGCCCCGCGTCGTTCCGTCCCCACCCGTGGCCGCAAGGCGCGCCGTAACCGTCGTCAGGAGGAATCATGAGCGACCGTCCACGCCGCGCCCTCGCCGATGACGAGGAGCCCGAGGAGGTCTTCGAGGCCGAGCCCGGCGAGGCTGGCCTTGCCCGACGAGCTGTGGATGCTGAGGATGCCGGCGACGAGCCGGTGGTTCGTGCTGCCCGAGCCATGGATCCTGACGACGTTGCCACTCCGGATGAGGACGACCTTGACGGAAACGACGGCGATCCGTCGACAGCATCAGCAGTTGAGAGGCCGGCTACTGACGACAAGGCAGGACACCACTGGAAGGGTCCGGTCTGGGCAGTGACCTTGGCCGTGGCAGCCGTGGCGATCTCATTGTTGACGACGGCGATTCCGGAGTCCCAACGCACGGCTCCGGCGGCTCAGCTCATCTCGTCCGGGCGCACCCTCGTGTGCCCGCCCTCCCAAGGGAAGGCCAGTCTCGCCGCTGGCTCCGTGGGCGGCAGTCTGCACGTCGGCACGTCCGCGGACAAGCTGTCCGAGACCTCGGTTCCTGCCGTGACGAAGATCGACAACTCGGCTGGATTCGTTCGTTCCATGGCAGGGCAGCATCCTCCGACGGGATCGGTCCTGTCTGCCGACCATGGCAAGACGACGTGGGTTCCTTGCGTCGGGACGGCCACCGATGGTGCGGTGAGCCTCACCAATCCGTCTGCCTCCGATCTCGTGGTCGTCAACGCGGATACTCGGGCGGCGACTGTCGACGTCACCTTGTTGGGTTCCAAGGGAGAAATTGACACCGCCGGCATGCGTGGCATTCGGGTGTCTCCCGGGCAGACCAAGGTGCTGCCACTGTCAGTGTGGAACAACGACACCACCCCTGTCACCGCGTTGATCGGCTCCAGGGAAGGGAGAGTCGTCGTCGGCGCCCGTACCTGGGCTCCCAAGGGCCGCGAGACGATCGCGATGGCCCCAGCTTCCAAGACCGTCTACTTGCCAGCGGTCCCGGCAAAGGTGTCCACCGCAACCCTCGTCATCTCCAACCCCGGCACGACCCGGCTGGGTGTGTCCGTGACGGCACTGGCGGGACACGGTCCGTTCACCCCTGACGGTGCTGACCAGATCGATATCGATCCGCGTTCGACGATTCAGGTCGATATGTCAAAGGCGTTGGCGGGAGAGGCCGTCGGCCTCAAGCTGTCGGCCCACGATCCGCTGGTGGCCAGGTTGTTCGTGCAGGGAAAGCACGGCACCACCGACTACGCCCTCGTCGGACCCGGCTCGTCCAGCAAGGTGCTCGAACAGACCCTTGGTGCCGGTGGCACCCTCGAGCTGTCGAACCCCGGTGGGGAAGCCGTGACGTTCACAGGCACTCTGACAGCTGACGGCGGGAAGAAGACCGCGGTCAACGGGACGGTCCCGGCAGGATCCACCTGGTCAGGGAAGGTTCCAGCAGCAGGTCACCTGCACGTCGTCGGGTCGGCTCCACTCATCGGCGGTGTGGTGTCTGGCAGCGGCCTGGCCGTCTTGCCGCTGGACGCCATCGCCACGTCGACGAACGGACGCCGCGCCACCGTCGACCCGCTGCTGCGCTGACAACAGTTGGCCTCAGTCGTCGATATCCGGGTCGATCTTCTCCACCGGAAGACCGGTTAAGGCCGACAACTGCTCGACCAAGGTGCGATGGACGAGGATGGCCAGTCCACGCCGACTGGCAGTCCTCAGTTCGAGGGGACGTCGGTAGATGACGACCCGGGCAGGGGAGTCGTCACTGCCGTCGACCGCCGACGACAGCGGAACCCGTTCCTCGGTCCAGCCCGGCATCGCGGGGACGTCCTCCGCCCCTACGATGACGTTGTCGAGAATCCCCGGACACGACCGCTGCACCTGGCGGACGGCTTCGGCCAGGCAGGCCGTGAAGAACTCAGCATCGGTGGGGTCGATGCGGTCGATACGCCCGCCATAGACACGCGGCAGGACGACTGGCCCACGCTGCCCACGACCATGACGGTTTCGACGCTTGGACATGACACCACTGTATTGCGGATGTACCAATGGTGCGATCAGACGAGTCCGGGCCCTTCCACAGGTGCAGGTTACATGTCCCTGGTACACACGCTCGCGCAGCCCCGACCGTATGCGTCGGTACCCGCGTGGCACCACAGGGAAAACAGGACCGTGGCGTACCGTGCCCTGAGTGAGAGAGTGCATTCGACCCGGATGTTCCCGACCGGCAGTCGCGACGCTGACCTACGTGTATGCCGAGCGCACCGCGGTCCTCGGCCCCTTGGGGCCCAGCCGTGAGCCTGGCGCCTACGACATGTGCGCGGAGCACGCCGAAGCCCTCTCAGCCCCGGTGGGGTGGGAAGTCATCCGGCTCCCGGGCATCGATGATCCTGCGCCGGCACCGCCGGTGGACGACCTCATGGCCCTTGCTGCGGCTGTTCGCGAGGTGGGAATGCTGGAAGACGAGGTTGTCCCCGAGCCAGACCCGGCCTCGGTCCATGTCCTGGGCCGTCGTGGTCACCTGTCGGTGATCACGGACGCCAGCCACGACGTGCGAAGCCACTAGGATGACGGGCATGCCTGATCTACCGCTGGCCCCTGAGACACTCGATCTCTCACCGGCATTCCTGGAGGTGGCGGCCTGCCCGGCGTGCCACTCCCGGTTCGCACTCGACTTCGACAGCGGGGAACTGGTCTGTTCCTCGCCGTCCTGCGGGCTGGCCTTCCTGGTGCGCGACGGTGTGCCTGATCTTCGCCTTGACGCTGCCCGTCAGCGCGGGGAGACGAGGACCGCTGACGTGCAGGACACCGAGGCCTTCGAGCCCACCCGTCGTCATGAGTTGAGACCTCAGTGATCTTCGACGACTCACGTCTCGACGCGCCGCTCGACCCTCTGACCGAGGGGGTCTTGCGACATCTGGCAAGCACCGGTGCACGTGTCCGTCGCGACTCGGCCAACCTCGACGAGGTGCGTCGAACCGTCGGTGAATGGGGACAACCCAGGGGAGTTCTCGTCGTCGGTCCGGAAGCCCGTCTGGTGCGCTCAGTTCTGGAGCCGGTGTGCCCGGTCCCCCTCGTCGCGTGGCCGTTCCGTCGTCTACCGGCATGGGTGGGTCCCCTGGATCTCGTGGCCGTCCTCGACACCGATGGACGATGCGCGGCCCAGGTGGCAGAGGCGCGCCGTCGCGGTAGCGCCATCATCCTGGCCTCCACCGGGGACAGCGAATCCTGGCGAGCTGCCGGTAACCATGGCACTGCCCGCATCCAGATGATCTCCGAGGATCCCATCTCAGCCGCAGTTTCCGCGCTGGCAGTGCTGGGCGATCTGGGGCTCGGTCCTGCCGTCGATCCCGGCCAGGTCGCTCGGGTGGCAGACATGGTGGCTGAATCGGCCTCACCGCATCGCGATCTGGCGGTCAACCAGGCCAAGGACCTTGCCTGTGCCCTGGCTGACGCCGAACCCCTGACCTGGGGCGGATCGGTGCTGGCCGCACGCGCTTCTCGTCGCCTGGCCGAGTTGATGCGTCGGGCCACAGGCCGAATCGCGCTGTCGGCTGACGCCGCCGCGCTGCGTCCCATCATTGAATCCGCTCCCAGACGAGATCTCTTTTCCGATCCTGATCTCGATGGTGAATCGCGTCGACCGGTACTTGTCGTCATGGATGACGCCGCGACCGAGCACGAGGTCACTCGTCGGGAGTTGGAGCAACTTTGTGCCGTCCACGACGTGAGGGTGCGCAGCGTCACCCTGCCGTTGGGTATTGATGAGAGGTCCTCCTCGATGGACCGTTACGTTGCCCTCCTGCTGCAGGGAAGTTTCGCCACCGTTTATCTTGCCCTTGGGCTGGACCGTCTGGAGGAGATGTCATGAGTCAGTCCCACGTGGCTGGGGAGCCGGACGAGGCCGAGAAGCCGGAGAAGGAGGGCGGAGGCCGCAAGGCGATCATTGCCGCTGCCTCTGCCAACCTCGCGATTGCCGTGACGAAGGCCCTCGCATGGGCCCTGACCGGCGCATCCTCGATGCTTGCCGAGGCCATTCACTCGGTGGCCGACACCACCAACCAGGTCGTCCTCATGGTCGGAGGCAAAGCTGCCCACAAGAAGGCCGACGAGGACCATCCGTTCGGTTACGAGAGGGCCCGGTACATCTCCGGCTACATCGTCGCCGTCGTCATCTTCAGCGTCGGTGGATTGTTCGCCCTGTACTCGTCGTACCAGAAGATCCGCGACACTCTCGCCGGTCAGCCTGACGAATTGCTCGACTCCCAGTGGTGGTGGGTGCCGCTGGTCGTGACCGTCATCTCGGCATGTGCCGAGGGTGCTAGCCTGCACACCGCTCTCAAGGAGAGCAAGCAAGATCGTGAGGGCATGACGATCCTGCAGTACATCCGCAAGGCCAAGGCCCCGGAGTTGCCGGTGGTCATGATGGAGGACTCGGCTGCCGTCCTCGGTTTGATCTTCGCGTTCCTCGGTGTCGGCCTCACCATCCTGACGCACAACCCGATCTTCGACGGTATCGGTTCGGCCTGTATTGGCGTCCTGCTGGTCGTCGTCGCAGCCATTCTCTCGCGAGAGATGAAGTCCCTGCTGGAAGGGGAGTCGGCAACTCCGGAGTCACGCAAGGCCATTCACGACGCGCTCGTGAGTGCTGACGGCGTCGACTCGGTCATCTACATGAAGACGGTCCACCTGGGTCCCGACACCATTCTGCTGGCTGCCAAGATCGCCGTCGATCCGGGCGACTCCGCACTCGAGGTGGCACGCATCATCGACAATGCGGAAGTGGCCGTCCGTGCTGCGGAACCACTTGTCGGCCCGCTCTTCCTCGAACCTGACATTCGGTACGGCGATCGTCGCATTAGGGAGGATGAGAAGCGTCCGGAGGATCAGGTATGAGCAAATCTGTCCTGGTGCTCAACGGCCCGAACCTGGGACGACTGGGTCGCCGCGAACCCCAGATCTATGGGGCGACGACTCACGCTGCCCTGGCGGCTCGGCTGATCGAGTACGGCCGCGAGCTCGGGCTCGACGTCGAGGTGCGTCAGACCGACTCCGAGGAGCGGATGATCGGGTGGATACATCAAGCTGCTGACGATCGGATCCCGGTCGTCATCAATCCGGCTGCCTGGAGCCACTACAATATCGCGATTGCTGATGCCTTGGCCCAGTTGGAGGCACCCTGCATCGAGGTGCACATTTCGAACATCGCCACCCGGGAGGAGTTCCGTCACCACAGCGTGGTCTCGGCGCACGTCACCGGGACGATTGCCGGCCTCGGGCTGAAGGGTTACGAGCTGGCCCTCGCCTGGTTGGCGACGGTCTGACGCCGACGCGCTCTCTCCGACGTGACCGAACCTGTGTGACGATGGTGCTGGGGGACTCAGCGCTTCATCGACTCGAAGATCTCCTTGCACTCCGGGCAGACGGGGAATTTGTCCGGATTGCGGGAGGGCACCCACACCTTGCCGCACAGGGCGACGACAGGGGTCCCGTTGACCATGGCGTCGGTGAGCTTGGCCTTCGGGACGTAGTGGGAGAAGCGCTCGGCGTCACCGTCATCAAAGGATGGACGAGTCTTCTCCTCGACCGCCGTACTGGAACCTGGTGCCACCTGTGTGCTCATGGTGGACCAGTGTACGTGGCAGACATCATGCCTGACCACGGAGGACGACGAGTCCAGCTGGCAGCGGACGTAATTAGCATCATGGGCCCATCGTGGGAGAATGGACCGGTGACGAATGCGACTCCTCCCCCCATGGGCTGGTACCCCGACCCTGCCGGAAGTGATCAGGAGCGGTATTGGGACGGCGAACGATGGACCCGCAATCTGCGGAATCCGCCGGAACCCGAACCGCGTCATGTCACCGGTCATGTGCCTGAGACGCTGGCCCCGGTCTCACGGGTACCGTCGTCCCCGCGTCAGACGACCGCTGCGCCGCGGCACGGAGAGGTAGCGCCGCCGCGCAACAAGTGGGGCACCACCGCTGACGGTGTGCCCCTGGCCGGGTGGTGGTGGCGAGCCTTGTCGACCGTCATCGATTTCGTCCTGATGTGGGCCGTTGTTGGCATCACCATGCACGAGAAGATCGCCAGCATTATGGCCAGCTACCAGGCGTTCCTCGACGAATCGATGCGCAGGATCAGCGCGGGGGCGAGCCCGTCTGACGTCATCACCACGCAGTCGCTGAGTGATGCAGGGTTCGTCTACGACATGACGAATCTTGTTGGTGCCGTCATCATCGCCCAGGCGATCTACCAGTTCATCATGTTGGCGACCTGCGCCGGTTCGGTTGGCCAGCTTGTCTGCGGGCTGCGCGTCGTGACCACTAATCAGGGCAAAGACCATCGCCGACTGGTGTGGTGGCGTGCCCTTGTCCGTGCCACGGCCTGGGCCTGTGTGGAGATTGGTAACCAGGTCATTGTGTTGTTGACTCCGTTCAGTTATCTCATGCCGCTGTGGCAGCGGTCTCGCCAGACCATTCACGACGCCATTGCCGGCACTCAGGTGGTTCGTCCGGTCCGCCAGCTCGACGCCGAGTGAGTTTCGTCTAGACGGGGCGACGATGTCGTCCCCACAATCCGTCCGCATTGATCCCGCCCCCACGCTGGGGCACCGAAAGGCCGTCATGTCCTTGACAGATCCCCACCTGACGACCCTGGCCGATCACTTCGGCATCGCTCGTGATTACCACGACTGGAAGGGCCAGTACATCGAGGTTGAGGAGGCGACCGTCATCGCCGTCCTTGCCGGGCTCGGGATCGATGCGTCGACCCCGGAGCTGGCCGAACAGGCATGCCGAGAGGTCGCCAACCGCACCTGGCGTCGTGTCCTGCCTGGAATCGTCGTGCTGCGCGAGGGGCAGGAAGGACGCGTCGACGTCCACGTCAATGCCGGGGAGTGGGTCGATGTTCACATCATCTGTGAGGACGGTCATCATCGTGGGTGTTGGCAGGTCGACAACTGGAACCCGGATCGCCGGGTCGAGGGACGCTGGATCGGTGAGGCCACCTTCGGCATCCCGGCTGACCTTCCGCTGGGTTACCACACCATCGTCGCGACGACGGCTGATCATCGCGCCACGTCGACCCTGGTGGTTTCCCCGAACTGGCTCGGTCTGCCGAGGTCAATGGGCTCGTCCCGGGTCTGGGGCCATGCGGTGCAGCTGTACTCCACGCGGTCTCGGGGGTCGTGGGGAATGGGCGATCTGGCGGATCTGGCGGATCTGTCCACCTGGGCGGCAACCCAGGGTGCGGACTACATGCTCGTCAACCCATTGCATGCCAGCCAGGTCGCCTCCCCGATCGAGCCCTCACCGTATCTGCCCTGCAGCCGTCTCTTCCTCAACCCGCTGTACGTGCGCCCTGAGATCATTCCTGAGTTCTCAGACCTCGACTCCTACGAGTGTTCCAAGGCCCGCTCCGCCCAGGCTCATGCGGCTGCGACCACTGAGACGATCGACCGTGACCGTTCCTGGGACTCCAAGCTGCCGGTCCTCGAAGCCGTCCACGCCCTCGGTCTGGAAGGGTCGCGAGAGCTGTCCTACCAGGCCTTCCGCAGGCTGCGCGGCACCCGTCTGGTCGATCTGGCCACCTGGTGTGCGCTGACCGAGGTCTACGGCAACGACTGGCATGAATGGCCCGAAGGGTTCCAACGTCCCAGCAACCGAGCCGTCTCGGAGTTCGTGCGCGCTCACGAGGATCGCGTCGACTTCTTCATGTGGCTGCAGTGGATTGCTGACCAGCAGCTCTCGGCCGCCCAGTCGGCCGGACGTGACGCCGGGATGTCCCTGGGCCTCATCTGTGACATGGCTGTCGGCGTCTCGGGTGCCGGAGCAGATGCGTGGATGCTCGGTAAACTCTTTGCCGACGGTGTCTCCGTCGGCTCCCCGCCTGATGCCTTCAACCAGGCCGGTCAGGAGTGGGGCCAGCCGCCGATGCGTCCGGACATGTTGGCCGACATGGCCTACCAGCCCTTCCGTGAGATGGTGCGGGCGGCCCTGCGACATGCGGGCGGTATCCGTATCGACCACATCCTCGGCCTGTTCCGGCTGTGGTGGGTCCCAGCCGGTCTTGGCCCGTGCATGGGAACGTACATCCGGTACGACCATGAGGCCATGGTCGGTATCCTGGCCTTGGAGGCCTACCGTGCCGGCGCCCTCGTCGTGGGCGAGGACCTGGGCACCGTCGAGCCGTGGGTGCGCACGTATCTGCGTGAGCGGGGGATCATGGGTACTTCGGTGCTGTGGTTCGAGAATGGCGAGGACGGCCATCCGCTGGCTCCCGAGCAGTGGCGTGAGTACGCCATGAGTTCGGTGACCACTCATGACCTCCCGCCCACCACTGGCTACCTCGCTGGTGACCACGTCGAGGTGCGTAACGAGCTCGGACTGCTCACAGAGTCCTTGGAGCACGAGCGGGCCGAGGCAGCCCGTCAGACCGAGACCTGGATCGGCATCCTGCGGGCGCGTGGAGTGCTGGAGGGGGACGACCCCTCGGAGGAAGAGATCGTGTTGGCGATGCACCGCATGCTTACCCAGACGCCGGCTAAGGTCCTCAACGTCACCCTCACCGATGCCGTGGGGGATCGACGTACCCAGAACCTTCCTGGCACCACCAATGAGTACCCGAACTGGCGGGTGCCTCTCAGCCATCCGGACGGCTCGCCGATGTGGCTCGAGGAGGTCTTCACCGATGAGAGGGCCGCGCGACTGTCCGGGGTCATGAACGAGAAGTGATCGGCTGACTTTGGTCGTAGGAGATGTGAAACCGGGGTCCGACGCCTGATGGCATCGGACCCCGAATGCTTGATCACGGGTCAACAACCCGTGTCAGTCGCTCAGTCGGCAACGGCCTTCTTGAGGGTGCTGGAGGCCGAAATCTTGACGGCCTTGTGAGCGGGGATGGTCATGGACTCGCCGGTGCGGGGGTTGCGACCATTGCGAGCGGGACGCTCGACGGCCTCGGCGGTGAACAGACCGGGAAGCTGCACCTTCTCGCCCTTGGCCAGGGCACTGGTGATGACGTCGGTGAGAGCCTTGACGGCCTCGTTGGTCTGGGCCTCGGTGAGCGAGGCCTGCTTGGCGACGGCCTTGATGAGCTCGGACTTGGTCATGGGGTCTCCTCAGATGGACTGTGTGCGGTTTTCGGCTTCTTGCCGTTTCCCTACTCAAGGACATTAGCGGGTGTCGGTCCTCAGTCAAGCCCAGATGCGCTTCAACAGCAGGCTTTCCACTCATTTCGGGCCAGTGTTTACCCGGTTGTCACACTTCGAGTAGTTGGAGCGGCCGGTTGAGCCAGTGCCGGAATACTCAGGACAACGAGGCGCCGAGTACGGTATCAGCGCCGTCATTTCCCTGCTTCACCATGATGGTCGGAATGGCCTGGTCGCCGCGGGAGATACGTCGTCCGGAGATCGGTAGCTCGGCTATGGCAGCCTGGTGACGCTTACGTGCGGCCTCCAGAGGCTCACGGCCCACGACGTCGCCATTCACGACGAGGGGGACGATGAGGTTGCGGTCGTCAGCGTCGGCGGTCGGCTGCTGGCCCACCCCGACGACCTCGGCGGTGGCTGTTCCACCTGAACCGATGCGTCGCACCGCGTACTTGCGTCCTCCCACGGTGTTCTTGTGAGACGACTTCTTGGCCACCGGCAACAGCTCGGCGTCCGGGTCGTTCGAGGTTGCGCGGGCGACCAGCTTGTAGACGAAGGAGCAGGTCGGCGCTCCCGAGCCTGTCACGAGGGAGGTTCCGACTCCGAAGCCATCGACGGGAGCGCCACGCAAGGCGGCAATTTGCCACTCGTCGAGGTCGCTGGTGACGATGACGCGGGTGTTCGTGGCACCGAGGTCATCGAGCAGGTCGCGGACTTGCCGGGCGACGATGGACAGGTCGCCGGAGTCGATACGGACTGCGCCGAGGCGTCCCTGGGTGAGGCGGATGGCCGTCCGCACGGCGTTGTCGATGTCATAGGTGTCCACCAGCAGGGTGGTCTTCTCCCCATAGGCGGCGAGCTGGGCACGGAAGGCATCCTCCTCGGTGTCGTGGAGGAGGGTGAAGGCGTGGGCAGCGGTGCCGGAGGTGGGGACGCCGTAGCGGATGCCGGCAGCGAGGTTCGAGGTCGGGCCGAATCCAGCGATCCAGGCGGCGCGAGCAGCGGCGACGGCGGATTCCTCATGGGTACGACGAGAGCCCATCTCGATGATGGAGCGGCCCTCGGCCATCATGACCATGCGGGAGGCCGCCGAGGCGATCGCGGAGTCATGGTTGTAGATGCTCAGCAGCAGGGTCTCGAGAACGCAGGCCTCGGCAAAGGTGCCCTCGACGGTGAGGAGCGGCGATCCTGGGAAGTAAAGATCGCCCTCAGCGTAACCATGGATGGATCCGGTGAAACGGTAGTTCGACAGCCACTCAGCCATGTGCGGGCCGACGACCCCGGTCTTCTCCAGGAAGGAGACCTCCTCGTCGGTGAAATGAAAGTCCTCCACCGCATCGAGGACACGTCCAGTGCCGGCGACAACGCCGTAACGGCGGCCTTCGGGGAGACGACGTGGGAACAACTCGAAGACGCAGCGGCGGTCGGCGGTTCCTGACGCCATGGCAGCCTCGATCATAGTCAGCTCGTAATGGTCGGTGAACAGTGCGGTCGACATGGGCCACAGTTTAGGGGGATGGGGCGTCCCCGTTGGCGGGGTTCAGGTGCCCCCGGTGGTGACAGAATGGGCACATGTCTGCAACCACCGTGGAACCCATGGCACGGACCGACCGTCTCACCGATGAGGAATCGACGTGGACGACCGTCGTCTGGGACGACCCGGTGAATCTCATGGACTACGTGACGATGGTGTTCATGAGGTATTTCGGCTACCCGCGCGAGAAAGCCGTGCAGCTCATGATCCAGGTCCACAACCAGGGCCGGGCGACGGTGGCCGAGGGGTCCAAGGAGGAGATGGAGATCGCGGCGCACGCCATGCATGGCTACGGATTGCAGGCCTCGGTCGAAAAGGGCGGGCAGGAATGAGGATTGAGGGTACCCGGAATCAGTGGGTCTGGTACCTGGAGCGCCGCGAGACCATCGGCATCGAGATCGCCCTGGGGCACTACGTCGAGGCCTTGTCGCGGTTGCGCACCACCACCGCTCGTGACAGTTCGGGGGCAGACCCGTTCGCCTTCTGGGAGAGCCAGTTTTGCGGCCCTCAGGAGGACGACGAGGTGCGTCGCGCCATCCTGCCGAGCGCCTACCGCGACGACGACGCTGCCGACGCTCAGTTTCATGCCAGTCATGACGCCGAGGAGGTCGCCGCGCGCTGTGAGGATGCCGAGGCCTTGCGAACTGATCTGGAGGCATTGCACCGAACTGGCCGTGTCCCCATGAATCCGGTGACGACTCAGCGGTGGCTTCGTACCGTCAATGCGCTGCGGGGAATGATGGCGGCCAGGTTGGGTGTCACTGACCAGATCACCGCTGACGAGGTCGCCCGGGTCGCCCAGGAGGAGCTGGAGGCCGAGGAGGAGTGTGTCTACGAGTGGCTCGGTTTTGTCGTCGAGGTGCTCGTCGAGGTGGAGTTGTCGGAGTAGGGCTCAGATCTCGTGGACAGTCACCGGCTCGCGCAGCCTCAGGCTGAGCTGGTGTTCCAGCCGCTGGTGCAAGGTGATGAGAGCTGCCGGGCACCCCCGGCAGGCACCTTTCATGGCCACGGCGACGGTGCGTTGCCCGTTGTCGACCGTGACGTCGACCAGTTCGATCGACCCACCATGCATGGCAGCCACGGCACCGACAGGGCCAGCGATGAGTTCGTCGGCGCACCATCTCAGGGTCTCGGCTTCGTCGAGGATCTGGGCATCGGGTCCACCGCTCCAGTCGTCGGTCCTTTCGAGAGCCATCGTCAGAGCGGTCCGGAAGTCGCCACCGATACGCTCCCAGCTGTCCTCGAGGACGGTGGCGATGACGGCACCAACCGTCACCTCGACGTGCACCCGTCCCAGGAACTCGTCGAGACCAGGCGCGCTCACCAATTCACCGGCGAAGGGTAGGCTCACCCCCGACACCACCCAACGCAGGGTCGCGGGGTCAGCCGTCGCCTCCGGGTGAATGGCCGTGGAAGGACGCGAGGCAAGCTTCATCAGATCACCAGATTCGTCACGAGACGACCGATGAGGGCCATGATCCACGCCAGCGCGAACATGTAGCCGAAGGCGACCGCCGGCCACTTCCACCCTCCGGTCTCTCGTTTCATGATGGCAATGGTGGACATGCACTGCAGGGCATAGGCGAAGAAGAGGATGAGGGCAACGATGGTTGCCGGGGTGAAGATCTTTTCGCCCTCGTGGTCGCCGTGCGTCCACGTCCAACGGTCCAGCTGTTGGGCCACCTCGGCATCGTCCTCTGGGTCGGTGGCTGAAGCCATCTGGCCCAGGGTGGAGACGGCCACCTCTCGAGCAGCCAGTGATCCGATGAGGGAGACGTCAATGCGCCAGTCGAATCCCAGCGGTTCGAAGACCGGCTCGACGGCCTTGCCGACACCAGCAGCGATGGAGTGATCCATGGTGTAGGCCGCCACGGCGACGTCATCGCGCGGGTCGACACCCGCTTTTGACAGCTCGGAGTCAGACTGCATCGGGAAGGTCGTCAGGGCCCAGATGACGATGGTCGTCAGCATGATGATGGTGCCAGCCTTGTGCAGGAAGGCCTTGGTGGGCTCCCACATCGCGATGCCCACCGAGCGCAGTGTGGGAATCCGATATGGCGGCATTTCCATGTAGAAGGGCAGGAGTATGCCGGAGCGATCGGTGATCTTCTTGACGACCCAGGCCGCCGTCATCGCCGACACCGCGCCGAGCAGGTAGAGCAGGAACATCGCCACACCTCGCCCGGAGAACGGGCCGATGCGGGTGGCGTCGGGGATGAGCATGCCGACCAGCAGCACGTAAACGGGCAGTCGGGCCGAGCAGGTAGCCAGCGGGACGCCGAGCATCGTCGCGATGCGGTCCTTGGCCGAGGGGATGGTTCTCGTGGCCATGACCCCGGGGATGGCGCAGGCGAAGGAGGACAGCATGGCCACGAATGCTCGTCCCTCCAGCCCGGCACGGCTCATCACCTTGTCCATGAGGAATGCTGCCCGTGACATGTAGCCCACGGCGTCCAGCAGGGCCAGCAGTAGGTACATCAGCAGGATCTGTGGGACGAAGACGAGTACGGCTCCGACGCCGCCGATGATGCCATCGCCCAGCAGACCGGCGAGGATCGGGTTGGAGACGTGGTCGTCAACCCAGCCGCCGAGCCAACCGAAGAAGCCATCGATGGCGTCCTGGAAGGGCGCTGCCCACGTGAACAGTGCCTGGAAGAATAGGAACATCACTAGGAAGAAGACGATCGTTCCCCACACCGGGTGCAACAGGACCTTGTCAATGCGCTCGGTGCGAGAGTCGGGCTGGGGATCCTGGTACCCCGCGCTGGCAAGGGTCGAGTCGACCCATCCGGTCAGCTCCTCTGCTGCGGTGGGCGGCGGAATGGGGGGACGGCTCCAGGTCTGCCACTCGCTGATGAGGTGACGTAGTTCCCCGATGCCGATGCCACGGTTGGCGACCACGGAGACCACTGGTACGCCCAGTGCCTGGGACAAGGCTGCGGTGTCGAGGCTGCCGCCGCGGCGTCGCAACTCGTCAGCCATGGTGACGACGACCGCTGTGGGGAGGTCTCGCTCCAGGGTTTCTGCGAGTAGCAGCAGGGATCGGCGCAGGGCCGTCGCATCGGCGACCACCAGAACGGCGTCAGGTGCCTGGACGCCCTTGATCGTCCCATCCAGAGCCTCGGCGACAATGGCCTCGTCGGGGGAGATGGGGGTCAGTGAATACGTCCCGGGAAGATCCTCGATGCCGTACTCGTCACCGTCGATGTGGCACACACCGGTGCTGCGGGAGACGGTGACGCCGGGGTAGTTGCCGGTCTTGGCGTGCAGACCCGTGAGGTGGTTGAAGATCGACGTCTTGCCACCGTTGGGAGAGCCGACCAGAGTCAGTTTGGGTGATCCCGTCGACAGCTCGACGGTGGGATCGGTGTGGCACGTGACGGTTGTGGGCATGGGCAGTCCTCGAATGGGCGCGTGTCATCGCGCAGGAAGGGTTGGAAGGGAAGTGGACTGTCAGGCGGCTGCGACGGACAGCTGAGCCTCGACAACAGGGCGCGATGCGGTCTGTGGAACAGGGCGGACCATGATCATGTCAGCTTGGGCTCGACGCAGACACATCTGGACGTCGCAGATGTGGAAGACCATCGGGCCACCGAAGGGTGCCTGGCGAATCTTGGTGATGTCGCGGCCCTGTCCGAACCCGAGCATGTGGAGCCGGTGACAAATGTGGTCAACACACTCGGGTGCAATGGACTCGATGGTCGCGCTCTGGCCAGCGGCCAGGCGGCTGAGCGGCACGATGGTCTCCTCATCTGCGGTGCCGCGGTGTATCTGCTTCCTCATCTCGTCTCCTTCGTGATTCCATGACGGCGTCGGAACTCCCGGTGCAGCCCAAAGGATAGTCAAGCCTTACCTCATTGTCATCACCGGGGGTGTTTTTCGGCATGTGGACGTCATGAAAACCCTGTGGATGGCCGGTTGGCGGCGAGGGCGGGGTAGTCTTGCCAGCCGTGACCGAACCTGATTCCGACGTTGTCGACTCACCGATCGGCATCTTCGACTCTGGATTCGGAGGGCTGACGGTGGCCCGATCCGTCGTCGACCTCATGCCCAACGAGGACATCATCTATCTGGGCGACACGGCCCGCGCACCCTATGGCGAGAAGACGATTGCCGAGGTGCGTCGCTACGCCCTGCAGTGCCTCGATCGACTCGTCGCTCACGGCGTGAAAGCCCTGCTCATCGCCTGTAACACGGCGTCATCAGCAGTGTTGAGGGATGCCAGAGAGCGCTATGACGTCCCGGTCATTGACGTCATCATGCCGGCTGCTCGCCGAGCCAGTTCGGCCACCCGGAACGGTCGCATCGGCGTCATCTGTACCGAGGCCACGGCTCGCTCCCTGTCCTACGAGGACGCGCTGGCGGCGGTGCCTGGCATCACCCTGACGACCCAGGCCTGTCCGAAATTCGTCCCCTACGTCGAGGAGGGAATCACCAGCGGACGGGAGTTGGAAGCCATCGCGCGGGACTACCTGGAGCCGATCCGGGAGGCCGGTTGCGACACCCTCATCCTGGGCTGTACCCACTACCCGCTGCTGGCGGGGCTCATTTCCTATGTCCTGGGCGACGACGTCACCCTCATCTCCTCCTCCCACCAGTGTGCGCGGGCTTCCTATTCCTTGATGGCTGACTCGGGGTTGCTGCACTCCGAGCCACGCGAGTCCATCCGCTACTTCCTGACGACGGGCAATGCAGAGCGCTTCGAGAGATTGGGACGGCGGCTCATGGAGGGTTTCGTCCACGACGTGCAGTCGGTGCACGATGACCGGCATCCTCTGGGGACCGTGCGGTCGTGCGCGACTGAGTGACGCCGCTGAGTGACCTGGGGAGCGTACCGTGTCGTAGCCCTGATTCGTGTCAGTCCCTCCCACTACCCTTGGCAGCGTGAGTGAGACTTCTCGAATTGATGGACGCCGCCTGGACCAGTTGCGGGACGTCAGGATCGAACGCGGCTGGTTGACCCAGGCCGAGGGATCGGTGTTGGTGAGTTTCGGACGCACCACTGTGCTGTGCAATGCCTCGGTCACCGAAGGGGTGCCGCGCTGGCGCAAGGGATCCGGGCTCGGCTGGGTGACCGCTGAGTACGAGATGCTGCCTCGTGCCACCAATGAGCGCTCCGGCCGTGAGTCCCGCAAGGGCAAGATCGGCGGGCGTACCCACGAGATCTCCCGTCTGGTCGGACGGTCTCTGCGCGCTGTCGTCGACGACAAGGCGCTGGGAGAGAACACCATCATCCTCGACTGTGACGTGCTGCAGGCCGACGGAGGTACGCGCACTGCCTCCATCACCGGTGCCTACGTCGCCCTCGTCGACGCCGTCAACTGGCTGCGTGAGCGTGGCGGCCTCGTCGGGGAGCCCATCACAGGTTCGGTGCAGGCCATCTCGGCCGGCGTCGTCGGTGGCACCCCGATGCTCGACCTGGCCTACGAGGAGGATTCCCGGGCCGACACCGACATGAACGTCGTCATGAGCGGCGACGGGGACTTCGTCGAGATCCAGGGGACCGCAGAGGGAGCCCCCTTCAACCGTGGCCTTCTCAATGAGCTGCTCGATCTGGCTGCCGGCGGCTGCGCCTCGCTCAAGGCTGCACAGTCCGAGGCCCTCGGGGTGACCCTGTGAGCAGGGTTGTGCTGGCGTCCAACAACGCCAAGAAGCTGGTCGAGTTGCGTCGTACTTTCGAGGCAGCCGGTACTGACGTCGACATCGTCGGTCTGGCGGAGGTCAGCGATGCCCCGGCCCCCGAGGAGACCGGCACCACCTTCGTCGAGAACGCCCTCATCAAGGCCCGAGCTGCTGCCCGTGACACCGGTCTGCCAGCTCTCGCCGATGATTCGGGTCTCGAGGTGGACGCCCTCAACCGGATGCCCGGGATCCGTTCCGCGCGCTGGTCGGGACGCGAGGCGACTGACGTGCGTAACCTCCAGTTGCTGCTCGACCAGACCTTCGACCTTCCCCACGAGCGTCGTCGTGGCCGGTTCGTGTGCGCGATGGCCTTCGTGGACCCTGATGGCACCGAGATCGCCAAGGTCGCCACGATGGAGGGGAGGATCATCTCCGAGGCTCGCGGGGAGAACGGGTTTGGTTACGACCCGATGTTCGTTCCCGATGCCCAGCCGGGTGACCTCACCAGCGCTGAGATGGCCGATGACGTCAAGGACGCCATCAGCCATCGTGGGCAGGCCGTTCGTGCCATCGTCCCGGCAGTCGTCGCTCATCTGGAAGGTCGCTGACGTGCAGATCTACCTTGACCTGTTGCGACGGATCCTCACCGAAGGCGTGCATCGTGAGGATCGTACCGGCACCGGGACCCTGAGTGTCTTCGGCCATCAGATGGCCTTCGACCTGCGTGAGGGTTTCCCGCTGGTGACGACGAAGAAGATCTACACCCGCAGCGTCTTCGGGGAACTGCTGTGGTTCCTGCGCGGGGACACCAACATCGGCTGGCTGCACGAGAACAACATCCATATCTGGGATGAATGGGCCGACGAGAATGGCGACCTAGGGCCGGTCTACGGTCATCAGTGGCGTTCCTGGCCCGACGCTGACGGCGGCACGATCGACCAGATCGCCCGGGTCGTCGAGCAGATCCGCACCAATCCGTGGTCGCGTCGGCACATCGTCTCGGCGTGGAACGTGGCCGAGGTCGACGAGATGGCCCTGCCGCCGTGCCACACCTTGTTCCAGTTCTACGTCACTCCTGGCGAGAGCGGAGCTCCGAAATGGCTGAGCTGCCAGCTCTACCAACGCTCCGGTGACACCTTCCTCGGTGTGCCGTTCAACATTGCGTCCTACGCACTGCTCACCCACCTGGTGGCATCGGTGACGGGATTGAAGCCGTTGAAGTTCGTCCACACCTTGGGCGATGCCCACCTCTACCTCAATCACCTCGATCAGGTGCACGAGCAGCTCAAGCGTGAGCCGCGGCCGCTTCCACAGCTGACCGTTGATTCGGAGATTCGTGACATCGACGGGTTCGAGCTCTCCGACATCAAGCTCACGGGGTACGACCCCTACCCGGCCATTCCCGCCCCGATCGCCGTCTGACCGGCTCGTCAGGAGGATTCCATGAAGGTCGTCGCCATCGCTGCCGTCGCCGACAACGGCGTCATCGGCTCCGGACAGGACATGCTGTGGCACATCAGCGCGGACTTCCGCCGTTTCAAGAAGGTGACGATGGGACACACCCTGGTGTTCGGCAGGCGCACCTTCGAGCAGGTCGGGAGGCTGCCAGGGCGTCGCCACATCATCTGCACCCACGACCGGCAGTGGTCGGCCGACGGGGTGGACGCCGCCGCCAGCCCGCGTGAGGCCGTCGAGATGGCTCGGGACGCCGGTGAGACGATCTGCTACATCGCCGGTGGCGGCCAGATCTACGCCGATGCCCTCGACCTGTGCGACGAGCTCGACATCACCGAGGTGCATCGCAGCCCTGAGGGGTCGGCGCGGTTCCCGACCATCGATCCCGCGGTGTGGGCCGAGACCCGGCGTGAACCCCGTGACGGATTCGACTTCGTCGGTTACCGCCGCGTGACGTCGTGAGGCCGACGGCGTCGATCCTCCATCTGGACATGGACGCCTTCTTCGCCTCCGTGGAGCAGCGCGACAAGCCCTCACTGCGCGGCAAACCGGTCATCGTCGGCGGGGTCGGCGGCCGGGGAGTGGTGGCGACGGCCTCCTACGAGGCCCGGGTGTTCGGGGTCCACTCCGCGATGGCGGGGGCACAGGCCCGTCGGCTGGCACCGCACGCCGCGTTCCTGTCCGGGCGCTTCGAGGCCTACCGGGAGTCGAGCAGGGTCGTCATGGCAACCCTGCGGGAGCTCTCCCCGTTGGTCGAGCCTCTCAGCCTGGACGAGGCCTTCGTCGATCTGGAAGCAGGGGCAGTGCCCGTTGACGACCTCGACGCCCTGCGCCAGATGGCTACCGAGCTGCGGGCTAGGGTGGCCGAGCGCACCGAGGGGCTGAGCTGCTCGGTGGGGATCGGATCGAGCAAGTTCATGGCCAAGGTGGCCTCCGAGATGGCCAAACCGTCGCGGGGGCATGCCGATCAGGTCGCCTTGGTCGCTCCCGGAACCGAGGCCGAGACCATCGCACCCTTACCGGCACGGGCCATTCCCGGCGTCGGACCGGTGACCGCAGAACGTTTGGGGACACTCGGGTTTCGCAGCATCGGTGACGTCCGGGCCGCCCGTCAGGCGGAGCTGGTGCACGAGTTGGGTCAGGCCGCCGGGGCGAGCCTGTTCGCCCTGGCACGGGCCCAGGACGATCGCCCGGTGAGCGTCAGCCGGATCGCCAAGTCCATCTCGGTGGAGGACACCTTCGAACACGACCTCACCGATCGCCGGGAGTGCCGCGAAATCGTCGAGCGGCACGCCGGGCTGGTGTGTGGCCGGTTGAAGCGATCCGGCCATTTCGCACGCACCGTGACGCTCAAGGCGAAGATGGCCGACTTCACGGTGTGGTCGCGGTCGGTGACGTTGAGCGGGTCCACCGACTCACCGGAGCGGATCGCCCGCCTGGCGGTGCGCATGCTCGACTCCCTCGACCTGCGCGAGGGGGTGCGACTGCTGGGCGTCGGGGTGTCGAACTTCACCACCTCGGCCCAGGAGGAGCTGTTCGACCTGGACGGTGAGGGCCAGCTGCGTGACGACCCCGTGGTCAGCGAGGGCGTCCCACTGATCCAGCCAGGGCCGTTCGGGCGGCGGCGATCCTTCGACGGCAGACGGTGGCCGCCGGGTGCCGACGTGGTTCACGACGAGTACGGCCGCGGCTGGGTGTGGGGATCGGGCCACGGCGTCGTCACGTGCCGGTTCGAGCACCGCGGCAGCCCGATCGGCAGGGTGCGGTCGATTCCCGAGGACGACGCGGCCCTGCACCCGGCGCACCCCCTGGGCCTGGCATGGCAGCCGCCGGAGGAGGGGGAGAGGACTTCATCGGGGGACGAGCCTTCCCACTGATCTCGCGAGGCGGATGCTCACAAGCCCGACTCCCGTGGTGGATGCCTGTGTCGATGAGCGTTTGGTGAGCGTTTTTTTGGGGGGTAGGTTATGGCATCTGTCGGGACGGGTGTATCTTTTTCTCTGTCAGCCCAATGGGTGGGTTGATGCCCAGGTGATGTGGGGAAGTCGGTGGGAATCCGGCGCTGTCCCGCAACCGTGACCACATCTTGTGTGGAAGTCGGAGTACCAGATCACCGCGGGGATTGGTTTCTGGTTCCGTCGAGGGTTACGGATCGACACCGACGCATGCTACGCCTGTGCTGTCATGGACCCCCTCTCGGAACGTGCTTCCGAGGAGGAGCGACATGGCAGTAGAAGCAACGACGACGTGCAAGCGTGTGGTGGGCCCGGTGGTGGCTGCCGCACTGATGGTAGGCGCAGTGGGGGTGACGGCGGCCCCTGCCCAGGCAGCTCAGGCGTCTGGGCCCGCCGACTATGCCACCCAGGCCGGCAGGGCGGCCGACTACATCGATGGCCACAGTGCCGATCTGACCAAGGACAAGTTGGGGCCGCAGTTGGATGGGGCTCTGGCGTTGGTGGCTGCTGGCAGGAAGGATTCGCCTACCGTCGCCAATGTCAAGGACACCATCAAGACCCAGGGGCCGAGTTACTGCACTAAGACGAATGTGGGTGGGTGTGCGAAGGTGACGATCACCCTGCTGGCTCTTGGTGAGTCGACCACCTATAACGGGTTCGACTACGCCAAACCGGTGACCAAGGCGTCCCAGTTCAAGGAGTACCCGACGAATCAGGCGTTGGACATGATCGCTCTGGAGCGGTTGGGCAAACCGATCCCGCAGAAGCTGCTCACGGCGGTCACCGATTATGCGTCCACGACTCCCAAGTGGGAGGATCCGGACACCGATGGTCTCACGCTCACGGCCCTGTCTCATGTGGAGTCCCCGGACAAGCAGAAGGCTGTCACGAGTCTTGTCAAGCGTCTCGATGCTGACAAGCAGGATGGTGCATGGGGTTCCAAGGGCAAGGGCCCGAATGTGAACACCACCGCGTGGGTGGCACCAGGACTGTACCGTGCTGGCGATGCGGATCACAAGGCGCAGGCGGTGGCCGGCCAGACGTGGCTCGTGAAGCAGCAGCAGGCTGACGGATCATTCCCCGGGTACTCCCCGATGATGGCGACCACGCAGGCGGTTCCCGCGCTGCGTGGTCTGCAGTCCTATGACAATGTGGGTGCCAATCAGGCCAAGACGGTGCAGATTCACTGATTGGTGATGGTCCAGGTCATCTGTGACCGGATGCGGGAGGGTAGTCCCCGGGACTACCCTCCCCCACGGTTCATTCTTCTTCGGTCACGGGGCTGGTGGATTTGAGTTGTTGGCACTGGAGGATTGATGAATCGGCGGCGCTGGTGGGCGTTGGTGTTGGTGGCCATTGTGGTGTGTGGGGTTATGGGTCCTGAGGTGGCGGTGGCGGATATGGATGAGAACCATGCCTCCGCCGGGCAGGGAACGTGGCCTGAGAAGCATCAACGTTCCTTGGATTATGCTGGCGACGAGCTTCCGGAGGGGACGTGGCGGGACGGATGGTGCCGACGTGGTGAGCAAGGGTACACGGTCGTTATTGATTATTCCCATGAGCCTCCAGAAAGGCGTGGGGTGCTCACCGCCGCGCATACCCGTGAGTTTGGACCCACTGCTGCTGATGGCTGGATTGTTCGGTGCTACGAAGGACCGCTGGTATATAAGAAGCTGGTATATAAGAAGAATACACCGGTGATTTACGAGGGGGACGCGTGGGATGATGTCATTAGGTTGGTAGGCTTATATGGCCAGCGGTTTAAGAATTATGTTTATCCACCGGGTACCGATGAGGTATCTAGCGCGCGGATGACGACGGACCCACAGATTCTCGGATTGAGGCGATTCGCGAAGGGTGATGTGCTGGGTCCTATCCATCAGTGGAATGGTGGGGTGTGGATTCGCCCAGATGCCGACGGGGGCTGGGCGAACGGGTGGCCGAAGTCGGGAACTCCTAGGAACGGGCCATGGCCCTCGAGCGCAGACAACCGGCTACTTCCCGTGAGTGACGATGGGGGCGTGCTGTCTGGTGCTAAGCCGCCTGCCGGGTCGATCCTGTATGTGGCCTTCGGAGACTTTGGGGCATCCAAAGACTGTAAGCGCCCCGTTGAATACTTTGGTGCTGCGTCTCCTTATATATGTTTGGGTGAGGCGGCGTTGCATCCGAAGACCTACCGGGATCCGCAGACGCATCAGCCGTGTCCGGGGTGGACGTTGACGCCGCAGTTCTCGGATGGGACTGTGAATGGGTGTGTGCCGAAGAATCCTCGGCCGCGGCCTTCTACTCCCACGGGTGGTCCCACGCGGGATCCGGGGTCGGGGAACGGGCCGCATCCGCGCAGGCCGCGGCATGTTCACAAGCCGACTCCTCCTGTCAGGCCGCATCCTGGCCAGCACCGTGCAGGTGTGGGCGGGGCCCTTGGTCGCGATGGCACTCCTCATCATGGAGTCTTCCATCGGAACGCTCACAAGGATGTTCATGCGGGTGACCGGGTGAGCTCACAGGTGCGCAAGGCTGCGCGCACGCCTTCCCCATCGGCTCCTCCGTCCACGTCTGCCACACCGTCGGTGTCCGCGTCTCCGTCGCCCTCGGTGTCTCCATCCGCCACATCGTCTCCGTCTGTTTCGGCTGGGGTGGTGGTGTCGCCGTCTCCTGGTGATGGTCGGGTGTGGGGTTCTGAGCAGCAGGGTCCCTCGGCCTCGGATGGTGCTCGTCGTCGGGTACCTGGTTGGGCATGGGGTGCCGGTGCAGGTGTGCTGGTGGCTGCCGGTGTCGTGGCGTGGTGGATGACGCGGGGTAGGCGTCGTGACCGTGAGGACGATGAGGTGGGTACCGACCTGTTCGAGTGAGACGTCCGCGGCGGGGCGCATGTGTGTTTTGTTGTTCGATGAAGGCTGCCACACGTGAAGGAAATGTGTGGGTGAGAAAGGTGAATCAATGGGCAAGACGATGATGAGGTGGGTGATGGGGGGTCTGGCTGCCGTGATGGCGGCCGGCGGTCTCGTCGTGCCGGCATGGGCCGATGACGATGATGTGAAGCAGATTCCGACGGCGTCGGCGGATCAGTGGCATCCGGGCTGGTGTGCCAAGGGTGAGGAGGGGTACTCGGTTCTCATCGATTTCGCAGCGCTGGATCCGAAGGATCGCGGTGATCTCGCCCCGACCGCATCGAAGCTCACCGACGCCCATGCCAAGGACGGCTGGCTGGTGCGCTGCCACAAGGGCCTGGAGCCGATCAAGACTGTCGAGCGTGACAATCCAGAGAGATGGGTTAACGCGGAATACTGGGCTGCAGCGGTGGGTATTCCCGGGAAGGTGAATACCCAGCGGCATGCCGAGTGGAAATCTCGTTTTTTGGGGATCACTCCTTGGTATGGTATGACCTCGAATGACGAGCGGATTGATACGGCGACAATGTCGGTAGTTCCTGACAAGAACGGTACCCTGCCGCCATGGCCAGAAAACGTTAAAAAGGGTCATGACTATCCCGGTAAGCCGAACTCGAATTATTATGGGAATTATCGTGGGATGATCCAGAAGCCGGTGAAGGGAATGGCTGTGGCCGTCACTGCTTTCCCTCTTGGATACAAAAATACCGTTAATGAATATTTCGCTGGTGACAACCCGAATCGGCCCGAGCACCGGCCCCAGTACGGCGAGGCCCCCGCACCGACTCCGGAGCCGACGGTGAGCCCCACGCCGACGGCTGGGCCGACAGCGGATCCGACTCTGACGCCACTCCCGACTCCGGACCCGGAACCCAGCGAGACCACCGATCCAACCCCCGAGCCGGAGCAGATTCCGACGGCCTCGGCGGATCAGTGGCATCCGGGATGGTGCGCCAAGGATGAGGAGGGGTACTCGGTTCTCATCGACATGGCGGCGTTGGATCCGAAGGACCGGGGTGATTTGAATCCGGCCACGACCACGTACACCGACGATCATGTCAAGGATGGCTGGCTGGTGCGCTGCCACAAGGGCTTGGAGCCGCTCAAGTACGCTCCAAGTGGCGAGTGGGGCGCAAAGTTCAAGGCGGCGAACTGGGCTGCGAGTGTGGGTATCCCCGGGACACGGGACCTCAATGGGTGGTACCACTTCCTGGGGATCACTCCCAACGGGGATGAGACCTCGGACGGTGACTGGATCTTGGCGGGTGCGGTGACGGTGGTGCCCGACAAGGACGGCGTCCTGCCGCCGTGGCCGGAAAAGGTTGTGGAGGGGGAGTCCTATCCGGGTGCACCGATCAATGATCCTGACGTGTTCCCGTCGATGACGGACAAGCCGGTGAAGGGGATGGCCGTGGCCATTGGCTTCGAGCCTGATGGGCACTCAGGATATCCGAATGATCCTGACAAGAAGTTCTATTTCGCCGGCGACAACCCGAACCGACCCGAGCACCGGCCCCAGTACGCCGACGCTCCCGCACCGACTCCAGAGCCGACTCCGACTGTGGTGCCGACCCCGACGGTGAGCCCCACACCGACGGCGTCCCCGACCGGCACCCCGACCCCGACCGGTACCGTCACGCCGACCCTGACGCCATTGCCCACCCCGGACACGAAACCCAGTGGGACCACCACCCCTGCTCCGAATGCGTCTGTGAATCCCCCCGATTCGACAGTGCGGCCAGCCGATGGCCGAGATGGCCACGGTGACGCGAAGGCACCTGCAGTCCCGGGGTCAGATGCCGGTTCACTGGCTGCTCCCGCACTGCCCGCCACCGGAGCCTGACCAGGCGACGGTGGTTGGGACACCCGTAAACGTGTCATCTGTTGTGAAAGGAAGAGATGCAATGATGACAGAGAAGAAGATGGGAATGTCGACGATGAGCCGACGAATCACCGGCCCGCTGGTTGCTGTGCTGCTGGCCGCTGGTGCCGTGACCGGGACGGGGGCGGCCCAAGCGGCTGGGCCAGCCTCCGGGCCGGGATGGCATGACGGAGCTTGCGCTGCCAAGAAGGGGCAGACGGTTGTCGTGGACTTCAGCAAGGATCCTAATCAGCAGAAGCCGACTGTGGAGGGTAACTGGCCCGATGGCGCGGCGAAGTCGCGGATTCTGGTGCGGTGCAATGAGAACGGCAAGTGGGCCAACCCCGATGGTGATGCCCGGACCGAGCCGCTCAAGGCGGTGGGAATCACCTATTCCCCGGAGGGGGGTTTCATCGACACGGTCAATGGTGTTCACGACGATCAGGGCAAGAATGCCTACTGGATGTTCTCTTGGGCCAGTGAGTCCAACAAGAACTGGGATCTGTGGGCCCCGCCGAAGCAAGGCGTTGGCACGTGGGTGGGCGTGACCTTGGGCGGAAAGGAAGTCCCGTCGATCGACCCTCCTGTCAAGAAGTAAGTGAGTAGTGGAAGGGGATCGGCGAGGTCTGGGGGTCTCGCCGATCCCCTTCCGTCATGCCAAAGGCTGCACGGTTGGGGTTGCAGAGGGGATGGATTGTGAAGGCCCGTAGAACGGTATCGTGGATGGCTGCTGTGGTGACTGCTGGTGTGGCAACTTGGTGGCCGGTTGTGGCACATGCGGATGCTGGCGTCTCGGGCCGGCTATGTGCTGATCCCAATTATGAGTGCACTGTGAGCGTGTATGGAGGTGATGCACGGGAGGTGTCCTATTCGGGGGTCGACGTGACCGGGAAGCCGGGCACCCGGGTGCGGTTGGCGGCCTATTACGTGCGTACCGACGATCACGGCAAGCTGACCAAGCTGGAACGCTTCGTCGTGGCCGACAAGCCGGTGGTCGTCGGGGGCACCGGGATCGTGGGCACCAGTTTTGGGTTCCCCACCGTTCAGGATGATCCGGCGAAGATACCCAGCGCGTGGGTTTTCGTGGGGCCCGATGACGTGACCATGGACAACCTCGACAGGGCGGCAGGCAGTTTCGTGCCCTACGGAACGATGAAACCCACCGTGTTGGGGGACGGCTGGGGCTTGGAGAAGCCCGTCGGCCAGACGATCGCTCTACGCGTCGTTGGAGCGATGGCTTGGGCATACGAGATCGACTATCAGAATGATGCGGGGCGCTGGGTGAGTGTGACCAAGGTTCCGAAGCCTGGTCCTAGGTATTGTGAAGGTAACAGTGTGGAGTCACGCTGGGATGATCCCACTACTGCTTGGATTTGCTCGGACAACTACGCCAAGCCGGTTGATATTGGCTACGAGCTGCCTCGTGGCCTGAAGCATCACCGCTACAAGATGCGGATGACCACCTATGGCGGTGACGGGTTGATCGTGGTCCACAGCTGGGACGTCGTTCCCTCGGACCACCCCGTGCAGGCCCCCTACAAGGGCACGTTCCGCGAACCGCGCCACAGGGGCGCGTCGAGTCTGGCAGGAGCCGAGGAGAGGCATCCGAGCAACCGAATCGTGCAGGGGGCCGTCGGCGCAGGAGCCGTGGTGGCCGCAGCGGCGATGGCCGGTGCCGGATGGCGAGGACGCCGAATCATGAGAGGACGAGCATGAAACGCGTGCATCCCCTGACGGCCCTGCTGTGGGTCGTCTCGCTGGTGGCCGTGGCGTGGATGGCAGATCAACTCGTGGTGTCACTGACGGCTCTGGTGGCGCTGTGCGTGGTCGCGGCGGTGGCAGGTGGTCCCCGACGAGCCGTGTGGCGGCCTGTCCGCGAGATCTGCGTGGTGCTGGTCGTCATCTGGGCACTGCTCCTGGCCGGTGTGCTGGGTCATGTGACGACCACCGGCGGCATCGTGGTGACGTTGCCGTCCATCCTGATCGGCAGCCAGCAGATCGGAGGTGTCGTCCACGTCGGCCCGACGCTGAACGCCGCCAATCATGCCGTGCAGGCGTGTGTGGCAGTGGTTGCCGGGGCGGTGCTGGTGCAGTTGCGCCCCGCCCACGACTGGCTCGACTTGGCCATGTGCTGGCTGGGCCGGGGGGCGCGGGTGATGGCTCCGGGGATGTGCATGGCAGAGGGCGTCTCGGTGGCGGTGGCCGATCGGGTCCGGCTGCGCCGCGGCGGCCTGCGCACCTCGCGTCTGCAGGCTCTGGTCGACGGCATCGATCGTGGCCGCGAGATCGAGGATCGATGGGAGGAGGCCCGGCTTGTGAGATCGCCCCGGTCCTGGTGTCGGGTGCTGGGGGTGGCCGGCACACTCGTCGTGCTGCTGGCGTGCGTCCGTCAGACCATGACGGGCTGGACGCTGTGGCACGGTGCCGCCGTGGACCCCTACTGGGACCGTGCCCTGATGACTGTTGCCGGTCTGTGGGCGCTGGCTGGTCTGGTGGTGCTCATGGTGCACGGGCTGCCCGGGGTGGGGCGGCTGCGACTGGTGGACGTCGCCCTCGTCCTTGCGGTCATCGCAACGGTCGTGGCATGGCTGGTTCGGGATCGGACGGGGGATGCTGCCGCGTTGGCGACGCCCAGCGGGATGCCCGTCGTGCTGTGTGTCGCCGTGGTGCTCGGTGCGGTCGCCGTGACGGTCACCTTCAACGCTGGAGGTCGACGTGCTCGAGGTTGAGTCGATGTGTGTGGACGTCTCGCGGGTCGGCCGGATCCTGGACGACGTCAGTGTGTGGGCAGGGCAGGGAGTCACCCTCGTCACGGGCCGCAGTGGCTGCGGATCGACGACCCTGTTGCGTCTCGTCGCAGGGTACCGGGATCGGCAGGTGGTGCGCCGACGGGGCGTGGTCCGACTGTCTGGGCGACGGATCGACCAGATGAGTCGTGCCGAGCTGCGTCCCCTCCTGACGATGGTGGGGCACCGTCCGCTGGGAGGCGTGATCGACCTCGAGGGTCTAGCCCATGACGTCGAGCTGCGCAGCGCCATCGAGGAGTTGGGGCTCACCCGGTGGTGCGGCACACCAGCGGCACGGATGCCGGCCTGCGTGGCGGCCCGCATGGCACTGGTCGAGGGCATCGCCTCCGAGGCACCGGTGCTGCTGCTGGACCAGGTGTTGGCACCCATGACGTCGATGTGGCGGTCTCGTGCCGCCTCCTGCATCGCCCGTGTGGCCCGGGCGGGTCGGATCGTCGTATGGGCCGAGCATGCCCTGGAACACGCCCTGGGAGTGGCCGACAGCGTCGTGGAGATCGTCGACGGACACGTCCAGCAGACGGCTGCCCCGTCGTGGTCGTCCAGCCAACTGCCCCCGACGCCCCTGCAGCAGATTGCTGCCCGATCGGGTGAGCAGTTCTTCACCGATCCGGCCCAGGCCCGCGATCTTCTCGCCGCGGAGGCGGTCACCGCGATGTCATGTGCCCACCCGCAACAGTCCGAGGGGCCGATACTCACCCGCGTGGACCCGGCGGGTCTGCGGCTGTCCGGCAGATTGGTTGACGTGCGTGCCGGTCAGGTGCTGGGGGTCGTGTCCCACGACCCGGTCCAGGCGCATCGGGTGGCACGTCGTCTGGCTGCCACGGTGAACCCGTCTGGTCCCGACGATCGTCTGCTGCACACCCTGCTGCGTCAGACGAGTGTGCGGCGAGCCTGCGAGCTGGTCGATCGCCGATCCGATCGCCCGGTCGGGGCGAGCATGGAGCTGGCCGACGAGGTGCTGGGGCCGGTGGGTGCGCGTCGCGGTGTCGAGCACGGCGAGGGCCAACAACGTCTGCTGGCCGACGTGCTGGCGTGCGCAGGCGGTGAGGTCGTGCTGTGGATCGACCCGGGATGGGCGGTCGACGCCGCCAGCGGTGATCGTCTGGTGAAGGCGGTGCGGCAGCGGGGGGCGGCCGTGATCATGGCGTGTCGGGACGTCGACCTGGTGGCCCGATGGTGCGATCGGGTGCTGGTCGTCGATGAGCACGAGGTCGTCGCCGACGGACGCCCCGGCTCCGTGGTGGACGATCTTCCGTGCCCACCCCAGGTGGCCCAGGTGTTCCCCGGCTGTCACGTCGTCAGGGCGACCGATCTGACCCTGGTCCCGGGGGCCGATGCCGTTGCGGAGGGAGGTTGGGCCCATGCGCAACTGGTGTAGTGGAATCGTCACGGCGATACTGGCTGTGACGACCGGGATGTGGCTCGCCATCCCGCTCATCGACTCGATGCGAGCGGGGACCCGGCAGCAGGCCACTGTCGAGGCCCAGGCGATGACCGTGTTCCTCACGGCCGGTCTCGTGCTGCTGGCGGTGTGTCGATGGATCGATGACGGCCGTCGGGTCTGGCGGGTCGGGCTGCTGGTGTGCCTCGTCGTGGTGAATTCGCTGGTGCGGGTGACGATGTCGCCGCGGGTGTTCGGTGTGGAGCCGGTGTTCATCCTGCCCTTCCTAGTCGGGGTGTCGGCAGGGCCGTCGGCGGGATTCCTCGTGGGAGCCGGATCATGTCTGGTCTCCAGCATGCTGGTGGGCACGGTTGACGCGCCGCTGCCCGGACAGATGCTGGCGTGGGGGCTCACCGGGCTCATCGGCTCGGTGCTGGTGTGGGTGCCGGCCAGACCGGCATGGTTGGTCTCGTGGCCACTCGCCGTGCTGTGCGGCCCCGTGCTGGGCGTGATGCTCAACCTCATCGGCTGGCCCACCGACGAGGCCGGTACCGTCGGGCAGGACGGGTCCGACGCCTTCGTGACCGGCCTGTCGAGCACGCAGACGATCCAACGGCTCGTGCGCTACTCGGTGCGCACCTCAATGGGGATCGACCTCACCCGTGGCGTGTGCACCCTGCTCGGCGTCATCATCATCGGCCTGCCGACGATCCGGGCGCTGCGCACCGCCTGGGGCAGTCCCGACCGGCGCACCGACGAGGCCCCGACAAGCCGCAGCACACCGATCAGTTCCGAGGCAGTCGAGCGACGAGAACAGGCAAGGACAAGGACGAAGGCATGGTTCACGGACCAGGAGGACACAGCGTGAGCGCAGAGACGACCATGAACATGGGCTGGACGGCAGGAAACCGTCCCCGCCGCGGCGAACCTGACAGACGTGGCGAGTTCGGCGGACACGGTGGGCTCGGAGGAAACGGCACGCCCGTCGCGAGGGGCGAGTCCAGCACGACGGGGTCGAGGATCGACCCTGCAGAGGTGGACCGGGCACGTCGTCTCGTCAAGACGATCTCGCGAGCCTTCGACTCCAAGGTCGTGGGTCAGGAGGCATTGCGCACGGCACTGCTCGTCGGACTCATCGGCGGGGGTCACGTGCTGCTGGAATCGGTGCCGGGCCTGGCCAAGACGCTGGCGGCCTCCACCCTGGCCTCCACCGTCGATGCCAGTTTCTCGCGCGTGCAGTGCACCCCCGACCTGCTGCCCAGCGACATCATCGGCACCCAGGTGTTCAACCCCGGCAGCAGCACGTTCACCACCGAACTGGGCCCGGTGCATGCCAACGTCGTGCTGCTGGACGAGATCAACAGGTCCAGCGCCAAGACGCAGGCCGCCATGCTCGAGGCCATGCAGGAGAGGCAGGCGACGATCGGGGGCAAGACGTACCCCATGCCCGACCCGTTCCTGGTGCTGGCGACCCAGAACCCCATCGACGAGGAGGGCACCTACGTGCTGCCCCAGGCGCAGATGGACCGTTTCCTGCTCAAGGTGATCGTCGACTATCCCTCACCGGCCGACGAGGTGGAGATGTTGCGCCGCCTCAAGTCCGGCGCGCTCGAGTCACGCACCGTGTCTGCGGTGGTGAGCCGCAACGACGTGCTGTGGCTGCAGGGCCTGTCGCGCCGTGTCCACGTGGACGAGTCCCTGCTGCACTACATCGTCCAGATCGTCCATGCGACCCGGCACGCCGGCGACTACCTTCCCCAGGAGCAGGCCCGCTACCTGGAGTACGGCGCCAGCCCACGTGCCACCATCGCATTCGTCGAGGCAGCCTGCGCCCACGCACTCATGCACGGACGTGACCACGTGATCCCCGACGACGTGCGGGCGATGCGCCACATGATCCTTCGTCATCGGCTCATCCTCACCTTCGAGGCCGTCGCCACCCAGGTGCCCGTCGAGGAGATCATCGACGGCATCTTCGGCGCCGTGCCCACTCCCTGACCATGGCGTACCTCACAGCTGTCCAAGGACGTCTGGGGCTGTACCCGAGACGTCTGGTCATGGGTCTGCTCGACGGTCAGTACGCGTCGATGACCACGGGGCGCAGCATGGACTTCGACGATCTGCGCTCCTATGTGCCCGGCGACGACGTCAAGGACATCGACTGGAAGTCCTCGGCACGTGCCGGGGAGCTGCTCATCAAGAGTTACCGGGCCGAGCGCAGGCACACCCTCGCGTTCGTCGTGCCGACCGGTGGGTCGCTGGCCAGTGCCGCCACGCTCACCCACTCCAAGATCGACGTGGTGCTTGCCACGATCGGGGTGCTGGCATGGGTGGCGTGCCACCAGGGCGACTACGTCACCGTCGTGGCCCCCGGTCAGGACGGTCCGAGCGTGGCGCGACCGTCGTACCGGGACACACAGATCGAGCACATGCTCGCCGGGCTCGACGCCGGATGTCGTCTGGAGGCACCCGATCCCGATCTGGTGGAGCTGCTCGACCTGACCGCCTCGGGGCTGCGTCGTCGCTGCATCGTCGTTGTCGTGCTGGACGACTGGGATCCCCGTCCTGCAGACATCGATGCCCTGGCGAGTCTGTGCGCCCGCCACGAGGTGCTCGCCATCGAGGTGTCCGATCTCGACCTCACCGATCCGGCCCTGGCCGCCGTGCCGACCCGTGACCAGGCAAGTGGCCAGCCCGTACCGGGATTCGTGGCCCGGGACCGGCAGGTGCGTGAGCAGGCCGTGGCCGCCCGACAGGAGCGAGCCAGGCGCCGCGGCCACACCCTGGACCGGCTCGGCATCATCCACGAGTCCGTTGCCGACGTGGACGACTCGATTGCCGCGATCGTCCGACTCCTCGAGAGGATGCGTCATGCCTCCCGTCACTAGTGCCTCACCAGGGCTGTTGCCCGTGCTGGACCTGTACCCGCCCGTCTCACACGACTCGAGATGGTGGTGGGTGGTCCTTGGCTGCCTGGTCGCAGCCGCAGCCGTGCTGTGGGGGTGTCGTCGCGTCCTGACGAGAATCGACGTCGCAGCCACGGCAGAGGGACCGGCAACGCTGGAGACGATCCGTGCCACGGCACTACGAGATCTCGATGCCGCCGCCGACGCCTGCCGACGTGGTGAGCCAGACCGTGCCGTGTGCCGAGACATCAGCATGGCCCTGCGCAGGTTCGCCGCGCTCGCCTGCGACAGCGACCTGGACTACGAGGGGTTGGACGAACTCTCTCGCCATGCCGAGGAGGACCCGCGGCTCGATCCGGTCGTCGCGGTCGTCGAACGGTGCTATGCGGTGGAGTTCGACCCGAAGGGCCACGGCGTCGATACCGACGAATTGCTGGCCGATGCCGTGAGGACGGTGCGCTCATGGACCTGATGTGGTGGTGGATGTGGCCGATCGTCGTCGTCGCGGTCGCCATGACGGTTCTCATCGCGCTGGTGCTGCGCCGTCACGAGGGCATCGAGCGGCTCCCCGTGGCGCATGTCGACCGACTGCGTGCCCTGCCTGCCTACCAGGACCACGCCCGGCGACGCGTTCGCTGCCTGGTGGCCGAGGTGGTGTGCTGGGCGGTGGCGGCCTGTGGAGTCGGTCTGGTGGCCGCCAGATTGCAGGGGATCGACGATGACGATCGTCAGATACGTACCCGTGACGTCATGCTGTGCCTCGACGTGTCCGGCTCGATGGAGGGGGTGGATCGTCAGGTCATCAACACCTACATCCAGCTGGCCGATCGCATCACCGACGACCGGATCGGATTCGTCATGTTCGACTCCTCGTCGGTGACGGTGTTTCCCCTCACCCACGACCGGGACATCGTCAAGACTGGGTTGAAACAGGCCAGGGACCAGCTCGACCGGGCCGACCTCCCCTCCGGGGTACGCTACGGTCCGGGCGGGTCGCTGGTCGGTGATGGCCTGGCCTCCTGTCTCAGCAGGTTCGACCAGCTCGATCAGCCCCGGTCTCGAAACGTCGTACTCGCCACCGACAACATGAACGCCGGCCCCTCGGTCTACACCCTGCCCCAGGCCATCGACCTGGCGGTGAAACGCCACATCATGGTTTTCGGCATCGTCCCCGAGAACACCGATCTCGATGCCCGGGCGGCCGGTGACGAGTTGCACCAGCAGGTACTGCGTACCCACGGCCAGACCCTGACGATCCCCTCCGACGGGCAGGCCGATACGGCAGACATCGCCCACCGCATCCAGTCACAGGCCAAGAAGGCGGTCATGGCCATGGCCACTCACCGTTCCTACGACAGGCCCTGGCCGGGGGCGCTCATGGTCGGCATCGGGACGCTCGGTGCCTTGGTTGCTCGGCGGCGGGAGGAACGATGAGTTTTCACCCACATCCCCTCACCGTGGGGTTTGCCGTTCTCCTGCTCGTCGTCGCCGTGTGGTTCGGGGTGCGCAGTCGTCACACCCGCGGCAGGATCGCCACGATGGTGCTGGACATCGTGCTGGCCGTGCTCGTCGGACTCATCGGGATGCACCCCGTGATCGGTGAGTCCGGACGGGAGAACTCCACCGTGGACGCCGACATCGTCCTCATGGTCGACACGACCACCTCGATGGCAGCCCGCGACCACGGGAGCAAGACGCGTCTTTCCGGGGCGATTCGCGACATCGCGCGGCTCGCCTCGGCCTTCAGCGGTGCCCGGTTCACGCTCGTCACCTTCGACAACGAAGCCCGCGTGGCGGTGGCCTCGACCACCGACACCGGCACGATCGTCTCCGCAGCGAACTCCCTCACCTGGCGTGAGGACACCAAGGGCACCGGAACCGACATCGGCGTGGGGGTGCCTGCCGCCGTCGAAGCCCTGCAGAAGGCCCGAGAATCGGCACCCCAGGCCACCAGGATGGTCTTCTACCTGGGCGACGGGGAGCAGACGGCCACCAGGGCACCCGGCTCCTTTGCGGCGCTCAAACCCCTGGTGACCAGCGGTATCATCTACGGTTACGGCACCGCCAAGGGGGCACCGATGGCCCGCTCGGCCTTCGACTCCAGCGACGTCACCTACCACGGTCGCAAGGCCATCTCCCACGCCGACCACGTCACGCTGACCACTGCCGCTCGTCAGGCGGGTCTGTCGTTCGCCGCCCGGTCACCCGGCAGGACGCTCACCCCGCCCCAGATATCGCTGAACCGCACCAGCCATGAGGAGCAGGTGAACGCGGGCACGGACCTGGCGTGGATCCTCGGCCTCGTCGCTGCGGCCGACGTCGCCGTCCAGCTGACCATGAGCGCCCGCCGACTGCGCCGGGCACGAAAGGACGTCCCATGAGAGGCCCTCGCCACACACGTCAGACCGATCCCCGACGCTCCTGGCGAGAGGTGATGAGCCAGAGCCGGGCTCGCCGGGCACGCCGGCTCACCGTCGGGGTGACGGCGCTGCTCGTCGCTGTTCTCGTGCTCACCGCGTGCCGACTCGCCGCCACCTTGGTGTGTGATCGGCTCGGCAGCGGGGCCTTCACCTCCCAGCAGTACGACCAGGCCGAGCGCTACTTCGGGGCGAACATGAGGTTCAACGTCACCGAACCGTGGATCGCCAGCTACGACCGCGGAACGAGCCGGGCTGCCGAGAGCAACTACGCCGACGCCGAGGATGACCTTCGCACCGCACTCGACAAGGCACCACAGGAGTACAGGTGCCGGGTGGGCATGAACCTGGTGTGGACGATGGAGGAATCGGCGACGATGCAGAACCTCAACCGTGGCACGGCCAAGGCCGGCACGTTGAGGGAGGCCAAGCACATTGCGCAACGGCTCAGGTGCCATGGCAGAACCACTGCGCCCCAGTCGCACGTGCGGCAGACCTCAGCTGATCAGAAGACCGAGCAGTCCACCACCATGAAACGCCTCGACCAGGAAATGGATCAGGCACAGCAGGGCTCACAGTCCCAGGGAAAAGAGCCACCCAAGACGAAGGATTCCGAGCAGCAACGGCAGAAACATCTGTCCGCAAGGAACCAGCAGGCTCTCAACGAGCAACGCCGTAGCAGCCAGGACCAGAACGGATCGCCCCAGCATACTCCGAGCGCGTCCACGCTCCGGACGGCCGGTGGAGTTCCCGATAGAAAGGGTTGGTGAGATCTGCGGCGTCGCCAGAGCGTAGCCCCTTCTCTTGAACGGTGCTCATCAGACTCACTCTGTGTCTTGGCGGGGTTGCCTCCGGCGTGCCCACCACCCCCCTGCACCCAGGGCGATGACCGCCACGATCACGCCGATGGTGGTGAGAGGACCCGATCCGTGCCCCCGTTCGGGAGGCATGGCGGGTGGTTTGCGAGCGGTGGTGATCTGTCGAGGAGGGAACCCTTTCCCGGTGCCCCATCTCCACCCCTCGACGGAGCCTGCGACAGGGTGATACTGCGCTGCCCCCTTCGAGGAGAACGTCCACCGATCCGAGGGGGAGGTGGCGTGCCAGTACGACCAGAATTGACGAGTGGACTTGTCATAGCCGCCATGCGAGCAGGAGTCCTCGGGACGGCCCTGGAGCTCGCAGACGAGGCCGGGCTGGGATGGCGGCTGGCGAACATCGACGCCGATCTGGTGCAGGGCATCCATGCCGTCGGAGGGCCGCTGCGCGCACCCCGCAGCGAGGGGTTCGTCGGGCATGTCCACGACTACCCACACTCCATTGTGAGCGGTGCAGTCGGCCGCCGTCGTTGGTGCTGAAGCTGACGGAGTTGGTTGTCCGAAGGCAGCCGGAGCCGGTATCCAGCAGGCCATCACAGTGGCCAACGCGATGACGATACGGGATACTGCGGCAGCGCAAGAGTTTGTGTGAACTCGACGAAAACACATCATGGATCCAATATCTCCCAACACATCGTGACCAGGTGAATCCGGCAAAGACAAAATATCCGGAATGCACCTGAGCTCTTCACTGCTGTCGTCATCCAGGTGTCGTGGTGACGTGTGAAGTGTGATGTCAGTCCTCAATGTTAACCATCCAGTGGTGAAGCCTGATCCGGTTCCCTGGACGGTTTGTAGTGGTTGAATCATGCGCCGCGTTAGTAGCGGTGTGAGGGGTTTCGAACTCATGGGGTGACGTCCTCCCGCAGCCGATGTCCGAACAGCCGGCTTGTGTACTGGCTGGCCCGGTGCGCATGCATGATCGTCCTCCCGGGGCGGTTGGCGTTGCCGGCGGGCTATCTGCAGCGCGTTGACCACCAACTCAGTACGGGTGTGGTTGGCGATCGACCACCCCACGATCCGGCGGCTGGCTGGTCGCGCCACTCTGAGAACCCCGACCGCGACATCTTCAGCGCCCCGCAGGCCACCGACACGGCAGTTCTCGCCTCGGGAAGTTCCTGGACGCACCGGAACCCTATGTTGGGAGGATGTTCTCCCGGGCAAAATAGGCCGAGGCTCGTTTCAAGGCCTCGACTTCCACTTCCAGTACACGGTTCTTGCGCCGCACCTCGGTCAGCTCACGACGCTCGTCACTGGTCAGGCTTCGGCTCGGCCGGTGTCTCCGCCCTGGGACATCGCCACCTCAAAATCGGTGTCCGGAAGAACGGGTCAGGCTCCAGCGGCGTGGCGATGGGCTCAAAATGCATCCATCCACTCGATGGTTTCTTGGATGGCCAAGTTCTCCAGAACGAAGTTGGTCACGCGGTAATCATCCGGTCCTGGGCGGTCGGTAAGTCGTCGTATTTCATGGTGTCGGCTCCTGTCATTGCGTCACGTACATACCCGCTCTGACAGGGTTAATAGCAAGCCGTAGGCGGCATTACTTTTTGGCGTTCCATTGTCAGCCTCGACCTTCGTGGTTTACGTCGCCCCGACCACGCCTCCGAGTTTCGGCAGGTGCCGGGCCCGTATCGTCTGAACTGACCACCGGCCGGCTCACGTTATTCCGCGTTTTGCCTAGTGGCGCACTAATTTCGCTCAACCCGTGTCTCCCAGGTGCCGCACGGTACGACGATGGGCCGGGGGTTGCTCCCCGGCCCATCGTCGTCATGTCAGCCTGACAAGGTTTTTCGTCAGAATCTGCCGGTCAGAACATCGGGATGTACGCCACAGATCCGCCCAAGGCCATGAGGGCGAAGATCGTGGTGGTGACGATCGGTCCGAGCCACACCCTACCCGCGGCGTGGTAGAAGGCCCGATTGAACAGCGGCAGCACCACCATCATGGGGAGCAGAGACTGCAGCATATTGACGTAGAGCCAGTTCGTCGTCCAGAACACCGTCCCGGTCGAGAAGAAGGTGACGTACTGGATGACGAAGATGGCCGCCAAGCCGATGGAATTGGCCAGCGCAATGATGAGCCAGTTGACCCAGCGGCGTTGGTTGTTGAATCGCATTGAGGTGTTGACTCGCAACGAGTTCGAGAAGAAGAACAGGAACAGGGCGGGCACGTAGGCCAGTCCGATGAGGAACCAGCGCTTCGTCAGGGGGCGGGCAGCCACCACGAAGAGTCGATAGTCAACATGGAAGAAGCCGTAGACGGCGGCCAGGATCGTGTAGAAGATGACAATGACGAACAGGGCCAGCGCCAAGGTGCGTCCGGTCTGGGCCCAGTTCATCCGAACTCCCCAGCTCTTGGCCTCCTCGATACCGTGCTTCTTCGAGATGGAGTGACTGATCCACAGCAGGATGAGCCCCAGCAATCCGTTGACGAGGGACCACAGCACGACCCCGTTGACCATGCGACCGGGGAAGAACCAGCCGTTCTGTTTGTTGGCAGCAGCCGAGAAGATGTGCTGGCTGGCCACGGACAACGGGATGAAGGTCACGCACGCCACGGCGGCCGAGATGACGAAGATCGTCCAGAACTTCACGGCTCCCCTGCCCTTGGGCTTCGGCGGGGCAGGCGATACCTCGGTCCTGGCTCCGGCGAACCACGGGATCGTCAACAGCAACTTCGTCAACGGGACGAGCATGACCAGGGCCGCGATGAGGGAGAGGCCGTTGAAGAGTTCCTTGAGCCACCAGGTCTGGTTGGTGGTACTCATCTGGTGCGGAGCGCCAATCGTGTCGTCGAAGAACTGGATCATCGACCCTATGGCACTGGAGGTCAGCGGCTGGAAGGGGTGGATGGTGTGGTCGTTGTATGCCACGCGGTAGGTTCGATCGGCAGCTGACCCATAGCCTTTCCCGATGACCACATGATTGACGTGCTGTGACTTCGGCAGGCCCGAGTTGATGACCGCGATGGCTTCCGGGGCATTGCGCAGGTCGCCGTTGTGGTTCTTGTTGCGGTAGCCGCCCTCGTCGTACAGGGCGTATCCAATACCGACATTGGACCGAACGTTCTTGAACTTCTTGGCGTTCAGCTTTTGCAACCAGCCGGAGATGAACACTGAACGAATCGGGTTGAGCTTCTCGGCCTTCTCTCGCTCCTCCTTCGTGATCGTGGTGCCACCGGGGGAGTCCGGAGACTTCGCCTTCTTGAGGGCCTTGACCTCCTTGGCGCCGTATTCGGCAGCCATGCGACGCACCTGGGAACCGCCAGCAGAGTGGCCGGTGATACCGATCTTGGTCTTGTCGACGTAGTTGAGGGTGTCGGTTCGCGAGACGTAATCAATGGCCGGCTGGATGCTGGGGTCATCACTGTGAGGAGGTTGGGACGTCGATTCGCCTTGGTTGTAGGGGTCGGCAACAAGGGTGACGTATCCCCGTCGTGCCAGCTCCAAGGAGTAGGAGATCTGGGTTTCCTTGGTGCGCTGGAACCCTGGCGTCACGATGATGAGAGGGGCCTTGCGCTCTGCTGTTGCGGTGTCGGGGCGGTAGAGATCGGCGCTGGCCACTGCTCCGTCCTTGCCGGGGATCATGAGGCCTTGGACACTGATGTGGCCGCCGCCAGTCTGGACGAGGCTTGATCCGACGGCTCCAACCACGATGAGTAGGAGACAGATAAGGACATGTACCGCTGATCGTGATCGTCGCATCGCGGTTGCTGAGTGCATCATTGCTTCTTGTTGTTGGTTCCCGTGGGCATGGACTGCACAGGAGGCGGCAGTGCCATCGAAAGCGGCGTCGCCAGCTGAGGCAATGGTAGTATTTTTTCGATCAACGTCGATGACGTAGTTAAAGTTTCATAACGGTGATGGGTTGACGAAGGAGTCATCATGACAGCTGTGCTGGCGGTGTGTGCACTGCTCGTGACGGTTGCGGCCGGTTGGTTGCTGGTCAAGAAGTACAAGCCAGTGCTGGTTTTGCTTGGAGCCGGACTGTTGCTGCTGCTCATCAGGGTGATTCTCAGGCCTTCGGTTCCGCTGCTGGAAGGCAAGGAGAGTTCTGGCAGCGTCTGGTTCGACATCGTCGGGATGATTGAATCCATCGCGAAGGATCAGCTCACTGGCGTTGGGCTCATCATCATGGCTGCCGGTGGTTTCTCGGCATACATGAATCGGGTTGGGGCCACGGAAGCGCTTGTTCGACTCGTCATCACCCCGATCACCAAGCTGAAGCAGCCCTACCTCATCCTCGTGCTGGCCTACGTTATTGGCCAGCTCTTGTTCATGGTCATTCCGAGCGCCGCCGGTCTGGCCATGCTGCTGGTCGTCGTCATGATGCCAATCATCGTTGCGGCTGGTGTGAGCCCGGCGGCCGGTGCCGCCGTCATTGCGACGACGAGTGCCATGCCCATCGGACCGGCCACCGGAACCGAGATCCTGGCCGCCCACACGGTCGGTCTCTCTCCTGCGGTGTACTTCGTCAAGCATCAGCTGCCCGTGGCAATTCCGACAATCATCGCGGTTGCCATCACCCATTTCTTCGTCCAGCGCCGTCTGGATCGCAAGGGTGAGGACGAGGCCGGAGAACGCAGTGATGAGCAAATGTCCTCGGGCCGCGTGGCGCCGACGTGGTACGCCCTCTTCCTGCTCCTGCCGATCATCCTGTTGGTCGTCTTCAGCCCGCTTGCTGTCAAATCCATCCAGCTCTCGACAGTGTCAGCGTTCCTGCTGGTGTGGGTGCTCGCCGTCATCGTCGAGCTCATTCGTAACCATGACCGTTCCGCGGTGCTGGCTGTCGCGAACACCATGTTCGTCGGCATGGGCAACATTTTCGCCAAGGTGGTGTCCCTCATCATCACGGCGCAGCTCTTCGCCGAGGGCCTCAAGCAGGCTGGCGTCATCAAGTTGCTCGTCAGCGGAGCCGAGGGGATCGGTCTGCCGTTGTGGGGAATGGCGATCCTGTTCACCCTGGTCGTCGGTCTGGTGACCTTCCTGACAGGTTCTGGCGTCGGGTCCTTCACGTCCTTCGCATCGCTGGCCCCCGGTATCGCCAGCGGCTTGTCAGGCAACGCGACGAACCTCGTGACGCCGATGCAGTTCGCCGGTGGCTTGTTCCGCTCGGTGTCGCCCATCTCGGGTGTGGTCATCACGGTGGCCGGAGCCGCCGGGATCTCCCCGATGGCCGTCGTGAGGCGGACTGCGCTCCCGACGCTCGTCGGTTTCATCGTCATGATGGCCTTGAGTCTCATCCTCATCTGATCCACGGGTAGTATTCATGGCTGCTGGGGCCGCATCGGTGGTCCTAGCATGCTCTTTACCTCGGAGGAGATGACGATGGCTGAGTCGACGGGCTCGGCGTGCGACGGTCTGTACGCCCGGTTGGGGGAGTTGCAGACAATGACGCCGACTGATGCTGTCATTGCTCAGTATTTTGAAGATTCATTTCCCCATCTGGCTCTGGAGAACCTTGACGAGATCAGTGCTGCGACAGGTGCGTCAACGGCGTCCGTGACCCGTTTTGTTCGCAAACTCGGGTACGCCAGTTTCCGTGACTTCTCACGCAGCCTCCGCGAGGAAGTGGCCGTCAACTTCGATCTTCCCAGCGATCGCACCACGAATGGTCCCATCACCAATGAGCCCGGGGCGATGTGGCGCTCCAAGATGGATGCTGCTCGTCGCAGCATCGACGTCGGCCTCAATTCCATGGACGGGGAAGCTTTCGACCGCGTCGTCGAGGTACTTCGCGACGATTCACGTCCGCTCTACCTCGTTGCGGCTGCCAGCGGCCATCCGCTGCTCGATTACTTCCAGATGTTGGTGCGCTACTACCGTCGCGAGGTCGTCCTGTTGGAATCGACGGATCGGATGGCCCATCAGCTCATCGATCTTCCCGACAACGCCATCCTGCTGGCCTCGGTATTTGACCGGCATTCGCGGATGGTTGAGTCGGTCCTGCGGATGTTCCATCAGCGTGACATGACGACGATCCTGCTGACGAACCGTTCGTCGACCCCGATGCGTCGTTACGCAGATCATGTCCTGCTGGTCTCATCGGAATCCTCGACGGCTTTCCGCTCCCGGGCCTGCTATCTCATCCTGTTGGAGTCGCTGGTGGCTGCCTTGGCCCCTGCGGACCCAGAGATGGAACGCTCGCGGGTCGAGAGGATGCAGGGGCTCTTCGACGAGCTGGGAGTCTTCATCACTCCGTGACACCGGTTCCAGTGTGCGGCTGACCAGCAGCAACACGCCGTGACAGTTCCGCAGACAGACCAGTGTACGACGACGGGTCGGACAACTTGTCAAGGTCGATGTCATCGAGTTTTTCGGCGATCTCTGGTCGGGCATCGACGAACTCGCGCAGGCTGGTTCCGGCAGCTCGATTAGCGGCTGAGAATTCCTGGAGGAGGTCGTGTGCTCCTTCGTGACCCAACCGCGATGCGAGCTCCATCATGATTCCCTCGCTGACGAGTAGAACTCCTTCGCGACGGGCATTGACGTCGAGCTGGCCGGTGTTGAACTCGAGCACGTCAAGGAGTTTGAGGAGCTTCTGTCCCGCTCCGTCGACGGCCGCGAGGATGCGGGGGATGGCGTCGCGTTCGACCTCGAGCTGACGATGGTCTCGCTCGAAGTCGCCAGGGGGGTTGGTGAGGACGGTCGCGGCGGCACCAGCAGCCATACGAGCGGCTGCCGTGATTTTCATCGTGGAGAAAGGGTTGCGCTTCTGCGGCATGGTGCTCGACCCGGATAGATGGGGGTCGAGGGCCTCAGCGGCTTCCTGGAAGTCGGTGCGCTGCATGTCGTAGAGGTCCTCGGCGATCTTCGCGAGGGTCTGGGCGTGGATGGCAAGGTTACATGCCAGCTCGGTGAGTCCGTCGCGGGAAGCGTGCCAGGCGATGAGCTCGCACACCAGACCCAGTTCCTTTGCGACTCCCATGGCGACGGTGGTGCCGTGTTCCCCCATCGAGGCATAGGTTCCAGCAGCTCCCGAGAACTGCACCAGGAGACAACGTTGCCGGGTCTCAGTGAGACGATCACGGGAACGTTCGAGATCGGCGGCCCAGCGGGCGAACCGCATTCCGAGGGTGGTGGGGACGGCATGCTGACCATTGGTGCGTGCCACCATGAGGGTCTTGGCATGGACGCCGGCAAGGTCACGGATAGCCGCCAGGAGCTTGTCAGTGCAGTCGTCGATGAGGTCCAGGGAATCCCGGATCTGGAGGCCGCGGGCAGTGTCAAGGATGTCCTGGGTAGTGGCACCGTAGTGGACCCAGGGACGGCGGTCGTCGTCAAGGGCGGAGCGCAGCGCGTCGAGGCCAAGAGCGAAGGGATTGCCCGTCCCCCCGCCGAAGATCTGCTCCATGACGGCATCGGTGGCTTGAGCTTGCTCGGTGATACGAGCCCCGGTTCCTTCCGGGATCATGCCGATCGCGGTCTGGACTCGAGCCAGTGCAGCCTCGACGTCATACCAGCTCTGCACTGTCGATCGTTCTGACCAGATCTCGTCCATCTGGGCTGTGACGTAGCCACGGCGGGTGATCTGGTTGTCGAAGGCTCCGAACGCCATTGTTTGCCACCTTTAATAACTAGCTGAGGGTGAAAGTGATTTTACAACGATGACGGGATGGGGCATGCGGTTCGTCGTCATTGGTGCGTTGCGCTGGCCGATGTGGGAGTCGCGTGGGAGGCCCATGGGCTGTCTCAGCCCTGGTTGGAATGAATCGATGGTTGCTTTCGCCTCTACTGACGAGACGCCGGTACGTCTCGGGTAGGCGGAGACAGCCTGGACCATCCGGCCCCTGGCGATCATCCCCTTTTCCTCATCAGTGAGGTCATTGGTCTTGACAGACTGAGGTAAGAGGGGATGACCCTGGGGCCGAGACGCTCGGCCCTACAGCTGGGTATACCCATGGGGAGGTTCCCTGACGTGGTGACGACGATGTTCGTCACACGGTGCCGGAGAAGGGACTCGAACCCTCACACCACAAGGCACAGGAACCTAAATCCTGCGTGTCTACCAATTCCACCACTCCGGCATAGGGGTCGTAGCGGCCCCCCGGGCCACCAATAGGCCCTCGGTGTTCCCGAATCAGCAGTCGATCTTGAGCTCCCTGCAGAGCTTGTCGACATGGCCCTTGGCCCGAACATTGTACTGGGCTTCAACGATCCTGCACGAACCGTCCGCACCGACATCGACGACGAAGGTGGAACGGATGACCCCGACGATCTCCTTGCCGTAGACGTTCTTGGGTCCGTAAGCGCCGTAAGCCGTCATGACGTCCTTGTCCTCGTCGGAGAGCAGGGTCAACGTCAGGGACTCCTTGGCGACGAATTTCTGGAGCTTGGCAACCGGGTCGGGCGAGATGCCCAGTATCTCGTAGCCGGCGCCCTCGAAGTCGTCCAGATGAGTCGTGAAATCGACGGCCTGAGTGGTACACCCAGGCGTCATGGCTGCGGGGTAGAAGTACACGATGACTTGCTTGCCAGCGAAGTCGGAAAGGGTGATCTGATTGCCGTCAGCGGCGGGCAGAGTGAAATCAGGGGCCGCATTACCGGGCTCAAGACGGGTGCTCATGACCTCAACGATATAGGCTGTTGCCAGACCAGCGCCGCGCCTACGCCGGCGCAAAGCGCAGACACGGCACCAGGAGGGGTCACATGGCTGATAGCAAGTCGAAGGCGAAGGACGAGCGCTCCGCTGATGAGATCAGGCGGGACATTGCAGCGACTCGTGCTCGTCTGGCGGCCGGGGTGGAGAGCCTCGTGGAGGAGGTGCATCCGGCCACCCTCAAGCGCGAGGCCACCGATCGCGCCCGTGACTACGTGCAGGGTGAGTTCGAGCAGGTGAAGGGCCAGGTCAAGGGCGAGCACGGCTGGCGGATGGATCGTATCGGCATTGCCGGGGGTGCGCTCGCTGCCGGCATCGTCGGCATCATCGTGCTGCGCGCGATCGTCGGCCGCGCCACCGGAACCACTGCTCGCCGCAAGCTCGAGAAGCTGCAGCTCTCCGAGGCCAAGCGGGTTCGCAAGGAGGCTAAGCAGCGTCGCAAGGACGATGCCAAGGCTGCCAAGAAGAACGCCAAGCTCGGTAAGAAGAATGCCAAGAAGTACGGCAAGCTCGACACCGATGACTCGTCGGTGAGCAACCTTGCGGAGAAGATGCTGAAGCAGGCTGCCGTGCTGCGTGCACAGGCCGCTGCTGAGCGCGAGGAGGGTGCTGCTTGATCGATCGGTTCGGCATGAGCTGATCGACCGCACCGACCCAGTATCAATTCGGCCCCGGTCCGTCGTGGACCGGGGCCGAACTATGTTGTCCAGCAGGCATCACTTGAGACCACCGGCAGCCAGACCGGCGACGATCCGGCGCTGGAAGACCAGCACCATGATGACCAGCGGCACCGTCATGATGACACCGGCGGCCATCTGGGAACCGAACGGGGTGTTGAACTGGGAAGCACCGGTGAACTTCGACAGCAGCACCGTGGCAGGTTCCATCTTCGGGTCGTTGATCATCGTGACGGCGACGAGGAACTCGTTCCACGCACCGATGAAGACGATGATCGCCGTGGTGAAGATGCCGGGGGCAGCCAGCGGCAGGATGATCTTGCGGAATGCTTGGGCGGGGGAGCAGCCATCGATCATCGCGGCTTGCTCCAGCTCGTCGGGCATCTGCTTGAAGAACGTCGTCAGGTTCCACACGGCCAGAGGCAGTGAGAAGGACAGATCAGGGATGATCATGGCTTGGTAGGTGTTGATCCAGTGCCATGCCGAGAAGTTCTTCAGCAACGGGACGATGATGGCCACCAATGGGAACATCGACGTCGCAATGATGAGGATGAGGAATCCGCCCTTGCCACGAAAATCCAGCCGTGCGAGGGCGTAGGAGGCGAAGGTGGCGATGAGCAGGGCAATGATCGTCACCGAGATCGAGACGATGAGCGAGTTCCCCAGCCCGCGCAGGAAGTTGTTGTTTGGCTGGAAGACGGCCTGGTAGTTCTCCAGCGACGGGTGAGCTGGCCACCACGTGTTGTCGAAAATCTCGTTGTCAGGACGCAGCGAGGACACGACCATCCAGTAGAAGGGCGCCAGGCAGTAGACGACGATGAGGACGATGCCGATGACCGGCAGTACCTTGACCCAGGCGTTCTTGTGGTGGGTCTCCTGGTCGATGGCTCCCGGTGCAGTTGCAGTAGCGGTGCTCATGACGACACCTCCTTGCCACTCGAAGCTGCGGCTTGTGCTGCGTTGGCCTTCTCTCGGGCACGACGTCCACCAGGGCGTCCGCCATTGACGAAGGTGGTGGCCTTCATCTTCTTGCGCCTGTGCTCGTCACCGACGAGATCGGCGCCGAGGATCTTGATGAAGGCAAATGCGATGATGAACACGTAGAGGAACAGGATGATCGCGTACGCTGCGGCCGCGCCGTACCTCAGGTTCGAGGCCTCGTCCTGGACCAGCATCGACAGCGTCTCGACCGACTTCCTGCGCGGGCCGACGAGGATGAACGGCAGGTCGAACATGCGCAGGGCATCGAGGGTCCGGAACAGCACGGCGACGACCAAGGCCGGTTTGACCAATGGCAAGGTGATCGAGACAAATCTCTTCCAGGCATTGGCGCCATCGACCTTGGCGGCCTCGTAGACCTCGGTGGGAATTACCTGGAGACCTGCCAGCGTCAACAGACCGATGTACGGGGCGGTCTTCCAGACGTCGGCGATGATGATCGACCACTTGGCCGTCCAGTTGCCCGAGGCCCACATGATGTGCTGACCGAGGATGGCGTTGGCGACACCGTTCTGGTTGAAGATCCATCCCCACAAAATGGCGGAGACCGCTGTAGGGATGGCCCAGGGAACGAGGATGGCGGCTCGGACGACGCCTCGTCCAGCGATCGCCCGATGCATGATGAGCGCCATGATGACGCCCAGGATGGTCTCGAGAACGACCGTGACGACACCGAAGAGCGTGGTGTTCCAGAACGCGTTCCAGCCAACTTGTATGGAATGTGGATATAAAGCACGCAAAAAAGCAGAAGACCTCGAA